>Ga0207698_10000003_pt1 | contig 321303 bp, 262 predicted proteins | sample KBSCornC22_FD_184298 | JGI IMG/M metagenome (GOLD analysis project Ga0207698, IMG submission 184298) | Corn rhizosphere microbial communities from Kellogg Biological Station, Michigan, USA - KBS Corn C2-2 (SPAdes) (version 2) | ecosystem: Host-associated > Plants > Roots > Rhizosphere > Soil ... | reverse complement strand
GAAGGGCAGCACGTCGTACAGAAGGCGTGGGAAGAGGTGGATGTGGCGCAGTGCGGGTACTGCCAGTCGGGGCAGATCCTGGCGGCAGCGGCACTGCTGGATCGCAATCCGCATCCGACCGATGCGGAAATCGATGCTGCAATGAACGGAAATCTGTGCCGGTGCGGCACGTATCCGCGGATTCGAGAAGCCATTCACCATGCGGCGGGTGCTGCCGCGGAGAAGAAGTAAGGAGGCCGCCATGAAGATCAGTCGCAGATGTTTTTTGCAGATGACCACGATTGCAGGCGGCGGGTTCCTGCTGGGGCTTTATGACCGGCCGTGGGCGAAGGCACAGGGCGCCCCTCCGCAGCTCGTGCCAGAGGCGTTTATTCGGATCGGAACGGACGGGACGGTGACGATCATGGCGCGCGGACCGGAGATCGGCCAGGGCGTGCGGACGATGCTGCCGATGCTGATTGCGGAAGAACTCGACGCGGACTGGAGCAAGGTTCGCATCGAGCAGGCCGATCTGGACGAGGCGAAGTACGGGCCGCAGTTTGCGGGCGGCAGCATGTCGACGCCGATCGGCTGGGAGCCGTTGCGGCGCGTGGGCGCTGCGGGACGGCAGGTGTTGATTGCAGCGGCTGCGGGGCAGTGGGGAGTTCCAGGGGCAGAGTGTTCGACGGAAGCGGGGCACGTGGTGCATGCGGCCTCGGGCAAGTCTGCGGGATACGGAGAGCTGGCGGAGCGCGCAGCAAAGATTGCGCCGCCGAAGATCAGCGAGGTGAAGCTGAAGGATCCGCAGGCGTACCGGATCATCGGCAAGTCGCAGCGCGGCGTGGACAATCGCGCAATCGTGACAGGCAAGCCGATCTTCGGAATCGATATCGAAGTTCCGGGAATGCTGCATGCAGTCATCCAGAAGTGCCCCGTTTACGGCGGCAAGGTGAAGAACGCCAATCTGGATGGGGTGAAGAAGATGCCGGGCGTGCGGCATGTACTCGTCATTGAAGGGACGCTGTCAACAGCTGCAATCGTGCCGAATGAGCCGGGCACAGAGCCGGGAGTCGCCATTCTTGCGGACACCTGGTGGCAGGCGCAGCAAGCACGCAAGGCGCTGAAGGTCGATTGGGACTTAGGCACGGGGAAGGCGCAGAGCAGCGACGGATTTGTGACCAAGGCTGCGGAACTGCTGAAGACGGAACCGGAAAACACGATGCGCAGCTACGGAGATGTGGACGGCGCGATGAAGAGCGCGGCAAAGGTTGTCGAGGCTGTCTATTCGTATCCGTTCATCGCGCATGGAACGCTTGAACCCATGGGCACGACGGCGTCGTTCAAAGACGGCAAGCTGGAGATGTGGACCACAAGCCAGACTCCGGGCGAAGGGCGCGGACTGGCTGCGAAAGCTCTTGGCATTCCGCCGGAAGCTGTGACAGTCCACTTGATTCGCGCGGGCGGCGGCTTCGGCCGGCGCTTGATGAACGACTACATGGCGGACGCGGCCTGGCTGTCGAAGCAGGTGAGCGCGCCGGTGAAGCTGTTGTGGTCGCGAGAGGATGACTTTACTCACGATGCGTACCGGGCTGCGGGCGTCCACGGACTGAAGGCGGGTCTTGATGCGAGCGGGAAGGTCGTGGCGTGGCGGCAGCACCTGATCACGTTCGGTGAGGGCGATGACTATCCCGCAGGTGCGGAGATCGACAAGCTGGAATTTCCGTCAGGCCGCGTGCCGGCATATGCGCTGTATACATCGCAGATGCCGCTGTTGCTGCGGACGGGATGGCTTCGGGCTCCGGGGGTGAATGCGATCTGCTTTGTGGGGCAGTCGTTCATGGATGAGCTGGCTGCCGCGGCGGGACGCGATCCGCTGGACTTCCAGATTGAAGTGCTGAATGCCGCGCCTGTGCCGTTGGAGAAGAAAGACCAGGGCGGAGATGCGCCGCTGAATGCGGAACGGCTCAAGGGCGTGCTGGAGATGGTGGCGGAGAAGTCGGGCTGGCGAGAGCGGAAGAAAACGCCGGGGCGCGGGATGGGCATCGCAGCGTACTACTGCCACCTGGGGTACTTCGCGGAAGTTGCTGACGTGTCCGTGGACGCGCAGAACCGGGTGACAGTGAACCACGTCTGGGCGGCGGGCGATGTGGGGAGCCACATCATCAATCCGCGAGCGGCGGAGAACATGTGCTACGGCGGGATCATCGAGGGGCTGAGCCATATGGGGCAGGAGATCACGCTGGCCGATGGGCAGGTGCAGCAGACGAACTATCACCAGCACCCGATGATGCGCATGCGGCAGACGCCGAAGATCGATCTCTATTGGCGACTCACCGATAATGCGCCGACTGGATTGGGCGAGCCGACACTGCCGCCAATTCTGCCGGCAGTAGGGAATGCGATCTATGCGGCGACGGGGAAACGAGTGAGGACACTACCACTGCAGAAGAGCGGGTTCAGCTGGGCGTAGCAGGTTGCTTGTGAAGCGCAATCTTGTGGTTGCTCGTGCTTCTTAGTGCCTGGTCCAGCCATGCATGCCGGCTTCGAACGCCCGGCGATCCATTCGGGGGAGACTTGCCGCAACCTTGTGCGGGAAGAGCGGGTAATGCGGTGCAGCGATGAGCAGTTCAGGAACGCACCAGACGTCTTCTTCCGAAGTCATCCAGTGCTGATTGTCTAGCCGGGAGAGGTTGACAGGGCGCGAATAGGCGCGCAGCGTGCGCTCGCCGCGAAGATTGTAGTAGTGGTCTACGTAGCTGAGCGCGAGTTCGCGGACCGTGCGGTAGACGGGAGCGCGAAAGCGGAGCCCGGCGAAGTTGGATTTGGCAATGCTTCCCCAGAGGCCATGCTGCCGGTAGACGGCGAGGACGTGATCATCGTCGCGCACGGCTTCGAGATCCACAAGTAGAGGCGGATAGCCATTCACGCGCAGGGCGGCTGCGGCGACAAGTGCGCCTTCGAGACAGTGTCCTTTGCGCTCGCGGAGCACGCGTTGCGGCGACCAAGCCGTGTCGGCGTACTGGTAGGGAATGGCGTCGATGAACTTCTGAATCTGCGATGGGGTTTTGAGGGCGCGAAGTGTGCGGAGGGAGGCGGCAGTGAGGCCCAAGAGATGTCGTGGCTCTGCGTGTTTCCCGGCTTTCGGTGTGCGGCTCTTCTTGGGCAAGATGCGCGAGCTTTCTGTCGTAATTAAATCGCAGTCTACCGAATGATTTTCAAGTCTCTTCCGGCATATTTGGAGACTTCCTTATCGCTTGTAACAAACGACAATTCCTCTACGGTTGCCTGCGCGATCAGCACTCGATCAAAGGGATCCTTATGATGCGGCGGAAGGCTGTAAACGGCAGCAACATGCTCCGGGCGAAGGGGTAGGGGCACCGCCGCGAGTTCCTCAAGCGCATCGCGCCACCATTCGCGAGGATCTCCGACATCAAGCAGCCCCTTCATGCATTTCAGGAGGACCTCCCAATACGTGACTACACTCAGGAGGTTCGGGCCCTTGAGGATGGCCCTGCGAGCGGAAGCGGACAGACGTTCCGGCAGAGTCAGGGCGAAGATCGCGGCATTGGTGTCGAGCAGATAACCGTTCACAATTCGCCGTCCAAAAAGCGATCTGGATCAATGGGAGCAGTCCAGCCCGGTCGCAGATGGATTCTCTTTCTCATGCCTCCGAGGCGAGCCCGGCGCACTTCGGTTGGTGGCGGGCCGATTTGGGCAACCGGCTTTCCGTGACGGGTGATCACGATACGTTCGCCGGCTTCGACGGAGCGAATCAGTTCCGTGAGGCGATTTTTGGCTTCGGCGGTGCTCACTCTCATAAAGGGAGATTATAGCCACAATTTATGGCTATAATCAAGTTTGCTCCCTTGATGGGTCAGCCCTGCTCCGGGAAGCGCTCGTGAAGTGCCTTGAGGCACGCGGATGGATCTTCGATCGGATCGTTGGATCTTTCGAGCAAGAAGTTGGCGGCTTCGACGCCGCGTGGGGCACGATCCTTGTCTTTCAGGGCGCTCATCACTTCAGGAAGTGACCGCAGGTCCCTTCGCTTGGCCAGGCCGACCACGGCTTCTTCGCGAACATCTTCGTCTTCGTCGCTGATGTTATTGAAAAGTGCGTCGCGGATTTTCGGTGAGTCGAAGTCGCTGAGGCCGCCCAGACCGAAAGTGGCCCAGTCGCGTACCTCGCTGTCTTTGTCCGACATAAGTTTGATGAGCGTTGAGACAGTGCGCTCGTCGTCGGCAAAACAACCGAGCGTAAATGCGAGACCGTATCTCACGTCGGTGTCCGGATGATAGCTGAAGGGTAGAATCTGCGGAATTATGGAGGGGTTGTCGAGGTGGCCGAAGGCGGTGACGATTGCGCTCAGGGCCACGGGATCTGTTTCTGACTCGAGCATGCCGGCGAGAACAGGGAAGGATTCGTTCGCGAAGAGCGTTGTCTGATTCTCGGCCGTGTGACCGAATTGCGCGAGGATATCGGCGCCGCGGGCCCGCTTCAGCGGTTCGCTGGAGCGGCACCAGGTTACAGCTTTGTCGAAGACTTCTCTCGAGCCGGTGGCCCGGAGTGAGTGGATCGCATCCCAGGCTTGATCGTTGTCGTAGTCTCCCTTGATTGTTTGCGCGAAGAGCTCGTCGATGGTCGCAGTCGGCATGGATGCAGTGTAGCTCCGCAGATTGGAGCGTGCGCTACCATGGAACCAGAAACCTGGGGATGCATGTTCGTTGTGGTGTGGCAGTTCGAAATTGCCGAGGAGAAGGTAGCTGCGTTCGAGACGGCGTACGGTCCGGAGGGGAACTGGGCGCAACTGTTTCGGAAGTCGCCTGAGTATCTCGGTACTGAACTGCTGCGGGATGCTTATGTGGCGGGATCGTATCTGACAATCGATCGGTGGTCCAGCGAAGAGGCATTCCGGGAATTCCGGAAGGACCACGATGCCGCATATGAGCAACTGGATCGGGCGTGCGATGCCCTGACGGAGAAGGAAACGCGAGTGGGAGCATACGTGGTCTGAGGAAACAGAGAACAGAGCGGGGGCTCTAGGGCGGGAGTATCGTTGCGGTTCGGCGGATTTTGAAAGGGCTGGTTTGGTACCGGGTTTTCCTCTGGATTCGTGATGGTCGATACAGGGGTGCCCAAATATTCACCTTTTATTCGCTTTTTCGATATCATTGGAATGTATCGAACTGCTAAAATCCGTTCGAAATCAACTAGCCGTCGCGTGTTTTATGCCATTCCCAACGAGGCGCGCAGGGCGAGTATCTATAGAGGAGAAACACCATGCCGGTCGCCGATGAGCGCGCTAAAGCCGTTGAATTAGCCCTGAGCCAGATTGAAAAGCAGTTTGGGAAGGGGTCCATAGTCCGCCTGGGGTCGCGGGAGGCGCTGGTTCCGATTTCGGTGATTTCGACGGGGTCCATCAGCTTTGACGGCGCCCTGGGGGTTGGGGGTGTTCCGCGGGGCCGCGTGATTGAAGTCTTCGGGCCGGAGTCGTCGGGCAAAACCACCATTACCCTGCAGATTATTGCGGAGGCGCAGAAGAACGGCGGGCTGGCGGCCTTTGTGGATGCGGAGCATGCGCTCGATCCCGCCTATGCGAAAAAGCTGGGTGTGGACGTGGACAACCTCCTGGTTTCGCAGCCGGACTCAGGCGAGCAGGCCCTGGAGATCACGGAAGCCCTGGTGCGGTCCGGAGCTATCGACGTGCTGGTTGTCGATTCGGTGGCCGCCCTCGTTCCCAAGGCCGAACTCGACGGCGAGATGGGCGACTCGCATGTTGGATTGCAGGCACGGCTGATGTCGCAGGCGCTGCGGAAGCTGACGGGTACGGTTGCGAAGTCGCGCACCTCGCTGATTTTCATCAACCAGATTCGCGAGAAGATCGGCGTCATGTTCGGGAATCCGGAGACGACAACGGGCGGACGCGCGCTGAAGTTCTATTCATCGGTGCGAGTGGACATCCGGAGAATTGCGGCCATCAAGGAAGGCGACGCGGTGGTGGGCAACCGGACCAAGGTGAAGATTGTGAAGAACAAGGTTGCGGCGCCGTTCCGGGAGGCCGAGTTCGACATTCTTTACGGTGAGGGAATCAGCCGCGAGGGTGATGTGCTCGACTTGGCGGTAGCGCACAACATCGTGGAGAAGTCGGGCGCATGGTATAGCTACTCTGGCGAGCGCATTGGCCAGGGGCGCGAGAATACGCGGAACTTCCTGAAAGAGAACCGCGACATCTTCGCAAAAATGGATGGTGAGGTGCGCAAAAAGCTGGGGATCGGCGCAGCAGTGACAAAGGCCGAGGTGCCTGAGGTTCCAGCGACAGGACATGCCGAAGCCAAAGAGGCGGTTAAGGCGCGGCGGTAGAGGGATTTAACCAGAGATCCGGCCGTAGGGCCGGATTTCTTTTATCTTGTAATATGTATGTAATGTATGTATATTTTGTAATTGAGGGGGAGAGCCCGATGTCTTTAGCTGAGACGACGAAACGACACGTGATTACGAAATATGTGGTTCCCGCCCGATCGCGCGGACAAGAGAGGCTTGAGGTCAGAGTTGGTAATATCGCGAAGGAACTTGGCCTCAGCAATCGAACGCCCTCGGTGTTCTCTACGCTCTCATCACAGAGTTTTCAGCGAGAGGCCGGCTTGGAACTGATTGAAAAGCGTGGGGGGCCGGCCTCTGGTGGACCGAGCACCACTGTTCAGTTCGTCTATAAGGTGCTGGGCAGAGACACGACTCAGGGACATCCCAAGAAGGCTGGAGATCTTATGGCGCTCTATGGGATCGGCGCTGAAATATTTCGCCAGCTTGGCGGTGGCGAGGAATATCTCAGACGCGAACGCGAGAACCTTCAGTTCCCTGCGGAGGGTCGTCCGCGGAAAGCTGAGCGGTAATGAGCCGTGTGTACTGGGATTCAATGCTGTTCATTTACCTGATCGAAGGGAATCCGGATTACGCACCACGCGTTCGTTCAATCTACCGAGCTATGGAAAAGAGAGGAGACACGCTTTGTACCAGCGTGTTCACGCTCGGGGAAGTCTTGACGGGACCACGAAAACTGGGAGCCGCCGATGTGGTTAGTAAGGTTCGGGATTTTTTTCTGCAAAGTAGTCAGGTGGAACTGATTCCATTCACCGTGGCGACGGCGGACCAATATAGCGAGATTCGCGGAAGTACAGGGGCCAAACCAGCGGATGCAATTCATCTGGCATCGGCTGCCGATTTCGGGGTTGAACTGTTTCTCACCCACGACAAGTCACTCCACAGACTTGCCATACCTGGGATTCACTTTATCGCGGGTCTTGATGTTAGCTTGTATTGAATCATTTGAGAGCTAGAGGAACTGATCCGGTTCGAAGCGCGTACATCATGGCAGGTCGGCGGCGGAGCGGGTTCGTCTCGGAAGTCCGGTACGTGGCGGCGGGCTCGTGCTCTAATTTCATTGATACGCATGCGAATCATTCGACGAGCAGCGGGACGGCTCTTTTTGCGAGCAGTTTTCTGCTCGTTTCTGCTTGGGGTGACGTGCGTACTTCCTCTGGACTCGCAGCAGGCAGCCGCAAAGCCAAAGGGTCCGACCCAGGGCGCGTCTTCTGCCTCGACTCCGAACAAAACGAGCTCAGCGAATTCGCTGCCCGGCAATGCAAGTACGCCTGCAGCAGCTTCGCCGCTTCATGGCGCTGTGAATCTCGATGGGCAGTGGAAGTTTCACACGGGCGACGATCCGCAATGGGCTGATCCAGCCCTGGATGATTCAAGCTGGCCGGTCGTGAATCTAAGCCAGACGCTCGCCGAACAGGGGTACGACTCCTACACGGGTTATGGCTGGTACCGGATCAAGCTGCAGCCTGAGCAGATAGCTGCGATCGGCAAGATGGCAAACGGGCAGGAGCTTGCGCTGCTCGTGGCGGGAAATTCCGCTGGTCAAGTCGATGTCTACGTCAATGGCCTTGAGGCTGGACACACGCGCGGGATGACCGATGCTCCTGCTGAATATCTTTCCCCTCCCGTGGTGGCGCCGACGAACCCGGCTGCGACAGGACCAACGGTAATTGCGATCAGGACGTGGGCAGGTCCGACCATTACGATAAGCCGCGGCTTGCTGCAACGGGTAGATGTAGGCGCGGCAAGCGAGATGCTCCATCGGCAAACAATGGCGGTTAATCGCCAGTGGAACGAGAACGTCATCGCGGGGCTGGTGGTTACGTTCCTGTTTGTCTGTGTAGCAGTGCTGGGTGGATTTCTTTACCTCGCGCAGAGGCACCACCAGGAATACATGTGGCTCTCTCTGCTGTGTCTCGCGGTGGCTGCTACCGGCTCCGCGGATGTGACGTACGGGCTGGGAGCCTTATCTCTCGGAGCGTACCGTGTTTTCATCGTGTTTTCCGGTCATCTCTTCATGGCGGTGACCCTGGAATTCATTCTTCATTTCACGGCCACGAAGTCCCGCAGATTTGTGCGGGGCGTGCAGATCGCAGTCGTGCTGTTGCCGTTCCTGTACTTTGTTCATCTGCCGCAGGTGTACCAGGTGCTCTCGATTGCGGCAGAGGTACTGTTTTGCGGTCTGGTCACGGTCCTGCTCTACTACGCGTGGCGCGGCGGACGAAAAGAAGCCGGAGTCATGGTGGTGCCGTTCTTCCTCGCGGCAATGGCGGATTCAGCGGATTCCGTGCTGGATTTCATGGCTTTCAAGCACTGGCTGCCGGACACGTTTGCGTCGCACAAGTTCCACATGGGCCCGGTTGTATTCGGAACCGGCACAGTGGCGTATACAGTTTTCCTGCTGAGCCTCATTGCCGTGATCCTCTACCGATTTGTGCATATCAGTCAGGAAGAGCAGAAGTCAGCCGCAGAAATTTCGGCGGCTAAAAGCGTGCAGGCGCTGCTGATTCCCACGCAGCTGCCGTCGAACAAGAACTTCATGCTCGAGAGCGCATATCTTCCCGTGAATGGCGTGGGCGGCGACTTCTTCCAGGTGCTGCCACTCAAAGACGACTCGCTGCTGATCGTGGTGGGCGACGTGAGCGGCAAAGGACTGCAGGCGGCGATGAACTCCAGCACCCTGGTCGGCGCGCTGCGCAATGAGCTTTCCCACGATCCAGCGACGGTGCTCAAGCATTTGAATCACGTGCTCATCGGAGCGGTTGCATCGCCCGGCTCTGCCGTGAAGGAGCTGGACTGCGCTCCGTGTTTCGCAACATGTCTGTGCGCGCGAGTGTATCCCGACGGCACGGTGACCATTGCCAATGCGGGTCACTTGAGTCCATATCGCGATGGGCGCGAGATCGCGCTGATGCCGAATTTACCGCTGGGCGTCATTGCCGAGGCGGAGTACGACGCTTCGACCTTCCACTTGAATCGCGGCGACCGGCTGGTCTTTCTGTCCGATGGCGTTGTCGAGGCGCAAAACGATCAGGGCGAGTTATTCGGATTCGAACGAACGCAACAGGTAAGCAATGAGTCGGCGCGCTACATTGCGCAAACGGCCAAGCACTTCGGCCAGACTGACGACATCACCGTACTCTCGCTCTATCTGTCGTCGAAAGCTGCGCAGCCGAGCAGCGAGGAACTGGCCTACAGCCGCTGAATCACCGAACTTCGAATATTGCCATCAGACAGCTTCGCAGCCACGACGGAGCTAGGAACCGAAAGCTGCTCCACGCTATAATCATGCCCATGCAGCAGACCTCAACCTTCGTTGCGATGGCGCGCTTCTCCGGCGCGGCTGCGGCCCCGGCCGCCTAGATTGCCGCACCACCCAATCCCAAAACAGCATAAGTGAACAGTGATCAACGATGAGATCCCTCTTTTAACTGGGTCGTCTCGCCTGATTCCCGTTCACCTTTGAGCACTGATCCCTGATCACTGATCCCTGTATTCTGGAGTCACCTATGGAAGAGTTCAGCCGTATCCAGCGCCTGCCACCCTACGTCTTCAACATCACCGGCGAGATGAAGGTTGCCGCGCGGCGCCGCGGAGAAGACATCATCGACTTCGGCATGGGCAATCCCGACGGCGCGACGCCGAAGCACATCGTGGACAAGATGATCGAGGCGGCGCAGAAGCCGGTGACGCACCGATACTCCGTGTCGAAGGGAATTCCACGGCTGCGCAAGGCGATTTCGAACTGGTACCGGACACGGTATGCGGTGGATATCGATCCGAACTCCGAGGCGATTGTCACCATCGGATCGAAGGAGGGCATCGCGCACCTCTGCCTGGCCATCCTCGACTCGCGCGATACGGTGCTGGTGCCGAACCCCAGTTATCCCATCCACATCTACGGGCCAGTGATTGCGGGCGCACACGTGGTCAGCGTGCCGGTGCAGGACCAGGACCAGTTCCTCAAGCAGCTTGAAGAGCTGATTCCGCGCATGACGCCGCGTCCCAAGGCGCTGATCGTCAACTTCCCGGCGAATCCCACGACGCAGACCGTTGAACTGCCCTTCTTCGCGCGTCTGGTGGAGATGGCCCGCGAGTACGGCTTCCACCTCATCCACGATCTTGCGTATGCCGACCTCGGCTTCGATGGCTACAAGCCGCCGAGCGTGCTGCAGGTTCCGGGGGCGAAGGATGTCGCGGTAGAGTTTTTTACTTTGTCCAAGTCCTACAACATGCCAGGCTGGCGCGTCGGCTTCATGGTTGGCAACCCGGTGCTGGTGAACGCGCTGGGGCGGTTAAAGAGCTACTTCGATTACGGAACGTTTACACCCATCCAGGTCGCATCCATCCTCGCGCTCGAGGGGCCGCAGGAGTGCGTCGCCGAAATCCGCGACAACTACCAGCGGCGGCGTGATGTGCTGATCGAGGGCTTGAACCGCGCGGGCTGGCAAGTGCCGTCGCCCAAAGCGACGATGTTTGTGTGGGCGCAGATTCCGGAGCCCTATCGCAAGCTGGGCTCGCTTGAGTTTTCAAAGCTCCTCCTCAACGACGCCAAAGTGGCGGTTTCGCCCGGCATCGGCTTCGGCGACTACGGCGACGGACACGTCCGCTTCTCGCTGATCGAAAACGAAGAGAGAACAAGACAGGCGATTCGGGGCATCAAGGCTATGCTGGCGAAAAATGTGGCGGTGGGGGTGTAACATCCTCGGGAGTCTCTGAACTCTGCGAGATTGGCAACATGAGTTTTGGCGATCACTACGGAAGTAAAGCATCCATTGGTTCATGATCACCCCTGCCAGCAAAGGAAGGCGATGAAGACAACTGAACGTAATGAATTGAAGAGCCTCGGCCTTCTGGAATCGCTTCAAACCGTATGGCATTACTTTCGCATTACTGCTGCTAATCCTGAACATGAAGACCCGCTCATCGCAAAAAGCCGCGATGAACGGGGCACAACTCGCGAAACGCCATCGAGACAGGGGTTCGGAGTCGGCCGTGACTCTGCACACCTCCCCGGCAGCTAGCTAACGAACGCGTGTCCGTGTCCCATTCATCCCATCCTCATCGCGGTGACGCACAACTTCTCTCACCCGCGCGGAAACGCTGAGATACGTTGCGCTTCACGAGGCCCGACGAAAATTCCTAGGCAGTCTTGGCCACGGGCGCTGAGAACCGCTCCAGGTAGGCGAGGCACTGGTCGATGATTTTGTGGCTGGGTTCGCCGGTCTCGACCTGATTCTGCAGGTGGAGGAGGATCGTGCTGTATTCCTCAAGTTGGTCGCCGTCGAGGTTCAGCTTCTCGATCTCAGAAGCATACTTGTCCACGAGTTTGTAGAGCGCGTAGACCGATTGCATATCTCATCTTGACCGAAGTTGATGTGGATTTGAGGGTACAGAACTGGAAGGAATAAAGACGATCACGTTACTTCAATTTGGAAAAGGCAGGGATAGGGAACGAGGGGACAAGGAACAAGAGAACGAGGGACAACGCTATCGGTGGGGTGGGTTGTTGCAGACGGCGACGAGGGAGTCGTAGCTGGACCATTGCAGGTCGGCGATGGCGTGGTCGATAAAGAGAGACTCGTCGAACGGGATACCCTGCTGGTCGCGCCGATCGAGGACGAGTCGGTCGCCGTGGAAGTTGCCGGCGAGATCGAAGAAGCCGCGATGAGGCTGGCGGAAGGTGAATGGCCTCGTGTAGTCGATGAGACGGAATGCGAAGAGGCTCGAATCAGAGCTGAGATAGCCGCCGTACAAAGTACCCCTGAGGTCGAGGCGACGGATCTGGTGTGGTGCGGTGCAGAGCCAGGCGTTGCCTCTCAGGTTTGCGCTCCATATTTTGCCCTCCCGCCTTCCGCCACTGTTCTTCAAGGGTTCTCCCGGCCAGAAGGAGATGTAGAGAGGGTAGGATTTGCCCTCTTTGGAAGCCACGCTCCCGGTGCCGTGCCACCAGAGGAGCGGCGTAGACCGGTGACCGATGTGCAGAGCCCAGGGATTCAGAGCGATGGTCAGAATGTAGAGAAATGCCGCGGCTGCGATGCCGTAGAGGACAAGCCTGGTCAGGCATCCGGCAAGACAGCCAGTTCTGGTCCGCATGGGAGCGAGTATAGCCACCGCTGCGGACAGTGAACAGCAGAACGCTAATCGACGTCGGCTGAATTCGGATCTCTGTCGATGATCACGTCACCGAATGGACGCAATTTGTGACGAAAAATCTTGGATTTTAGATTGGATGTCCTGAGCAAGAACGTGGGCTGCTGGATCAAGTGTGAAGACAGTGAACAGCTGCATAGTGAAGGCTGATCACACTTCGATCAAATTCAGGAAGAAAGTAAAAGTGAACACATGAAAATCGGAGCCGCGGTTTCCCCCGCCATGAATCAGTTGAAGACACGCCTGGTGTACTTCGCAGTTGCAATTGCAGTGATGCTGAGCGTTATGAATGCACGGAGCGCATCGGCACAGAACGCCTCGCAGGCAACAATTCCGTTTGCGTTCTCAGCGAATCACCAGGCTTTTCCAGCCGGACATTATCGCCTGGTTCGCGAGTCAGACAACTACCTCAACCTCGTTAGCACAGAAACTGGCATTGTCGCAGGGCTGACGGCTCGCACTGAGCGAACGTTCCAGCTTGCCGGCAAAAACAGCCTGGTATTCCTACACGATCAGCGCGGATATCATCTGCTGAACGTTCGTTTTGCGCAAGGCGGCATCGGTGTGCAGACAGAGATGGCCGTACAGCCCAGGCCGGAGCGCGAACTCGCGAAGGCTGCGATGGGCACCTCGACCGAAGTTGGGCTGAACTAAGTGTTGTAGAGCAAAGAGCCGGAACCCCCGTGGATTCCGGCTCTTTGCTTTTCAGAGAGAGCAGGGAAGTAAGGAGCTAACAATTCGCGCTATTCATCCGCAGTCCCATGTCGCACCGACATTCTTGATCGCCATGTAGACCAAAGCTGTCGGCAGCCTACGCCCGGTCAGCAGCCAGGTTTGCCTCTATTCCATGTTCCTTCCATCCTTTGGTTGAGAGACTCGCTGAAGCGCCTCCCCTTATACTTGCCCCATGTTCCCGGTAATCCGTGCGATGAGTCTCTGCGTCCTGCTTCTGGCGCTCACTTCCCAGGCCGTTCAGGCACAAGCCAAGCCGACCCAGTCGTTTGACTCCGCACAAACCGTCGAATCCAATCACGCTGTCCAGCTCGACGCCGAACATCGCGTGATTACCGCCGGCGGATTCGTAAAATCCGGCCCCATCGTCTTCCAGGACATCTCTGAGAAATCCGGCCTGGCAAAGTGGACCCACCACATGGGGACGCCAGCCAAGAATTACATCATTGAAACCAAGGGATCCGGCGTCTGCCTCTTTGACTACGACAACGATGGCTGGCTCGATATTTACGTCGTTAACGGCTCTACCCTGGAAGCCCTCGCCGGCAAAGCTACTCCGCCACACGCCGCGCTCTTCCATAACAATCACGACGGCACATTCAGTGACGTTTCGGCAAAGGCAGGCGTGCAAAACGATCGCTGGGGATTCGGCTGCGCCGTGGCCGACTACGACAACGACGGTTACCCTGACCTCTACGTGTCGAACTTCGGCAAAAATCGTCTCTACCACAACAACAAAAACGGCACGTTCAGTGATGTCGCTGAACAAGCCAAAGTCACCCTTGGCAACTGGTCAACTGGTGTGACCTGGGGCGACTACGACGGTGACGGCAAGCCGGATCTTTTCGTCGCCGGCTATCTCCATTGGGATTGGGACAATCCTCCTGCCAAAGGCGGTGAAGGCGGTTCGAGCAACGCGTTCTGTACTTTCCGCGGAGAAGCCACGGCTTGCGGTCCACGCGGTCTGAAAGGCGAACCCGACCATCTCTTTCATAACAACGGCGACGGAACGTTCACAGACGTCAGCGAGAAAGCTGGCGTGGCCGACAAGCCCGGCTACTATGGGCTCGGCGCGGTTTTCGTTGACATCAACAACGATGGCAAGCCCGATCTTCTGGTCGGCAACGACTCCACGCCCAATTACCTTTACATCAACAAGGGCGACGGCACATTCGAAGACGACAGCTACGCATCCGGCTACGCGCTGAATGAAGCCGGCCGCGAAACTGCGTCTATGGGAATTGCCGTGGGCGACACGCAGAATAAAGGCATGCTCGACGTGTTCAACACTACCTTTTCTGACGACTATAAGCCGCTCTACCGAAACGAGGGCGACGCCAACTTTACGGATGTCAGCTACCACATCGGTCTCGGCGAGGTCACCGTCCCGTTCCTCAGCTGGGGCGATGCTTTCTTCGACTATGACAACGACGGCTGGAAAGACCTCATGATGTCGGACGGCCACGTCTACCCACAAGCCGATAAATACAACTGGGGAACGAGTTGGAAAGAGCGCCCCATGCTCTTCCATAACGCGCAGGGCAAATCATTCGACAACGTCCCGGCGGTTGAAGGTACCGGCCTTGCCGACGTGGTCGCGGGACGCGGCATGGCTGTCGGCGATCTCTTTAACGACGGCAAAATCGATGCCGTGATCAACGTAATGGACGGCCACCCCGTCCTCCTCCGCAACGTCGATTCCAACCACAACCACTGGATTGAGCTGAAGCTTACCGGAAGCGGTAAATCTCCGCGCGATGCGACAGGTACAGTAGTCTACGTCACCGCCGGAGGTATCAAGCAGCGCGGAGATGTCATCAGCGGGGGCAGTTATCTCTCGAACAATGATCCGCGTGTACACTTCGGCCTCGGCACCGCCACCAAAGTCGACGACCTGGAGATCCACTGGCCGGACGGCAAAGTCGAACACGGTCCCGCGCCCACGATCGACCACATCACGACCATCAACGAATCGGCGAAGTAGAGCAGAGCACTCGGGCATTGGTGTAGGGGCGAGGCACGAAGTGCCTAACTCCGGTCTCGGTTCGCAATGAGGCCAGGACTATTCGCTGCTCTCTAAAGTCTGTAATCTGGTCCCATGCCCCGCCGCTCCGGACCGTCTCCAGAGTCCCTCGCCCGCATGCAACACGAGATCCTGGTTTGGTACCGTCGCAGTCGGCGCGATCTTCCGTGGCGACAAACCAGAGATCCCTACGCCATCTGGGTCTCCGAGATTATGCTTCAGCAGACTCGGGTTGCCGTTGTGATCGAGCGATACACCGCTTTTCTGCAGCGCTTCCCAACTGTCCAGTCCCTGGCTGAAGCTGAAGAACAGGACGTCCTCGCTCTCTGGAGCGGCCTTGGCTACTACCGCCGTGCGCGCATGCTTCACAAAGCCGCCCAGTCGGTTGTCTCTGTGTACGGCGGCGTAATGCCTACCACCGCCACCTCACTGCGCAACCTTCCCGGAATCGGCTCGTACACCGCTTCCGCTATCGCCAGCATTGCCTACAACGAGCCAGTCGCTGTGGTGGATGGCAACGTTGAGCGCGTCCTCAGCCGAATCCGCGGCTGGCACTCGCACGACAGCGTTTCCGAGGCGGCTGTTCGCCGCAAGGTGGACGAGTTTGCCCAGACCCTGGTGGAAGTTTGTCACCCAGGCGACTACAACCAGGCCATCATGGAACTGGGCGCTACGGTCTGCACGCCGCGCAATCCGCAGTGCCTTGTCTGTCCATGGGCTTCTGCCTGCCGCACGCTCGGCGAACACCGTACGCCGAAACGGGCCCCCATGACCACCCGCGAAATCGCCTGCGCCCTCATCACTCGCGAAAGCGCGAGGGGCGTCGAACTCCTGCCCGAACTGCTTTTGGTACAGCGCCCGGCAGCGAACACCGTCATGCCCGGCCTATGGGAACTCCCAACGCTCGATGCTCCGAACGTGCCACCGAGCGCTCCTATGATGACGGTGCGCCACGCCATTATGCAGGTCAACTACACCGTACACGTCCACGCGCTAGCTCAGGAACAAGCCTCAGCGGCGCCAGCCCATCGCCGGTGGATTTCCGCCGAGCAGGCAGCCGGCCTGGCTCTCACAGGACTGGCCCGCAAGATCCTCAGAAAAGCAGGCCTGACTCGCGCATCCGGAAACTCCGCGGCAATTGCCGCACCTGCCATGTTGCAAGTACTCTGACCTGTTGCCAGTATGATCGCGGCAATCCTACGGAGACTCGATGCTCGACTTCAAACCCGCCTGTTTCTTTGCCGCACTTTTGGCTGTACCCTGCGCCTCAATCGCACAGCACTCCCCGAGTGACATCCCTAAGGTTCCCGCCATCGCCGGGCTTCCTGCTGCCGCCCGCAGTGCCGCCGCCTCAATCAATCCCGATCGGATCAGAGCGCACGTGCGCTACCTTTCCCTCGATCTTCTCGAAGGTCGCGGACCCGGCACTCGTGGCGACAAACTCGCAGCCGAATACATTGCGACGCAGTTTGCGCTTGAAGGTCTCCAGCCCGCCGGCGAAAACCACTCCTTCTTTCAGCAGGTTCCACTCTTGGCCGTCCACACAATCGAGGACAGGACAAGGTTCTCTTTTGTGCCCGCAAACGGTCAGCCGGTAGATCTGACGTACGGGAGCCAGATCGTCTCTAAAGACGAAACGGGCCAGTCGACCGCTGACATCGACGCTCCGATCGTCTTCGTCGGCTACGGAATCAAGGCTCCCGAATACCATTGGAACGACTACGCCGAACCCGACGGCCACGAGGTCGATCTCCACGGAAAGATCGCTCTTGTCATCGTCAATGAACCGCCTTCAGATGACGAGAAGTTCTTTAACGGCAAGGCCCTTACCTACTACGGGCGCTGGACATACAAGTATGAGGAAGCCGCCCGCCGCGGAGCGTTGGGCGTGCTCGTCATCCACCGGACTGATCTGGCAAGTTACGGCTGGCAGGTCGTCCAGAACTCGCAAGCGATCGAGAAGAGCTATCTTGCCGGCGACCCGCTCAACAGTCTGCGAGCCGCTGCCTGGATTCAGCATGACGTGGCGCAGCATCTTTTTGCACTTGCCGGCCTCGGCGATCTCGATCAGGCTATCGACCGTGCGGGAAAGTCGGGCTTTCATCCTCAGGAACTCACGGTGCGACTGAAGGCTCATATCGAGAGCCGGGTTCGTCACTACAACTCGACAAACGTAGTGGCGCGGGTCCCAGGAGCGTCAACCAGCCCGGAGAACACCGTCCTCTACACCGCGCATTATGATCACCTCGGCATCGATCCCGACGCCAAGGGCGATGGTATCTACAATGGCGCCGCCGACAACGGAACGGGCTGCGGAATTCTCCTCGAGCTTGCCCGGGCCTACGCGCAATCGACCCAGCAGCCGCCTCATGCCGTCTACTTCGCCGCTGTCACTGCGGAAGAGCAGGGGCTGCTGGGGTCGCAATTCCTAGGCGAACATCCGCCCGTCCCCGCCCGCGATATCACTCTCGACCTCAATTTCGACATGCTGCTGCCGATCGGCATTCCGCGGTCCGTCACGCTTGGCGGCGCCGAACGCATCAATTTCTGGCCAACCGTCCAAACAATCGCCAAAGACTTCGACCTGAAGATTCAGCCGGATTCGCAACCCTCTGCCGGACACTACTACCGCTCTGACCATTTCTCGCTCGCGCGGGTCGGCATCCCGGCCTTTTCGATCGATCCGGGCACTCTCTTCGAGGGCCATGACGAGGCTTGGGGCAATGCGCAATTTGAGGACTTCGTCGCGCACCATTATCACCAGCCTTCCGATGAGTTCCAGGAGAGCTGGGATTTCGGCGGCAACGCGAAACTAGCCCGGTTCGGATTCGTTCTGGGCTGGCTGGCGAGCGCCCAGCCGCATTCGATCGAGTGGCACCAGGGCGACGAATTTGAAACCCCGCGCAAGAAAAGCGAGACGACAGCTGCGTCGGACGGAGAGCAAAGGTAAAGCGGGCGATACCGTACCTTCTATCGCGAGGTCTCTCGGTCGGTGTCTCTTTTAAGGAGGGAAGCCAACTCCGGACCCGATCTCATTGAGGTTCGGCATACCGCGATGTGGGTCAATCGTATGGTACCCTCGCAAAAGGAGAGGGTTCTGTTCATGTCTGCTGGAACGTCATTCAATGGCCGGATTTATATGGATGCCAACGCTACGACTCCGCTGTTGCCGGAAGTCGTGGAGGCGATGCGGCCGTATTGGACTGAGCAGTTTGGGAATGCCTCTTCGATTCATCTGGATGGACAGCAGGCGCGGACGGCGATTGACCGTGCGCGGGAGACCCTGGCGGAGTTTTTCAACTGCCATGAGGCGGAGGTCGTGTTCAACTCCGGTGGGACGGAAGGCGATAACACTGCATTGACGGGGTTGCTGCATCCGGGCGATCACCTGATCACGACGTCGATTGAGCACTCGGCGGTTCTGCAGACTGCCAAAAAGCTGGAGAGGGTTGGGATCACCACGACGTATGTGGCTCCGCAGGCGAGCGGGCTAATTGATCCGCACGATATTTTGAGAGCGATTCGGCCCGAGACACGGCTGATCAGCGTGATGTTGGCGAACAATGAAACCGGGGTGCTGCAGCCGGTCGCCGAGATTGGAAAGGCCGCGGCGGATACAGGCGTTTTCTTCCACATTGATGCAGTCCAGGGCGCAGGGAAGGTGAAGTTTGACGTGCGCAAGTGGGGATGTCACCTGGTGTCGATCAGCGGACATAAAGTACACGCACCCAAGGGTGTGGGCGCGCTGTTTGTGCGCAAGGGAACGCCTTTGGATTCCTTCATTGTGGGCGGCAGCCATGAGCGGAGGAGACGCGCGGGGACGGAGAATGTTCCGGGAATTGTGGCGCTGGCGAGGGCGGTTGAGCTTGCGATGCACAGCATTGAGGACGGCACGATGACGCGACTGGCCGGGCTGCGGGACAAACTTGAGGCGGGTGTTCTGTCGCTGCCGGGGACGGGTTTGAATGGGGCGATGTCGGATGGCAAGCCGGCTCCACGCGTTGCGAATACGACGAATATCTGGTTCGACAACCTGGAGGGTGAGGCGCTGGTGATAGCGCTAGACCTCAAGGGGATTGCGGTATCGGGCGGGTCGGCATGCCACTCGGGTGCAACGGAACCGAGCCATGTGCTGATGGCAATGGGGCTGAATAAACACCGTGCGGGCGCGAGTTTGCGGTTCAGCCTTCTGAAGACGGTGACTGAACAGCAGATCGACCGGGTGCTGGAGGTCTTGCCGGAGGCGGTGCAGAATCTGCGGGCTCTGGCGCCGGTTTCGGCGGGAACGCTAGCGTAAGGGCAATAGGGTTGGCCGCGCTAGCGCGCGTGTTCGCAGAGTTAGCGGTGCTGCGCGCCTGTTTGTTCGTGTTGGGAAGAAGCAGATCCTTCGCTTACCACCCCCAAACCGAAGAAAACGTCTGGGCCCCGTGCGCTCGGATGACAGCCATCCCTGGGGTGTGAGCGCTAAGGATGACAGCCCATACAGGCAAGAAGCAAAGTAAGCAGAGGTTGAGAACTGGTAGTGATGAGCGAGAAGCGCACAATTGCGGTTGCGATGTCGGGAGGAGTGGATTCTTCGACGGTGGCGGCGATCCTTGCGAGGCTGGGGGATGGGAACCGGGTTGTCGGGTTGACGCTGCAACTCTGGGATCAGACGCGTCTGGCGGGGAAGCATGGGATTCCGGAGGCGCCGAAGGCCGGGCGGTGCTGCTCGCTGGATGATGTGTATGATGCGCGGCGAGTGGCGGAGCACCTGCGGATTCCGTATTACGTGGTGAATCAGCAGGAGCGGTTCGAGAAGGACGTGGTGCGCCCGTTTGTTAGTGAATACCTCGCGGGGCGCACGCCGATTCCTTGTTCCTTGTGCAATAACCACCTTAAGTTCGATCAGTTGCTGAAGACGGCGCGTTCGATCGGGGCGGACTCGATTGCAACGGGGCATTACGCGGTAAATGAGTACGACGAGGCGCGCGGGCGGTGGATTCTGAAGCGGCCCGCGGATCTGGCGAAGGATCAGACGTATTTTCTGTTTGGGCTGACACAGGAGCAATTGGCTCATACGCTGTTTCCGCTGGGCAATCTGACGAAGCCGGAGGTCCGCGAGGTGGCGCGGCAGAAGGGACTGGCATTGGCGGAGAAGCCCGATTCGCAGGAGATATGTTTCATCCCGGGCGGGGATTACAAGCAGTTTCTGACGGCGTATCTCGAGGAGCAGGGCGAGGAGATGCCGGATACCGCGGGTGAACTGGTGGCTTCGAACGGAGAAGTGATCGGTAGGCACGCGGGGATTTCGAACTTTACGGTGGGTCAGCGGAAGGGATTGAATGTGAGTTCGCCGTCGCCGCTGTATGTTTTGAACATTGACCCGGCGAGCAATCGGGTGATGGTGGGAGCGGATGCGGAACTGCCATCCGACAAGTTGCGGGCGAACCGGCTGAACTGGATCAGTATCGCGGAGTTGAAGGGACCGATGCGGGTTAAGGCGAAGATCCGGCATCGGCATGAGCCGTCGTGGGCGACGCTGGAGCCGGCGGGTGCTGACGAGGTGAGGGCTACGTTTGATCAGCCGCAGCGGGCAGTCACACCGGGGCAGTCTGCTGTGTTCTATGACGGGGACGAAGTGGTTGGCGGAGGCTGGATCATCTGATCGGGTTCTCTCAGAATCTGCGGTTCCAATTGCCTCGCCACCCGCTACAAAAGTGATTGAGAACACCGTACAACCGGATAGCAACAGGGATGCTGTTGCCGGGGTGATTTTTTGCGACAATCCCTGTGTTTTGGACGTCAGGTAAGGCAGGTTCAGCGTAGCTCCGTTTCCAATCTCCTTCGAGTCCTCCGTCACAGGTTTCAGGATGGGTGGGTTGTAACATGGATGCTGCATTTATCAACCGATTTAGCGGCTCGTGAAAGCCGGCAAGGGGTTCGCATTTGAAACGCACTTTTTGGGTTAGCACATGTGTGATGGGCCTGGTTCTGGCGGGATGCCAGAAGGATCAACCGAAGGCACCCCAGGGCGCAGGAGCCGGGATGCAGGCCATGCCGGTGAAGACGGTGGCGGCATCTCTGCAGCCGGTTGCACAGAGCAACGAGTATATGGCGACGGTGAAGTCGCGGCGCTCGGCAACGATTTTGCCGCAGGTGGCAGGAATGCTGACGTCGATCACAGTGCACAGCGGAGAGCATGTGAAGGCGGGGCAGGTTCTGATGACGATCGATCCGCGGCAACAGCAGGCGACGGTGGCTTCGCAGACGGCGACGGAGCGGCAGAAGAAGGCGACGTACGACTACGACGGGGTCGAACTTGAGCGGCAGAAGAAGCTGTTTTCGGCGGGGGTGACCAGTAAGGAAGCGCTGGACCAGGCGCAGCAGGCATTCGATAACGCGAAGGCGGACTATGAGGCTTCGCGGGGAACGCGCGATATGCAGGAGCAGTTGCTGGGGTACTACACGATTCGTGCGCCGTATGACGGGATCGTTGGCGATATTCCAGTGCACGTGGGTGACTACGTTTCCCCGACGATGGGAACGAATTCGATGGCGTTGACGACGGTGGACCAGGGTGGGGACCTGGAGGCGTACATCTACATCCCGACGGAGCGGGCGAGCGAAGTGCGCAGCGGCCTGAATGTGGAACTGTATGACACCTCGGGGAAACTTTTGGAGAAGTCGAAGATCGATTTTGTTTCACCTCAGGTTGATCCGAGTCTGCAAGGAATCCTGGCGAAGGCGCCCGTTCACAGGACTGCGGAGATCATGCGGAATGCACAGCTGATCAAGGCGAAGGTTATCTGGAGCACGAAGCCCATGGTGGTGGTTCCGGTGCTGGCCGTGACTCGACTGGGCGGACAGACGTTCGTGTTCGTCGCACGCAAGCAGGGGAATGGGCAGTACATCGCGGCGCAGTCTCCCGTGAACCTGGGCGATGCGGTAGGGAATGGGTACTCCATCACGGCGGGGTTAAATCCGGGGGACGAGGTCGTGGTGTCGAGCACGCAATTCCTTGTGAACGGGATGCCAGTTTCCCCCATCCCGGGTTGAGCGAATTCCCTTCGTATGAAAGCAGAGCTGTGATGCGATCGATGCTGCGATCGGGGACACAACGAAAGAGGGCTCATCTTGTTTGTTGATTTCTTTATTCATCGACCGGTATTTGCGACTGTCTGCGCCTTGCTGATCATTTTGTCGGGGGCGGTCTGTATCCCGAATCTGCCAGTGGCCATGTATCCGACGCTGAACCCTCCGCAGGTGTCTGTGGCGTGTAACTACGTAGGCGCGAATGCGGACACCGTGGAGAAGGCCGTCACGATTCCGCTGGAAGAAGCGATCAATGGCGTCGAAGGAATGCGGTACATGTCCTCGTCAAGCACCAACAACGGGACGAGCATGATTACGACGACGTTCCAGACTGGCTACAACCTCGATATCGCGGCAGTTGATGTGCAGAACCGGGTGGCGAGCGTCACAGGGCGGTTGCCGGCTGCCGTGAACGCGACGGGTATCTCGATCACGAAAGCGAATCGAAATTTTGTATTTGGCGCAGGATTTTATACGCTCGACGGACGGTATTCGAATGAGTTCATTTCGAATTACCTGGATGTTTACGTAAAGGACGCATTGAAGCGCGTGCCCGGCGTAGGCGACGTGAACATCTTCGGCGAGCGCAAGTATGCGATGCGCGTGTGGATTGATCCGCTAAAGCTGGCGTCGTATGGGTTAACAGCGACGGACGTGATCAGCGCGTTGCAGGAGCAAAACGTTGAGATTCCGGCGGGCCAATTGGGCCAGCAGCCGGCCAATCAGAGCCAGGCTTATCAGATTCCGGTGCGCGTGGTGGGCAGGTTATCCAGCCCCCAGCAGTTCGAGAACATCATCCTTAAAAGCAATGCCAACGGATTGATTCTTCTCAAGAATGTCGGACACGCCGAGGTGGGCGCCGAGGACTATAGTTCGGTTCTGGAATACAACGGGCACGTAGCGCAGGGCGTTGGAGTTCTACAACTTACGAATGCAAACGCGCTCGACGTGGACCGTCAGGCGAAGGCGGTTCTACAGCAACTTTCGAAGAGCTTCCCACCTGGACTTCAGTATGCGATCGCGTTCGACTCGACGACGGTGGTCGGCGAGTCGATTCATGAGGTGCTGGTGACCCTAGCTGAAGCGATCGGCATCGTGATCCTGGTGATCTTCCTGTTCCTTCTGGACTGGCGCGCCACGATCATTCCGGCTGTGACGATTCCAGTATCGCTGATTGGAACATTTGCGTTCATTCGAGTTTTCAATTTTTCGATCAACTCGCTGACGCTGTTTGGAATCACGCTGGCCACCGGGCTCGTGGTTGATGACGCAATCGTAGTCATTGAGAATGTTCAGCGGCACATTGCGATGGAGCACTCCGATCCGCATGAGGCAACGTCACGTGCTATGGGCGAGGTAACGAGTGCCGTGATCGCGACATCGCTGGTGCTGATTGCGGTGTTTGTGCCGGTGTCGTTTTTTCCGGGTACGACTGGAATTTTGTATCGGCAATTTTCGCTGACGATTGCGTTCTCCATCGCGATTTCGGCGTTCAACGCGTTGACGTTGTCTCCGGCCTTGTCGGCGTTGTTTCTTCGCGGGGAAGAGGCACGGCCGAGGCAGCTCGACTTTCTTCATATCAGGCCGGTTTCGCGGGTCTTTGCGGGATTCATCCACGGGGCTGACTCATTCGTTACGTGGCTGGCGAAAACCTATGCGAAGGTCATCCATGTGGCTTTGCAACTGCGTTATGTTTTGCTGCTGTTATTTTTCGCAGGGCTTGGCGGGACCTACTGGATTTACAACCTGGTTCCGACCGGGTTTATTCCGCAGGAGGATCAGAGCTTTCTGATGGGGATTGTGCAAGCGCCGCCTGGATCATCGCTGTCGTACACTCAGGCACTGGCGGACAAGGCGCAAGCGATCATCTATTCGAACAAGGACATCCAGGGGGCCTTCTCGATCATAGGTTTCAGCTTCGCGGGGAACGCGTCGAATGCGGGGATGATGTTCATCAGCACCAAGCCGGCTGCGGAGCGCCGCGGCAAGGGGCACTCGGCAGGAGACATTGTTGCGGACCTGACACCGAAGCTGGGGTCGCTGATGTTTCAGCCGGGAGGAGGTCTGGTTGCGGTGATCCAGCCTCCGGCGGTGAGCGGCATAGGAAGCTACGGTGGATTTCAGTTCATGCTGCAGGATACGGGCGTGAATACGCTGTCGGACCTTGACCGGGTGGCACACCAGATTGTGAACAAGGGACGTACGCGCAAGGACTTGACGAACCTGCTGACGACATATTCGGCGAATGATCCGCAGGTGTTGGTGACGATCGACCGCGAAAAGGCCAAGACGATGGGCGTTCCACTGTCGCAGGTGACGAATGCCTTGGGCGTTTTCATGGGATCACAGTATGTGAATGATTTTGACTTCAACAACCGTACCTATCGCGTATATGCGCAGGCAGACCAGAGCTATCGCATGACCGCGAAGGATATGCATTCCTTCTATGTGCGATCGGATTCGGGACAGATGATTCCGCTTGATAATCTGGCGAGGGTTGCGGAGAGCGCCGGGCCGCCAGTGATTACGCACTACAACCTATTTCGCGCGGTGGAGATCGATGGTTCGCCCGCGCCTGGGTACAGCTCAGGCCAAGGCATCGCAGGCATGGAGAACCTGGCAAAGCAGAATATGTTGCCGGGCATGCAGTACGAGTGGACGGGACTAACGCTGGATGAGATCGAGTCGAGCGGCCGGGCTCTGCTGATTTTCGGACTGGGAATTCTGGTGGTTTACCTGACGCTCTCGGCGCAGTATGAGAGCTTTGCCCTGCCGTTCATTATCCTGCTAGCAGTTCCAATGGCGGTGCTGGGCGCATTGGGGTTGGTGGCACTGCGCGGATTGTCGAACGATGTGTATTGCCAGATTGGACTGGTGATGCTGATCGGCTTGTCGGCAAAGAATTCAATTCTGATTGTCGAATTTGCCGAGCAGTTGAGGGCGAAGGGGCGGACAATTGCGGAAGCTGCGATTGAGGCCGCGGAACTGCGGCTCCGGCCGATTCTGATGACCTCCTTCGCATTTATTCTCGGCGTGCTGCCACTCTATTTTGCGACCGGTGCAGGCGCGCTAGGCCGGCGGTCAGTAGGAACAACGATAGTCGGCGGCATGTTGCTGTCAACCGTGCTGAACCTGGTCTTCATTCCTGTGCTGTATGTACTGCTCAGCCGGTTGCTGAGACGCGGCGATGTGCACAGAGGAGAGGTGGAAGAGGCTCACTAGTCGCGAATGCGGTGCGCGATGATGTGGTCCTTGATGCGCGCGTAGACTTCGACACTGACGACCCCGCGATCGAGGAGCTCGTTTTTGGCCCGGTAGGGACGGAAACGGATAATGCGCGCAGCCCAGGTGCGGGTCAAGCCCGGAACCTTGATTAGTTTTTCCACACTGGCTTTGTTGATGTCGACAGGGTCATCTACGGGCGAGGTTCGCGCCGGCTGAGAATGCACCGAAAGCTGGGAGGCCATTTCAGGACGTACAAGCGAGGAAGCGAGCGCGAGGAATGCGAACGCGGTCGTCAAGACTTGTGCAGGAAATCTCACAGGACCATTGTGTACCGCTTTTGAACACTGAGTAAACAGGCAGGTTTGGGCCGAGCAAAATCAGGTAGAAGATGACGGATGATCCTGCAACAATGGTTGCATGGCAATGCCCCAAATTGCTTCCTCTGCAGGCCAGAAGCTGCGCATCCGTGTCTTCGGCAGCACGCGGCTGACAATACTGCTGTGTCTGATTGCGGTTCTAGCGGTCTGCCTGATCTTCACCTGGGAGACGGGCGATGTGATGAGCAATCTGTCGTTTCTCAATCCCAGGAATAATGCCAACCGCTCAAGCGGAAGCAAAAAGCCAATCGTCGACATCAGGCCGTGGCAGACGGCGCAGGCTCTTGCCGCGCTTGCATACACGGCGGAAGAGAAGGAGTTTGCCCAGGAGGCGGAGAGACTTGCAGATCACGAGGTTGATCAGGCATTCGCCTCATCGTTGCGGCAGGCCACATTGGACGCGCAGCATTTGAAGCTTAGTGGCGAGGCTCTATCGCTCTCGAAGAAAGTGGCGGCGCTTCAACTGCTTATCTCTCAAGACAAAGAGCAGATCCAGACGGTCACGGAGGGCCTAAAGGCGCCAACTCCAAAGAACGGCAATCCTGCGGAATACGATGAGGGGGATCTGGAGGTAGCGAAGGCGCAATTGGCGCTCGACACGGATGAACTAGCCGATGTCCAGCACGATTTCAATCGCGCATCTGGAGATCAGACCTCCCAGATACAAGCGGAGCTGGCAACACATGAAGCTGCCATGCGCGGCTATGACAAGCAGGCGCGAGAAGGCGGACAGATAGCAGCGGTTTCAGCGCGTCGCTTTGGCACATTGGCTGGAAGGCTGGGAGCCTGGTTCCGGCTGAGAAGCCGGGCTGCCCTTCTGCAGCAGGCAATCGATCAAACACGCAGAGATGCCGGGATGTTGAATGCGCAGCAGACTGCGATTGAGACGAAAATCAGCACCATGGGAGCGGTCCATACGGACGATCTCGATCAGAAGCTGCAAGGACTGAGAGACCGAACCGCGCTTCGGCAGATCTTAAGTATCACGGACGATCGAATCCAGACGGAACAGCAGCTTGTGAGCGTTTACAGCAAGTGGTCTGCTCAGGTGCTGCTGCAAGGACGGATCATCGTGCATCTGCTTCTGCAATCACTAGCGTTGATTGCCTTCATTGGAATCTGCATGGTGGTAGCAGATGGGCTAGTGCGACGCATCATGGCAAAGCCGGCGATCGACAGCAGGCGATCGCAGACATTGCGAAGCATTCTTGAGCTTTCGATTCAGGCTCTTGGTGTGGTTCTGATCCTGATAGTGATCTTCGGGCCGCCCAAGGAAACACCAACCATTCTGGGTTTGACCACAGCAGCCCTTACCATCGCTTTGCAAGACTTCATCATTGCCTTTCTCGGCTGGTTTGTGCTGATCGGGAAGAACGGCATCCACGTGGGCGACTGGGTGGAGATCAACGGGGTGGGCGGCGAAGTGATCGATGTCCGCCTGTTTACGACAACGCTGCTGGAGACGGGCGCGCTTTCGGATCAAGGTCTCCCGACTGGCAGACGAATCACGTTTATGAATGGGTTCGCAATTCGCGGCAAGTATTTCAATTTCTCGACAACCGGACAGTGGATGTGGGATGAGATTAAGATCAGTCTGCCGACGAGCGAGAACGTCCATGAAGTGCTCGAGAGCATCCAGAAGGCAATCGTTGCGGAGACAGAAAAGAATGCGAGCCAGGCGGAGACTGAGTGGAAGCGGGGAGTGCACGGAAGCAGTCTGAGCCGATTCAGCGCGACGGCGGTGGAGAATCTGCGGCCATCGGGCGGAGGGCTGGATGTGCTGGTGCGATATGTGACGCGGGCTTCGGAGCGGTTCGAGCTGCGAAACAGGCTGTATCAGAAATTGATCGAGGTACTGCGCGATCCGGGAACGGGTACCGGAACCGCGGCAGAGGTGACAGCGAAGAACTGAGCGGAGGCTGGCTCCGACGGAGAGAATCGCATTGACACGATGGGGCTGATCCCGTAAGTTTGAAAGAGATGCAGATCCACCGCCATCACGGTCATCATCACCATCACGGGACCAATGTGCCGGCGGACTGCCATGGCCTGAGCTAAAAGGCCAGAGAGATCTCAAAGAAGTACCAAGCCCGCCGGCACAAGAGCCGAGCGGGCTTTTTAGTTTTGCGGCAGATGTGAAATCCAAAGTTCAGGAAAGATGATGACGCAACCGAAGGTTGATTTCGTGAAGATGGACGGGCTGGTGGCGGGAATTGTGCAGGACGCCAGGACCGGCGAGGTGCTGATGCTGGGCTTTCTGAATCCGGAGAGCTATCAGAAAACATTGGAGTCGGGCTTCGTTACGTTCTGGAGCAGGACACGGCAGAAGTTGTGGATGAAGGGCGAGACGAGCGGGAATCGGCTGCGCGTGGTTTCTGCGGCGACGGATTGTGACAACGATGCGCTTTTGTTTCGCGTTGAGGTGGAGGGCGATGGGCTGGTCTGTCATGAAGGAACGGTGAGCTGCTTTACGAAGCCGCTGGCGGTTGTGGATGCGGTGGAGGTGAGCCGTGAGTAACAAGCTGCGACTGGGATTGCCGAAGGGGAGCCTGCAGGATTCGACCATTGCGCTGTTCAAACGAGCGGGATGGAATATCTACGCGGATGGGCGCTCGTATTTCCCGTCAGTGGATGACCAGGAGATTGAGTGCATGCTGATTCGCGCGCAGGAGATGGCTCGGTATGTGGATCATGGCGTGCTGGACGCAGGGCTGACGGGCATTGACTGGGTGGTGGAGAGCGGGCTGGATGTGACGAGCGTGACGACGCTGACCTATGCCAAGCAGAGCCGGAGGAAAGTGCGCTGGGTGCTGGCAGTGCCGGAGTCGAGCGGATTCCTGAAGGCGCAGGACCTGGAAGGGAAGATCATCGCGACGGAACTGGTGGAAGTGACGAAGAAATATTTCGCAGACCGCGGCGTGAACGTGAAGGTGGAGTTCAGCTGGGGCGCGACGGAAGTGAAGCCGCCCATGTTGGCGGATGCGATTGTGGAAGTGACGGAGACGGGGAGTTCTCTGAAGGCGAATCACCTGAAGATCATCGACACGGTGATGGAGAGCGAGACGCACCTTATCGCAAACAAAGCGGCTCTTGATGATGCGTGGAAGCGGGAGAAGATCGACCAGATAGCGGTGATGCTGCGCGGAGCGATCGATGCGCAGAGCCAGGTGGGCTTGATGCTGAATGTGAAGCGAGAGGATCTGGAGGCAGTGCTGGCGGTGCTGCCGGCCCTGAATTCGCCGACGGTGTCGCACCTGAGCAATTCGGAATGGGTCGCAGTGAACACGATTGTGGAAGAGCGCGTGGCGCGGGATGTGATTCCGAAGCTGAAAGCGGCGCGGGCGACGGGGATTGTGGAGTATCCGCTGAACAAGGTTGTGCTGTAGCGATTGTGTTGTTGTCGGAGTTGGTGTAAGAGCGAGGCGGGATGAGGCTGATTCGAACGCAGGGACGTGGAGCGCGGGATGCGGCGGCGGTTCTCGCGCAATTAGAAAGGCGTGGGGGCGCGGCGCTGGATGCAGTGCTGCCGGCGGTGCAGCGGATCGTGCGGTATGTGCGGCGCGGCGGCGATCGGGCGATGTTCCGGTATGCGGCGGAGCTGGATGGGCTGACGGATCGGGCGCGGTTCAGGGTGACGCAGGAGGAGATGGCGGAGGCGTGGGCGGCGACGGATGCCGGTCTGCGAGATGCGTTGACGACGGCGGCGCGGCAGATTCGCAGTTTCGCGAAGAGGCAGATGCCTAAATCCTGGAGCGCTGATGGAGGCGATGGACTCACAGTTGGGCAGGTCGTGAGGGCGATTGATTCGGTGGGTTGTTATGTGCCGAGCGGTCGGCATCCGCTACCTTCGACGCTGCTGATGACAGCGATTCCGGCGCAGGTGGCGGGAGTGCGGCGGATTGTGGCGGTGTCGCCAAAGCCGGCGAAGGAGACGCTGGCGGCGGCACATCTATTGGGGATTACGGAGTTCTATCGCGTGGGCGGAGCGCATGGAGTGGCGGCGCTGGCGTATGGGACGGAGACTATTGCGCGGGTGGACAAGATTGTGGGGCCGGGGAATCTATATGTAACGGCGGCGAAGCGGCTTGTGGCGTTTGATTGCGCGATCGATATGCTCGCGGGGCCGACGGAGATTGTGGTTACGAGCGAGCGCGGCGATCCGGCGGAGATTGCGGCGGACCTGGTGGCGCAGGCGGAGCACGATCCTGAAGCGGTGGCAATTTTTGTGACGACACGTGAGGAACTGGCGAAGCAGGTGATCGCAGAGACGAAGGCGCAGAGCAAGGGGAATGCAGTCGCCAAGGAATCGCTGGGAAGGAATGGCGTGGCGATTGTCGCGGGCGGTGTCGAAGAGGCACGGGAGATTACGAATCGATTGGCGCCGGAGCATTTGACGGTGGATACGGCTGAAGATGTGGAGTGGGTGAAGAGCGCGGGGTCGGCGTTTGTGGGTGGATGGTCGGCGCAGCCCATGGGTGACTATATTTCGGGACCGAATCATACGCTTCCGACGGGAGGAACGGCGCGGGTACGCGGCGGTTTGAGCGTGAATGATTTTGTGAAGCTGATTACGGTGCAGGAGTATTCGGCGGAGGGAATTGCGGAGCTTGGAGAGAAGGCAGCGCTGCTGGGTGATGCGGAGGGGCTGACGGCGCATGCGGCGGCGATTCGGATGCGGGTAAAGAAGGCTGCGGGAAGGAGGAGGGGCCGTGAGTAGAGTTGATGCGGCTGTGAGGCCGGTTCCGCGAGCGCGGGTCGAGGCGATGAAGGAGTATCACCCGCCGCTGGGGAATCGCGATGCGATGCGGCTGGACTTCAACGAAAACACGATTGCGTGTTCGCCGAAGGTGAAGGAAGTGCTGGGGCGGATTTCGGCCGGAGCGCTGACGCGGTATCCCGAACGCGAGCCGGTGGAACGAATTGTTGCAGAGCATCTTGGCGTTGCGGCGGAGCAGTTGGTATTGACGAATGGCGTGGATGAGGCGATCCACGTGCTGTTCGAGACGTTTCTTGAAGACCGTGACGAGTTGCTGCTGCCAGTGCCGACGTACACGATGTATGAGGTGTACGCCTCGGCGACAGATGCGCGTGCGGTGACGGTGCAGGCTGCGGAGGATTTGCAGTTCCCGTTTGAGCGGCTGCTCAGTGCGATTACTCCGCAGACGAAGATCATTGCGATTGCGAATCCGAATAGCCCGTCGGGGTCGGTGGGGACGCGGGAGCAGATCGTGGAGATCGCGCGGCGCGCGCCGGATGCGGTGGTGCTAGTGGACGAGGCGTATTTTCATTTCTTCGGCGAGACGGTGATGCATCTGGTTGGGTCGGTCCCGAATCTGATGGTGGCGCGGACTTTCTCGAAAGCATATGGGCTGGCTGGACTGCGGCTTGGCATGCTGGCGGGGCCGATCGAACTGATGAAGTGGGTGCGGCGGGTGCTGTCGCCTTACAGCGTGAATTCGCTGGCACTGGCGTGTCTGCCGGCGGCCCTGGAGGATACGGCGTATCTGGACTGGTATGTGGGCGAGGTGCTGGCAGCTCGTCGGGAGTTTGAGGCGGCGCTGGATGAGCTGTGTGTGCGGCGCTGGCCCAGCAAGGCGAATTTCGTGCTGGTGGAGATTGGGGAGAAGCACAAGGAGTTTGTGCAGCTGATGTCGGGCAGTGGAGTGCTGGTACGGGATCGATCGAATGATCCGGGATGTGATGGGTGTGTGCGGATCACGATTGGGACCCGGGAGCAGATGCGGCAGGCTGTGAGCGTGTTGAAGAGAACGATGCGGAAGCTTCGGGGCGAGGAGAGCAAGTGATGGCCAGGACGACAAGATCCCAGGTCTCAAAAGCGAGACCCTTCGACAAGCTCAGGGCAGGCTCTGGGGCACCTGGAGTGAAGGGTGCCCGGAGAGGTGTGGTGGTGCGGGATACGAATGAGACGCGGATCTCGATTGTGCTGACGGTTGAGGGGAAAGGCGTCTACAGGGTTTCCACGGGGATTCGATTCTTTGATCACATGCTGGAGTTGTTTACGCGTCATGGAGCGTTCGATCTGGAGCTGACGTGCAAGGGCGATCTGGATGTGGATCAGCACCACACGGTGGAGGATGTCGGGATTGCGCTGGGCGAGGCGTTCGATCGGGCACTGGGAGACAAGCGGGGGATTCTGCGCGCGGGGTACTTCATCATGCCAATGGATGAGACGCTGGCGATTGCGGCAGTGGACCTGAGCGGGCGCGCGGCTTTCGCCGTAGACACGAAGGTGAAGACGCGGCTGGTTGGGGATCTGCAGACGGAACTGGTGACGGATTTCTTTGAGGGGTTTGCGCGCGGGGCTCGGGCGAATGTGCATGTGAAGACGATGTACGGCCGGTCGAATCATCACAAGATCGAGGCGATCTTCAAGGCGTTTGCGCGGGCGCTGCGGGTAGCGTGTTCGCGGGATAAACAGTTGGGGGAGATGTTGCCGAGTACGAAGGGACTTCTGTGAAAGATCGAAGTCTGATGTTTCCCAGGTCCCCAACACAGGGGACCTGGGGCACCCGGCTGCCGAGTACGAAAGGGTTGTTGTAGTTCAGGTCGGGGGAGTCTCTTGCTTCCCACCCAAGCGACAAAAGAGGTCGCTTGGATGGGGCACCCGACATATACGCCAGTCCGGTGATGATCCCAGTTGAGGTTCGATGTTTCCCAGGTCTCCAAAATCGGGAGACCTGGGGCACACAAGAGTGATGAGAGTCGAGTCGTCGAGAGATTCAAATGCGGGTTACGGTGATTGATTACAAGGCGGGGAATCTGACCTCGGTGCTGAAGGCGCTGCGGCATCTGGGGGCGGAGCCAGTGGTGACGGATTCGGATTTGTCGCTGATTGAGAGTGCCGAGCGTATCGTGCTGCCGGGGGTGGGGCATTTTGCTGCGACGGAGCGGCTGGATGCGACGGGGATGACGGGGTCGATTCGCGAGGCGGTGAAGCGGGGAGTTCCGTTCTTGGGGATCTGCGTGGGGATGCAGTGGCTATTGGGAGGCAGTGAAGAGGCTCCTGATCAGCCCGGGCTTGGATACTTCACTGGAACGTGCGAAAGATTTCCTGAAAAGGTTGAAAAGGTGCCACACGTTGGGTGGAACCGCATTCTGCCTGTCGTACAGCCTCCGTCGCGCCTCATGGCTGGGGTTAAACAGACAGATGGTGGAGAGTATGCCTACTTTACGCATTCCTACTACGTTCCATTCAATGCAGTTCAGGTGCATCCGAGTGATATCCCGGAGCCCGAAAACGTGGCTGCCTCTGTGACACGGTATGTGATCAATTTTGCTTCAGCGGTCGAGCATAAGAATGTTTTCGGCGTGCAGTTTCACCCGGAGAAGAGCGGGGAGACAGGATTGAAGATACTGCGGAATTTCCTGGAGTGGACATGCTGACGAAGCGGATTATTGCGTGCCTGGATGTACATGGCGGGCGGGTGGTAAAGGGCGTGCAGTTTGTGGACATCGTTGACGCGGGCGATCCGGCGGCGCTGGCGGCGCGGCATGCGCGCGAGGGCGCGGACGAGATTGTGCTGCTGGACATCACGGCGACGCATGAAGGTCGGCAGACGCTGTTGGACACCGTGAGGCGGACGGCTCGCGAGCTGTTTGTGCCGTTTACGGTGGGCGGGGGAATCAAGAGCGCAGAAGAGGCGGCTCAGGTGTTTGAGGCAGGGGCAGACAAGATCAGCGTGAACTCGGCGGCGCTCGCAGATCCTACTTTGATCAGCGAGATCGGAAAGAGCTTTGGGGCGCAGGCAGTGGTGGTGGCGATCGATGCGCGGCGTGATCCTGAGGCGGAGGATCCGGTGCGGGATGCGCAGGTGTTTGTGCAGGGGGGACGCAAGTCGGCGGGAAGGCGCGTGGTGGAGTGGGCGCGGGAGGCGGAGGAGCGCGGAGCGGGGGAGATTCTGCTGACTTCGATGGATTCGGATGGGACTCGGGCTGGATTTGATTGTGAACTGACGGCTGCGGTGAGCGAGGCGGTGAATATTCCGGTGATTGCATCAGGAGGCGCGGGGACGGTGGCGCATTTCGCGGATGTGTTCGGACGGGGTAAGGCGGATGCGGCGCTGGCGGCGAGCATTTTTCATTTTGGTGTGTCTAGCGCGCGGTCACTGAAGGAGGAACTGGTGGCGGTGGGAGTTCCGGTGAGGCTGCCATGCTGATTCCTTCGATTGATCTGATGGGCGGGCGCATTGTGCAGCTTGTGCAGGGCGAGAAGCTGAAGCTGGCGTTTGATGATTTCGAGTACTGGATTGAGAAGTTCTCGCGCTATCCGCTGGTGCAGCTGATCGATCTGGATGCGGCGATGAGGCAGGGCGATAACTCGGGGCTGGTGGCGCAGATTGCGAAGCGGCTGCCTGTACAGGTGGGAGGCGGCGTGCGCTCTGTTGAGCGGGCGCGCGAGGTGCTGGATGCGGGCGCGCAGAGAGTGATCATCGGATCTTCTCTATTCATGGAGGACGGCGCGGTGGATGTGAAGTTCGCGGCAGCCATGGCCGAGGGCATCGGAACTGAGCAAATAGTCGCGGGAATTGATACGAAGAATGGACGGATCGCGGTGAAGGGCTGGAAAGCGCAGGTAGCGCTTACTCCGGACGCCGCGATTCCCACGCTGGAACCGTATGCAGAGGCGTATCTCTACACGCACGTGGACGGCGAAGGAATGATGCAGGGATTTCCGCTTGACGTTGCTGCGCGATTGCGAAAACTGACCACGCGGCAGTTGATTGTGGCGGGAGGCATTCGCAGCCAGCAGGAGATCGACGATCTCGGTGCGATCGGAGTCGATGCAGTGGCAGGCATGGCCGTATACACGAACCTCCTTGCGGTGTAGTAACGGGCGAAGTTCGCGAATCGATCTTCAGATGGACCTATTCGGCATCAGATATGCTGGAGGCAACGATCCGAATGCGAGCGAAAGGAAGCGCCTGGACCATGCCGAAAGGAAGCGGGATTCGACTGGCAAAACGACTGGATGAGGTGGGTTTCTCAGACATCGTTCAGATCCGCAATAAAGTGATGGAGCTGCGGATATCCGGGCAACAAGTGCACGCGCTGCATGGGGGCGAGCCTTACTTCGAGACTCCGGAGCCCATTAAGTACGCGGCTGTAAAGGCGCTGGTTGAGAACTATACGCACTATGCACCGTCATCCGGGGTGCTGCCGTTGCGTGAAGCGCTGGTGAATAAACTGGCGGCCAAGAACAAGATCGATGTGTCAACCGATGAGGTGATCGCGACTGTTGGTGGATCGCAGGGGCTGTATGCAGCGTTCCAGAGCGTTCTTGATCCGGGAGACGATGCGCTGGTGTTCTCTCCCTACTGGACGCCCATTCGCGATCTGGTGACAGGAACTCAGGCGCGGCCTTTGTTGGTACCGACAATCACAGCGAGGCGCAACGGAATCCGCAAGACGCTGGAGCAATTCTCCACCCCGAATACGCGAGCGATCTACTACAACACCCCGCAGAATCCGAGTGGGCTGGTCTTCAGGCGGGCGGAGGCTGAGGAGGTTGCGGCGTTTGCACGCGAGCGCGATGTGATTGTGATCGCGGATGAGGCGTACGAGGACCTGGTGTACGAGGGAGAGCATGTCTCAATTGCGTCGCTTCCCGGGATGCTCGAGCGCACCATCACGTGCTACACATTTTCGAAGACTTATGGAATGACCGGATGGCGCGCCGGGTACGCAGTAGCAAAGGAACCGTTTATGACGGCGCTGCGTAAAATCGTGCTGTACTCCACGAACGGTGTGACGACCTTTGTGCAGCAGGCCATGATCGACGCACTGAAGACTCCCGAGGCGGAGATCGGTGCGCGTCGCGAAGAGTACCGGAAGCGGCGGGATCTGCTTGTCGGAGCGCTGAATGAAGTTGGATTGAAGTGCGAGCCGCCGTCGGGCGCGTTCTATGCCTTTCCGAATACGGAGAAAATTCACAAGAACAGCCGGACGGCGGCGCAGATTCTCCTGGAAAAAGCCCACATCGCGACCATTCCGGGATCGGTGTTCGGAGCGCAGGGTGAAGGGCATCTCCGATTCGGATATGCGATCTCGATCAAGGAGATCGAGGCATGTGCCGAGGCGCTGCGGAAGTTCCGAAGCTAAGTCGGACTGACTCTAGCTTGGCCGACGGCGCTGCTGGTTTCGATGCGGGAGGCGCGGAGCAGGCGGGCGATCTGCTTCAGGTGGAGTTGGACGGCGTAGGCGCGAAGAATCTCCGCCTGCGAGAAGTTTGCGCCGGTGTGGCGTACCTGAGCCATTCGGTTCTCAAGGCGGCCAATGTCGTTTTCCAGATCCAGGTCTGGTGGCGACAGGTGGAAGCGCCAGCCGTGAATACATTTCGCGACGTATTGAAATCCTGATTGGATATCGGCAAGTAGGCGGCCAAGCTCAGACTCGAGCTGATTGGCGTATTCATCCTGATGGCTGTCCTGCACGGCAAATTCAAGTGCGACGAGCGCGTCGAAGATGGAGCGGCCGAACTGGGAGAGCGTGTTGAGTCCTTCGCGCCAGCCAGGACCGCCTGAGGGCTCGTTGCGAGCAGCTTCGAGGAGTGCGTTGTTGCCGCGGAGCATGGCGAGCGCATCCTGGCGTAGATCGGCAAGGTTTGCAGCGGGCTGACCGCCGAAGCCCTGAAGAATTGCTTCGAAGAAACTTCCGAGAATGAGGAACTCCTGCGCGAGGCCATCTCGCAGGCGCAGGCGGGCGCGATCTGGAAAGACGAAGGTCGAGACGAGGATGGCGACAACGATGCCGAGGATGACTTCGCCCACGCGGTGAAGCGCGAGCAGCCAGTGCGATCCGGTCTTCTGCACCAGCATGATGATGGTGATGGTGACTCCGGCGAGACGGGAACTGTTGCGGAGTCCGAGAAGCCCGCAGAGGATGACGGCGAGAAAGACAGCAACGATGTAGTTCCAAGGAAGCGTTCCGAAGAGGGAGAAGGTAAATCCGAAAGCTGCGCCGATGAGTGTGCCGAGAATGCGGTCGCGCGAGGCGGTGATGGTGGCTCCGAAGTTGGATTGGAGCACGATGATAGCGCTGATAGCGCCCCAGTAACCGTCGTGCAGGCCGAATCGGAGTGCGATGACCCAGCAAAGCGCGGCCGCGAAGGAAGTCTTCGCAGCGTGAATGAGGAGGCGCTTGTGCTCCCAGGTAAGCAGGCCCCGCCCATCGGCATGTTCGATGCGGAGTTTCAGTGCGAGGTCTTGCTGCGATTTCGTTTTGGGCCGGGAGAGCAGCATCGAAGCGGTTGAGGTCGACTCCCTTCTTTACAGGATGACGTATTCGCGGCCGGCAAGGATCGCGTTATGCAACATGTAGCATAAGAGGCATATGCTTCGCGTTGGATATTCGGCGAATCTTGCGCCTGAGCTGTTGAAGGACTTTCCTGCAGATGTTGAGCTGGTTGCGCTGTCGCGCAACCTTGATCACGACCTGGAGATCGACGTGTGGATTCCTGATCCGTACCCGACGCGGAATACGCAGATTGTTCCGCATTTGTGCGGGGTGAAGCTGGTGCTCTCGCTGATGGCGGGGACGGAATGGATTCCGGCAGCGGTCGGACCGCATGTGACGATCTGCAATGCGCGCGGGGCGCACAACATTTCGACAGCGGAGTGGACGTTGTCGGCGACTCTGGCGATGCTGAAGCACTTCCCGCTGTTTCTGGATGTGCAGAGAGCAGGCGAGTGGAAGCGGCGGTTTGAGGCCACGAAGGAGTACGTGGAGATCTCTGGAGATACTCGGCAGCATTATCCGCCGGTGATGCTGGAGGAGCTGACAGGGAAAACGGTGTTGCTGGTGGGGTACGGCTCGATCGGGAAAGAGATTGAGCGGATGCTGGAGCCGTTTGGGGTGGAGCTGATCCGGGTGGCTAGGACCGCACGAGAGAATCCGAAGGTGCATGCGGTGAGCGAGCTCGATGCGCTGATTCCGCGAGCGCAGGTAATTGTGCTGATATTGCCGTCGACGGCAGAGAGTCGCGGGCTCATTGGGGCGCGGCAATTTGCGCTGATGCAGCAGGGAACGCTGCTGGTGAACGCGGCGCGCGGGCCGGTGGTGAATACGGATGCGCTTGTGGAAGCTTTGCAGAGCGGGAAGATTCGCGCGGCGCTGGATGTGACGGATCCGGAGCCGCTGCCTGACGGGCATCCGCTGTGGACGTGTCCAAATCTGCTGATTACGCCTCATGTGGGCGGGTCAAGTCCTGAGTTTGCGAGGCGGGCACTGAAGGTTGCAGCGGATGAATTGCGGCGTTATATGGCGGGCGAGCCGCTGCTTAACGTGGTACAGGCTGCGGTCTGAGCGGAGCGTGCGGCGCGGCGCCAGTCGCGCAGGCCAAGGATGGCGAGGACGACGAGACCAGCATAGAGGACGGCTGTGATCCAGAGGTCCTTGTAGATGTATTCGCCGATGTAGGCGAGATTGACGATAATCCAGAGCCACCAGTTGGCGACGTGTTTGCGCGCCTGCCACCAGCTGCCGACCAGGCTGAAGCTCGCTAATGCGGCGTCGAGCCAGGGGAGCGCGGCCTGAAGGTGCTTGGCGATTTCGCCGAGGATGAAGGTGCCGGCGATGCCGGCAATGATTGCCACGACGAAGGCGCGAAGTCCCAGAGGTTCAACGCGGACTTCACCGTCTTCGCGAACGCCGCGCCACCAGTGCCACCAGCCATAGAGAGTGAAGGCAATGAAGAAAACCTGGAGGAGTGAGTCAGAGAGCAGGCGGGCGCGATAAAAGACGATCAGGTAGAGGATGTCTGCGGCGAAAACGACGGGCCAGCAGATGAGCAGGCGCTTAGTCGTAAGCCAGATTCCGAGAGCGGTGGTGATAAAGCCGGCGAGTTCGACCCAGTTGGTGATGAGGTAATGGGTGATGGCGCCGAGGGTCATGCGCGTGCCGCCTGTTCGAAAATCGATCGGGATTCGGCCCAGCGACGGATAGGATCGAGGAGCTTCTGCCGGCCGGGGCCAGCGAACCACTGCGCGTGCGCAAGGAGGTAATCGTGCGTGGCGACGCGGGCTTTTGCGGGCGAGTGAAGGACGCCAAGGAAGTAGTCGGCTTCGCTGAGCGCGAATTCGGCATGGCAGAGAGCGACAATGGGGGCGAGTGCGGCGGCTTCGCCGGGGCTTAGTGGGCGGAAGTGCTCGTAGCCATCGAGGAGCGCCCAGAGATGATCGAGGTGGACGGGGACACGATCGCCGGCATTCGGGTCGTTCATCAGGATGAGCCATTCGACGATGTTGCGCTCGATGGCGTGGGAGAGATCGTGGACGGCGCTGGTGCGGTCGGCGAGACCGAAGTCGATCACCGAAGCAGCATGCGCTGTGGTGGTGGTGTCGCTCCAGAAGAGATTGGAGGCGTGAAGATCGTTGTGCGTCCAGAGCGCAGTGAGTGAGGGCAGGAGGGGCTTCAGTTCGGTATGGAAAGCGGCGAGCAGTGGGAGCGCCTGATCGGAGTCGCTGCGAGTCTGTGGATCGTGAGCGATCGACGGGCGCAGCGCGAGATATTGATCGAGAGCGGCGGCGGGATCAGGTGAAGCGAAGATCGTAAAACCTGCAACGAGGGGCTGAATCTTGCGTGCAGGAGCATTGAAGTGTTGAGCGGCGAGGTGTATGCGTGCGAGGAACTGGCCGGCGGAGCGGGCGTGTTCAGTGGAACGGAACGGCGTCCAGGAGATGGCGTCTTCGTAGAGGTCGATTCCGGCGGGGAGGTCGTGGACTTCGTAAGTCCAGTTGCCGAGTTCCAGAGCCGTGTGGCCGGCGCTGGTGGTGAAGACGGCGGGCACGTTGATGCTGCAGTTCCGCAGGTGGTGGATAAAGCGGTGTTCTTCCGCGAGGCCGGCAGCGTCGCGGACGGAGACGGCGTGTCGCTTGATGAAAATGCGGCACTGCGTGGTTTCGACCAAGGCGGCTGCGGAGAGGGGACGAGGGCTTGTGGAGACGATAGAGTGAGGCTCACCTGCGGATGGGAAGAGTTGGAGAACGGGACGGAGTTCGGTGAGCGTAAGGGCCGGCCAATCCGGCTGGACGAGCGAGCCGTCGAGTCCGTGAGCCAGCGCGGGTTGTTGTGATTCGTCCACGAGCATTGTCCTGTTGCGGTTGGCGGCAAATTAGAAATTGTAATGCGCGGAAAGGCGAACGGTGGCCGGAGCGCCCTGATGGATGAAGGTGTCTCCGAGGCTGGCTCCGGTGTCTTTCCAGTAGCGCTTATTGAGGATGTTGTCGGCATAGAGGTGGAAGGTGAGGTGTCCGCTCTCGCCCCCAGGCGCGTAGCGGGCGCCGAGGTTGAAGAGGTTGTAGCCGGAGACGGTGACGGTGTCGTCGCGTGTGGCGTGCTTGCGGCTGGTGTAGCTCCAGCCGGGCATGAGATGAAGGCCGCGACCGTGGGGCACGAGGATGTCGGCGAAGAGTGCGGAATGGAAGCGTGGGACGTTGATGACTTGCTTATTGTCGAACACGGGCGTCCCGGTATCGGTGGAGATGGCGCGAATGGTTGCGGCGGAGGCGCTGAGTTGCATCCACCCGGCGGCTTTGCCCTGGGCGTTGAATTCGAAGCCGTCGTGGATTTCGTGGCCTGCGGACTCGAAGCAGAGGTCACCCGGGGCTACATCTGTTTCGTAGAGGAGATTAGTTGTACAGAAGGCGTCGGCGGACTGGATGATGCGCGGATAGAAGAAGGGTTGGCGCATGCGGAAGTAGTCGGCGGTGAGGAGGATTCCGTGCTCGTATTTGGCGCCGATTTCAGATTGACGGGTCGTGAACGGGGTAAGGAACAACGCGGAGTTATCGACCCACCAGGGAGCCTGTGGTCCGAGCGAGAGAAGCGCGCCGTAGTTGCTGTAGAGGGTGAGACTCTGAGCAGGCGACCAGGTGATGGCGTACTGCGGCAGCCATTGAGTACGCGCGTCAGAGTAGTTGAAGTCGGACACGCGGACGAATCGTCCGCCGGCCTGAAGGACGATCTTGCCAGGGAGATGCGCACGCTCCTGGAGGATGGCTGAAGCCTGGTGGTTGAAGTCGGCGAGTTGAGAGCCTTCGGCCTTGAGGTTGTCGTGATCGTAGAGGATGTTTGGCTGGTAGATGTTTTCAACGCCGAGAGGTTCGTAGACGATCTGCGAGGCGAGATCTACTGAGCGATGAAAGAGGGAGCCACCGCCGACTACGTCGTGGCTGACGTTGCCTGTAGTGAAATGGCCGACGAGGAGAGCTTCGCCTGTAGAGTCGATGCGGAGTTCGTTGGGACTGCGATAGTCGTAGATTTCGTAGCTTCCATCGGGGCAGAAGAAGTAATAGGGTGAGTCGGGGCAGAGGGAGTTTCCATCCGCATCGAGCGCGGGCCCATAGGGATAGATGACGTTGTCGTCGATGAGGGAGTGGCTGTAAGAGCCGCCGATACGGAATGTCCAATCGGGCGCGAAGCTGTGCTGGAGGTGGGCGTCGGAGTTGAGGGTGTCGAAGGTGTTGGGCTTGGACCAGGGCTGAAAGCCAAGCATCGTTGAGGGGAAGACGTGTGTCGGAACTAGGGTTCCGCCGAGAAGCTGGTAGCCGGCTTCGGAGCGCTGGACCTTGTGCTGGTATTCGAAGTTTGTGGTGAGTTGCGTGGCTGTTCCGAGTTGCCAGCGGCCGTCTGCTGCGCTCATGCCGCGCCAGCCATCGGCGTGTTCCACGTAGCTGTGGATGTCTTCAGCGGCGGCGGTGATGAGAAGGCCGTCGTGCAGGCCGGGGAGAAGGAATTGCGTGGAGCCGTAGGAAGAGCCGCGGTGATCGGTGGCGAGATCGATAGAGGGACGCAGGCCGTGATAAGGCTCTGTGGTTGCGTAGTTGATGACCCCACCGCTGGACGCGATTCCGCTTTCTAGTCCGGCGATGCCCTTGATGATCTCGACGCGCTGCTTGTTCTCGAGGGGGACGTCTTGCTCACCGGCAATGGTGAGGCCGTTGATCTGGAGGGCGGTGGCGAGATCCAGGGGGAATCCGCGGATCTGAAAGTCGCCATAGTAGCCGACGGGTGCGTAATCTTCTCCGACTGAGGCGTCGTTTTTGACGACGTCAGAGAGCGTACGCGAGATCTGGTCACCAATGACTGCACCGGTGATGGAAGTGACGGAGAGAGGCGTCTCCTGTAGAGACGTGCCGTCAAGGCTGGCAGCATTGCGTGGATCGGAAAGGTAGTTGTCTTGGACTTCGCCGTGAACGACGACCGTTGTGGTGACGCGGTCGGGTTTCTGCGTCGACTGCGCGGAGTCGAGAGCCGGTGGGTTCTGCGCGAGAGCATTTGTTGCTGCAAGCAAAACTGTGAACAGTATGAGGGGCGCGTTGCCGCAAAGGCGGGCCGGTCGATGATGCTTGAAGGGTCTGGATGTGGACGCACGCATGCCTTGTTCCCACTTTCGTTGAAACAAGGGAGTTCAGTTTGAAGCTGGAAGGAAGTTGGTCAGACTGGCTTCGAAAGCTTCCCACGCCGGCATTATCCGGATCGGGTTCTAGGGTATTTTCTCAGCCCCACTCCGTGGAGCACCCCTGTTTCAATACTTCGATTGAAACACTGTAGACCGGTGGGTGGCAACTGCCGGCTCTCTTGTGAGAGCAACATGACACCCGGAGACTCAGTTATGGAAAATCTATCCCACGTCTCAGAATCGAGACGTGGGGCACCCAGTTTTTAGAAGAGCGATGGTCTCGCGGAGCTGCCGAGGAGAGAGGGATCGACGTTGGCGGTGGTGTGGGATCCTTCACCTCCGCCCCAGGCATAGATGAAAGAGAGCACGGGGAGTCCTCCTGCGTGAACGGTGAATCCAGCGCTGAAGCTGTGGCGGAGGTGGTCGATGCCAATGTCGCCGCGCGTGAGTCCGATCTTTGCTTCATCGGCGGAGAAGAGCGCGCCAATGGGGAGCTTGCCGAGTGAGTGCTCGATGGTGCCCTGGAAGAGAAGCAGGTTTGGGCCACGGAATCGATAGTCGGGATAGCTGGGCAGGATGGGTGTGCCGTTGAGGTTGGAACCGCCGATGGTAGGCATGAAGTAGAAGGGAGCCTGGCTCGCTTTGCCCGCGAAGGATTCGGAGATGAAGGCGCGCAGGTTGATGGAGCCTTCGAGCTTGCGAGTGAGCGAAGCGGGCGGGCAGGGCATGGGCTGGCTCTCGCGACCCGCGCCTCCACAGAAATCGGGTGTGTTGTGGGACAGCGTGGTTGTGGAACTGCTGCCGTAGTACTTGCCAATGGATTTCGAGAGATGCGAGAGGGGGATCTCGTGATTGAAGTTGAGGTTGAGGCGGCGGAAGGAGTAGCGGCTATCTCCCGGCGCGAAGAATTGCTGGAACTGGAGCAGGTAGTTCAGGCTGACCCGGTTGAAGAGAGTTGGAACGAGACGGACGGCTTCGGATGGCTGGAAGTATGCAGGCTGACGGGCGAGCCCCGGTGCTGTCGCTTCGGTGAAGAGGGTTTCGACGGAAGGGATGTCGTGTTCGCGGCCGGGACGAAGGGAGGGGAAGCGGCCATTGAGTTCGGCGAGGATGGCAATGACGGGCGATTTGCCGGAGATGGAGATGGGCAGAGCCATGTCGGCGCCGGTGATGTTTTCTGAAAAGCCGAATGTCGTGTGCGTGAGAGGCGTGGTGTCGGGGCCGAGGCCGAAGTAGTCGACGCGGTTGAGGGAGATGCTCTGTGAGTAGAGATGGAAGAGCGGAGCAACGTGATAGCTGTTTCCGGCGGGGAGTTTGTACGCCTTGAGATAGCCACCGGCGCGCCACGAGCCATTCATCGTCGCAACGGCATCGAGGCTGAGGTTGGTGCGCCACTCGCTCGCGAAGTTCTTGTGTTCGACGAAGGCGAGGCCGAAGCCCATACCGTTATCGGGCGCGAGGCTACCGAAGGCTAGATGAAAGGGCTGGCCGAGGACGAGGGTCTGGCCGCAGTCGGCGAACTTGGAAATTTGTGAGCAGGCCTTGAGGGCGGCGCCTTCGCGGCGGAGATCGGCCTGAAAGCGGGACTCGTTTTGCGCGTTGCAGAGCGCGGCAAGGAGCAGGAGCACGAAGTAGAGAAATGCTTGTCGATTTCGATGGGCCATGGGGGATGGTCTCTCGTTATTTCTTCTTTCGGGATGATTTGGTTTTCGATTGTTTGCGCGGCTTTATGGGAGCTTCACTGGCGGCGATAGCGAATCCTCTGGCAGCAGCGCGGGGAGCCGATTTCTTCACGGTGATGGGGGTGAGATTTGGCTTTGCTGGCTTTTCGTCGACATCGGAACGCAGCAAGCGCGTCATGGCAGTGATGTATTGTGCCGCTTCGTTCTCGGTTGTGATCCGATGCTGCGGAATCGACTCACGTTCCCGTGGCGAGAGCTTTTCCTCGACGTGCTTGAAGTGCTTGATCTGGGCCTTGATCAGGTCCGACATTGGTCGGCCTTTGTGGAAGGCTTCCTTCGATGGTGGTGGGACGTGGATAACTTCCATCGCTGCTCTCCTGATTAGTCATTCTGGAACCTAGGGCACTGATCGCCGGGACGAATCGTGGACTGGTTGAGATATCCGAGGAAGGTGTTGGCGGCAAGCTCGCGTTTGGAGCGCTGCGCGTAATTGCCAAGAAAATAGTTGGTGATAGTGGCAGGGATGGATGCGTGTTCGAAGACCTCGTTAATGACGGAGCCACGGGCGATCCATGGAGAGACAAGAACGGCGGGAACGCGGATGCCCAGGCGATCGAAGTAGAAGGGATCGGGCGTGCCAGTAGCGCTGGGTTGGGCAACGAAGGGTGCGTCAGGCGTGCAGGCGGGCGGCGGAACATGGTCGTAGATGCCGCCGTGTTCGTCATAGACAATGAGCAGAGCCGTGTTGGGCCAGAGTTTGGGGTTGTTGCGGATGGCGTTGTAGACGTCGGCGATGAACTGTTCACCGGCGCGGATGTCGTGGTCAGGATGCTGATCGCTGGCGATGAGCTCGCCCATGCCGTCGGGCGAATCGTGGTCAGTGTAATTGGGCTCGATGAAGGAGTACTCGGGAAGCTTGTTGCTGCTGCAGGCATCGAGGAAGTCCTGAAAGGTTCCGAAGAGGGCAGGCTGGTTTTTGAGCAGATTTACGACTTCGAGAGATGAGCTGGCTTCGTCGAAGTAGTAGAGGCGGGTGGAGTGACCGGCCTCGTTGAGGCGTTCATAGATGCTCTTGAACTGTTTGTTCCAGTAGAAGACGTCCATGCTGACCTGGCCAAAAGAAGTGCCGTAGTGGGCGAAGGCGCGATTGCAGAGAGTGGGGCCGGGGATCGAGGAAAACCAGCGGTTGAAGACCGCGTATTCTTTCGCGAGCGTGGTGAGGACGGGCAGCTTCTCCGGCGGGAAGTAGTTCATGATGAGATGCGAGTGCTGCACGCTGCGCTGCTGGTTGAAGTAGCTCTTCACGAAGCCCTGCATGTTGGGTGTGCGGCGGGGATTTTGCGCGGAGGTGACGCCGCCGAAGATCTGAAGATCGACTGCGGGGAAGTGGTGGTCGGGATCGGGGTCGAGCTGGCTCTGGTATTCGGCGGTGCGGGAAACAGTGACCGGGACGCCGGTGGAGTCGGGATTGGTTTCAGTTCCGTCGAGGCCGTCAATTGCGGGATTGATGCTCTTGAGGGCTCCGAGCATGTGGTCGAAGGAGCGGTTCTCCATCATGAGCACAACGACGTGCTGAAGCTGCTGAAGTCCTGGTAGCTTCGGGTCCGGCATCAGTTTTGAATTCTCCGTTGCGAGTTTCTCGAGCTGGGGAAATAGGGGAGTTGCTCGTGTCTTTTCTGGGCGCTTACGCCCTGCTGTTGTGGAACCAGCTTTTGAATAGTGATTGTGGCATGAGTGGCGTTTCAAGGAAAGGATAACGGATGCACCGGGGCGGTTTGGGGAGGTTTGGTGTCATCGGATTGTCATATTTCGTTTCGAACGATTGACGCGTCAAGGCCGCAAACGTAGCGAGGGCACGGGCACCCTCCGACTTCCGAGCAATCGCCCGATGATCAGTGGCTAATATTCGGGCGGCCACTATGGATGCCTGGCAGGCAACGTGCGGAGATAGTGGACAAGCAGATTCAGATCCTCTCCCGTGATTGTCTTCTCGTACGAGGGCATGGGGTTCTTGTAATTGACCGCGGTGGAGGGCACGGGGCTGACAATGGCGGCGCGGATCTGATCGGCGGTGCGCTTCAATCCAATTCCGTTCAGCGGTGGAGCGAGGTCGCCGCCTGTACGTCCGATACGGTGGCAGGAGAGGCAATTGTTGTTCTGAATGATGCTCTGCACGCGCTGAGCAGGGGTTGCGTTGGCGGACAACGAACTTGCGGGTTTGGTGGCGAGTGCATCGGGTTTTGCGGTAGGCGCTGACACGGACATACCGATTGGCGTGAGTCTGAATAGACCGCCGGGATTGGCGTCTTCGATCATCCACAACGATCCGTCGGGAGCTTCTTCGATGTCGCGCACGCGATGTTTTACGTCCCAGCGATCGACTGCTTTGGCGCCGCCTTTGCCGTCGAAGACGATGCGGATAAGAGCCTGCGACCCGAGGCCGCTGGCGAAGGCTGAGCCTTTCCACTGCGGGAACATGGAGCCGTGATAGAACATCAGATTGCCGGGAGCGATGACGGGGACCCAGTAGATGACTGGCTTGGCGAGATCCGGGCGCGTGTCATGGCTGGGGATGGGAACGCCGTTATAGTTCTTCCCATAGGAGACGAGAGGCCAGCCGTAGTTCTTGCCCGGCTCGATCAGGTTGAGTTCGTCGCCGCCGCGCGGACCATGCTCGAGTTCCCAGAGACGGCCATCGGGAGCGAAGGCGAGGCCGTAGGGAGTGCGGAAGCCGGTGGCCCAGGTCTCAGATGGTGTGAGATTGGGGCCGGGGAAGGTGTACGTGCGTACGACGCGCGCGGTTTTGGCGGCTTCGGTGTCGCCGGGAGGATCGATGATTGGCACTTGCGCTGCTCCAACTTTACCGGCCATGGGGTTTCCGGGAGCAGGCTTGCCGTCGAGGGTGAGGCGGAGGATCTTGCCGAGGGGCTGGTTGGGGTCTTGTGCAGGCGTCATGCGCTGGCGCTCACCCACGGCGAGGTAGAGGTACTTGCCGTCGGGGGAGAAGGCGATGGCTGCGCCGAACTGTCCGCCGTTGCCGCGTTCGCCGTCGCGCCAGATGACCTTCAGGTTTTCAAGGCTTGTCGTGCTGCCGGAGATTTTGAGCTGTGCGCGGGCAAGGGCGAGGCTGGAGCCGTCGTTGTTCACGTCTACGCCGGGCTCGGAGTAGGTGAGATAGATGCTGTGGTCTTGTGCGTAGTGCGGCGAAGTGAAGACGCCGAGCATGCCGCCCTGACCTTCCCATAGAACGGCGGGCACGTTGGCGACGGGTGTCTTGTCGCCCTGCGGCGTGACGAGGACGAGGCCGCCAACCTTTTCGGTGACGAGCATGCGGCCGTCGGGCAGGAACGCGATTCTCCAAGGCAGGCGCAGCGACGCGACCTGCGTGATGGTGAAGGGGAGATTCTTGCTCGACGGCTGGTCTCCGGCGTTGGTTTGCGCGGAGGCGTAAGCGGCAGCGAAAGCGAGGAACCAGGCAGCAAGGGAGCGGGGCTTCATTCAGGGGTCTTCCTTTATCAACCGAGGGATCGGAGGGTGGAACCAGATCGCAGCCTTGCGGCTTGCCGCAATGCTGACTTTAGAATATCGAGCCGAGGTGGCGGTTCAGCAAACGCGTGGTGACTCGAGATGATGCGGGGGGGAGGGTGGTTGTCCGTCGGGGAATTTGCTGAGGGCTGCGCTCGGGAGCTGGCATTCGGATGGGGAGGTTCTTGGAGAAGAGCAGATCCTTCGACTCACCACCTCCAGACCGAAGAAAGCCTCTGGGGCCCCGTGGGCTCAGGATGACAGTCAGGTTGTGTTGGGCAGAAAGCACCTTAGTAAGTGCAATCGCTCATGCAATAAGTTGCGGATAAGTTCGTGACTTCGACTTAGTAAGTGATTCAAACAATGGAGTTCGCAGATTTCAATGTGAATGCACTATGAATGGTGAAATCCACAGAATCTACTAGGGTTTTGCACTTGCATCCACAGATCGATCGGGCCTACTGTCTCTAACTAGCTGGTGACTCTGTAGCTGATTGGAACGGCAGCTCCGGCTTGGTGAAAGGCGCAAGCAACGGTTTTGGTTTAGAGTTCGTGATCGGCCGATTGCGAACAATGGATTGAGATTAAGAATGCGCTGGAAATTAGATCAGGAATGCTGGTACCTGATTGGTACCGAAGATTCATCCGCGGCGCAAGCTGAGGATGCAAAGTTCGATTCAGCCAGGGAGTAATCATCGACCCAGCCGTAGATGCGGAAGCAGGCGCAACCTGCGGAAGCAAATGCGGATCAGCCGAGGAAGGAAGTTTCGGGGCGACTCGAGGCAGACGAATTGGCGAAGTTGAGCAAGTGTGGAACCAGGGCGACTTGGTGAAAAGCTTGATTGACGAAGCCCGAAGCGAATGGACGGAGCAATCCGAAGATTCGAACAGGGCGACCGGATGGCACGGAACTCCGAGGCGACTCGGAACGGAAGTCAGCCGGGACCGGAGGATGAGCATTCTGAGGCGACTCAGAAGCTGATCGTCGGCGATACCGGGGGCGCAAAGCGAAGGGGCAACCTGGAGCTTTCACAACCGGCACCGCCGAAGGAGAGAGAATCGAGGCGACTCGACGATCGATCACCGGTAAAGCCGGAGGTACGAAACGAGGGGCAACCTGAGATTCGTATCAGAGGCGAGGCAGGAGGAAGCAGGCGCGACCGGGGAAACTCGGAACCCTGCGGAAACCGGCAGCGCCGAAGGCATTAGAAGCGAGGGGAAACCTGAGCGGAGATCGCCGGCACAGCCGAAGGGACGAGGAAGATGGCGCAAACCATCGGAATCGGACGCCGGCTCAGCTGAAAGGGAGCGGGGAAGGGGCAACCCGAAACCGAAACCCAGGTTGAGCGGGAAGATCAAGGAATGCGGCCAACCCGCACTTGATCGGCAGGCTAGAGAGGTCGATAGATGATCCGAAGTGCTACAGGATTACCGTTAGGAGACGCCAGAGGCCGCAAGGTTTCTGGCGTTTTCGCTTGTGAAGGCTTCCTTGTATCCGACCTTAAATCGGTCTGCCGAATAACTTAGAATGAGGCACCCGGCTTGCCTGAAATCTAAAGCCGAGAACCAGATAAGCCTAGAGTCTTTGCAACTCAACTAGCTCGATTTGGCCTGGGAATGCGATTCGCACACCGTTCTTCCAGGCGGCCTGGTCGAATGTGCCGAGATTTTTTCCGGTGATTACGGATCTGGCGCGGTATTGTCCGCCAGGAATCAGAGACAATTCTACGCGGGCCTCTGTCGCACCTGATTTGTTGCGGAAAAGGGCGACTACGCCATCGCCGCTCTTTGCCAGCCGCGCAAACCCATCCCAAGCCACGGGCGATGTCTGCCGCCAACTTCCCAATGGGAAAAAGCTTTCGCTTAGCTTCACGCGTTTCCTCAGCTGCCTGAACCAGGCAATCTTTTCGCGATACCAGACACGATCTGCCGGTGTGAGCTTGCGAAGATCTCCCAGCAGCAACGGTGCGGACCCGATGGTTGTCGCAAAGCTCTCCTGGATTGTAGGCAAGTCAGCGTGCAGGTTTCCGATCAGCATTGCTTCCACCGGCATCGATGCTGCGCGCGCATACAGCAGCTGGCGTACCTGGAGCGGGCCGGCGGAATCCGGGCGGGTGTCGTCGACGTTGCTCATCCAGTCGAGATCACCAGCGGCGAGAAGACCTGCGTCGATGATGTGCTTCTGGCCCCAAAGCTCGAAGGTGAGATCGAGCAGCACCTCGGGATGTTTTGCGTAGACCTCCGCGGTCATCTCCTTGATGCCCTCATAAATCCGGTTTAGCGACTCCGCCCAGTCCGCATGATCGTGTCCTTTAGCCCAGCACCCCGGAGCCTCGCCGTACGCATTGAAGATCGTCGTGAGGTCGAGTTTTACGTAAGCGAGTCTGAAGCGCTGTATCGCATCGTTGATGCGAGCCGCGGCCGTGTGCCTGAAAGGAGACGCCATACACATGACGGCCTTTTGTCCCGCCATGGTTGATGTCGTCTTCGTATTGCCTTCAAGGTCCAGCGCCGCCCATTCCGGATGCGCTTTGTAAACCTGGGTAGTGGTGCCAATTGCCGCCGCCGGAATCCACAGGCCCAGGCGCATTCCCTTGGCTTCGACCGCTTTCAAAATGGGATCGAGGCCGCCGGGGAAGGCTGTGAGGTTCACATCGTTATCGCCGTATTCCTGTTGCCATCCATCGTCGATGGTGAAGATATCCATCCCCATCGCGCCGGCGGCGTCGATGAGTTCCATCGAGATTTCCTGATTAATGCTCCTCTCGAAAGGCTCCCATGTGTTGTAAATCCACGGTGGTCCGTGGCTGTCGATGCGGCGCTCCAGGATTCCAGCTGAATAACTCGGCACGCGCCAGCGTGGATCGTTGAACCCATCGTCGCGCTTAAATGGGAGGAGGGAGATGCTCGCGGTTGTGAACTCCTCGCGGGCGGCAAGCCTCCGTTCAAAGGGCATGAGATCGGTATCGTACATGCCGCTTACCCGAATGCTGTTGCCCGCATCCCAGCCTGCGACTTCGGTGCGCTTCATATACCCCGGAACTTCGTTGAGGATGGCCACGCCGTGGCCGGTTCTTGCGTTGACCACCATGATTGCGGCGTCTTCAGATCTGCCTGTGTAGAAGATTTCGCGCGGGACGGAGCCATATTGGGTCCAGAGCGTCATTTCGTTTTCAGGCCCCAGCGTGAGTTCCATGGTTTCGATTATCAGATGGGTGATCGTGAGCGGGACATTTCCGGTGTTTCTAAGACTGAGAGATTTGCGGGATGCGGCGTGTCCCGTGTAGATCAAGTAAAGAGCGATCACCTCCAGCGGCAAGTTCTTGTGTTTCATGCGCACCGATAAGCACTTGCTGTTGCTCGCGCTCGCGGGGCTGGCTGCCACAAGCTCAAAGTCTCCACCGTTGCTGGCGCACGGTTTCCCGTCACAGTTGAACGAAAACTCAGGACGAGCTTTTGCGATGTCTCCTCCCCGAGTTAGAAGGTCAACACTTGTCGACTTGTCGAAAAATCGGGCCGTGTACAACCCGACACCCGGACGGAACCCCACGTCACGTCGGATCAGGTCGTTCTCGAGAGCCCAGGATTGGTCGTTGGACTGAGCAAGGTGACTGCGCGTCTCGCCTGGAAGCGAACGTTCGCACACCCAACCTGAGACCAGCACCGCGCCTGATCTGAGCGCATGTCTCCTGCTGAAAGCCATTGCGTCCTCCCGACGTTCGCCCGAGGATTTCGCGAAATGGTATCACGGGAAATGGCCTGCAGAGCGCGAGACGAATTTCGTATTCCACCCAGGCCGCGTCATCTTCTTCGCATCTGAGCGAAGTTCAGTGCGCTCCGACCCCTTGCGACTGAAGCCATCCTGCATCGCCGGAATTAGTGCATGGCGCCTGCGCCTGGGCCTTGGCCGGGGCGGTTCTTGCTGAGCAAAAAGGCCATGAATACGAGGCCGAAGGACATCCACGAGAGTTCCATGTAAACGTCTTGGTAGCCCTGCATCTGCGCCTGTGCATTGAGCTGGTTGTAAATGTTCGCCAACGCGAGTGCGCCGCTATTCACCGCGCCGAATGCTCCACCGAGGAAGCCGCTCAGGGCTTGCTGGTGCAGCGTGAAGGCGTTCGAGCCGGACTGCATCGCACTCTGCAGGTGCTGCTGGTGCCACATCGCTCGGCTCGTGACCTGGGCGTTGGTGATCGCGATCATAATGCTGCCACCAAGATTGCGAACGAAGTTGATCAGCCCGGAGACCTGGTTGCTCTCCTCTTTGGGCATGCCAACGTATGCGGCGTTCGTAATGGAGATGAAGCAGAAGGGAAGCGGAAGCATCTGGACGACGCGCAGCCATGATGCCTGCGAGAAACTCATCTGCAAACTTGTTACGTAGGCCGCATAGCGGAAGGTAACAATGAACATGATGAATCCGGCAACGGCCAGAGTTCGGGCGGAAATCTTGCCGGTCGCGAACCCTGCGAGAGGCATGACGATGACGAGCGCGATGCCGCCGGCGGTAAGTGCCAGACCGGCGGTAGTGGCGTTGTAGCCCAGGAGCTGCTGCATGAATTGCGGTTGTAAGACCGTGTTGGCGTTGAGCACGCCGCCTACCAGCATCATGAGAAAACAACAGATTGCGAAGTTTTTGAAGCGGAAGAGCTTCAGATTGATCAGCGGTTCTTTTTGACGCCACTCCCAGACGACGAGCCCGATCATGCCGGTGACGAAGATCAGAGCGAAGATCCGGATGAAGTTGGAGGCAAACCAATCGTTTTCTTCGCCCTTATCGAGCATGATCTGCATGCCGCCCATCGCGAGGGTCAGGAAGGCCAGCCCCATGTAGTCCATGTGGCGAAGTTTGGATCGATCAGGCTTGATCCATGGTGGATCTTCAACAAGACGTGTAACGAGGATAAAGGCCAGGATACCGACAGGGATATTGATGAAGAAGATCCAGCGCCAAGTGTAATTGTCGGTGATCCAGCCCCCGAGAGTGGGGCCGATAGAAGGCGCGAGGACCGCCACCAACCCGTAGAGCGCGAACGCCTGCCCACGTTTGTGAGGTTCGAATGAATCGGCCATGATGGCCTGCGCCATCGGCTGCATTCCGCCGCCGCCTGCACCTTGTATAACCCGGAAGATGAGCAACATGGGGAGGCTCGGAGCGGCACCGCACAGGAAACTGGCGACGGTGAAGACCGTGATGCAGAAGACAAAAAAGTTGCGTCGGCCCATGAGGCTCGATGCCCAGCCGCCGAGGGGAAGAACGATGGCGTTGGAGACGAGATAGCTGGTGAGCACCCAGGTGCTCTGATCAGTGCTGGCACCGAGGCTGCCGGCTATGTGGGGCAGGGCGACGTTGGCGATGGAGGTGTCGAGAACCTCCATGAATGCAGCCAGTGCAACAGTGGCCGCAATGAGCCAGGGGTTTACGCGAGGTTTCCAGGTCGCATGTGCGTCGACATTCGGATTCTGGATTGTATTCGCCGCGGTCGATCGTTCGGGCATCGGCGGCTCTGTCTGCAACTCAGGCAAAAACTCTCTCCTAACGCGATTTGCTGGTTCTGGTCGGTTGCGGAAACAGGGAAGTTCGGAGCCTTACGTGGACCTTGAACATCGTGTCCAATCTGCCACTCACCTATAGATGAGGAACGGGTAGATCGAGGTTCATGGATTCTGAGAGTGCTTCACATTACGGCACTTGCGGTTGGAACAGGAGCTGGAGCAGCAGGTGTCCGCCAGCCGATGACGGCGATGGCGAGGGCGACGAGTTGCATGGCAACGATGAAGGCAACACAGGCGGGCCACTTGCCGATCGCCCAGAAGGCGCCGGGAACGACACCGGCGGCTGTTCCGCCCAGGTAATAGCAGGTGATGTAGATCCCGGCGGCCGTGACGCGCGCGTTAGATGGTGATGCAACGCGGAGATGGCTTTGGGATGCTGTCTGAGCAACAAATACTCCGCTGGAGAGAGCAGCGAGTCCGACGATAACAACTGGGAGCGAGTGAACGAGGGTGAGGAGGGCTCCTGCGATGGCGCAGGTGATGGCGCCTCCGATTCCGGCGCGAAGACCGATCCGGGTGATCAGGTATCCGGCGAAGGGTGTGACGACGAGACCGATGAGGTAGACGAAGAAGAGGGAACTGAGCGCAGTGATGGAAAGAGAAAACGGCGGGGCGCTGAGGTAAAAAGTTATCCAGGTGAAGACGCCGACCAGCGAGAAGAGCACATTGAAGCCGACGGCGAAAGTGGCGACGAGGCGACGGTTGCGAAACATTGCCCGGACCTGATGAGGGAAGTTGGGTAGCGAGACAGAGGAGGGGTGCGGAGGGGGGCGACGGCCGTGGGGGAGCCATGCGGCTACGGCGGCGGTACCTACAAGAGAGGCAACGCCGAGGACGAGGAAGCTGACGCGCCAGGTGAAGTGATCGGCGATGATGCCGGCGGAGATGCGGCCCATGAAGCCGCCGAGCGCGGTTCCACTGACATAGAAGCTCATGATCAGCGCAACGCGCTCGGGAGGCCACTCTTCCCCGATATAGGTGACAACGACGGCAATGATGCCTGGCACCATGATGCCCTGCAGGAAACGCCAAAAGATGAGTTGGGCGAGTGAGGCCGATGTCGCAGCCAGCAGGGTAGGGATGGAGACCCCGAGAATCGAGTAGACAATGACGCGCTTGCGCGGCAGGCGTTCGGTCAGTGCCCCGAAGACGGGTGCGGATATAGCGACGCCGAGAGTTGCGGCGGAGACGGTCATTCCAACGCCGGCTTTCGAGGCGTGGAAGATGTGGGCGAGGAGGGGCAGGATTGGCTGAGTGCAGTAGAGTTCGAGGAAGGCGCAGACTCCGCAGAGAGTCACGGCGGCGGCAGCTCTATTGCTGGGAGGCGAATGGTCGAGTTGAGAGGGTGGTTCCAAGAATCAGGATACAGTCGCGGGTAAGTATGATCCAGCCGGCCGAAGAAAGGCCAGGGCAAGCGCAACTGTAACGAGCGTAGACACCTGCGCAATTCCAAGCATCCTATGGTTCAGGTAACGGAGATCTCTTATAACCGACCTTGCCGACCATGCTGCGACTTACGGCTGGAATCGAAGATGATTCCGCATCCATTCGGGGCCTGGGTCTCGTTTAGACGAAATATGCAGTTCGAGTGAAATTTTGAGAGTCCTGCGCGATGCCGAGTTCTTACCGATCGGCATGCGTACAATCGCCGTTGAGGCGTATACGCAACTGTGGCTCATTCGATCGTGAAGGAGCGGAACGATGAATCAGAACCTGCCAAGGCGAATCGAGACAGGAGTCAGGGGTCTCGATGACATTCTTTCCGGAGGCTTTCCCGCTGGCCAGATGTACCTGATCGAAGGAGATCCAGGGACAGGCAAGACCACATTCGCTATGCAGTTCATCCTGGCAGGTGTGAGCCGGGGTGGCAAAACTCTTTACGTCACACTCTCCGAGTCTCGGGACGAGTTGGAAAGCTCGGCCTCGTCGCATGGTTGGAATCCGAAAGACCTTCCAATCGCCGAGTTCGTTCCGTCTGAAGCCATCTTGAACCCCGAGGAGCAGTACACGATTTTTCGGCCCAGCGAGGTGGAGCTCTCCGACACGATTCAGAAGCTCACGAAGCTCATCGATGAGGTCAAACCGGACCGTGTGGTGATCGATTCTCTTTCAGAACTCAGGCTGCTCGCAGCGGATGCGATGCGCTATCGCAGGCAGTTGCTTGCTTTGAAACACTTCTTCGCTGGGCGCGATTGCACTGTTCTCCTGCTGGACGATCGGACGGCGGAAGGCAGCGACACCCAACTGCAGAGCATCGCTCACGGGGTGATCCGTCTTGAGAAGAGGCATCGATCTTATGGAGTGACACGGCGACAACTCGAAGTGGTGAAGTTGCGCGGTAGCGCATTTCGCGAGGGATTCCACGACTACAGCATTCTCCGCGGAGGCCTATGCGTGTACCCGCGCCTTGTGGCACAGGAACATCTGGACCCCTTCGCGGGAGACCGGATCAGCAGTGATCTGCAGAGTCTCGACCAGATGTTTGGAGGGGGAATCAATCGAGGATCGTCATCGCTGCTGATCGGTCCCTCGGGTTGCGGCAAATCGACGCTGGCAATGGTCTATGCCCTTGCCGCTGCGAAGCGAGGGGAGAGAACGATCGTCTACGTTTTTGATGAGATGCTTCGCACCGCGCAGGAGCGTTTGGAGAGCATTGGAATGCACGTGAGAGCGGAAATCTCGAAGGGAACGCTCAGCATGATTCAGGTAGATCCCGCTACGCTTTCGCCTGGTGAATTCGCTGCGCAGATTCGCGCCGACGTTGACGAGAACGATACCCGCGTGGTGGTGATCGACAGCTTAAATGGTTATCTCACTTCCATGCCGGGGGAAAGGGATCTCAACGTTCATCTTCACGAGCTCACCTCGTATTTGAATCAGAAGGGCGTCGCCACATTCCTCGTCTACACGCAGCACGGGCTCGTGGGTCAGATGGAGACGGAGGTGGATGTCAGCTACCTGTCTGATACTGTGATTCTGCTCCGGTATTTCGAGGCAAGGGGATCCCTGCGCAAGCTGGTTTCGGTCGTGAAACAGCGCGTGGGGCATCACGAAGAGACTCTGCGCGAGATGAAGATTACCCCGGAAGGCATCCAGATCGGTGAGCCCCTTGTCAGTTTTCGCGGCGTCATGACTGGCGTGCCGGAGCTGGAGCTGCCCGCGAATGTCAAGGCTTGAGGAAATTTCTGAACGAAGGAGCCTCTCTGTTTATGTCGTGGCACCCACCGGCCGCGATGCCGAGCTCACCCTCAGGGTCTTGCATGAAAATGGAATAGCCGCTGAGCGGTCAAGCGATCTGAATTTTCTTGTTAGGGAGAGCGCCGGAAATCCCATTGGTGCTCTCCTCATTGCTGAAGAAGCGCTGGACGCGGCAACCAGCACAGCCCTCATCGACTATGTTGGGGGTCAGTCACCCTGGTCGGATCTGCCCGTTCTGATTCTGACGGGCAACAGCCGCTCCCTCTCTCGTAATCGCGGAAACCGCTTCGACGATCTGGGCTCGCCTGTCCTGCTCGAGCGTCCCCTCCGCCCGGACATTTTGATCAGCAGCGTTCGAGCCGCTCTCCGCGCCCGCAAACGCCAGTACGAAATTCGAGATACGCTTCGGGAACGTGACAGCGCACTCGCTGCGCTCAGGAATGAACAGGAGACTCTCCACGTCATCATCGATAATCTGCCGGTCGGCATCATCGTGGTGGGCGGCAGCGGGAACGTTCTGTTGTCAAACCGGATGGCGGAGCAGATTCTGCGCCGGGATTTGCATGTGGGCGATCGCATCGGGACAGATGGAGTGTGGCAATCTCTGCTGCCGACCGGCCGCGATCAGAGATGCCTCGACCCAGGTGATTACCCTCTTCAGCGTGCACTAAAAACATCCGAAGTTGTGCCTCCGGAGGACTTCCTGCAGCACCACGATGATGGTTCTTCTGGATGGATCAGGATTGCAGCAGCTCCAATCATTGACCAGCGTGGCGCTGTTTCCGGCGCCGTCGCGGCGATTTCTGACATCGATAGAAACAAGCGCGCTGAAGAAGCACTGATGAAAAGCGAGAAGCTCGCAGCGGTCGGAAGATTAGCGGCGTCGATTTCCCATGAGATCAACAACCCGCTGGAAGCAGTCACCAACCTTCTCTATCTTGTTGAACAGAGCACGCGATCAACGCCTGCGTCGCAACTGGCTGCGAAGGCTCAGGAAGAACTGGCGCGTGTAAGTCGTATCGTGACTCAGACACTTCGGTTTCATCGCCAATCTTCCAGTCCCCATTGGGTCGCGCTCAATGAACTGCTGGATCCTGCTATAGGACTATTCAGAGGACGAATAAGCAATGCGAACATCCAACTCGATCTGCAATACCGGACGGTCTGCCGAATTCTCTGCAGGGATGGCGACATCCGACAAGTCTTGAGCAATCTCATCGGTAATGCTGTCGATTCCATGCGCTCCGGTGGCCGACTCGTCGTGCGCACCAGCGGCGCGCATCAGGCCAAAACGGACGTTGCTGGCGTTCGGATCAGCATTGCGGATACCGGACATGGCATCCCTAAAGAGGCGATGCGACGAATCTTCGAGCCCTTCTACACAACTAAAGGCGAGAGCGGTACAGGCCTCGGGCTCTGGATTTCGCAGGAAATTGTCAAACGCAATCAGGGTAGCCTTCAGATTCGGTCTAGAGCGGCAACTCTTCTTTCCGGCACCGTGGCTACCGTGTTTTTGCCTGTCGAAGTTCATGCCGGATAACCCCTCTAAAGACTGAGAATCTAAGCCGATCCCATGCGTGGCAGCTTTGATACCGTCCTGCAACATAGGGCGTAATTGCCTGCAGAGATGTTTCGTGGGCTGGTGCTGAACATTTAACCTAAGCAGGAGATGGACTCCCCTTCCACCAAGCCTCCACGACGAGGGATGGAGGCATTTGCCTCGCGCGATTTTACGCGGTATCAGCTGGCACGGGTGGCCGTGATCCTGGGCGCCGAGGCGCAGGCGGTTGCGGTGGCGTGGCAGGTGTACTCGATTACGCATCGTGCTATCGATCTGGGGTATACGGGGCTGGCGCTGTTTCTGCCGGGACTACTTTTCTTGCTGCCGGCGGGACATGTGGCCGACCGATTCGACCGCAGGCGCGTGATTCTCTGCTGCTATTCGCTGCAGGTGGTGTGTACGGCAGCGCTGCTGGCGCTGGCAATTCGTGGGACGCAGCACATTCTGTACGTTTACGCGGTGTTGTTCATGATCGGGACTGGAAGGGCTTTTTCGGCACCAGCGAGTTCTGCGCTGATTCCGCACCTTGTGCCGGAAAAGCACTTTGTAAACGCAGTGACGTGGGGCGGAGCCATCTTTCAGCTTTCGAACGTGACGGGACCCGCACTGGGCGGGTTGCTGTTTACGCTGCCGCTGGGGAAGAGGCTCGTCGCAGCGGGGCTGGAGGGTGCGGGGATTGTTTATGTCTTCACACTGCTGAGCCTGGCATGGTTCCTGGTGTTGATTTTCAGTCTAAGTGTGCGGCTCGGGCGGATGGAACATCGGGCGGCGTCGCTCGAGGTAGTGATGGCGGGTTTCAAGTATGTGCGGAACTCGCCGCTGCTGCTGGGATCGATGTCGCTGGATCTCTTTGTGGTGCTGCTGGGCGGAGCGGTGGCGCTGATGCCGATTTTTGCGAACGAGGTGCTGCATACGGGACCACGCGGACTTGGGGCGCTGAGAGCTGCGCCGGCGATTGGCGCGCTGGCGATGTCGTTGACCATGGCGCGATTCCCGATCAGCAGGCGGGCCGGCAAGCGAATGTTTATCTGCGTGGCGATTTTCGGCGCGTGCATCGTGATCTTCGGTCTATCAAAGAGCCTGTGGTTGTCTCTTGCCGTGCTGGCAGTGAGCGGGGCGGCGGATTCCATCAGCGTAATCATTCGCGGATCGTTGCTGCAGCTTGCGACGCCGCCGGAGATGCGGGGCAGAGTGAGCGCGGTGAACTCTTTGTTCATTGGTGCATCCAACGAACTTGGCGAGTTCGAAAGCGGGCTGACGGCGCAGTGGCTGGGTGCGGTTCGCGCAACGGTTTTCGGAGGAATTGCTTCTCTGGCGATCGCAGGCGTGTGGGCCGCACTCTTCAAGGATCTGCGCCGGGCAGACGAACTGACGGCCGAAGCGCTGCGTCCGACGCGACAGGGGTCCGAGGGTGTGGGCAGGACGGCGGTCAGCTGACTTTCCAAAAAACGCCTGCGGAGGTCGGATGAAGCCCTGGAAGATTATTTTGATCCCGACGGCGATCACGCTGGTGATCGCCGGAATCTATATCTGGCACGTTTCGAGCAAGCGGAAGAACCCTGGTGTTGTGAAGCAGGCGGAAGAGCAGAAGCTGACGCAGGATGACGTGGCAGTGGTGCGGATGGAGTTTCCGGCGCACTTCGATGATGTGAAGGACCTGGCCGGCAAAAGCGTGTGGATGAAAAACGGCTACACGATGCCATATTTTGCATACGCCGGCGGGCGAGTGGACTTCAAGAAGCGAGTGGGCGTAATTCCTCCATTGCAGAAGCTGGATGTGAAGAAGGCGGTTGAAGCAAGCGTGCCAAAGGACGTAGACGACGGAATCAGTCACGGACAGAAGCAGGCTCTGGTCGTGTTCACAATGCCGGGTGATGAGAAGCAGGAGTACGCGACTCCAGTGGGGGCGCGGGATGGCGGGACCGAGCAGTATTACAATGATTTGCTGTTCTTTTATGACGATCCGCACTCGATCTACACGCACTGGCCGAAGGATGTGTGGAGCGCGGTGGATGCTCACCAGGTGAAGCAGGGTATGAACGAACTTCAGTCGCGGCTGGCCGTGGGGCAGAAGATTCAGACCGACGATCCGAAGACGGAAGGCAACCGAACGGTTACATATGATGCCGATGGAAAGAAGTGGATGGTGACATTTCGGAACGACAAGGCGACGTCGGTGCAGGGTGGACAGTAGCCAAGGCACTCATCTGCTCCCTTGAGAGGCGAAGTGGCTCCTGAGCAAGAGCAGGATTGTGCAATAAACGGCGCGGAGCGACCGAGCGTCAGTGAGTTGGCGTCTGCTGAGATCTGCCATGATGCCGCACTGTGCGCCAGAGAAGCCAAACCCCCACCGCGCAGGTGAGCCAGGCCAGCGTGGCAAGCGCGAAGACGACAGCGATGGGAGAGCGCGGCAGCCAGATCCAGCAAATGAATGCGAAGACGGTGAGTCCTATGCAACCCATCGCAGCGCCGTAGGCGTCGATGGCAGCGACAGTCCGGCCGCGATTGGTGCCGTCGAAGCCTGCGCGGGTTTTGTGTTGTTTCTCGTGAGCTTCGACGAGACTGGCTCCAGCGGGGAAGATGGCGGGGAAAGCCAGGAAGAGTCCGCCTACAACCGGACCGTAGTACTGCGCGATGAGTCCGGCGATGACGCAGACGGCTCCGCCGAAGACGAAGCGGATGATCCACTCGTGCGGTTTGATTCCTTTGATTGCCGACAAGCGGGCTCCTACGAGCATCGCGATTACCTGACCACCCGCCAGAGCGCAAAGGAGACTCCGAACCAGATCGGCATGGCGGAGAGGGTGGCGGCCAGAGCGCCCGGCTTGTAACGCCAGAGGAGCCATCCCGTAGCGGCAGCGTAACAAAGGAAGGCGGCGGCCCCAAGGATCATGGAGCGAGCCTCTGTAGCTGCGTAGTGAACGCCATGCGACGCGATGGTGATGCCGAGAGTGGCGAGGGCGATGGAAGGCGCGGCTCCGAACAGACCAGCAAAGCTTTTGGGACGGAACATCTCCGCGAGGACAGCGAAGAAACTGACCACGACTCCGCCGATGAAGAAGCGCGCGAGATATTCGGACAGTTCGACTGGCATCGATCTCCTCAGGCTGCGCGCCGGGCGTCTTTGATTGCGCGCATCGCGACGTCGGCTCCCTTGCAGCCGAGAAGCTTGTATTCCTTTCCTTCAAGCCGGTGATAGTTCACGAAGAACTCTTCGAGTTCATGGAGGAACTGTTTCGGCAGATCGGACAGACTTTTGATGTAGGCATATTCATGGTTCATTTCGGCAACGGCGAGAAGGCGGTCGTTCCGGTTCTTTTTTTTGCCTTCGACCTGCTCGCCCTGAATGATGCCAATGAGGCGGGCACGGACTGCGATGCCGGGAAAGGCGGGTTCGTCCATGAGGAGGAGAACGTCGATTGGGTCGCCATCGGGGGCCTGGGTGCGAGGAAGGAAGCCGAAGTCGTAGGGGAAGCTCATGCCGGCGGGCAGAACCTTCTTGACGACGAAGATGTTCTGCTCCTCGTCGTAGGCGAACTTGTTGCGGCTGCCCTTAGGAGTCTCAATGATGACCTGGATCAGGCCGTCGTTTTTGTCTATCGGCCTGAGCAGAGTTGGATTGCTCAAACTGGCAGCTGGCTTTTTGGACATGAGCGGCTCCGGTCTAGCATTCTTTTCACATTGGTAGAAGAGGTGAAGGGAGTTTCGGTTGCTCCAACTGCAGGGAGGCAGGGAAGATAGGAACGCTTAGCACTCGAACCTTGACACTGCTGATGTGCGATTTCTAGAATGAAAGAGGCGGCTATGATCGCTGAGTCTCGTAAGCTTTTGATTCTGCGTAGTTTGCCATGGCTATGACCGAGCAGGCAATGGCCGGTGCTCAAGAGGTAGCAGAGCGATGCCTGAGATACGTGTTAGTCCGCGAGAGCGGATGGTTCTTACGGCGATCATTGAGCTCTATATCGCTACCGGCGAACCTGTGGCTTCGCAGGCCGTAGCGGACCAGTTTGCGCACAAAGAAGGCCTGAGCTCGGCGACCATCCGAAACGTGATGGCGACGCTGGGAGATGCTGGTTTACTTGAGCAGCCGCATACGTCTTCGGGGCGCGTACCGACCGCGTCAGCATTCCGCTATTACGTGGAGCAGATCACTCGACCTGATTCAGTACTGGGCCGGATTGGAGTGACAACCGCGATTCCCGCACCCGGGTCGTCGCTCAGCGAGCAGAGGCGCGGGCAAATTGAGGAGATTTTCTCAGGTGTTACGAGTTCGAATGAGTATCTGGAGCGGACCTCGCATGTGCTGGCGTTGATCTCGAGTGGGCTGGGCGTGGCCCTTGCGAGCGGCACAGGCGACCAGGTGCTGGAGCATATTCATTTTTCCAGGCTCTCGGCCGGCCGTGTGCTGGCGGTGCTGGTGACACAGTCGGGAGCCGTTTTGGACCGGGTGCTGGCGTTGGATCGCGAAATGACGATTTTTGAGCTGGATACGGCGGCGCGGTATCTCAACGAGACCTTTCATGGTTGGCCTATCGAGCGGATTCGGACTGAAATTGCACGACGGATGGATGCGGAGCGGGCCGCCTACAATCAGCTGCTTACCTCGGTAGAGGAACTTTGCCGCAAGGGCGCGCTGACGGTCGGGGAAGGTGCCCAGGTGTTGTACGTGGAGGGCATGGCAAACCTGATTGCGGCTGAGGCCGACCGAGAGAGATTGAAGCAGATGCTGCTGGCGCTGGAGGCGAAGCAGCGGTTGGTGGATTTGCTTACGGCTTATGTGAATGGAAGTCAACAGGAAGTACGCGTGGTCGTGGGGCTGGATGAAGCCTCCCCTGCTATGCAGGACCTGGTGCTGATTGGTGCGCCGGCGCGGCTTGGAGGGGCAAGCCTGGGGACAGTGGCAGTCATCGCACCGACCCGCATCCAATATCAGGAGATGATCCAGGCAGTGAGGTATGTGGCGCGGCTGTCGGAGCGGATTCTGGAGATACCGGCGCAGTAGATCTTCCGGCATAGAAGAAAGCCAGCGAAGTTGCATTCGACGGGCAAATTGCAGAGCCGTCCCAGAATGCGCGGAAGGCTGCCTGGCGCGGGCAATGCTTTATTTTGAAAGATCTGGCAGTTCCGGCAGGAATAACGTCGTGCTCTGATGCGAAGCGGATCCCAGCGGCTCAGCCAGCGGTGGCAAAGGAATTTATCATTGAATAACAAGCGAAATATTTGGGGAATGCGCAGAGATATGCCAGAGAAAGAAGCAGAGTTGACGGCTTTGGAAGCCACAGAGAGCGCCTCGCTGGAGAAGGCTTTGGCGGAGGCGAGCGAGAGTTCGTCCGTTGAGGTGAAGGCGGAAGAGTTGCCGGCGAGTCGGGGAGAAATCGATCAGCTCCAGACCGAGTACGACCAACTGAAGAAAGAGCGCGACGGGCTGATGGACCGCCTAGCCAGGCTACAAGCGGAGTTTGAGAACGCGCGGAGACGGGCCGAGAAGGAGAAGGCCGATTTCCGCGATTATGCGACCGGTTCGGTGGTGGAGCAGTTTCTGCCTGTTCTCGATAACTTCGAGTTGGCGTTGAAATCCACCGGTACGACGGAGCAGCTAAAGGCGGGCGTCGAGCTCATTGTGAAGCAGATGGAGGAGATTCTGCGCGGATTCCATGTGCAGCCCGTACCCTCGGTTGGGCAGGAATTCGATCCGCGGCACCATGAGGCGATGGGATCGGTGGAGCGCGAAGACCTTCCGGATCAGCAAGTAGCGGAGGAGATCCGGAAGGGATACAAGCTGCGCGAGAAGTTGCTGCGGCCAGCGTTGGTGCGTGTTGTCTCCAACTCAAAACAGAAATCGGAATGAGCATCAAGGGTTCGGGTGAGTGCTCCTGGCGGAGCGTGAGTCCGATTGTGCCCAAGGCCCATCTGTAGATTAAGAAAAGGTACAAGAAGGTTTGAATACGAGAGTGAGTAAAGCTGACTACTACGAGGTGCTTGGTGTCTCGCGAGATGCCAACGAGCAGGAACTCAAGAGCGCATACCGCAAGCTTGCACTGAAGTACCATCCGGACCGGAATCCGGGAGACCACGCGTCGGAAGAGAAGTTCAAGGAAGCCAGCGAGGCCTACCAGGTGCTGTGCGATGCCGATAAGCGCGCGGCATACGACCGTTTTGGTCATGCAGGCGTGAGCGGCGGGGGGCCGGGAGGATTTGGTGGATTCTCTGGTGCAGTAGATCTCGGGGACATCTTCGGCGATCTGTTCGGCGAGATGTTCAACATGGGTGGTCAGCAGAAAGCGGCACGTCAGATGCGCGGAGACGATCTGCGCTATGACCTGACAATCGATTTCCAAGAAGCAATCTTTGGAACCGAGAAGGAAATTCGCATTCGCCGGCTCGAGGCCTGCGAGACGTGCAAGGGATCGGGCAGCAAGTCAGGACGCGGCCCGGCGACGTGTCCACAATGCCACGGACGTGGACAGGTCCGATATCAACAGGGGTTCTTTTCGGTAGCAAGGACGTGTAACGCGTGCGGCGGCAGGGGATCGATCATTGGCGATCCCTGCGACACCTGTCGCGGCGAGACGCGCATCACGAAGGAGATCAAGCTTACTGTCAAGGTTCCGGCGGGCGTGGAAGAAGGAACGCGCATCCGCTACGGGGGCGAAGGCGACGTGGGCCGAGGAAACGGGCAGAGCGGCGATCTCTATATCGTTCTGTCGATCAGAGGGCATGACTTCTTTCATCGCGAAGGGCAGAACCTGCACTGTGTCATTCCGGTGAGCTTTCCGCAGGCGGCACTGGGAGCGGAAATCGAAATCGAGGGCGTGGACGGTCCGGTGATGTTGAAGGTGCCTGAAGGGACGCAGAGCGGGAAAGAGATTCGCATTCGCGGGAAGGGCGTTCCTTACCTGAATGAAAAGGGGCGAGGGGATCTCATCGTCAAGGTCCTGGTTCAGATTCCTAAAAAGCTCAGCAAAGCACAGCGGGATTTGATTACGGAACTGGGAAAGTCGATGTCCGTGGAGAACAAGCCGACTTCGCCAGGCATCCTGGAGAAAATGAAAGACCTGTTCAGCTAGAACGACGTCAGCGGTTGATGGAAGGAAGGAGTCTCTCAGAGATGAGCGGCTCTTTCTTTTTTGTGTGGGTTCAGATCGCGAGGAGCACGATCACGAAGACCACTAAGCCCATAAGCAGGCTGGGGAGGTCAGTGAGTGCAAAAGCAACAGGATCTTCATTGAGCTCTCCGCGAGATGCAAGAAGCCAGACCCGGCAGACCCAGAGAATCATGAAGGGAACGATGAGCCAGAGGTATTGCGAATTGCGATAAAGCTTGATCACGTCCTGGCTGCTGATGTAGTTGGCGAAGACGACGATGGCGGCGAAAGCGCTAGCTGTGCCGAAAGCACGGATCTGCTCGATGTCGGTCATGAGGTACCCGCGGCCGTTCTTGACCGGAGTTCCGGTGAGCCGAACATTTTCTAGTTCAGCGAAGCGCTTCACAATCGCGAGGGAGAGAAAGAGAAAGATCGCGAAGCCAGCGAGCCAGTGCGAGATGGGCGTGAAGGTGGCGGCTCCTCCGGCGAGCAGCCGCAGAGTGTAGAGGCCGGAGAGCACGAGAACGTCGACGATTACTACACTCTTGAGAAACCATGAATAGGCAACTGTGGTGAAAAGGTAGAAAGCGAGCCAGTAAAGAAAGGCCGAAGGCAGTGTGCGCGCGCCGAGAAAGCCGAAAATCAGCAGGACCGCGGCTGAGATGAGCCCCGCGGACGCAGCGAGGTCACCGGATGCAAATGGCCGCATACGCTTGCGGGTGCTGCGGCGATCAGCATCCAAGTCGAGGAGATCGTTCAGCACGTATGTAGCCGACGCTATGCAGCAGAAGCAGACGAAAGCGAGAAGTGCCTTGGTGAGCACAGGGACGGAATGATCGTGGGCGAGAAGCGGCGGAAGCAGAATGAGCAGATTCTTTGCCCATTGGTGGGGGCGAAAAGCTGCGACAAGAGCGCGGAGCGGATTCGCTCGCTCTTCGAACACGTGGGAAGGCGCGATGTGAAGGCTGCGAAGCCTGCCGCGTAATAGCGGACTCGGATTGGCGAGCATTGCCTCCGAGGCGCCGGAGAGCAGCGGCAGATCTGCGACGCCATTTCCGATGTAGCCGAACCTGCCCGTGCCAAGCTGCTGTTGCAGCATAGCGAGCTTTTTGTGACCGGTGAGATTGGTGCTATCGCGGCTTCCAATGACGGTGCTGAAGATGCCGAGATGGCCGGCTACACGCTCGGCGAGGTGAACGTCGGCCCCGGTGGCGAGAATCAACTGACGACCCCGTGCGCGTTCCTGTTGAAGGAAGTGAAGGAGCTTCCGGTTATAGGGCAGGTGGGCGACGTCGAGTTCCACGCGAGAGGTGACGAAGGCTTTGAACTGCGCTTTGCCACCCAGTAGAGCGGCCGGAACCCGGAATAGGAGTGCGGGGTGTGTGCGAGCCAGCAGCAGCAGAGAATCGACGAGCGTGTCGGATTTGACGAGGGTCCCGTCCAGATCGACGCAGAGAGGGCTCAGGTCGGACGTTGGGGTATCTGATTGGGCGATCACTTGCGGCAGTTTTTACCTCGACGAAGGCGGTGCGTGATCCCGGGCAACCTGCCGGGACTGACCGCGTATCCATTCGCTCCGAAACGGCTCAAGTATATCGCGGCTCCGATTGAGGCTGGTGCTGGTTGGGAGTCGGCGAGGGCGAGAAGGGATATAGCCCGTTCCATCAACCCGTTACGCGCGAAATGCGAGCGTATAATCGCGCAAGATGCCCCTGGGGGAACACCAATTCATCGATCACTACGAGGTCCTCGCACTCATCGGGGCCGGTGGGATGGGAGAGGTGTATCGTGCGCGCGATACCCGGTTGAACCGTGACGTAGCGATCAAAGTGCTGCCCGGGTTTTCGAGTCCTGAGCCCGACAGGCTGCGAAGGTTCGAACAGGAGGCGAGAGCTGCAGCGGCGCTGAATCATCCGAACATCCTCGCTGTGTATCAGATGGGAATTTACCAGGACGCACCGTATCTCGTTTCTGAATTGCTGGAAGGCGAGACGCTGCGAGAGCGATTGAAGCGCGGCGCATTGCCCTTGCGTAAGGTGATCGACTACGGTGTGCAAATCGCGAAGGGGCTCGCTGCCGCTCACGAAAAAGGAATCGTGCACCGCGATCTTAAGCCTGAAAACCTCTTCCTCACCAAAGATGGACAGGTGAAGATTCTCGATTTCGGTTTAGCGAGGTTGACGCAGGTGGGGCTTTCTTCTCTTTCGCTCGCGCCGCACGAGGTGGAGACGGTTCCTGGAATGATGATGGGGTCGATGGGTTACATGTCTCCCGAACAAGTGCGGGGAGAGCCAGCGGATCATCGGTCGGATATCTTCACGTTCACGGCTGTGCTGTTTGAGATGCTGACGGGACAAAGGGCATTTCAGAGAGCAACGTCGATTGACGCAATGAGCGCGATTCTGAACGAAGAGCCTCCCTCACTGTCTGCCGTGAAGCCTGATCTTCCGATCGGTTTGGAGAAGGTGCTGAACCGTGGGTTGGAGAAGAATCCGGAGCAGCGATTCCAGTCGGCGTCGGATTTGGGGTTTGCGCTGGAATCGATGTCGGATGGCACGCACTCAACATTCGTTGCAACGCGGAAATTTGAAACGGAGCCGGCGCGCTCGCATGGTGCGCTGATCGCTTCATTAGCGATTGCGCTTGTGATTGCCGCCGCGTTGGCGGCTTGGGTATTGATGCGGCCCGAATCAGAGCCGCAGGTTGCGAACTACGTTCAACTAACTCACGACGGAGTGCAAAAATCGCTCATTGGGACGGATGGCTCGCGGATCTTTTTGAGGGTTGGGGATTCGGGGATCGAGGCGCCGGCAGCCATACCAGTCGGAGGAGGCGATCCGGCGAAGATCGCGCTGCCATCACCGAACATGAGTCCGGTGGATTTGTCGGCGGATGGGTCGTCATTCCTGGTGGTAGACGGAACAGGATATCCGGCGACGGGGCCGCTGTGGAGCCTGCCAATTCTGGGCGGTTCTCCGCGCCGACTGGGGGATGCGACCGGGCATGTGGGCGCCTGGTCCCGGGACGGGAAGGAACTGGCTTACGGTAGCGGTACAGATATCTATCTGGCTAATGCAGATGGATCTGAACCTCGCAAGCTTGCAACGCTGAAGAATTTCGTTTCGGGTCTGGCATTCTCGCGTGACGCTTCGGAATTGGGCGTGGAAACCGAAGAAATCTCGCAGAGCGGAACGGGCGTGGGAATCGGCGAGCGAACAATGTGGACCGTTTCCACAAAGGGATCGACTCCGAAGCCGCTTGTATCAGACTGGCCGGATACGAGAGACGAGTGCTGTGGGTACTGGACGGCGGATGGCAAATATCTCATCTTTCAATCGCAGGGTCAGATCTGGGCTTTGCCCGGTGCGAAGCGCATGTTCCGCGCTCAGCCCAAGCCGGTGCAACTGACTGCCAGTCCGATGCGATTGCAATCGCCTTTGCCGAGCAGGGACGGATCTAAGCTATTCGTGGTGGGGATGACGTTCAGGGGCGAACTGACGAGCTTCGATGTGAAGAGCGGCAAGTCATCGCTGTACATGGGAGGTATATCAGCAGATTGCCTGGAAGTTTCGCGGGACGGCAAGCAGGCCGTGTATGTCTCATATCCACAGGGTGATTTATGGAGAAGCAACCTGGACGGCACGGAACGGGTGCAGTTGACGTTTGCACCATTTAAGCCGGTATTGCCGCGCTGGTCGCCTGACGGACAGACTATTTTGTTTTTCCAGTTTCCGGGCGGACCGGGGCATCCAGGGAAAACCTATGAGATTCCGACGGCGGGTGGAGCCCCGCACGAGGTGCTGCCGAACGACAAAGCCAATGAGCAGGATCCGACGTGGTCGGCGGATGGAAAGCGCATCGCATTTGGGAGTGACGCCAATGAGGCCAACAGGGCAACTGGGCCATCGATCAGAATTCTGAACCTGCAGACGGGCGAGGTTTTTCCGCTGCCGGGTTCGGACAAGATGTTCTCCCCACGGTGGTCACCGGATGGGCGGTACCTTGTGGCGCTGACGAGTGACTCAAGCCACATGATGCTTTTTGATTTCTCAACTCAGAAGTGGCGGGAGATTGGGAAAGGGACACTGAGCTGGATCAATTGGTCGCGGGACAGCCAATACGTCTACACCAAAGACCTGACAGGAAGGGGCTGGGTGGAACGGATCCGAGTCAAAGACGGAACGGTGGAGCAGATCAAGCAGCTGCAGGATTTCGTCGGCACCGGACTGGCGGGCGGCTCTGTATCGGTTGGGGACGATGACTCACCGCTGATGTTGCGAGACCGCGGGACGCAGGATGTGTACGCACTCGACTGGATAGAGCCGTAAAGAGCCAACTCTTGGCATGGGGACCCGTTACTGCTTCTTAGCCCAATCCGAGACTGTCACCTTGCAGGCGCTCAGTCCGATTTCAATCACACCGGTATTTTTGATATCGAATACGACGCGGGATGGGATCTGGTATGACTCGACTTTCGCGTATTCGATGCGGAACGTTGCATTGGTTTCCGGTGCAGTGGGCGGCTGATGTACCTGCGAAAGTACGGTTGTCACAACTAGACCTTCGGGGGTCGGGGTGAATGTCGGCGTGGCCAGCACTTTGAGAGTGGGACTTACAACGAGGGCCTGGGTGAGGAGCATGTTTTTATCGAAGTCCTCGTCGAAGGCCATGTCTTTTGCCGCGCCGCTGAGGTGAAATCCCTCGCCGGACTTGCTCACTGTGACGGTGCTGTCGGGCAAGGGGACCATGCTGCCATTCATATAGGCATTCCAACTCTGGAAGAATCCGGCGACTGAAATCTGGAGGCCATCCTGCATCTGCTGCATTGCAGCCTTCTTGTTATCAGGGGGCTCAGCAGTATTTGTCCATTCGAGCGATCCCTTTCCATGCAGGTCATCGGTTATAGCGAGATGTACGGTCTTGAGCATATTCAGTACGGGGTTGTCCTCAGGGATGTCGGTCCCGGCGAAACGGGAGAGCATTGCCCTCCAATCAATCGAAGCATCGCAATGAAAGGATTTCAGGCCGCTTGCGGTGGGCGTGTAGTACTGCGCGTGTGCTGCGGCGAGACGGTCACGAGCTTCCTTGTCTTCTGCGCGAGCGTAAGCACAACTCAGACAGGTCAGAGCGAGGAGCAACAGGATCTTTCGGAACATATGCAGAAACTATAACCTGCAATGTGGGAGGGAAGGGAGATTACGAGTGGATTGGTGGAGCTGAGCGGGATCGAACCGCTGGCCTCCTCGTTGCGAACGAGGCGCTCTCCCAGCTGAGCTACAGCCCCACAGACTCCGTATAGTTTACCAGCGCCGGGCAGTTCCGGAAAGGGGCGCGCTGGGCAGGGCTAACCCAATAGGGCCCCGGGGTAATGGTGCGCGCGGACACAGAGTGTAGCTGCGTTTTTTGCGTAGCGTTTGTGCATGCCCCACAGCGGGAATGGCAAGAATCGAGGTCTGCTGCTCACAGGCATAGCGACCGTTGCTGCGGGCGTGGCAACGCTCATACTGCAACCAGCGGCGCAGAAGACGACCGGCCATTCAGGTGCATGGCCCGAGCGCGCGTCGGCAGTGGCGATCGATTATCCGCGGGATGAGTCGATATTCCCACCTGGGATGAGTGCGCCGAGGTTTATATGGCGTGATGCGTCGGTTGCGGATTCGTGGCGAGTTACGATCTCGTTTGTCGACGGATCGGACGCCCTTGAAGTTACGGTTCCGGGCGAGCATTTGAAGGTGGGACCGATCGACAGTCGGTGCGTCGCGCCGACCAACAAACCACCACAACTCACAAAGGAGCAAGCTGCGTCGTGGGTGTGGCGGCCGGCTCTGCCAATGTGGGCGGAGATTCAGAAGCATTCAGTCGAGCAAGTCGCGACAGTTCGCATTACCGGACTGCACAACGGAATGCCGGTATCGAGCCCGGGCAAGGTGCGTATTGCCACTTCGAAGGATCCGGTGGGAGGGCCAATTTTCTATCGCGACGTGCCGTTGATGCCGACGATGAACACGGATGGAACTGTGCAGCCGCTCGCACCGGGAGCTGTCCATCTGATCAACTGGCGCATTCGCGACGTGCGCGAACCGGAGAGTCGCACGTTATTAACCGATGTGCCGACTTGCTTGAATTGCCACTCGTTTTCTGCAAATGGAAAGACGATGGGTATCGATCTGGATGGGCCGAACAACGACAAGGGGCTTTACGCAATCACGCAGGTGCAGAAGCGTGTGTCGATCGAGGACAACCAGGTTGTCCAGTGGAATACCGATGGACGCGCCGGCAAGATCAGGGTCGGCTTTATGTCTCAGGTGTCGCAGGATGGGCGGTATGTGCTGAGCACATTCTCCGGGTCGACGCTCGGTTTTTCGCAGACTGTGTACGTGAGGAATTTCTCGGATTATCGATTTCTGCAGGTGTTCTATCCGACGAAGGGGATCCTGGAGTACTACGACCGAACGACGGGAAGACGGCAGCCGCTGCCGGGGGCTGACGATCCAGCATTTGTGCAGACGGGCGGGTTCTGGAGCCCGGATGGGAAGTGGATTGTCTTCTCGCGAGCAAAGGCGGAGGAGCCATATGCGAAGGCCAAGGCTCTGGCGAAGTTCGCGAACGATCCGAGGGAGACCAGGGTTCAATACGATCTGTATCGCGTGCCATTCAATGAAGGGGGCGGCGTAGAGGCAGAGCCGATTGCCGGTGCCTCTCAGAACGGGATGAGCAACAACTTCCCGAAGGTCTCGCCTGACGGCAAATGGATCGTTTTCGTGGAGTGCAGGAACGGAGAGGTAATGCGACCCGACAGCCAGCTTTACATTGTGCCGTCGGGCGGGGGAAGGGCGCGGCGCTTGAGGGCGAATCTGTTGCTGATGAATTCATGGCACAGCTGGTCTCCTAATGGACGATGGCTCGTGTTTTCTTCCAAAGGCGAATCCCCGTACACGCAGATGTACCTGACACACATCGATGAGAACGGGGAGTCGAGTCCGGCAATCATCGTGGAGAATGCGACCGCGGCGAATCGAGCGGTGAATCTGCCTGAATTCCTGAACGCAGAGGGTCGCGTGCCGGAAGGGATCGATGTTCCAGCCATTGCGGTCTACCGCCTGATTGAGAAGGCGCTGGACTATGAGGATGCAAAGGACTTCGCATCGGCGCAACGGGTTCTGGAAGATGCTGTGAAGGTTGCGCCGGATGATGCGCGGCTGCATAACGATCTGGCTGTTGTGCTCAATACACGCGGAGAAACGGATCGCGCATTCGAAGAAGTGCGGACAGCGCTGCGGCTGAGCCCTTCGATGGCGCAGGCACACTTCAATCTCGGCGCAACTCTCATGCAAGAGGAAAAGTTCGACGAGGCGATCGAGGAATTCGAGGCGACGCTGAATCTAAATCCTGGGTTTGGGCCGGCAGAGGAGGCCATGGCACAGACCTACGACGCATTGCGGCAGGATGATGCGGCTCTGGCGCATTGGCAGAAGGCGATGCAGGCAGATTCGCGGAGCGTGCGGGCGTTGGTGGGTGCGGCACGGATTCTGGCCGGTTCTTCTCATGCGGATCTGCGCAACGGGTGGGAAGCAGTGCGGGTTGCGTTACACGCCGCTGAACTGACGAAAAGCGCAGATGCCTCGGTTCTGGATGTTCTAGGCGCAGCCTACGCAGAGACCGGGCAGTTTGCGAAGGCATTGCAAACCGCGCAGCATGCGATGGACCTTGCAGTCGCACAGAGGGATGCAAATCTGCAGCGGATGATCTCAGGGAGAATCGCACTGTACCGGACGGGTCGGGCATACCGGAACTGACGAGTCGCCTCCGCGAGACGCGCGATCAGGATGCGGTGAGCAGATCCGGAAGCTTCAAAAGCGTGTCGAGGAAGATTTTGCGATTGCCCGTAACGCGGGAGAGTACCAGCGAACCTTCAATCTGGATGAGAGCCTGATGCGCGCGATCGCCGGCGAGTTTGCGGGTCATGCCGCTCTCGCGTGCAACGGCCGCAAACGCTCCAAGCCATGCATTAGAGGCGCCAGAGAGAGCGGCGGCAAGTTCGGGGGGGCCTCCACGAAGAGATAGCGAATCGAGCACGCACGGTTTGACCCCGTCTCCGTAAAACGTGCGCAGTTTGTGGGCCACGGTTTTGATGCGGTCGGCTGGAGGCCCGCCGCCATTGAGCGGCCCGAAAATATTGTCCTCGAACCACTTCCCGACGTGGGCGGCCGCGGCAAGCGCCATATCCTTTTTGCCCCCAGGGAACCGATAGTAGAGGCTGGCCTTTTCGAGACCTGACGCAGCGGCGAGGTCCTTGAGGCTGGTGCCCTCGTAACCCTGCTGGCGAAAGAGTTCCAGGATTGTTTCGGTTAACTGAGCTTCATCGACCCGGAGATGTGCCATGGAGATATTTTACCGTCCGTTCGGAAGTTTAAGTAACTTAACCGATCGTTCGGTATCTAAAAGAACAGATGCGGCTCGGATAATCGAAAGCGAGCGGCAAATAAATGCTGAAAGGACATCTCCATGACCGATTCGAAGTTAACTGAGGATTTCAAAACCCTTTCCGGGCATCTACCCCGCGTGTTCTACCGAACCGCGAAGATAGAAGGATTAGATCTGTTCTATCGCGAAGCGGGCCCGGAGAATGCGTCTGCTGTGGTGCTGCTGCATGGATTTCCGTCTTCATCGCATATGTATCGCAACCTGATTCCGATCCTGGCAACCAAATATCACGTGATTGCGCCTGATTATCCGGGCTTTGGATACAGCGATGCGCCTGCGGCTGACAAGTTCGAGTACACGTTCGATCACCTGGCGAAGATTGTGGATAGGTTTCTCGAGGAGAAGGGGATTGAGAGGTATTCGCTTTACATTCAGGATTACGGGTCGCCAGTAGGGTTCAGGCTCGCGACCGCACATCCGGAGCGCGTTCAGGCAATCATCTCGCAGAATGGGAATGCATATGAGGAGGGTCTCTCGGCGTTCTGGGGCGAGTACCTGAAGCCGTACTGGAAGGAGCACAACGCCGATACTGAATCGAAGATGCGGGGCCTGCTATCGCTTGACGCTACGAAGATGCAGTATCTGACCGGCGTGCGGGATGAAGAGCAGGTTAGCCCCGATGCGTGGCAGCACGATCAGACCCTGTTAGACCGGAAGGGAAACCAGGAGATTCAGCTGGATCTCTTCTACGACTACCGGAATAATCTGGCGCTCTATCCCGCATGGCACGCGTATCTGCGTACAAAGCGACCCCCTGTGCTGATGGTGTGGGGAAAGAACGACCAGATCTTTATCGAGGCTGGGGCGAAGGCGTTTCTGCGCGATCAGCCAGATGCGGAGCTGCATTTGCTCGACACCGGCCACTTCGCGCTGGAAGAGGATGCGGAGACGATCGGGAAGTTGATGATCGATTTCCTTGGGCGGAACGCAAAATGAACCAGGGGTGCGGGCGTCTCGACCGATGAGGCGCCGGCGCAGGAGATGGCAATGCGCAATGCTTTTGCACGAACGATGTTTTCAGAACCCGTCAAAGAGCTGCAGGATAGGGCGGGGTCGCGCGGAACGTATGAACGGATGGCGCGGTCGGGGGCTTTTGATGATGGGCTCGGAACATTTGAGAGGGAGTTCATCTCTGAGCGGGACAGCTTCTACATGGCGACGGTCACGCCGGATGGGTGGCCATATATCCAGCACCGTGGCGGCCCTGCCGGGTTCCTGCAGGTGCTCGATGAGCGTACGCTGGCGTTCGCCGACTACAGCGGGAATAAGCAGTACATCTCGGCGGGCAATCTGAGCGTGAACGACAAGACGGCGTTGTTCCTGATGGACTATCCAAACCAGGCGCGGCTGAAGATCATTGGGCATGCCAGGGTGCTGGAGCCGGGAGAAGAGCCGGAGCTTGAGGCGCGGCTCATGATCGAGCGGGGAGCCCGGGTGGAGAAGATTGTTGTGATTTCGATAGTGGGGTATGACTGGAATTGCTCGCAGCATATTACGCCGAGGTACACACTGGAGGCGGCGGCAGGTTCTGGTCAGTGAAGCTCTCGAGGAAACAGAAAGACCGGGGAGAATGTCCCCGGTCTTTGGCCAGTGTCTGGAAATTTAGTACCACCTAGATCCCAGAACTGGAAGCACCGCAGTGCGATCAGCCCAATCGACGGCTGACCGAACCTACAGTTGGTTCATATTGGTGAGGAACTCGGCGTTGTTGCGGACCTTTTCGAGACGGCTGATCAGGAGTTCCATGGCTTCAGTCGGCGACAGCGGGTTGAGCACCTTGCGGAGGATCCAGATGCGCTGGAGGTCTTCCTTGGGGATGAGCAGCTCTTCCTTGCGGGTGCCGGAGCGCTGTATGTCGATGGCCGGGAAGACGCGCTTATCGACGAGCTTGCGGTCAAGAATGATTTCGCAATTGCCGGTTCCCTTGAACTCTTCGAAGATGACTTCATCCATACGCGAGCCGGTGTCAACGAGGGCGGTGGCGACAATCGTCAGGGACCCGCCTTCCTCGATGTTTCTTGCGGCGCCGAAGAAGCGCTTCGGGCGCTGCAAGGCGTTGGAATCGACGCCGCCTGATAGCACTTTGCCAGAGGGCGGGACGATGGTGTTGTAAGCGCGAGCGAGACGAGTGATGGAATCGAGGAGGATCACGACGTCGCGCTTGTGCTCGACGAGGCGCTTGGCTTTCTCGATCACCATCTCGGCGACCTGGACGTGACGCGCTGCCGGTTCGTCGAAGGTGGAGCTAATGACCTCACCCTTCACGGAGCGCTGCATGTCGGTAACTTCTTCCGGGCGCTCGTCAATGAGGAGGACGATGAGGACCACCTCGGGGTGGTTGGTGGTGATGGAGTTTGCAATGGACTGCAGCAGCATCGTCTTGCCGGTACGCGGCGGAGCGACGATTAGTCCGCGCTGGCCTTTGCCGAGCGGCGTAAGGAGGTCCATGACCCGGCCGCTGGTGGCTTCGCGCACGGTCTCCATCTTGATTCGTTCCTGCGGGTAGAGCGGCGTAAGGTTGTCGAAGAGGATTTTGTTGCGCGTCTCTTCGGGTGATTCGAAGTTGATTGCCTCGATCTTGACGAGCGCGAAGTACTTTTCGCCTTCATGGGGCGGCCGCACGTTGCCGCTGATGGAGTCACCAGTCTTGAGGTCAAATTTGCGGATCTGCGAGGGAGAGACGTAGATGTCGTCGGGGCCGGGCAGGTAATTGTAGTCGGGCGAGCGAAGGAATCCGTAGCCGTCGGGCAGGATCTCGAGCACACCTTCCGCGAAGATGTGTCCTTCCTTTTCGCTCTGGGCCTGAAGGATTTTGAAGATCAGGTCCTGTTTGCGGAGGCCGCTGGCACCCGGGATTTCGAGGGTGCGCGCAATCCGGCTCAGCTCCGTAATGTTTTTTTCTTTCAGTTCAGCTATGGTCATGAGCACCTGCGAGAGGAGGGTAAGTGAGGGGACCCGAGAGGGGGATTACTCCAGGAACGAGAGGCGGGGTTTAAAGAGTTGCGGTCGTTGGGACCGTACACCAGTCGGTGCACGGTGTAGGCGGCCAAATACAACTTGCGAAGTGACCGCCTGAAAAATGCTGTGTGCTTAACTGAGTCAATAATACAGGACGACTGTTAAGCCGCGCGCCGCGTCTCGATCGGCCGGACCGCAGGCTTTTCAGCCTGGGGCATAGTGCCAGGATTGGTGGAATGGAAGCGGACGAGGACTTCGTTAGTCGTATCCTGCAACCGTGTGTTCGGCTTGTGAAGTTTCCGGGTAGCCTTGCTCACTAATTGGCAGAGCTGGTAGCGGTTGGTAACGCTCGAAAGTGCACCAAAAACCAAATCAGAACGCATGAAGTGAATCTCCTTCCAGAACTGTCCGGCGAGTGCTACCTGGCACCGCGGTACAGAAAACAGATAGATATAAAGGTCGAGCTGCCCCAGCAGCCTGTCCTCCCTTTAGACGCACGAATCGAGCGCGAAGTTCAAAAAACTTTAGCCTTGAAACGTTGTTCTGTGGAAACAGGCAGCGTGCCTTGCAGGAGTTAGAAGTGCTTGTGCCAAGCTACTTTGCGCTTTGTGTGCCCACCTCTCGCGCTGACCCCGAACACACCTGAGGAGTGCGGTGCCGGACGCTGAATTTAGGTGGGAAAAGCAGAAACGCACACATCGCGCCGTGCAATCTTACCCCTGCGGATGGCACTCATGAATGTATAACGGAGCCGGAGTGGGGTCAATATTTATTTTGGCTCAACAGTGGACAATGTGACGACTTGGTTGAGACTCCGATTTGGTTGATAACGTATCTATTCTCATATGTTTAACGTCTTGATGTGCGTGTCGGGCGAGCTTCGGGTGACACAATCTGGTGCGCGCTCAAATGAACGAACCATTTGAGTTATAGCCAGTAGGTGATTCACATCACAGTCGTATGTTCATCCTCAGATCAGGACCAGTAGCTGCGGTCCAAGGTGCGGTACTGGATGGCCTCGGCGAGGTGAGGGACGGTGAGATGGTCGGCTCCGTCGAGGTCCGCGATGGTGCGGGCTACCTTGAGGATCCGGTCGTGGGCGCGGGCGGTGAGTCCCTGCTGCTGCATGGCTCGCTCGAGGAGGCGTTCGGAGTCGGGGCCGAGCTCGCAATGAGCACGGATCTGGCGGGTGGACATCTGAGCGTTGGAGAAGATGCGGTCGCCGGATTTCTTGAAACGGTGGCGCTGACGATCGCGAGCAGAGAGGACGCGGGCGCGGATTTCGGCAGAGCCCTCGGCGGCTGCCCCGCCACGCAGCTCCTTATATTGAACGGCCGGCACCTCTATATGTATATCTATGCGATCGAGAAGAGGACCGGAGATTTTGGCGACGTAGCGCTGGATCATCGGTGGGGTGCACATGCACTCGCGGGACTTGTCGTTGAAGTAGCCACAGGGGCAGGGATTCATCGCGGCAGCAAGCATGAACCGCGCGGGGAAGCTGAGGGACATTGAAGCGCGGGCGATGGTTACGGTGTGATCCTCGAGCGGCTGTCGCATCACCTCGAGGACGTTGCGGGGGAACTCCGGCAGTTCGTCGAGGAAGAGCAGGCCGTTGTGGGCGAGGGAGACTTCGCCCGGACGCGGGACGATGCCGCCACCGATGAGTCCGGCGTCCGAGATGGTGTGGTGGGGAGAGCGGAAGGGGCGCTGGGTGACAAGCCCTGCCGTGGAATCGAGAACGCCGGCAACGGAGTGGATCTTTGTCGTCTCGAGAGCCTCTTCGAAGCTGAGCGGGGCGAGGATCGACGGGAGGCGTTTGGCAAGCATCGTCTTGCCGGAACCCGGAGGGCCGATCATGAGGATGTTGTGGCTCCCAGCAGCCGCCACTTCGAGTGCGCGTTTGGCGGTCTGTTGGCCGCGTACATCTTTGAAGTCGACGGAGAACAGCTGAAGTTCACCGAGAAGTTCCTGTGTGCTGACTGTAAAGGGATCGCGGGGGACGTTGCCCATCAGTGTGGAGTTGAGGAGATCGATGACGTCGAGAAGCGAGGCCACAGGGTAGACATTCACGCCCTGGACGACCGCGGCTTCGGCAGCATTGGCTGCGGGGAGGATCAGATTTGGGATTTTCTTCTCGCGGGCGAGAATAGCGACGGGAAGCATGCCGGGAACGGCGCGGACACTTCCGTCGAGACCAAGTTCGCCGACGAGGAGGAAGCGATCAACGTTGTCGATGCGAAGTGCGCCATAGGCGCCGAGAATTCCGATGGCGATGGGAAGATCGAAGCCGGAGCCTTCTTTCTTGAGGTCGGCGGGAGCGAGATTGATGGTGGTGATGGTGGGAGGGATGAGGTAGCCGGAGTTTTTGATGGCGGCACGGACCCGGTCGCGGCTCTCGCGAACGGCCGCGTCGGGCAGGCCCACGGTATGGAAGACATCTTTCTCGACTACTACGCCGCTGTAATCAACCTCTACGTCAATTAAGTTAGCGTCGATTCCATATACGGCTGCACTAAGAGCTTTGAAGAGCATGGCAGTCTCTGGTTGAAATTTGCCGCGAGTGTAGCAGAGGAGATACAGGAGGGGATGGGCTGCTCGTCACAGCTGTTGTATCGAACGGTTAGCAGCGATTCGTCTCCCACCCTAAACCGCTGAAAGCGCGGATTAGGGTGGGAACCAGTTGATGATTCGGATTGGATCTTTATTTGGACGATGTTACGGTTTCGCCGACCATAGTTGCCTGGCGTCCCGTTTGGGCGGCGTTGTCGACGTGAGGAACGGATTTCTTGTCGACAGTTTTGACGCTGGTTGCGGTTGTGGCTTTCTGCGCGGAATCCTGCTTACCGCGCGCTTCGTAGCCCGCGACTCCGTCGACTGAACCGTTGGAGAGCCCTTGTCCTCCGACCATGGGGGACTCCACTGTATGCAGACCGAAAGACGTCTGCCAGGGACCGTGCATGTCGGTGTCTCCTTCGTCGCCATCGCCGGTTGAGGCGTTGAAGTACTCGTTGACGAGCTTGGGAGTCGCAGCAAGACGGCCGATGGAGAACGGGGGCTTCTCCATGCTCTCGAGTGCGGCGGCAAATGCCTTCATGTGGGTGATCTCGCGGGTCATGAGGAATTGGAGAGCGTCTACGCTTCCGGGATCGTCGGTGTGATTGATGAGGCGTTCGTAGACGATCTTTGCGCGTGCTTCCGCGGCGATGTTGCTGCGGAGATCCACGTCGAGCTCGCCGGTGATTTTGAGGTAGTCGGCGGTCCAGGGATTGCCCTGCGAGTTAAATAGATTGATGCCGCCACCGCCGGCGATGCAGACGAGAGGGTCGGCTTCGGCGGCCTCGCGTTTCTCTTTCATTGGCCTCAAGTGCATTCGGATGAGGGCGCCGACGATTTCGAGATGGCTGAGTTCTTCGGTGCCGATATCGAGCAGAAGATCGCGGCGGGCAAGGTCGTCCACGCAGTTCCAGCCCTGGATGGTGTATTGCATGGCGGCAGCGAGTTCGCCGTTGGCTCCGCCGAATTGTTCAAGAAGCATGTTGCCAAAGCGGACATCGGGGGTTCCGACGTTGACCGTGTACATAAGTTTCTTAATGTGGTGATACATCCATTCCTCCGATCGAGATGACTCCCGAAGTGATCTTGGATGCAAGGAAGGGCGGGGTAAGTTCGATGAAGATTCAAAGACTCATGGCGAGGCAATCTGACGACCACTCGGGCTGAGGAATAGAATCTTCTGCGGGATGACGAGTCTTTTCGATCTGTACAAGATTGGCGTGGGGCCATCGAGCTCGCACACGATGGGGCCGATGCGGGCGGCGTGCCGGTTTGCGCGTGACCTGGAGCAACAGGACAAGCTGGATAAAGTGGATCGCCTGCAGGTGGAGCTGTATGGGTCGCTGGCGCTGACTGGTTTGGGGCACGGAACAGATCGGGCTGTTCTGCTGGGTCTTGCGGGGAATGAGCCTGCTTCGATTGATCCGACGGCGATTGAGAGTACGGCGGCGGAGATTCGCGCAACAAAGACGATGAAGCTGGCTGGAAAGCGGAGTATCAGCTTTCATGAAGGACAGGATCTCCTGTTTCGGCGAGAGATGATGTTTCCGCCGGGTGCGAAGACACAGCACCCAAATGGACTGCGGCTGACGGCGTTCGCTGCAGGCGGAAATCAAATTGAAGAGAGAACGTTCTTCTCCATAGGAGGCGGGTTCATTGTCGAAGACGGAGCGGCGGCGGCGAGGGCGGGCGGAGGCGAGATGGCGATTCCTTATCCGTTCAAGAGCGCGGCAGAGTTGCTGGAGAGTGCCCGTGTGCATGGATTGAAGATCCATGAGGTGATGATGGCGAATGAATGTGCTCGGTTGAACGCGTTGGATCCGGGTGCGACCGAAACAGGGACTGATGAGCGGGTGCGTGCTGGGATCGATGCGATCTGGGAGACGATGAAGGGCTGCATCGAGCGCGGGATTTCGACGGAGGGCATTCTGCCGGGAGGATTGAATGTTCGGCGGAGGGCGCACCGGCTGGCGGATCGATTGCGTGAGAAGGAGATTGAAGGGAAGGCGAGCGATCCCCTGGCGCCGCTGGACTGGGTGACGGTGTATGCGATGGCCGTGAATGAGGAGAACGCGGCAGGCGGCCGAGTGGTGACGGCTCCGACGAATGGAGCGGCGGGAGTGGTTCCGGCGGTGGCGGAGTACTACGAGCGGTTTGTGCCCGGAGCGGATCGCGAGGGTATCATGCGGTTCTTTCTGACCTCGGCGGCGATTGGAATTCTCTACAAGGAGAATGCCTCCATCAGCGGAGCGGAGGTTGGCTGCCAGGGCGAGGTGGGCGTTGCGTGCTCGATGGCAGCCGGTGGGCTGATTGCCGCAATGGATGGTACCAATGGGCAGGTGGAGCACGCGGCCGAGATTGCGATGGAGCACAACCTGGGAATGACCTGCGATCCGATCGGCGGGCTGGTGCAGATTCCGTGCATCGAGCGGAACGCGATGGGCGCGGCAAAGGCGGTGCATGCGTCGCGCATCGCGATGAGCGAATCGGAGGAGCACAAGGTGTCGCTGGACCAGGTGATCAGGACGATGTACCTGACTGGACTCGATATGCAGTCGAGGTACAAGGAAACGAGCCTGGCTGGGCTTGCATTGAACGTGATCGAGTGTTGAAGAGCCTCGATAGAGACTGATCAGTCGACATGGACGTCGGCACTTTGCAGGCAGGCTGAAGGTCGACGCTATTCAGCTGACCTTATGCCGCGATTGAGATGGAGCCTGGCGCTTCATGAATCATCAGAGCACTTCGCGAGATCTCGGCGGCTGGATCAGTAGTTCCAAGGCGCGATACCGAAACTTTTTCGATGTTGGGTTGGTCGTCTACCATCCAACTCAAGATGGAATTGATGAACGAAGAGCCGCGAGATTCCGATCCGAATCAGCAGTTATTGAATTTTTCGCCTGAGTCATCGGATCTGCGGCGTTCTGCAGTGGCGCCCGTATGGCACACGGCGCTGCTGATGGCCTTGATCCTTGCAGTGTCGCTTCTGGGCTTTGTACGGCATTCGGGGCCGCATGGAGCCACAGTTGTGAACAGGCTGCACACCTATGGCACGACGGCGATTCTCGAGCTTGTGCTAATCGGCTGGGTAGCTTTTGGAGTGAGGCTTCGCGGGGTCAGGCTGCGTTCGCTGTTCGGAAAGGTGTCGATCAGTTTGAAGGCGATCATGGTGGATTTCGGGATTGCGATTGTCTTCTGGGTTCTTTCCATGATGGCGCTGGCTACCGTGGCGATGATGTGGATCAGCGTCGAGTCGTGGATCACGCACAAGCCGATTCCCATCCAGACAAACAAGAGCGGACAGCCCACGATGCCGAATCCCGCAGAGGACCGCGCGGCGAAGGCTGTGGTCCAACTCGCGCCAACCAATGCGAAGGAGGTCGCCGCGTGGCTGCTGCTCTGCATGCTGGTGGGTGTTGCGGAAGAGCTTGTATTTCGCGGCTATTTGCAGACCCAGTTCACTGCATGGGCGAAAGGAGCCGCGACTGCGGGCGTAGTGTTTTCTGCATTGATGTTCGGCGCAGCGCATGGATATGAGGGCGCTCGCGCGATGTTCATGCTTTCAGTGTTCGGCGCGTTCTTCAGTCTGCTTGCTCTCTTCAGAAGAAATCTTCGAGCGGGCATCTTCGCTCATTCATGGCACGACGCGGTCGCAGGATTGGCAGTGGCACTTCTTCACTCGCGACACGTTCTGTGAAGAGGACTGAGTGGAGGTTGGGTCAAGGAGGTTGTTGCCACTTTTTCCACTCCATCGTCGTTTTTTTCTTGACACTGACTCCGCATGAATCTATACATTTCCTCAACTGCAACAAATGTTGCAGAACTCGATGCAAACCATCGAAAAGGGAGAATAGGCAAATGGCAACTAAGAAAGCAGCCAAGAAGGCACCCGCAAAGAAGGCCGCGAAGAAGACCGCGAAAAAGAAGTAAAGCGGGACTCCAACAAAAAAGGCAACACTTCGGGGGACGCCAAAGCGTCCCCCGAAGTGTTTTTGCGTATTGATGAAAGGTGCATGGATACAGGCGATGACGCGACGTCGATGGATTGCAGAACGATGGGATGAAGTGACTGCAAGCCTGAGTGGGCTACAGGCGGAGCACCTGATTCGAGTGCTGCGGGTGCAGGCGGGAGCGGAGGCAGACGTGGTCGCCGGAGGCCGAGTGTTTCACTCAATGGTCGCTGGATTCTCAGAGGGAGGTGCGAGCGGAAGCGCCGAGGTGAGGTTTAATCTGCTTGCCGAAATCGAGTCAGAGGGCGCAATGGCCGTTACGCTGGTAATGTCGATTTTCAAGTTCGATCACATGGAGTGGGCGATCGAAAAAGCGACTGAGCTCGGTGTGGCTGCCATCGTTCCGGTGATTGCGAGAAGGACTGATACGCACCTGGCACATGCTGCGATCAAGCGCGTGGAACGATGGAGGCGCATTGCGCATGAGGCTTCGCAGCAGTCGCGGCGGTCGGATGTGCCGGTGATCGCCCATCCTCTGAAACTGGCGGAGCATGTGAAGACTGCATCCAAGTTGCAGCGAGTAGTCCTGGCCGAGCAGGAGCGCGGGACGACCTTGCGTGGATGGCTGGAAGAGGTTGTTGAGAACGCAGGCGAGGAGATGCCTGTGCTTGAGATCGCGATCGGGCCCGAGGGCGGATGGGCTCCGGAAGAGGCCGCACTCTTCGAAGCGAATGGATGGAGAGCGGTCTCGCTGGGACCGCGGATACTGCGCGCGGAGACTGCGGCGATTGCGGCTCTCGCTGTTATCGGTCAACGATTGAATAGTTGAACGATTTCCCCGATCTCAGAATCGAGACCGGGGGCACCCGGCACCTCGACAATGAATGCTAGAGGGAGACGCCGCGCTTCCAGGGGATGAAGTCATTCTGGCCGAACTCTTCCGCCTTCGTGAGCCGTTTCCCGCTCGCCACTTCGATGCACAAATTGAGAAGCTGCCCGGCGCATTGAGGGATGGTGGCCTCTCCGGTGAGGATGCCGCCCGCGTCGAGGTCAATGATGTCGGCCATGCGCTCGGCGAGCTGCGAGTTGGTGGAGATTTTTAAAACCGGGGCGACCGGATTGCCGGTCGGCGTGCCGAGGCCGGTGGTGAAAAGAACGAGGTTGGCGCCGGCGCCCGCTTGTGCAGTGACACACTCCACGTCGTTGCCGGGAGTGCAGAGAAGCGTAAGGCCGGGTGTGGTGGCGTACAAGGGGAAGTCGAGGACATCGCGTACCGGGGCAACGCCACCTTTGCGTGCCGCGCCGGCAGATTTGATGGCATCCGTGATGAGGCCATCTTCTATGTTGCCCGGTGAAGGATTCATTTCGAATCCGGAGTGTACGGCCTTGGCGCGTGCGGAGTAGGCCTGCATGAGGTCGTAGAAACGCTGGGCGAGTTCGTCCGATGCGCAGCGGTTGATGAGCTCTTGTTCCACGCCGTGAAGCTCGGGGAATTCGCTGAGGATGGATTTGCCGCCGAGCTCGCCGAGCAGATCGGAGATGTAGCCGAGGGTGGGATTCGCTGAGATGCCGCTGAAGCCGTCTGAGCCTCCGCACTTGAGCCCAATGGTGAGCGCAGAGAGAGGTGCGGGCGCGCGCGAGGCGCGATTGGCTTCGATGAGTCCGGCGCATGTCTGCTCGAGTGCGCCGGTCATAAGCACGGTCTCACGCCCGGAGCGCTGCTGATCGAAGAACAGCACGGGTTTGGTCAGCTGAGGATCGCGGGCGCGCAGCTCATCCATGAGCATGGAAGATTGCGCGTTCTGGCAACCGAGGCTGAGGACAGTAGCTCCGGCAACGTTTGGATGATGAATGTAACCAGCGAGGAGGCCGCACAGCGCTTGCGCGTCCTGTCGAGTGCCGCCGCAGCCACCCTGGTGGGTGAGGAAGCGAATGCCATCGACATTGGGGAACACACGGTCGGAGCGGGAGGGCGTCTCGAGGGGGTGACCGTTCGCGGTCTTCGCCTGCTGCGAAATCATCTGGCGCACGAGAGGGCGATAGCTGTTGTGTGAGCTCCCGTAGCCGAGTTCTTCTTCGAGCGCTTCGCGCATGCGGTCAACGTTGCGGTTCTCGCAAAAGACGAGCGGCAGGACGAGCCAGTAATTGCGCGTGCCAACCTGGCCATCGGCACGGTGGTAGCCCATGAAGATGCGCGAGGCCCATGCCGAGGGGTCGGGGCGCTGGAAGGGCACTGGGTGGCGCTGCGCGGTGTATCCGCCGGTGCGATGACGGACGTTACGGGTAGAGAGGAGGCCCCCGCGCGCAATGGGCTGCGTGGCTTCGCCCACCACCATGCCGTACATGATGACAAGGTCTCCGGGTTTGAGATCGACAAGAGAGAGCTTCTGCTTGGGAGGGATGTTCTCGATGACGGGGCCCGATGATGAGCCGTAGTGGACGGTGCTTCCCGCGCTAAGAGGGGAGAGAGCTACAAGGACGTTGTCGCGAGGATCGATTTGCAGGACGGTGTCGGACATGGAAGACCTGTGGAGAGCAAAATGGGAACTCGAGCGCTCTTGGGCAAGGATACAACCGGGAGATCGGAGCGTGGGCGCGTGGTCCGATATGATCGAGAGTTCGCGGGAGTGATGAGATGAAGGCGATTGTGCTGCAAGGTCCGGGCAAGGCGGGTGTGCAGAATGTAGCGGAGCCGCGGCGCGGCGAGGGTGAGGTACTGCTGCAGGTGCGGAAGATCGGGTTGTGTGGGAGCGATCTGAATTCGTATCGAGGAAGGAACCCGCTGGTGACGTATCCCCGTATACCGGGGCATGAGATTGCGGCAACCGTGGTGGACTCCGGTTCACATCCGGAGTGGGCTGTGGGGACGGATGTCACCCTGTCGCCCTATCGAGGCTGCGGACACTGTGCTGCGTGCGAGCGTGGACGGCCGAATGCCTGCAAGGATAACGAGACGCTGGGGGTGCAGCGAGATGGCGCTCTGACGGAGTACATCACTGCGCGGACGGAGAAGTTGTTTCGCGCGAATCTCTCGCTCAAGGAGCTTTGCCTCGTGGAACCGTTGACCGTGGGCTTCCATGCCGCGAGGCGTGGACGTGTGACTGGCGAGGATACGGTGGCGGTGTTTGGGTGTGGCGGGGTTGGGCTGGGAGCGATCGCTGGAGCGGCATTTCGCGGAGCACGGGTAATCGGCATCGATGTCGACGACGCAAAGCTGGAGACTGCGAAGAAGGCCGGTGCTGCGGAGGGGATCAATTCGAAGGGGAGCGATTTGCATGCTCGATTGGCAGAGATGACGAAGGGGCGCGGTCCAGACGCGGTGATCGAGGCGATCGGGCTGGCGGCGACTTATCGCGCGGCTGTGGAGGAGGTCGCTTACGCGGGGCGGGTGGTGTACATCGGGTGGGCAAAGGAGCAGGTGGCGTATGAGACCCGGCTGTTTGTACATAAGGAGCTGGACATCATGGGCTCGCGCAATGCGATGCAGGAGGATTTCAGGGAAGTCATCCGGATGCTGGAGGCGAAGAGGTTTCCGGTAGAGGAAGCCGTGACGAATACAGTTGCCTTCGAGGATACGCCGGCGATTCTTGATGCGTGGAACCGGGAGCCCGAGCGGTTTACAAAAGTCATGGTGGACGTGAGCTGAGGAGCGGCTCTCGATCTACAGATGCGCGAAATGGAGCAATAGGCCTGCGAGCGCGCCACCGGTGAGAGGGCCGAGGACGGGGATGGGTGCGTAGGTCCAGTTCGATCCGCCTTTGCCGGGGATGGGCAGGATGGCGTGTGCGATGCGCGGGCCCAGATCGCGTGCGGGGTTGATGGCGTAGCCGGTGGTTCCCCCGAGCGAGAGTCCGATGCCCCAGATGAGACTTGCCACGAGCCACTGGCCTACTCCGGCGGCGGGAGCGACACCGTGGGAGAAAATCGAGTTCGCGACGAGGACCAGAACCATGGTGCCGATGACTTCGCTCACAAAGTTCGCCGATGGATGCTTGATCGCGCCGCTGGTGCAGAAGACGCCGAGCTTGGCGCTGGGATCGGGTGTCAGAGACCAATGTGGAGCAAAATGCAGGGCCATGATGGCCGCTCCGCAGATTGCTCCGAGAAACTGGGCTGACCAGATGGAAAGAAGTTGCGAGTAGTTGCTCCCGACAATGGCGGTAGAGAGAGTGATGGCGGGGTTGAGATTGGCGCCGGGGCTGCCGAATGCCTGGGCGACGACAACTCCACAGAGGACGGCAATGGCCCAGCCGGTCGTGACGACCATCCAGCCAGCGTCGGCTGCATACGTGCGGCGGAGCGTGACGTTAGCGCAAACGCCATTACCGAGAAGGATGAGGACGAGAGTTCCCAGGAACTCGCCAAGCCAGACGGAGTGCATGTTTTCTATCCCTGTATGAAGGAATGAGTGTCGCAGATGGAATGGGGATTGGGCAATATGTCGTTTAGCTGATCAGAACCAGGTCCTTTGTTTGTACTGACGGTATTCGTCCCCAAATTTGGCTTCCAGGACCTCGGATTCTTTGCGGCTGCGGTTGATCTGGACAGGTAACAGAATGACAAACAGGAGAAGAAACAAGGGCCTTCCCGACCAGATGATGACGCCGAGGATCAAAAGTGAGCTGAAGATGTAAATCGGGTTGCGGATGCGTGAATACAGGCCTGCGGTGACGAGATTGCTCGCTTTCGCACGGACGCTGAAGGCGCGGCCGAGTTGAATGCGAGCTGTGAGGAGGAGCAGAAGCGCCGAGACAGCAATCGCGAAGCCAATGATGCGATTCGGTGTCCAGGGTAATTCCATGGCCTTCCGGAAGAGCACGACGGCCATGACGGTGATGATGATGAAGGTGACGGTATTCGCTCTCATGAGGGCCTATTCAGGTGACGTTGTATTTGCATCGCAGTGTGCGAGAGTGACGGAGACGGACGAGCGCAGCGTGTTCTGGATCTCGGCGACGGTGTCCGTGTGTCGCATGAGGGCGAGCAGATCTTCCTGCGATGCGCTGCACTTGATCGAAACGATATGGGCGATGTTTCTGGCGCCTTCCCCTTGGGCGCCGAATTCACCAGTTACTTCGACGCGGACGGAATGGACTTCGATGTTGCGCCTGCAGGCTTCGCCATAGACATCGTTGCAATACAGGTGGCGAGGGCGAGGAAGAGGAGCTGGTTGACCAGTCCTGCGGGACTTCGCGGGCGTCGATCTCGTAGCCGAGATCGCCGTCAACGACGAAATGAGCCCACGCTGCTGATCCGAGAGAGATGCGGTCGGGATTGCCGCCCGCGATGCCTCCGACGATCCAGTAAGCGCAGTTCTCCCCGGTAGTCGTTGGTGTCGTCGCAGACTTCGAACATGGCGATCACGACACCTTAACCGGAACAGGCTTCGCCGCGGCCGCGAAGCAGTAAGTTGCCAGGCGCCCAGAAGGAATAGCAATGCAAGAATGCGCGCGATCATTGATGGGATATTAGTGCATTTAGGCTTGAATGTTTTGTGCAAGAGGCGGGAGGACGCGCGCAAATCGTGCAGCATATGATTTACAGAAAATATCAGGCTCCGATCATTCTGTTTCATGGAGATCGGTCGAGATTTTGCAGGCGGCGAGAGCAGGAAATCATCGTCTATTAACATTCGTCGTAGGTTCCAAACCGCTGTTGAGATAGACTTAGATCATCGCAGCTACAGTTGAACGGAACCGTCGGGCCTACAAGGTCTACGGACGCAACCTTCACATTTACTCGCATCGGATAGAACGCGATTTTTTCATTAGTGCTGTGCTATGCGTTCACCAACTTCTTCAGCGAGTCCAAGATCATCATTTATCCAGTCATTCGAGTCCCCCTTGGACCACAACTTTAAGGAGATCCAGACGCATGATGTCCAATCTTTCGATCGGCAGAAAGAGCCGCAGCTTCGCTATCGGTGTGCTTGCCTGTTTGTCGATGTTTGCGATGCTTATGAACACGCTGCACGCACAAACGGCAGGAGCGGGCACGATTAAAGGCACAGTGACAGATTCCAGTCAGGCGTCTGTTGCGGGAGCCACGGTTACGGTCACGAATGTCGATACCGGAATTGCCCACCAGTACACATCGAACGAATCGGGCTTGTATGTCGCACCATTCCTGCAGCCTGGGCATTATGCGGTAACAGCGACGTCGACGGGCTTTGGCAAGGTGAGCGCGACTAATTTGACCCTGCAAGTCGGGCAGACAATGACCATCGATTTAAGCCTGAAAGTGCAGTCGGGTTCTACTACTGTCGAAGTTTCGGGTGAAACTCCGATCCTGAATGTCGAGCAGACGGAAGTGTCACAGGTCGTGGACCAGCAGATCATCCAAAACCTGCCGGTGAACGGGCGTAACTGGAGCGACTTCGTATTGCTTACGCCGAACGTGGTACAGGACGGTGGCAGTGGATTGGTCAGCTTCCACGGAATCAGCGGTCTTTACAACCAGAATTATGTGGACGGCGCGAATAACAATCAGATGCTGTTCAGCGAAGCGCGCGGGCGTTCGTCAGGCGCGCCGTTCGTGTACAGCCTTGATGCGATCAAGGAGTTCCAGGCTGAGGCTTCGAACTACTCCGCTGAGTTCGGCCAGGCTGCCGGCGGCCAGGTGAATGCAATCACGAAGAACGGGACGAACGACATGCACGGGGACCTGTTCTACGCCCTGCGCTATCCCAGCTTCAATGCACTGGATCCGGTCAGCAAGTGGTCGGCGCTTTTCAACCATGGCAATCCGTTTCTGCTGACGCAGCCGGTGCACCAGCAGCAGGGGTTCGGCGGCAGCATCGGTGGGCCGATCAAGAAGGACAAGCTGTTCTACTTCCTGACGTCGGATAACTTCCGGCGAACCGGCCGGGCGCTTTACTACGAGACGAACACGGTAACCCAGACGCCGACAGGTGCGTTCACGGCGACGAACGTGATTTCTCCGAACCAGTGTCCGACAACGATCACGTCGGCGCAGTGCACATCAGGCATTAACTTCCTGTTGGGCTTGCAGAGCGCGCCGCGTCGCTTTGCGAAGGAGACGCTGGTCTTCCCGCGCATTGACTATCAGCTCAACTCGAAGAACCTGATTTATGCGAATTTCAACTTCGCCAACTTCGACCAGACCTTCGGTTACGCGCCAAATCCGACTTACTCGAACACGTCGGCCAGCACCAATGCACCCACGAGCTATCACGAGCGCTTCCTGATCGCGCACTGGACATCAACAATCACCAGCACCGCTGTGAACGATTTGCGATTCCAGTGGGGACGCGATCTGGAGACCGCCGGTGCGAATGCTTCCGGACCGAGCATCAGCATGGGAGCGGAGATCTATGGGATGCCGAATGCCTTACCGCGCACGGCGGAGCCTGACGAGCATCGGTATCAGATCACGGACGTGTTCAACAAGGTGTTTGGACGCCATATGGTGAAGTTCGGTGGTGATGTGAACCTCGTTCACGAGATCATGATCAACCTGTTCCAGGGCGGCGGCATTTACGGATATTCGGGAAATGTGACGCAGGAATTCCAGAACTGGATTGTGGATGCGTTTGCCGGGCAGCCGGGAAATACGGATACATACGCGGGATCGCATTACAACACCTTTGTTCAGACGATCGATCAAGTCAACTCCGTTGAAAGCGGAAAGGCTGGTGCAGACGACTTCTGGATGAAGATGTATGACGGTTTCGCGGAAGATACCTGGAAGGTGAGCCCGAAATTGACGCTGAATCTTGGAGTTCGCTATGACATCCAGCTAACGCCTGATCCGGCTATTCCGAACAAATCGTCAGCGTTGGCCGCGAAATACAACACGACGATCAAGAATGTGACGGACCGGGTTCAGCCGCGGCTTGGATTCTCATGGAGCCCCCACCCTTCGACGGTGTTGCGGGGCGGGTATGGCATCTTCACGGGGCTCAACCAGGGCAGCACGTATTACGCGATGCGGGTTGAGAACGGTGTATACCAGATCAACTACAACTACAACGGGTGCAACGCGACCTGCACGAAGCCCGCGGCATTACAGTTCCCGAACGTGCCGTTCTTGCCACCGGGGCCGCCGCTATCAGAGGCGCTGTACCCGAACGGGGGCGCAGCTCCGGCCGTCACTGGCGTGAACTCAACTACTTCGGCTAGCTTCCATGGGCTCTCGCCTGATTTTGTTCCTCCGATCACGCACGAAATGGATCTGGCACTGGAGCAGGCGATACCCGGGAAGATGTCGCTCTCTATAGGCTGGGTGGGAACACGCGCACTGCGGTTGCCAGTGTTCCTTGATGCGAACCTTGTGGGGCAGACGCCACACGGAGTTCGGTCGTTCAACATCACATATCCGAACGGCACGACGAACCTCGTGACGGTGCCTTACTACCTGGCGACGGACCGTATTGATCCGACACTGACTTCGATCAATGCGGGATTCAGCGTGGCGAACTCCTGGTATCACGGCATGGCAGTTACGATCCGACGGCCGTTTGATCATGGACTGGAATTGCTGGTGAACTACACGTGGTCGAAGGCGCTGGATGACGACCAGGTGCAGGGAGCATTCGGTACGTTCTACGGAGGCAATCCGGTGTTGGATCCAAATAATCTGAGGGGCGAGTACGGCAGGTCTGATATCGACATGCGTGGCCGCTTTGTAGGCACCCTTTTGTACAAGCCGGCTATACCGTTCAGCAGCAAAATCATGAAGCAGATGGTGAACGGGTTCACGTTCTCAGGCACGGCGACGGAATCTACCGGCTTCCCGATCGTTGCCTCTATGAACAGCCCGGCCTCCATAATCAAGAGCACGCCAGCAGCAGCCGACGGCAACATCTTTGGCGGAACGATGAGCTCTTCCTCGGGTGCACCGACTACGGGACGTCCACCGGAGATTCAGCGTAATAGCCAGCCCGGACCGGGGGTCCGCAACATCGATTTCCGCGTAACCCGAGAGGTACCTGTCCACGAGAGAATGCATTTCGAGTTCATCGCCGAGGCGTTCAACCTGATGAACCACACGATCATTTCGAGCGTGAATACAGCATTTGCGACACAACTCGCACCGACAGGAACGACGGGGGCATGTCCCACGGTGGCTGTGGAGGCGGGATCACAGTTCGCCGGGTGCATCGTACCATTCGTGTCGACAACTCCTTCGGGAGCCTTCGGCGTAATGACCACCACGAACAATGCGCTATATGGGCCGCGTCAGCTGCAACTATCGGGCAAGTTCTTCTTCTAGCCCGAGGCAATAGCAAGGGGCGTGGCGGCAGGTGCCGTCGCGCCCTTTTCTCTTTGAGGGGAATAAGATGGGGAGAATAGGATGAAATTGCGAAGCAAGGGCGAGATTTCGTAATCAAGTTGAGGTGGAGATGATTCAGAAGCCGGTGTCTCTTGTAGGTGTCGCGTTGTTGTGGGCGTCTTGCGCAGCTGCTTGCGCTCAGCAGCAGGGTGGGCATCACTGGGCAATCGTGGTGCATGGCGGCGCCGGTGTGATCGAGAAGTCTCAGCTTGGGCCGGAGGGAGACAAGGCGTACCGGGCTGGGCTGGACAAGGCTATTCATGCGGGTGCAGCGGTGCTGGATAAGGGAGGTGCTGCACTCGATGCCGTGGAGGCGACGCTTCACGTCCTTGAGGAAGATCCGCACTTCAATGCAGGCAAGGGTGCGGTGTTTACGCGTGAAGGCAAGAACGAGATGGACGCTTCGATCATGGACGGCTCGAATCTGAAGGCGGGCGCTGTGGCAGGTGTACAGCGCGTGCATAGCCCGATCAGCGCAGCGCGAGCTGTTATGGAGAAATCGCCGCACGTGATGATCGCCGGACGCGGCGCGGATGAGTTCGCGGCCAGCGTGGGACTGAAGATGGAGGAGCCCAGCTATTTCTTTACGGAGAGCCGGTGGCAGGGGCTGGTGAAGGAGTTGAAGAAACAGGGGCTGCCCATTCCTCCGAGGCCAGCCGGTGTGCCAGCTGCGGGAGAACAGATTCCTGTTGCGGTGCTGGACGAGTCAGAGGAATCGGGAGTGCACGGCACCACGGGCGTTGTAGCACTGGACCGAAACGGAAACATCGCCGCGGGCACTTCAACGGGTGGCATGCAGGCGAAGATGCCGGGACGCGTGGGCGATTCGCCGATTATCGGAGCGGGCACGTACGCCTCGAATCAGTCGTGCGCAGTGAGCGGAACGGGTACGGGTGAGTACTTCATCCGACTTGGTGTAGCACGCGAGGTGTGCAATCTTGTGTACTTCAAGGGGATGAAGCTGCAGGACGCCGTGGATCATGTGATTCACAAGGAATTGGAAGACCTGCACGGCGATGGCGGGGTCATTGCGATTATGCCTGACGGGCAGATGGCGTGGAGCTTCAACACGCCAGGGATGTTCCGGGCGAAGCTCGTCGAGGGCGGTCAGGTTCAGATGGGGATCTATCGAGACGAGCCATAGCGCGGCGGCTGAACAGAGGAGATTTCTCTGACAAGTTTTCGAATGGGGATGAGTAGTCTGGTTCTATGGCTTTGAAATTCACAACGTCGTTTATCGAAGACGCACTGGCGATTTTCCGACAGTACAAGCAGCTTGGCGAAAGAGCGATGGCGCAGGTTACGGATGAGCAGCTCTTCGCGACGCTCGATGAAGAGGCAAATTCGATCGCGACCATCATCAAGCACATCACGGGCAATATGCGATCGCGATGGACGGATTTTCTGACGAGCGATGGTGAGAAGCCGACCCGTAATCGCGATCATGAATTCGTGGATCCACCCGCGACACGGGAGGCGCTGCTGCAGGAGTGGGAGCAGGGATGGGCCTGCGTGTTCGCGGCTATCGAGCCGCTGACCGATGCGGACTTGAGTCGGACAGTGACGATTCGCGGCGAGGCGCACTCGGTGATGCAGGCGATCAACCGGCAGCTCGCGCATTATCCGATGCACCTGGGCCAGATCATTCTTCTGGCGAAGCACTATGCGGGCGCACGCTGGCAGACGCTCAGCGTGGCCCGCAATCGATCGGCCGAATTCAATCGCAAGGTGTCTGCAGGAGAGGCGAGCCAGCGCTAAGGTGCACAAGCACTAGCGAATGACTTCGAATTTGTCGAATGCCAGATTGCAGACGGGGCAGCGCTCCTGCTCTTTGGGTGTCTTCGTTGTGTATCCGCAGGCTGCGCACACATAGAAATCGCAAGAGGAACCAGCCCAGGAATCACGAACCCGCTTCTCGACGAGTTCGATGGCTTCGGCGTATAGGCGGGCGTGGGTCTTCTCGGCTTCCATGGCCCATGTGAATGAGCGCTTCGCGATGGGAAGATCGCTTGTGGCCGCTTCGACGATGAATGCGGGATACATGGTATTGATTTCGTACTGCTCTCCAGCGAGCGCAGCTTTCAGGTTCTCGAGTGTAGACTTCACTTCAGCCGGATCGATCTGGCACTTCGCTTCAACGCCAAGCTGTTTAAGAACACGCGCGTGATTAGTGGCGTGAATTTCTTCGGCTCGGCCGGCTGCGCGGAAGAGGCTCGCAGCGCCATGCCAGCCTTCGCCATCGGCTTTGGCAGCAAATAGTATGTATTTGGAATGCGCATTTGACTCACCTTCGTAGGCGGCGAGAAGGTTTGCGATGGTTGTCGTCTTCTCCAGAACTGAGTTGGACATTGTTACCCTCCGATCATTCAAGAGAAGGTTAAGAACGCGAGGCGCGATCATGCTGTGATGTTCGCTACAAACTAAAAGGCCATCCCTCCGGAGGATGACCTTTTTGCGTGGGAGAAAGATCGCTTATTGAGCGGTGGCGCCGTTGGCGCGCGCCTCAGCTTTCTGGGCAAGAACCTTGTGAGCCGTGTCTTCAAGTGCCTGAGCTTCGGGCAGGAATGTCAGTGCCTTCTGTATCATTGGATCCCAGTCCGCCATGACACGCAGACCCTGGAGCTGGCCAAACTGGCTGGTTATGACCTTCTCTCTGATGTTCACCTTGACCCAGTCCAGGTTGTCGTTGACCTGCTTGTCGGTCACCGGGATGTCCTGCATCGTCAGCCATTGTTTGAAATCGCTCAACACGGCATCATCGACTTGGAAGTTTCTATCGACCGTGCGATTTGAAAGGTAGTGGGCCGCGAAGTGGAAGAACGCTGCCCTGTAAATCAGATCGTCCTGGAAGTGATTCGGTTTGGGGGATTCGATTTTCTCGTCCGGAGTGATGCCTCCCCCGCCGTAGACGGTGCGACCAGAATCAGTCATCTTGACTTCGCGATTGTTGGCGCCCGGGGCAGTTGCCCCGGCGTGATTGTAGTAGTAGTCGTACAGCGAGACGCCGGAGTAGTTGCGCTGAATGAGACGGCCTGAGGGTGTGTAGTAGTGGTACGTCGTCAGCGCGAGGCCGGTGTTCTCGCTGAGGTTATAGACCGTTTGCACGAGACCTTTTCCAAAAGTGGTTTCACCCACGATGAGAGCGCGGTCATGATCCTGCAACGCACCGGAGACGATTTCGGCCGCCGATGCGGTGTTGCGATTGACCAGGACGACGATCGGGAATGTTTTTCCACCGTTCCCGTGTGTCGCCGTGTAGTTCTGATCGGGATAGGCCCGGCCACGCTGCGACACGATCGTCTGGCCCTTGGAAAGCAGGTGATCGCAAACCTCGACTGCCTGGCTGAGGAGACCGCCTGGGTTGCCGCGAAGGTCGAAGACGAGTCCTTTCAAGTTGGGGAAGCTGTCGATTGCCTGGTTGACTTCCTGCGCTGTGGTTTCCTGGAACTGGGTAAGGTGGATGTAGCCGACTCCGGGGCGAATCTCGTATTTGAGATCGACTGACGGATGGGCGATCTCGTCGCGGACGAGGTCGAAGGTAAGCGGCTTTGACTGTCCGTCGCGAACTACCGAGACCTGGACGTGGGTTCCCTTGGGCCCCTTCAGATTCTTTGCGACGATATCAGAGGTCATGCCGTCGGTGGACTTGCCGTCGATTGCGGCAATGATGTCACCTGGCCGGATGCCAGCGCGGAACGACGGTGTGCCTTCGTACGGTGTGATGACGTAAACCTTGTTGTTCTGCTGCTGAATGACCATGCCAACACCGTAGTAGTGCCCGCGCTGGTCTTCGCGCATTTTGGCGTAGGCCTTGGGATCGTAGAAATTTGAATGAGGGTCGAGTACGCGAAGCATGCCGGGGATAGCACCGTCATAGATGGCCGTGTCAGCGCGGTCACCGGAGATAGGTTCGGCGTAGTTCTGCTCGACGAGTGCGTAGACGTCAGTGAATGCTTTCAGGCTGTCGCGAATCTGGCTCTCATCCTGAGAAGATTGCGCTCCCACCCTGCGCTGCAAGAAGGTGCCGGCCAAAGCACATACAGCAAAGAAGATGATGAGACTGAAAAGTGCCCGGCGGGCAGGGGGGGTCATTCGGGAGGATCCTCCGGAGTGCAACTGCTACAGGCGCCTCCGAGGCACCTCGCAGGCCGAACCTGGGCTAAAGTATAGCACTGGGTAATTTGACGCCGGTCCGTCGCAATCGGATAGCCGGTTACCGCAGTGGGATTGATGAGATTGAGATTTGCGCACGATTGCAAACGGAACAGCGCGTTCGAATGAGGCGAATCCAGCTCACGTCTGGGGTCTTTTGCTGCCCCGGGATTTACAATGACGTCTATGCCTATGGTGGTGCCCGCAGACCACCTTGTTGTGTGCCGACTATGAATCTGAGAATCCTTCGCATCCCCGGAGCCCTTGCGCTCTTTGCAGTACTCTTTACCGGATTGACGCTCGCTCAAACACGACCCAACAATACCGAAAGCCCGTATGGCGGCACGACGGTTGAGGAGATTGTTGCTCGCGTCAACAACCAGATCATCACCAAATCGGATTACGAGCGAGCCCAGAAAGAGTTGGATCAGGAGATGCGTCAGCGGGGATCGACCATGCAGGAGATCTCGGACGCGCATCGAGATCTCCTGCGGAACCTCATCGACCAGCAGCTTTGGCTGGCAAAGGGCAAAGAGTTGGGGATCACCGGTGAGACTGAATTGATCAATAGACTCAATGAGATCCGCAAACAGTACAACCTGGCGACGATGGAGGATCTGGAGAAGGCGGCGAAAGATCAGGGCGTGTCTTTTGAGGACTTCAAGGCGAATATCCGCAACCAGATCGTTACGCAGCAAGTGATGCGAGACCAGGTAGGCCGGAAGATCACCCCCACTCCGGGCGAACTGCAGCGATATTTCGAGGCGCACAAGCAGGAGTATGCCCAACCGGAGAGCGTAAAGCTTGGTGAAATCCTTATATCCACTGGATCTAACTCCGACGATCAGCAAAAGCTCGCAGACGCCAAAGCGAAGGCGGACGACATAGAGGCGCGCCTGAAGGCTGGCGAGGACTTCTCGCAATTGGCGCGCAGTTTCAGCGAGGGCACGACAGCAGCAACGGGTGGAGAACTTGGAACTTACAAAAAGGGGCAATTAGGGCAACCATTTGAGGATAAAACGTTTGGCCTGAAAACCGGGGAAGTGACCGACCCGATCCGGACCAAGCAGGGATACGTCATTCTCAAAGTTCTGGGCCATATTCAAGGCGGCATTCCGCAGTATAAAGACGTGGAGAATGACGTCGAGCAGAATTACTTTGAGGCGAAGGCCGGCCCGGCTATGCGCCAATACCTGGCCCAGATGCGGGATGAAGCCGCAATCTATATCAAGCCAGGATATGAAGACAGTGCCGCAACTGCTGCGGAGAAGCACCCCAGCATTACATTCAGCGCCTACCAGCCTCCCTCAGCCAAGAAGAAGAGGAAGGTGGAGCGGACGCGCTTCCGCGAGACGACGCATGGGTTCAGGCAGAAGACGGCCGTTAAGACTTTGCCGGCGGAAACGGCGACTCAGGACACGGCTTCGGCAAACGCGGACAAAGCCAACAAGAAGAGCAAGACCGAAGAAGCCTCAATGAAGCCGGGCAAGAAAGAAAAGATCCGGTTTGGAAAAGCTCCTCAGGAGACCTTGCCGGCAGCGCAGGCGAGCCCCACCGAGGATGCAGGCGCCGGGGATCAGCAGGTGGCAAACTCTGGCGAACCCGACAATCCGCTGGAGGCGGAATCGAAGCCTGAGAAGAAGACGCGTTTCAGTGACCGTGCGCGGCAGCCGAAGCAGCCGAAACCGAAGGGACCACAGCTCGATCCCGAGGCACCCTTAGCACCGGATGCTGCGGAGGTTGCCGATCGGCAGGCGCAGGCTGGGCCGCTGGGCCTTGGCGGCAATCAAACCGGCAAGAAGAAAAAGAAGAGCACCACGACTGGCGACAAAACGCGCTTGAGCGACAAGAAGAAGGATCAGGAAAAGGAAGATACGGGTGACAAGCCGCTCGGCTTCGCTCCGCAGCAGCCGCCGAACGGGACGGCGCCCGCGCCTCCGGTACCAGGAACGCCGGGAGTTCCGCCGCAATAAAATAGCAGGACCATCGCAAGCATTCTGGCCTGAGAGAATCTCAGGCCAGAATTGTTTTCCGGCAAGTTTACGTGCTGGAGTTATGCGGGCTGGTGCTTCTCATAGACGTGGGAAAGCTTCGTGAGTTGGTATCCATTGCGTTCGTAGAAGCGGTGGGCGTCGAGGCGGGTGCTGCGAGAGGTGACTCGAAGGACCGAGAGACCGCGTTCCCAGGTCCAGGCCTCGACGCGCTGGCAGAGCCGCATGCCAATCTGGCGGTTGCGGTGGCCGTCTTTGACAACGAGTCCACCGATCAGTGCGTGTGGGGGTGATTGGAGATGATGGTGGATCGAGATCTCGATCCAGCCGACAATCTCGTTTCCGATGCACGCGACGAAGGCAACCTGATTTTCGGAGCGGGTTGGCAGAGAAGCGATCCAAGCCTTGATTTCGGAAGAGGAGCGCTGGTAGCCGAGCTGCTCGGCGAGAATCGCGACTTCGTCCGCGTCGTGCGGCTCGATCGGGCGGATCACCAGTTCCGTTGCTGGAGAATCTGCGGAATCTCTCACGTGAATATGTTCTCACGCATCCAGAGCATGCCAAGAGGTGTGACGGGCGCTTTTGATGGGCTCTGCTGATTCCTGTATGCTGTCCGGCAGAATGAAGGACATTTATGTAGCCGATCTGGCATCGTTTGAAGAGAGCCGGGTTTTCGATGCGTTTTTTCTAATATTGAGCAAGCAGCAGCGGATGACGAAGGCAAACAAGCCTTACCTCAGCCTGATTATGGGAGACAAAACGGGTCAGATCGAAGCCAGGGTATGGGAGCCCGGCGACACCCGCATCGCGAAGGACTTTGAGCGCGGCGATCTGGTGAAGGTGCGCGGGTGCGTGTCGAAGTTCGATGAGCGGCTCCAGATGAGGGTGGACAATCTTCGAAAGGCCTCCGCAGACGAGGTGGACAAGCGCGATCTCTTGCCGTGCACTTCATGCGATGTGGATGAGCTATGGCGGAAGGTGCTGGGGTTTGTGGAGAGCTTCACGGATCCGGATCTGAAGCTGTTACTGAGCACACTGCTGGCTGACTCGGGATTAGCCCAGGCGTACCGGGAAGCTCCAGCTGCGAAACAACTGCACCATGCGTGGCTAGGTGGGCTGCTGGAGCATGTGGTCAGTCTGCTGACGCTGGCGGATCGGGTTGCGCCGCACTATCCGGTGCTGCATCGCGATCTACTGCTCACAGGTGTGGTGCTGCACGATATAGGGAAGGTGCAGGAACTCACATGGGAGGTCGGCTTTGAATACAGCGTCGAGGGCATACTGCTGGGCCATATCCAGATGGGCATGGCGCTGGTGGAGAAGACGATTGACAAACTGCCGAACTTCCCACCGCGGCTGAAGACCCTCGTTATGCACCTGATCCTCTCGCACCATGGCAAATTGGAATTCGGATCGCCGAAGCTACCCATGATTCCGGAGGCGCTGGTGCTGAACTTCGTCGACGATCTCGACGCGAAGATGCAGGCGATGATGAGCGAGTTCGAGAGGTCGGCGCGCGAGGGCAAGGGCGCGGATGAGCTTACGAACCGGATCTGGGCGCTGGATCAGCGGCAGATGCTGAATACGCGCGAGTGGCTGAAGAAGGATGTCAAGCCAACGACGGGGACACTATTCGAGGAACCAGCTCCACTGCTCTTCAGTGAGAGGAACGACGGATAGGCGCCCTATCTTCACAAGCGGCGAGTCGCGGAAAATGGATGCGGCCTTGATCTGATCGAGGGTCTTGGGATCTTTGAGGTGCTTGCCTACCTTTACACGGACAATGGGGACCTTGGGATCGGTTGCATCGACGCTGACTACGGAGCCGGTGCCAACAGCGGTGCGTTCGTCGCCTGTGTGATAGAAGACCCACTTTGTGCCGGGCTTCATCTCGCGGAGGTTCTTGACAGCGGTGGGATTGGTTACGCCATCCCAGTTGGTTTCTTTGTCGCGCAGAAAGTCGTCGAAGGAATAGGCGCCAGGCTCGGTTTTGAAGAGGAAGTAGGCGGGCATGGGAAATATGGTATGCGAGAAAGGTGAGCGCCAGGAACAAAGAAGTGACAGAAGTCAGGCGACGCCGTTGACCGTCAGATCTGAAAACTTCTGGGTGGATGGGTCGTACATTGCATGCCAGAAACACTCGCCGCCGTCATTCACCATTATGAGATGCTTCCGCCAAGCGCTTGAAACTTGCGGATCAATGCGGCAGAGGGCATTCACGAAGACGAGGTTTCTGCCCTTCACCGTTACGGCGAGATACTGCCGAAAATAATCTCTGGCGTCATCGATGTGCCTGTTAGGGTCGTTGAACTCCGCGCTCAAGGTAGAGACCTTCGGCAGGTTGCTTTCTAAATCATTGATGTTGCCCAGGGTCGGCTCCCAACTTTGGATTCGGGGTTTAGGCTCGCCAAAGAGTTCGGAGTATGTGGCTGTCTCGCTCACCGGGAGGAGAACGAAATCAGGCTTGCTCCTGGGCACGACTGGTGGATGAGCCTGCGCTGACCTTGGCGCAGACCGAAAGTGCCATAATTCGAAAGCTAAGGCAGCGCAGCACAGCACAAGCAGAGCAATTTTTAGCCAACTGATCTTCATGTCCTTACCGGCGTTTGCATTATCTCTTGCACGGGCGATTCGAGCCAATGCCGGGCTTGCCCTTCGAGCCCTTGCTCCCATTTACAATCGAAAGAACATGATCCGATTCTCAACAGCGGGCGAGTCGCACGGAGAGGCTTTGATTGCGCTGGTCTCCGGGCTGCCTGCCGGGCTGCCGGTGGACCTGGAATTCATCAACCGCGAGCTATGGCGGAGGCAGCAGGGCTATGGCCGCGGGGGCCGCATGAAGATCGAGACGGACAAGGCCCATATCCTCTCGGGCGTGCGGCATGGGAAGACGATCGGGTCGCCGGTAGCGATTGAGATCGTGAACCGGGACTGGAAGAACTGGGAGGAGAAGCTGCCGGTGGAGTCGGGCGATCCGGCAAAGCACCAGGCGGTTGCGTCTCCGAGGCCGGGGCATGCGGATTTGGCAGGGGCGCTCAAGTATAACTTTCCGGATGCGCGGTACGTGCTGGAGCGGGCTTCAGCACGTGAGTCGACGGCACGGGTGGCAGCCGGCGGGTTCGCCAAACTGCTGCTGCGGTACCTGGGAATCGAAGTTTCGAGCCATGTAATCCGTGTGGGCCGCGTAGAACTGGAACGGGCGGCAAACTGGGATGAGATTGAAGCGGTTGCCGAGCAGAAAGAAATCATCCTGGGTTGTGTTGATCCCGTGACGGAAGCTCGGATGAAGGAAGAGGTGGAGCACGCTTCGCGGACGGGCGATACGGTCGGAGGAGTGTTCGAGGTAGTCGTCCATGGGGCTCCGGCGGGACTGGGAACTTACGCGAACTGGGACGAGCGGCTTGACGGGCTGCTGGCTTGGTCTGTGATGAGTCTGCAGGCGGTGAAGGCCGTGGAGATCGGGCGCGGGGTGACTGCGGCGGAGTCGTTTGGTTCGACGGTGCATGATGCTATCCACTACGCAAAAGAAAAAACGGAGAAGCCGACACGGTTTACGCGTGAGCAGAACAATGCCGGGGGAGTCGAAGGCGGCGTTTCGAACGGTGAGGATATCGTCGTCCGGGGATACCTGAAGCCGATTTCTACGCTTCGGAGGCCGCTGGAATCAGTCCGGTTTGACACGCGGGAAGCAACCAGCGCAAGTTATGAGCGCAGCGACATTTGCGTAGTGCCGGCGGCGGGAGTAGCTGCTGAAGCCATGGTGGCTATAACGGTTGCAGGACTGGCGCAGCAGAAGTTCGGCGGCGATTCGGCCGACGAGATGAAACGAAATTTTCTGGGATACATCGAACAAATACGGAGCTATTAGTCAGCAGAGATGATTTTGAAGATTGTGAAATACCCGGAGCCAGTGCTCTCGCAACCCGGCGAGCCGGTGACGGAGTTCAATGACGAGTTGAAGCAGCTGGTCGAAGATATGTTCGAAACGATGTATGCCTCCCAGGGAATCGGGCTGGCAGCACCGCAGGTAGCAGTCTCAAAGCGCGTGACTGTGATCGACTTGAGCCAGGGGAAAGATCCTGTGCAGAAGCTGGTGCTCGTCAATCCGGAGATCATCTTTCGAGAAGGCAAGCAGTATGAAGAGGAGGGCTGCCTCAGCTTCCCTGAAATTCGGGAGAAGGTGCAGCGTGCCTCAACAGTGAAGGTGCGAGCGCAGGACCTCAAGGGCAAGTGGTTCGAAATGGGTGGCGAGGAGTTGCTTTCGCGTGCGTTCCAGCATGAAATCGACCACCTAGACGGAATGTTGTTTATTTTCCGCATGAGTTCGCTGAAGCGAGACCTGGTGCTGCGCAAGATCCGAAAGATGCAGCGCGAAGGCACCTGGTAGGCCGTGAAGCTCGTTTTCTGCGGGACGCCTCAGTTCGCTGTGCCGACGTTGCAGGCGTTGATCGCGGCAGGGCATGAGATAGCATTGGTGATCTCGCAGCCGGATCGGCCGGTGGGTCGTTCGCAGCAACTGACTCCTCCTCCGGTGAAGCAGACGGCCCTGATGGCTGGACTGGAGGTCACACAGCCCGAAAAGATCAAGAACAACACAGATTTTCGCGCACGACTCGAGTTGATCGAGCCGGCTGCCATCGTCGTGGTAGCGTATGGCCGAATCATTCCGCCGTGGATGCTGAGCTTGCCTCGGCTGGGCTGCATTAATCTGCATGCGTCCTTGCTGCCGAAGTATCGTGGAGCAGCGCCGATCCAGTGGGCCGTGGCCATGGGCGAGACGGTGACCGGGAATACGACGATGCTGTTGGAAGAAGGGCTGGACACCGGGCCGATTCTGCTTCAGCAGGAGATTCCGATCGCGCCGGGGCAGATGGCGGCAGAGTTGTTCGACGTGCTGGCAAAGGCTGGGGCACCGCTGGTTGTGAAGACGCTAGGAGGGCTGGATGACCGGACCATCACGCCGAAGCAGCAGGATTATTCGCGGGCGACATTGGCGCCGATCCTGACGAGGGATGATGGGCGGATGGATTTTGAGAAGTATACGGCCCGGGAGATATGGAATCGATGGCGGGGGTTTCACCCCTGGCCCGGGGCGCACACGAGCCTCGATGGAAAGAAGTTGATTGTGCACCGGATGCAGGTGGCGGCGAAGGACGGTCCTGCTGAGCCAGGCATTGTCGAGCTTTTGAACGGCACTATCGTGGTGGCGTGCGCACAAGGGACTTGGATCGAGGTCACGGAGCTTCAGCTTGAGGGCAAGAAGCGAATGACGGCTGCGGAGTTTCTGCGCGGGGCTGCGCTGAAATCCGGCGCTCGGCTCGGATAACAGATGAGCGCTATTTCGCCGGCCCGGAATGCAGCGTTTTCGATTCTGAAGACGATGGAGAAGTTCGGGCACTCGGATACGTTGCTGCGAGGCAGGAGCGTCGAGGTGCTATCTGAGGTGGACAAGAAGCTCACGACGGCGCTGGTGCTTGGTGTTCTGCGCTGGCAGATCGAACTAGACCGACGAATCCGACCGCTGCTGAAACATCCAAATGCAAAGCTGGATGCCGAGGTGCTGATTGCGCTGCGGCTGGGTGCGTTTCAAATCCTGCAAATGGACCGCATTCCGGCGCGTGCGGCAATCGATGAAAGTGTGGAGCTGACAAAGGAGGCTGGACACCGCTTTGCTTCGGGGATGGTGAACGCTGTGCTGCGGAAGCTGGCGTCGTCGCGTGCGGGAAAGGAAAGCGGCGAAGGACTTGGCGAGTGTACGAGGGGGTATCCGGCATGGATGGTGCAGCGCTGGACTGAAACATATGGCGAAGAGGCGACGTGCGCGATCTGCAGGCACGGGCAGGAGCAGCCCCAGCTATTTGTCCGGTTACGCAGCGAGGATGTTGAGAAAGAGCTTGCGACAGAATGCATCGAGCTGACCCATGGTGAGTTTCTGACGGGCGCTCGCCGGGTGCTTGAAGGCGATGTGACCAAGACTGCAGCGGTTCGCGACGGGCGCGTGCGGATCCAGGATGAAGGGTCGCAGCTGATTGCGGAGCTAGTGCCGCGCGGCCGGAGAATTCTGGATTCTTGTGCGGCGCCAGGTGGGAAGACATTGATCCTCGGCGAGCGGAATCCGGAAGCGGAAATTGTGGCGTGCGATGGGAGTCACCAGCGCCTTGGCGATTTGAGGGAGCGGCTCAGGATTTTAGGCGAGCGGATGGAATGCAGGCTTGCGGATGTGACGCATTTGAACGAAGAGGACGCATTCGATGTTGTTCTGACTGATGTGCCGTGCAGCGGGACCGGAACGCTGGGACGAAATCCGGAGATTCGGCATCGCTTGCGCGCGGAGGATTTGACACGGCAGGCGGAGCGGCAGACGGCAATCCTACGGTCGGTATTGCGAGCGGTGCGGCCGGGCGGGTTTGTGCTGTATTCGACTTGCTCGCTGGAGCCGGAGGAGAACGAGCGAGTGATTGAGGCTGTGCTTGATCAGGGTGCGGTAGCAAAGCTGGTCTCTCTCGCGTCGAGAATTGAGCAACTGCGATCGGAAGGGATTCTGACCCGAGATGGTTCGGAACGGCTGCTCGGCTGCGTTACAGCACAAGGCCTATTGAGAATTCTGCCAGGAGTGCTTGGAACCGATGGATTCTTTACGGCGCTGATTCAGAAGGCGCAGTGAGTTGCCTACTCGGACTGGAGCCTTAGCTGTTCGTAACTGCGACCGAGGACGACGCAGAGCGCTTCGACCACCAACTCGTGATCCTGGCGCATGGGAAGGCCGGAGACGGTGAGGCTGCCGACGATTCCGGCATTGGCGACCCGGAGAGGGAATGATCCTCCGTGCGTTGCGAAATCGGCGATTGGTAGACCCTGACTCTCGTAAATGGTTCTGTCTTTGAGCTTCTCCTTCAGCGCTTCTGTATAGGAGCTGTGGTGGAAGCGGGCGACGACATTGCTTTTGCGACGCACCCATTCGGGGTTGTCGGGCGTCGTGCCTTCCATGGCGACGTAGAAGAGCGGATGGCCGAAGCGGCGGATATCGATGACGATGGGCAGGTGGCGCTCAGATGCGAGTTGGTGCAGCTTTGAGCCGATCTTCCATGCGACGTCGGCATCGAGCCGGGGCAGGATGAGTTCGCGTTCCTGTAGAGCGATGCGCTCGAGATCTTCGTTCAGTCCCATGGGTCAAGCTCTCCGAATGGCAATGATAACGGATCAGCTCTCCGTGGCTTCTTCCAGCGGACTCGGCTGAGGAATGATCCCGAGGCGCTGGTAGATTGGGCGCATGTCTTTTCGGATTGCGGGTAATTGTGTCGTGAACCAGATGCCCCCGAGGATGCATGCGACACCGCTGACAATCACCGTATGCGGTGCTCCAATGGCGTCGGCCAAGGCGCCCGCGAGCAGGCTTCCAAATGGAGCCATGCCGACGAACGCCATGGTGTAGTAACTCATCACGCGACCGCGCATGTTTTCGTCCACAAGCGTCTGAATGATTGTATTGCTGCCGGTAAGACCCTGCATCATGCCGAAGCCGGTAACGAGCATCATGAGCATCGATAGCCAGAGATAGTGTGAAAGGCCGAAAAATATGAGGCCGATTCCGAAGATCGCTGCGGCGATGGGAATGACTCTCGTGAGTCCGCGAACAGATCGACGCATGACGAGTGAGAGAGCAGAGGCAAGCGATCCCACGCCAACTGCACCCATCAGGAACCCGAGCGTGTGCGGGCCCCCATGCAGAATCTTCGCCGCGAAGATCGGCATCAGCACCATGAATGGCCATCCCATCAGACTGAGCAGTGCGAAGAGCAGCAGGATGGAGCGGATGGGCACGAATCCGGCGACGTAGGTCCAGCCCTCCTTCAGCTGAGTGACCATCGACGTTCTCGCCCGAGCTTCTAGAGTATGCGGTACGCGCATCATCACCAGCGAGATGATGACGGCGATGTAGCTGATGCCGTCGACGAGGAAGCACCAGCCTTCGTTTTTCAATGCGATGAGAAGGCCAGCGAGAGACGGGCCGATCAGTCTCGCCATGTTGACCATCGATGAGTTGATGGCGATGGCGTTGGAGAGGTCGGCGCGGTCCTCGACCATCTGAACCATGAACGACTGGCGTCCCGGCATATCGAAGGCATTGATGACGCCCTGGAACGCGCTGAGAGCAAGGACTTCGCCGATGGTGATGCGATTGGAGAGCGTGAGCCATGCGAGTGCGAGTGACTGGAGCATGGCCAGAGCCTGCGTCCAGATCAGCACCTTGCGGCGATCGATGCGATCAACAATGACACCTGCGAAGGGAGCGAGGAGGAACGTAGGAATCTGGCCGGCAAAACCGACTGTACCCAGCAGGAGCGCAGAACCGGTGAGGCGATAGACAAGCCAGGAGGTTGCGACGCGCGTCATCCACGTGCCGATGACGGAGATGCTCTGGCCTCCGAAGAAAAGGCGGAAGTTGCGATGGCGAAGCGCGCGCCAGGCGTGGGAAAAATCGCGAGCAGGTACGGATTTTTCGCGTGAAGGTTTTAAGTCCCGATCCATTCGTCTTTGTTAGATGTTCGTGTGAGCGGGATGGCTTTATTTTGCGGCGACGAGCTTGATGGCCGTCTTTTGATCAACGCGAGCGCCAGCAAGAGGCTGTTGAGCGATGACCGAGCCCGGCGCAGTGATCGCGGCGGGTGCCGAACCTGGTGCGGAGGCAGAAGGTGCGTTCACCTCGACGTAGCTGGGCGGATCTACTCTGAGTCCCACTCTATTGAGTTGCTCCATCGCTGTAGTGACGGGCAGGCCAGCGAGGTCGGGCATCACGTATCCGTCAGGAGGGGAGTTGTGCGGAGTGGCCACGAGGATGTTGACGCTGGGCTGCGCGATTCCGTGCGAGTGAGCCGGAGGATCCTGCGCGAGGACAGTGTTGTCCTGCGCACCTGCCCAGGGCAATTTAGCGGTAACTCCAACTTGAAGGCCAGCGCGGCGCAGGCGCAGTGCCGCAACACGTGCGTCAGTGCCAACAGTATCGGGGACGTCGACCTTCTGTGGTCCAAGGCTCTCAGAAACGCGTACGTGCCATTCACGACGCACGACCGTTCCTGGGGCGGGTGATTGCGACAGGATGTGGCCAGCGGCAATGTCGGATGAGTAGTAACGGTTGTCGACGTCAAGGTTGAGGCCCATCCCGGCTGCCTGGCTGCGGGCTTCCGCGATGGTCATCGCCTTCAACGCGGGGACCTTGACCTCAGCGCCGTGAATTGCGAAGTGCATGGTGGTGATGGCGGAGATCATCGCCACCGCGACCAGCAGCATGACGACAGAAGCCATGCGGAACAGGCGAAGAAGCAGGCTGCCTCTCATGGTTCGGGCACCCCATCGGAATAGACGATTTCGTATTCCACCTGCGCGGACTTCTCGAGCATTTTGGAGACGGAGCAATACTTGTTTTTGGAAAGGGAAACTGCGTCTTCAACAGCCTTGCGGCTCAAACGACCCCGGACTGCGTACGTGAGCTTGATGTGCGTGAACACACGAGGAGGGGTTTCGGCCTGCGTAGCATAAGCTGTAACCCGGAGGCCGGTCAGATCCTGTCGCTTCTTCTTGAGGATGCTCACGACGTCAACCGAAGTGCAGGAACAAAGAGCCATCAGAACGAGTTGCAGCGGGCTAGGGCCGTGAACGTGGGCTGAGTCGCCGTCGATGGTGACGGATTTACCGTCTTCCGTCAAGCCTAGAAATACCTCATCGTGCTTCCAATCAGCGTGCGCGATCAAGGATCAGTCCCTCCCGTTCCACTGATTCCATTATCGGACATCGTCGCGAACTTTGCGCCCGGGATGCTGCGGTCATCAATGCGTTATCAGCGGGTGTTGTCGGTGACGGGCTCGGGATGAATGGTGACGCGATGGACCTCGGGGCACTCGAGTTTGAAGCGGTCTTCGAGTGACGTAATGACTTCGTGGACGCGATGCATTGCGAGTTCGTCGGGCAGCGTGCAGTGACATGAAAGCGAGATATGCTCGGAGGTGCGGCCCACTTTGATCTGATGGACATCAATGATTTCCTGATCGAGTGCGGCGGCGGCGCGGAGGGCTTTTTCGATGCGACGGTCTGACTCAAAGATCTCTTCGGGCTGTTCGATCGTGGCGGGCTCGCTCTCAATGTGCGTAAGTATGGAATCGATCTCCGGCGTTTCGCGCATGATCTCCGCTTCGAGTCCGCTGACGAAGCTGTGCGCGGCGATGAGCGGAAGATTCTCATCGAGTTCCACGTGCAATTCCACGTGGAGCTTGCCCTGGTGCGACTGGACGCTGAGGTCGTGGACCGGGACGTTGTTGCGGGCTGCTGCGGCACGCACGCGTTCGAAAATGCTGTCAGCACGTGACTGTCGAGGAACTGTGTGAATGACTACATCGGCCTGGGGCAGAACGTGGTGCACGGCTTCGGTAGCGGCGCGAACGAGTTCGCCGGTGTGTTCAAAGGTCGTGCGGGATGGCATTGCGAGCGTGAGGTCGGCGAAGTAGTTGGGGCCGGACCGGCGCACCCGAGCTTGTTCGACCGCGAGAACTCCCGGGACCTTTTCAGCTTCTCGAATGACCTGCAACCGCGTGTCGGCCGGGATCTGATCCATCAGGACGCCGACGGTATCACGGGTCAAAGTGGCGGTAATGCGAAGGATCATGAGGGAGACGAAGATTGCGGCCACGGGATCGGCGTAGCGCAGCCACTCGATGTGCCAGTAGACGCCTGCCCATGTAGCCAGGAGGCCGGCGAGAACAGCGAACGACGCCCAGATATCCGAGGAAAAATGAAACGCATCTGTGGCGAGTGCGGGCGAGCCCGTTTGCTCGGCGACTCGGCGCAATGCTCGCGATCGCCAGAAGTCGACCGCGATCGAAGTGAGAACCACAAGAACAGGCCAAATCGTGAACTTCAGCTCATAGGTGTTGAGGCGGATGCGCTGGACAGCCTCCCAGATGATCCACGCACAGGAGATGGCCATCAGGCCGGCTTCAAAGAAGGCGGAGAGGTTCTCGACTTTTCCATGGCCATAGGTGTGATCTTCGTCGGCTGGCTTGTCAGAAACGCGAACGGAGAAAAAGGTAAGGGTGGCGCCCGCAAGGTCGAGAGCGGAGTGCGCAGCGTCAGAGAGGACTCCCAATGATCCGGAGATGATACCCGCCGCTAGTTTCAGCGCCGTCATGCAGGATGCCGCCAGCATGGAGTTCAGGGCCACCCGGCGCTTGAGGGCCGAATTCTCCGCGGAATTGTAAGCGGAGGGAGTTGTGGCGGCGAGGGTCATTGCGTACCTAGAGTACAGGCGGGCGCGCTGCCATGTACAACCCGGCAATGCCAAATGTATATGGCTGCCAAGTGCACTGAGAGTAGCCGACGTTGCGCATCATCTCAAGAAGTTCTGGTGGAGGCGGGAAGGCGCCGACCGATGACGGGAGGTAGTCATACGGCCCGTTCTTCCCGCAGATGAGTCGCCCGATGACCGGCAGGATGCGGTGGAAATAGAATGCGTATGCCTTCCCAACAAACCCGCCCGGCTGGCTGAACTCGAGGATGCCCAGGCGGCCTCCGGGCTTGAGCACGCGATGGAACTCGTGCAAGCCGGCTTCGTAGTTGGAGAGGTTGCGAAAGCCGAAGGCGGAGATGACCAGGTCGAGAGATTGGGAACGGAGAGGGAGTTGGAGGGCGTCGGCTTCGACAGCGATGGCGTGCGAACGGCTTCTTCGAGCAGAGCCGAATTTCTGTGCACCGCGGTTCAACATGCCGTGAGCGAAATCAGCGGCGAGGATGGGGCGCGCACTTGCAGAACGATGCTTGAGAAGCGCCAGAGTGAGATCGCCAGTGCCGCAGCAGATATCGAGGATGGCTGCATCGGGATCGCCGAGCGGGGACCTGAATGCAAAGGCGGCCCGACGCCACCAGAGGCGATCGATATTCGCAGATAGCACGTGGTTGAGGAGGTCGTAGCGGGGCGCGATCGTGTTAAACATCTGCTGCACAGCCTGGGCTGCGTGGGTTTCATCTTGCGCGCCTTGGGGCTTTGCGCCGGAAGCAATCATGAAGCCCGGGCTTCCTTCGCCTGGGAGAGCATATAGCTGACAGCGCCGAGGAGTTCGGTTTGCGTGAGGTCTTCAATCACACCAGCGTCTCCGATTCCAATCGGTACAACGAATCGGCGTACTCCGCCGACATTTTTCTTATCGCTACCAGTAGCTGCGATGAGACGAGGAGCACGCAGATCAAGCGCGGGAAGCGGACCGTAGAGATGAATGAGGTTCTCGATGCGGGCGGCCTGGGCGCCGGTAACACTGCGGCGACGATGCGCGATGTAGATGGATGCAATCATGCCCCAACCGACCGCTTCGCCGTGCAGGAGGACTTTGTACTTCGTGACCTGCTCGATAGCGTGCCCCACGGTGTGTCCGAGGTTCAGGATCATGCGTAAGCCGTTTTCGCGCTCATCCTTGTTGACGACTGCGGCTTTCATGCGGATGGATGCGGCGATCACTTTCTCAAGTGCCTTGGGATCACGGTCGAGAACTTCAGTGGCGTGCTCTTCCATGAAGCGCACAAGAGAGCGGTCGCGGATGACGCCAGCCTTGATGCTTTCCATTAGGCCTGCTCGGAGTTCGCGGTCCGGCAGGGTCCCCAACGCTTCTATGTCTGCAAACACAGCGGCAGGATGATGAAAGCTGCCGACGAGGTTTTTGCCTTCCGGGAGGTTAACGCCGGTTTTACCTCCAACAGAGGAATCGACCTGGGAGAGGAAGGTTGTGGGGACCTGTACGTAGCGGATGCCGCGCATGAAGATAGCGGCCACGAATCCGCCGACGTCGCCTACGATGCCGCCGCCAAACGCTATGAGGAGAGAACCTCGGTCGCTTCCGGCACGGAGCATCTGGCGCAGTATGGCGACGACGCTCTTGATGGTCTTGTGCTTTTCTCCAGCCGCAAGGAAGAGGACAGTGGGCGGTTCTGCGAAGGACTTGAGAAAGGTATCGCCCCAGAGAGCCCAGATTTCCGGAGAGGTGAGGACGAATACGCGACGAGGCAATTTGCCGACTGTACGTTCAATGCGTGGAGCGAGGGAAGCGATCAGTCCGCTGCCCGCGAATACATCGTATTTAGCAGAAGGTGTTTCGACGCGTATCGTTTGCACGTTGATTCCATCCTATCGGAAACGGGAGCACAGAGGTTCAGTGTGATCCAAGGTGAGTCTTGGCATTGAGTTGGAAGGACTCGCAATGTGGTTGTAACGTTGCATCGCAGCAATTGCCGGTTGCCTATTTCGAAAACCCCCGATCTGCAGAAATTGGCTTGGCTCCGATTGGGCGAATGAAGGAGTGGCGAGCGCCGTTATGGCTGGACGCCGCAGTCGTGCAGGATCACGATGATTGGACTGTCACGCTTCGTCGAACGGGCCTGCGTACTGCCGGACTCATGTATTCAGATCGCGCAGAACGCACTTCCGATCGCACGGCAGATGACTGAGATGGTGACCCAATTGGACAAACAGTTGTTGGAGCGATCGAATCTGGGAGGGAGCCTTGGGAAAAGCTTGAGCGATTGCTTGGATTCTGCACGTAGGGTATTTCGAGATCTAGAATGTTCGACGCTAGACGAATAGGGTCAGCCATTCGGCGAGATGACGAACTTAGACCAAGATTCAGTTCGCATTGATCAGAATTTATGGAAATGCGGAGGTTTGCGGTGGTCGAGAGGACCGGATGAGAAGATGGCGTTCTGCGCGCGACGAAGTTTAATGAGGGCTCGGACGGAAACGTTGAAGTGAACGTGTCGGCGTTCCCACCAAGTAAGACGCGAGAGTTTGCAATCTAGAAAGCGACGTGATGGATCGATGGAATCAATAAGAAATCGTGAACTTTGCACAAACGGGGTATCTTCTAAGCGTGCAAATACATCACACCCATTGTGTGTTCAGGGCTTCTGCAAAGAGTTCATTCGCCTAGGGTTTACCCTAGTCACAGTATTTATCCGCAGAGTAAGTGCAGAATTAGCGCAGTTATTCTGCCTTTCTCGAGTTAATGGTTATGAATTCTCAAGCTCGGGTGCTGGTAGTAAGTCGTGACGAGATGCTGCTGAGATCGAGAGAGATGATTTTAGGCGCATTTTTCGCCGTTCGGGGCGCTGGCCGATTCAATGAGGCTAGAGCACTGCTAACAAGTTACGATTTTGATCTGGTTGTTCTGTGTCATTCACTAACCTTGGATGAGTGCGAACGGTTGGCCGCATTAGCGCATCAACGGGGATCTCGCTGCCAAGTGCTGGCGATGAGTGCGTCGTCTCGAGCAATGCTCAAGCCATGGGCGGACAAGCAACTCGGCGTGGACGCAGGGCCGTACGGTCTCCTGAAGAAATGTGCGGAGATGGTAGGTTTCGTATTGAAGAGCAAAGCCCGGGCAGCGCACGTGACCTAGCAACTCATCCCCGTCGCTACGAATGATAGCCTCGAATGGATGGCATTCGCTTCCCCGATTGATTTCATTGTAATGGGCGCCGGCGTCGCAGGGCTGCGAGCAGCGATTGCACTCGCCCTTGAAGGGAACGTTCTCGTCGTCACGAAGGAGTCTCTCGGCGAGTCAAATACCTATTATGCGCAGGGCGGCATCGCCGTGGCTTCATGGGAGGACATGGACGATGTTGGACTGCACCTGAATGACACAATCTCTGCCGGAGACGGGTTGGTTTATCGGCCCGCCGCCGAGGTGCTCGTTGCCGAAGGACCGGAGCGTGTAGCTGAACTGATTGAGTGGGGCGCGCGGTTCGATCGAGATCAAGGGAAGCTGCTGCGGACGCGCGAGGGAGCGCATTCGCGGCCACGCATTCTGCACGCAAATGGCGATGCTACAGGAGCCGAGATCAGCCGATCGCTCGTGGCCGAGACTCGCGCGCACCCCCGCATCAGGTTCGCTGAATGGACCATGGTGAGCCGGCTACTGCTGAATTGCGGGCAAGTGGCCGGGGCAGAACTGGTATACGCGGGTCATGAAGATGGTGAAGGCCGCGAACTGAAGATCGTAAGTTCGCGCGCATTACTCATTGCGTCAGGTGGTGCGGGACAGGTTTACAGCGACACGACGAATCCGCCGGTTGCTACGGGTGATGGTATCGCGCTCGCTCTCGGTGCAGGTGCTGAGCTCGCAGATATGGAGTTCTACCAGTTTCATCCGACAGCATTTTCATTGCCCGGGGCGCCTCGATTTTTGATGTCGGAGGCATTGCGGGGAGAGGGAGCTTATCTCCGTAATGATCGCGGGGAGCGTTTCATGGAGCAGTACCATCCCCTGCTGGAGTTAGCACCCCGGGATATAGTTGCGCGGGCAATCACGCGCGAGGGAATGGGCGAACAGGGCGAGACTCGCCGGGTTTATCTCGACATGCGCCATGTGAAGAACATTGATCTGCATAAGCGATTTCCGGGGATCACCGCGTTTCTAGCACGTTATAAGCTCGATTTGCATCGGGATCTGATTCCTGTACGTCCGGCCGCCCACTATCTGATGGGCGGTATACGAACAGATCTGATGGGACGCACGAACGTGGGGGGCTTATATGCAGCAGGCGAGGTTGCCTGCACGGGCGTCCATGGCGCTAACCGGCTCGCGTCGAATTCCCTTCTAGAGGGGCTCGTCTTTGGAGCGCGGGCGGCTAAGGCGATGCTGGAAGGTAACCGGCCGCCTCATCCGATAGAGGATGCCGCTGCGAGTGTAAAACCATTGAATGATCAGGCGATAGAGAAGATCGATGTGAATGTGGTGAGGCTGCAGAGCGGCATGTGGGAGGATGGAGGTCTGCTGCGTTCGGAGTCGTTGCTCACCGATGGGCTCAGAATTCAGGCGCAAGTCGAGGCCAACGTCGACCTCCTCGGACAGGGAGGGAAGAACAGGCGTTTGCTTGAAGCGAAATCTCTCTGCAGCGTCGCACGCGCGATTCTATGTTCGGCTGTGGCTCGCAATGAAAGCCGGGGCGCGCACTTCCGAAACGACTACCCACAGCGCAATGATGTGGATTTTGGGAAACACTCCATCTTCACGTCGGACGGGCGGGTCAGCTTTGAGGAGTTGTAGGATCTAGTGCCCGACACTGTGCTCTGGTTTGGGACCTGCGATCCACGACCAGACGGCGCAGACGATCAGAATGGCTCCCATGATTGCCAGCGAGATGGTGACGGAGATATCCATCCAGTGCGCAGAGAGCATCTTGAAGGCGATGAACGCAAGCAGCGCGCTAAGACCGTAGTGAAGATAGCGCAGTCGATCCAGAAGTGATGCGAGAGCGAAATAGAGCGATCTCAGGCCTAGGATAGCGGCGATGTTTGATGTGTAAACGACGAACGGGTCATGCGAGATGGCGAGTACGGCGGGGATTGAGTCTACCGCAAAAAGCAGGTCGGTGACTTCCACGGCGAGAATCACGGGCAGCAAAGAGCCCTTGGCGGGTTGAAGTTTGCGGATCCAGTCGGGGACAGCAGCTTTCGCGGACCCGCCGCTGACCAGGCGGAAGGCGGCGTACAGCAGGAACGCGCCGAATATCCAAGTGATCCATTCAAAGTGAGCAAGCAGCGTGACTCCGGCCGCAATGAATAATGCCCGGAGCACAACGGCGCCGCCGATTCCCCAGAGCAGCGCTGTGTGCTGCCGATGCGGGTTGATTCGGAATCCCTGGAAGATGACGAGGAAGACGAAAAGATTGTCGACACTGAGTGATGTTTCGATAGCATAGCCGGCGACGAACTCAAGTGCTCTCTGGCGGCCTTGCACGTGGTAGAGCCACACGGCGAAAACCGCAGAAGCCGCGACGAGGACGGCGGTCCAGAGCCATGCGGCAGATTGCTTGCGCGGCTCTCCGCGACGACTTGCAGGCAGCAGCGCGTCAATCACAAGCAGCACGACAACTGCCACGTGAAAGCCAATCCACCAGCCCCAGCTTGCGCCAGCGATCATAAGCGACTTCATGGTCCTTTCAGCAGGGTTGTTGGAGGGCAATTAGCGCTGATTGATCAGACGAATTGTCTCCATGAAGACGTCGCCGTCGATGGTGAGACTGCGGGCGCTTACCTTGTCTATGGTGTCTTGCGCAGTGTGGTGATAGCTGTTGTTGGGGCCGTAGTCGAGATCGATAACATCAATGGAGGGAACGCCGCGCTTGACGAAGGGGAGATGGTCGTCTTCAACCGGTTCGTCTGTCTGAAAGAAGTAGCGCTCGTCGCCGTACTTCTTGGCAGCCCGGCGGACGAGATCGACTAGCCAACCCGTGGAGTTGGTTTCGTGCTGAATGTCCAAGTCTTTGTCACCGATCATGTCGGCAAGCATGAAGGCCTTGATTTTGCTCAGCGTCCCGTCGCCGCCCCACTTCGCTGCCAAGTGGCGACTGCCATAGGTGGAGTCGGAAACGGACCAGTGCTGGATGGCCTCTTCGCCGTCGAAGAAGACGAGCCAGACGGAGTAGCCGTCGAGTTTCTTGCCGCGTAGCTGATCGGCGATGGCTATGAGGAGGCCGGTGGTCGCAGCGCCATCGTTCGCCCCTACGAAGTTGATGTTGCGCAGCGGGTAATTGGTTTCGTAGTGAGTGCCCAACACGATGATGCCGTCCTTCTTGCCCGGGAAGCGCACGATGAAGTTGTGCATTGTGAGGGGACCAATGGGTGTGTTTGCGGTGAAGGTGTCCTCTTCAAGCTGATCGCGCTTGAACTGGTTCCGGATGAATGTTTCGGCTTTGAGGTGTCCGGGACTGGTAGGCCAGCGCGGTCCGATTGTGGCGAACGATTTCGCATATTCGTACGCTTTGGTGCCGTTGAAGCGGGCTTGCCCGGACACTGGTTCCATGAACAGGCCGGGGAACGTCAGGCAGAGGACGAATACCATCCTGCCAATCATCGCGCGGCCGCCTCTTTGGCGCGTTTGCGATCTGGATGGACCCACCATGCGACGACGATGCCGACGACGTACAGCGCGAGCATGGGAACGGCGTAAATGCACATTGTCCAGGGGTCAGGGCTGGGGCAGATGACCGCCGCGACGATGAAGACGGCGAGGATGGCGTAGCGTATGTTCTTCCAGAGGAATCGCGGGCTGACGATGCCGAACAAGGCGAGGAAGAAGATGAGGATCGGCAACTCGAAGCTGATGCCCAGGCCGAGGATGATGGAGAGGAAGAAGCTCGAGTAATCCTCGATGGTGATCATCGGGGTAAAGTCATGCCCAAACTGAATGACAAGAATCTTGATGGCGCCCGGCAAAACGTAGTAGTAGCCGAAGGCCGCACCGAGCAGAAAAAGGCTGACTGTGGCGGCCATGAAGGGAATTACAAAGCGTTTTTCTTTCTGGTACAAGCCTGGAGCGATGAACAGCCAAACCTGATAGAGAATAAATGGGCTGGCGATGATCGCGCCCGCGAGCAACGCCACATAGAGATAAAGATTGAGGGCATCCATGGGATGCGTAAAGACCAAGGACTTGCCGATTTTGAGCAATGGCGCCTGGAGAAAATGAAGAAGCTGGATACGGAAGATCCATGCGACTGCAAAACCAGCGATGAGATAAGCGGCCGAGTGAATGATGCGCCGGCGCAGTTCGTCCAGGTGCTCCATCAGGCTCATGCCCGGAAGTTCAGCGCGCTCTGACATTGCGGCGCGTGCTTTGTCAATTGCATCCACGGCGTCACCCATGAGGATTCAGTGCCTCGGCGGCCTCCGAAGAATGGGGTTCCGATTCAGTTCCGGCGACTGCGGGAGATTGCTGCTGCGAAGAGCCGGGCTCCTCCAGGGGGGCAGAGTCGTCAGGAGATTCGTACCCGCGATTGGGGCGAGACGCTGCGACCGTTTCTCCCACGTTCGGAGGCGTGATTTTTGGCGCGGAGTCGTCCACCTTGGGCTCGTCGGAGTTCGGCTCTGACGGGTACTGCTCTGGGGAGGCCGTTTCGCCCGGATAGGGAGACTCGGCGGGCTTGGCGGTCGGAAGTGGGTCGGCGGAGACGGAGGCCTGTTCCGACGCTGACTGGGCGGCAAGTGCTCGCTGACGCTCTTCTTCCTTCTTGCGTCTCTCGGTCTCCTCGGATTGGCGCAACTCCTCTTCCATCTGAAACTTGAAGTCGTTTGAGGCTTTGCGGAACTCGTACATGAGCTTGCCAATCTGACGGCCAATCTGCGGCAGGCGACGCGGCCCGAACACCACCAGGGCCATGATCATAAGAATGACCGAATCGACCATTGATATGGTGCCGAGCAGGATTGGCGGGTGCGCACTCATGAAGGCTAATGATAACTGTCGGCGCGGTTCGGTCACAAACCCAGGCGTCACCTCAGTTGCCGGTTACGAAAGCGGACAGGAGCAGGATGTGAGCTTTTTGGTAAAATCGGACTAAAGGAAGCGTCCAAAGCGGTTCAGGATTCTTGAGTCCGCCGCGAGTCGGGCGCATCCAGTAACTGGGGCTGCAACATCCCCGAAGGTGGGGTCGGAAACGACAGCGCACCTTCTGCAGTCGCTGAGTGCTTTCAACATCCCCGTTCGCCGGTTCCTAAAGCGCTGGGCGGACTGAAGGCGGCAAAAGGTGAATCTGGTTCTTGACGAAGTGACGGCGGTCTCGCCGGAGACTGGTGTTTCATGCAGCCTCGAAAATTACCTGGCTCTTCCCGATAACAGCATGGACGAGCGCATCGCGGCAGCGCGAGAGCGGCTCGGCTCGACGACCGTTCTGCTGGGTCACCACTACCAGCGGGACGAGGTGATTCGCTTCGCCGATTTTACCGGCGACAGCTACAAGCTCTCGAAGGTCGCAGCGGAAACTGAAGCGAAGTACATTGTCTTCTGCGGCGTGCATTTCATGGCTGAGAGCGCCGATGTGCTGGGACGCGAGGATCAGCAAGTCATCCTTCCGGATCTCAATGCGGGATGCTCGATGGCAGACATGGCCGAGATCTCGCAGGTGGAGGCATGCTGGGAGGTTCTGGAGCGTCTCGGGCTGGCGGAGGAGACGATCCCGTTGACCTACATGAACTCGACCGCAGCGATCAAGGCATTCTGCGGAGAGCGCGGTGGGCTGGTGTGTACGTCTTCGAATGCGCGCGCGGCGTTTGAGTGGGCGTTTGCGCGGGGGAAGAGGATTTTGTTTCTTCCGGATCAGCATCTCGGCCGGAATACGGGTTACGCCATGGGCATTCCGACAGCGGAGATGCAGATTTGGGATCCCTGGGGATTGCAGGGCGGGCAGACGGCTGCTGCTCTCAAAGCGAGCCGGATTCTTCTCTGGAAAGGGCACTGCTCCGTTCACCAGCGTTTTCTACCGAGTCATGTGGACGAAGTGCGCGCGAAGTATCCGGGTATCCAGGTGATTGTGCATCCTGAGTGTCGCTGGGAGGTCTGCCAGAAAGCGGATGCGCTCGGATCGACCGAGCGGATCATCAAGCTTGTGGAAGAGGCTCCCGCGGGAACGACGTTTGCGATTGGAACGGAGATCCACCTCGTGAATCGGCTGGCCAAGCGATTTGCGCCGGAGGGCAAGAAAATCATGAGCCTTGAGAGCAACGGATGTCTGTGCACAACGATGTACCGCATCAGCCCGCAGCATCTTGCCTGGGCGCTGGAAAACCTGGTGGAAGGGCGCGTAGTGAACAGGATCAAGGTGCGGAGCAGCGTTAAGCAGTGGGCGCGCGTGGCTCTGGATAGGATGCTGGAGATCGGGTAGGACGGAGAATTCCGCTGGCAATCTGTGCCTGATGATTCGGCTCCGAGTACGAGGGAGCGGTTGCACAGGTATAGTCTGTGGGACTCGCACAAGGCTCTGCCTGATGAAAACCGGGTACCGAAGTGTCTACACGGCTTCGCTGCATCCGTCGTATCCTAGAGGCAGGAATCACATGAAGACCTTCACGCTGGATGAAGCACAATCGATGCTTCCACTCCTCGAGTCGCTGCTGAAGCGGGCGCTCGAAAGTAAGAGTGCTGCCCAGCAGGTTGAAGAAGGAATTGGGGAACTAGGCCGGCGCATCTATCTCTCCGGTGGCATGCGGGTGGATGTGGCCGCGGTTTCCAAGCAGCGTGGAGAGATGGAGGGTCATCTGCAGCGCGTGCGCGAGAGCATCTCTGAGATCGATTCCATTGGTGTTCAGGTGAAGGACCTGGACACCGGCTTGCTCGACTTCCCCTGCAAGGTCGATGACAAGGTGGTTCTGCTCTGCTGGCGAATGGGCGAAACCACAATCGAGCACTGGCACACAATCGAAGACGGATTCAAGGGGCGCAAGCCGCTCGATGACCGGTTTCGGCGGCGATCGAACTCGAGCAATCGTCCGAACTGAAGCAGATGCGACTGACTCCGCTTTGCCTGTCGAGCTACACTGACAGCCTCCATGTACATTTCCGAGCAAGAAGTTCGTGCTGTCCTCACCTACGAGGCCCTTATTCCTGCCGTTCGGCAGGCCCTAATTGATTTATCCGCGGGGCGCGTCAACCAGCCTCCACGAATGATCCTTCGTGCGGGGAATGCGGTGGATCATCGGAACGGATGGCTTGCGGTGATGCCGGTTGTTGCCGGTGATTTTATGGGCGTCAAAACAGTCACATGGTATCCCGGCAACGACGAGCAAGGCTTGCATACGCATATGGCAATCGTGGAACTCTTGAACCGGTCGACGGGAGAGCCGCTGGCGATCATGGATGGCCGGTTGATCACGGAGATGCGTACGGCTGCCGTTTCCGCTGTTGCCTATGCTGCTTTGGCACCCCGGCATTTCGAGTCCAAACCGACAACCTTTGGCATTCTCGGATCGGGCGTGCAGGCACGCGCGCATCTTGCCGCCCTGAAGCATGTTTGGCCGGAGATGGATGAGATCCTCATATGGAGCCGAAATCCGTCGAATGCCCGGCGACTGGCGGACGAAGCAGGAGCAAATGCAGTATCTCTCGAGGATGCGTCGTCAGCCGATGTCGTGCTCACAGCCACTTCCTCGCAGGTTCCGGTGCTGAAAGGGAAGCTTCTGAAGCCGAACGTACTGGTGCTCGCTGTGGGGGCAACTGGTGCCAGCATTCGCGAGATCGACGATGAGGCGATGCTGTCAAGTTTCGTCGTGGCGGAGTCGAGATCGTGCGTGGAGCGGGAATCAGGCGATGTGCTCCTGTCGGGAGCCAAGGTCGGGGCGGATCTGGGCGAGATTCTTGCTGATCCGGGCGCGGCGGAGATTCCGCGCAATGGGCGGATCCTGTCCAAGTCAGTTGGCATGGCGATCGAGGATGTGACCGCTGCGCAACTGGTGTGGCAAGCGCGTCAGCGATCTCTTAATCGTTGAGGGCTCAGGTGTCGAGCGCTTGTTGGTCGCGCCGCGTCCTTGCTTGCAGATGGGGACGTGGGATGACTCTGTCTGGTCTTCGACGGGACAGTTGCGCCGGGAAGGCGTTACCCTTAGATCGATGAGCAGCACTGCTTCGGAGAAGGAGCGGCCATGAGGACGCGTTACTGGGTATGCCTTGCAACCGCGGCATTGTGTCTAACAGGATGCAGTGGGTTCTGGAATGCGCCGTCGAATGGTGGTGGAGGTGGTGGCGGCACGACACTCAGCAGCGGAGATATCTATGTGATCAACGCCGCTACGAGCCAATTGGTTGCCTTGTACGTGAATGCCGGCACCATGTCGACACTGCCCGGAAGTCCATACACGCTTGCGGCGGCGCCTCAGGCCATAACGGTCGCCCCCAACAACGCGTTCCTGTATGTGAGTACCCTCGGCGGGATTTTTGTTTACGCCATAGACGCATCGACAGGTCGGTTGACGGTGGGAAACTCAGGACAGCCGATTTCCTCTGATCCCGCGACGAGCATGCAAGTGGACTCGACGAACTCGTGGCTCGTGGAGGGTGTATCAGGTAGTGCCAATCTGTTTGCTATTCATGTGAACCCGAGCAATGGCCAATTGCAGTCGAACCAGGAGCAAACAGCTATCCTGCCAAGTTCGACAGTGCTTCAGGTTGCAGTCTCACCGGATAACACGAGTGTGCTGGTGGCGATGGGACCGGGCGGAACGGCGACGATTCCTTTCAACGCGGGGAATGCAAATCCGTTTGGAAACGTCGGAACGATCGGGACAAAAGGGGCAGCTGGAGCGGCAGAGTCGGTGGCATTCGATCCGATTATTTCCGGAGCGACTGCGCCGCGTCTGTTCTATATCGGAGAGACCGTTGCGGTATCGGGTACCAACACCGGCGGATTACGAGCCTTCGACTACAGTACGAAGAAGGAGATCACCAACTCGCCGTTCGCGATAAGCGGTCTCGCACCGTACTCGATTTTGCCATTTTCCGATGGTAATTACGTGTATGTTCTCAGCAGGCAGACAGCGAGCGGCTCGACGGGCGTGATTGCCGGTTTTTCCATATCGGACACAAACAATACGCTCGCTCTGACGGCCTTGGGGAGCACGTTCAACGCGGGCACGCATCCGCAGTCAATGGTTGGAGACAGCACGAAGCAGTTCGTGTTTGCGGTGAATCTGGATGGCAATCCGGACCTGTTGGGGTACACCATCGATGCGACAAACGCGGGCTATCTCGACAAGGTGGCCTCAAACACAACCGGAACTGATCCCGTGCAGGCCACTGCAATTGCTGCTGCACACTGATGTTTGCAAGATGGGTGAATCACCGGGAAGACTGTCGGTCCGCTGAGGTTGCTGCTATCCTTAGTTAGATCCCCTTGGCTGTGTTGACGCGATTTTCCAATCTACTCGTCTCGCTTTACCGGCATAATGCGGCCCGAATTCCTGTCCTGCTCCTGGCAGTCGCGGTGGTCATTGCATCCGGCTGCAAACACCTCAGAAAAGATAAACGCGAGATGGTGTACGTGGTTGCCCGGCAGATGTATTTGCATGACCGTGTTGCAGCAGTGTCGAATCGCGTCGCTGAAGTGGGGAATGGCCAGCCCCTTGAAGTTCTTGAACACGGTCGCCGCTTCTTGAAGGTTAAGACCGATAAAAACGAGATTGGCTGGCTTGAAGAGCGCGCCGTCATTGATGCGGACGAATACAAAGCCTTTCGGGATCTCGCTGAGCAGCACAAGAAAGACACGGTCGTGTCTACGGGCAGTCTTCGCGATGATGCATATCTGCACGTGAGCCCTGGGCGCACGACCGACCGCTTTTACCTGTTACCTGAGAACGACAAGATACAACTGCTCGTTCGCGCTTCGGTGCCGAGAGTAGCGAACGGTACTTCGACTGTGCCAGCGAAGAAAGCCTCACCTGCACCAACGCCAACAGCTGGCAAAGCTCCGGTCCAAGGGGCAGCCAGATCCACAGTCCCAAAGGAGAAGTCCTCGGATGACGACGACGGCAAGAGCTCAGGTGAGCAGCCAGCGCAGCCCGAGGTGCCGATGGAAGACTGGTGGCTCATCCGGGATGCCAAGGGGCGCGTAGGCTGGCTCACTGCCGGGCGCGTGGATGTGGATGTGCCGGATGAGGTAGGCCAGTATGCCGAAGGCCAGCGCATCGTAGGCGCGTACGTGTTGATGAAGGTAACCGATCCGCAAGCCGACGTGCCCGATCACCAGGTTCCAGAGTATGTGACTGCGATGAGTCCGCCCAAATCGGGATTGCCTTTCGATTTCGATCAGATCCGCGTGTTCACGTGGAGTGTAAAGAGGCACCGCTACGAGACGGCGTTTCGCATACGGCCGATCCAAGGTTTTCTGCCGGTCCGCGTGTGGACTCAGCCGACGAGCAATGGAACAGAGCCAGTTTTCAGTTTCCAGATTCCGAGCACGCCGGATGTGACAATCGACCCAAATACAGGGATCGCGAAACCAGCGAATCCGCGCACAATCACTTATGCGATGCGAGACAACATGGTGCGCCGCATTGGGCCGGATTTGGCTCCCATTCCCACGACGCGTGTGCTGGGCGAGAAGGCCAAAGCCAAGGCGAAGGCAGCGAGGAAGAAGCGCAGATAATCGAGGATCACGCGGCTGGAATCGGCGAGTGTCCGACAGGGATGTACGTCGCATTCAAGACTCGATCCGGGATTCTTGTCCGGGCAGCTATCCAACCCATCATCCCGGGAGCAAGCGAGAGACAATAGGGAGCAAGCGTCCTGCCTGCAGATGTCACCATGATGCGTGAGAACGTGGAAGCGAAGCGCATCCCTGATCGCAGGTGGCCCCGAAGACGCGCCAGGTACTCGTCCGGAGTTCTGCCGGCAAGGTACATCTCTGCGGCAAGCCCCGCGCTATGGAGTGCGATCGACATGCCATCGCCCGTGAACGAGGGGATCACAGCTGCTTGATCGCCAATCGGCCAGATGCCATTTGCCACGTCCGCGAAGCAGCCGTAAGGAATTGGCGATATGGCAAGTGGCTTTGGCCAGCGTTGCGTCGAGTCGCGCAGGATTTCGCGCATTGTCGGGACATCGGCGCAAATCGTCGACAGCAGTTCGGACCAGTTTCCGATGGCCCGCACGCTGCTCCGATGGATAACGAAGCAGAGGTTCGCGGTATTGTTCTCGATCAGAGATAGGCCGCCGTAGCCGCCGGGGAACAGGAACAGTTCCATGCTGTGCCGTACAGCATTGTTCCCTTCCGGGGTGAGCTGGCAGTGCATTTTGAAACCGATCAAGTTACGGTGAGAGCCTTTGCCGCGGGGATGTTCGGCAACATCATGTTTGCCCGTCGCGAGAAAAACGTTCTTTGTGCGGATTGTTTCTCCGCCCCGAAGCTGAATTGAGAAGTTGTCCCCTTGACGGTGCAGTTTCTCGACGAACACGCCGCGTCGAACTTCACATCCGGTCAACTCCGCTTGTCGGAGCAGAGCCTCGTCAAGGATACGGCGCGAGAGGGCAACGGCAGCAAATGGCAAAGCTGCCTGAACGGACTTGCGGCTGGCGTGCAGCCGTACGCTCTGAATCGGATGGGCTCCGAGAGCAACCGGATCTACGCCGGTCCGCTCGAGATAGCCGATCGCCTCAGCGCTGAGGAACTCACCACAGACTTTGTGGTGCGGTTCACGCTGTTTCTCGAGCAGCACCACCTGGCATCCTGCAGCGGCGAGCCGCGTCGACAGCATGGAGCCCGCCGGACCACCGCCGATAACGACATGATCGACAGAGCTAGGCATCATTGGCTCCGCGGTTTCTGACGGCCTACGCAGAGGCGAGCAGGTGTGAAGCTCTGGATGCACACGTCGGAGTTCGCGATTCCGGCGGCGGCACACATCCTGCACCAATCATCGGGGATGAACGCACGAGCGATCGATACCGGCCCGTCGTGCTGTACGAATGGATGCAGCTTAGCTATCTTGGCGAAGGCTTTGAAGAGACGATAGGGATTCGAAGCGCGTGAGAGATCATTGATGAACCAGCCGACATGCGTTGTGCTTTCCATCCAGGCAAGGAAGCGGATGACCGCTGATTCAGTCAGGTGGTGGGTAAATAAGGAACTGACGACAATATCAACGCTCCCGTCACTCCCCAGTTCGAATACGTCCGAAGCGCTCCAGCGGATGCGACTTGATGCCGGGGTTGCCTCGGCGGCGATAGCAATCGTGTCAGGGTTCAGATCGCAACCGGTAAGTTCGACCGCAATGCCGCGTTCGCCGGCCCATCGCTCGATACGACGCAGGCCATCGCCGTAACCGCAGCCGACGTCGAGAATATGAATTGGTCGATTACTCGAGTCCAGCTTCAGTGAGCCGAGCCAGTTCAGTATTGGCCTGTAGGCGAGAAACCATCGATTGACACGGGCAAGGTCGCGCAGGCACGCGCGGAGGACTTCCCTCGAGCACGGCTCGTCCATTAACTCTGGCAGCTCAGAGAGTTCGGCACGGCGGCTGAAGTCGATAGCCTCAGGCGGCATGGAAAAGCATTGTCTCCGCTGTCACGCCCGGGCCAAAGGACATTGCGCATCCGCGTTGACCTGAACTCGCGCTGCGCAGAACGTTTTCGAGCACAAACATAACCGTCGCAGACGACATGTTCCCGAAGCGTGCCAGGATGTCGCGGGAGTGGCAAAGAGCGTCATCAGGAAGACCGAGGCCTTTCTCAACTGCATCCAGAACCGTTCGACCTCCCGGATGTACGGCCCACAGATCGAAGTTCAGACGATCTTCACCGCGGGTGATGTGGTGGCAAACCTCCTTCATGGCGCGGGAGATTTCAGATGGAACCTGGCCCGAGAGATGCATGTCGAACCCACGCTCGCGAATCCGCCAGGTGATCAGATGACTCGTTTCTGGAATACGCAGCGCAAGAAAGCTGTCGATACCCAACCCCACTGGACGGGCGCTGACAAGGCAAGCGGCGCAACCATCAGCAAAGAGCAGGAACGAAAGCATCTGCTCCAGATTCTGAGTCTCCTGCAAATGCAGAGTGCAGAGTTCGAGGCTGAGGATCAAAACAACCGAGTTCGGCTCAGAACGAACAATGTGATGCGCAGACTTTAGTGCGTTGATCGCTGCGTAACAACCCATGAAGCCGATCATGGTTCGCTCTATTGAGGGATTCAGGCCGAGATGGTTGACGATATCGTAGTCGAGCCCGGGTGCATAGAGGCCGGTACAAGAGGTGACGATGACGTGCGTCACTGCGTTGCGCTCCTCCATCGTGAGCGAAAGCTTGTTCAGCGCGCAGGAGGCGAGTTGTGGCGCAAATCGTTCGAAGGCCTGCATGCGTCGCGCTGTGTCGGGGAAGTTGCCGGTGGCATAGAGATCCTCTGCATCGCGCCATTCTCCTCCTTCGCATGCGATTGGCTGGAGAAAGGAGTAGCGGTGTTCGATTGCCGACATGCGGACCATGCGACGAAAGAGCGAGCGTTGAGTTCCCTCAGGCATCATGCCCTCAGCGAAATCAACGAATGGGCGATGGACATCGTGCGGCGGGACCGAGCTGGAGATACGGTTGATATAGGCAGTGGTCACATGCACCTCGTTGCGCTGAAATGACAGCCTTAAAGATTGTTAGATTCAATCCGGGCCCGTCGTGTCATCTGAATGTCATTCTGATTTCAGCAGATCGTCGCATCGCGAACAGCGGTTCAGCGCGTGAAATGCAGGTGACTACCACTGTACGCCTGGGTAGAGGCTCGGCCATCGATAGGTATGGAACTGGTCTGCGCCGGGCGTTGTGCCCTGCCAAATGACCTTGCTTGCCTGCGGGTCGAGCTCCTGCACGATAGCTCCGCTTACTGGAGAACAGAAATTGGCATGAATGTTGCCGTTGGGAAGCTGTTCCGCATTCCCACCGAAGAATGTGAAGTAGCTCGGCGGCGGCGTGTAATGAGTTACGAGCGTAGCCGTCATGGCCGTCTCGTTCAGTTCCAGGACCGGGATCGTTGAATAGCAGTTCGCGCTGGTTGGCGCGAAAGGCTTGCAGAATACCTGGCCGCTGGGAAAGATGCGGTCGTTGCCGTTATCCATCAGACCGAGGCGGAAGATACCTGTGGTATTCGGAGAGAAGAAGCTGAGCCCGTGTTGTGCATAGAACCAGTCAGTCGGGTCCGTGCCGCCGACGAGCTTGAAATCGCCATCTTTGCCGAGGCGCCACATCACAGCCCCTGATCCCTGCCCGTCCTGGAAACTGATTTTGACGATCCAGTTCTGGTGCCGAATGGATAAAAGCAAATTGTGGTCGTCCGTAGAGTAGGCCATGTCGTTTGAGTGCGTCCAATCCGGGAAGTTCATGGGATGACGGTTCACGTCGAGGTGATCGAAGGTATTCCAGACCCAGTCGGGATTGCCGTTCTGGTCGATGTCGACGATCGCATCTCCGATGACAGAGGTCGTACCGGGAAAGCCAGGCAGGTTGTTGTAACTCTTGTTGTAAGTAGTCAGCATCACCCAGTGGCCATTGGGAAGAGCGACTACGCTGTGGTGGAAGCTTTTGAGCTTGTAAATATTGCCGTCAGCGTCCCGGAGATTTGAAGCGGCAAGCTTCTGGTTAAGCTGGTCCATGCTGATCTCGCGGACTGTATTTCCAGCCAGGTCGATCTCGCGGATGTCGTTCACCAGACCGAAAGTGCCGTTGACTGTTACCGATGAGAGATACGAAATCAGCATCAGCATGTCGCCGTTTGGCAGTTGTTGAATGCCCTGGATCAGATCGACCGTCGCACCCTGATAAAGATAGGACCAGATCACGTTTCCATTGAGGTCAGTTGCGAATGCCTGAATGACGTTGGAGGGAACGGCCGTGTTCCAGATCTCGATGCCCGGCTGTGGCGTGGCTCCGTTGGTAGTAGTGGCCTGAACGGCCGAAGTTGGAGGAGGTATGCCTGTCGTGCAGGTATGGTCGGCGTCGGTGTACGTGGCTCCATTGTCGAGGGTGACGCGTGCACGCATGTGATAGAGAGTCTTGCCCATCATGCCTGCGACAAGCACCTTCACCGTTCCACCATTGGAGTTGCTCGGTACTCGCGATGTGCTTCGGCCATAATCCGTGGTTTTTCCAAACTCAACCGAGACTTTGCCGGAAGAAGGCAGATTGATCGAGTAAGCCGCAACAAGCGGACTTCCGGTTATGTCAGGGCAGGAAACCTGCGCTGCCGGAAGCAAGGCGACGACGGCCGTCGCGTAATCCCGTGCGGGCGAGGATGCGAGGGCAGCGGTCACAGAGATGTTGATGCCCTGCGAGACCACGGAAGGTGCGGTGAAATTTCCCGCGGTATCGATCTGCCCGGTTTCGGGTTTTCCACCAACGATGCTGTTGACCAGCCACTCGATCTGGCTGCCGCTGGGCGAGCTTGCGGTGAACTGGAACTTCTGGCCAGGCGAAAGCGCGACGTAAGTCGGCGAAATTGTCACCGAGCCACTTTGGCTTGGAGTGCCAGGAGCTGAAGGCACGACTGCATTTGGATTGATCCAATAACCGCAACCGGAGAGAGCGGCAGCGATTGGAGCAATCGCCAGACAGACCAGCAGGCGAAAAGCGACACCGACAGGGATGTCGCACAAGGGCCGGACGACCTCAGGGGAAGATCTCATCAGGCACTCTCAAGCTAAATGGGTGGAGGAAACCTTTGCAAACACAGGGACCTTCGCTGATGTTATGGACGGCGCGAGAGGGTCGTTTGGTGTCCTGGAACTCAGGCCTTTTTTCGTCCGTTAGAGTGGTCGGCCTGTTTCGCAGGGGATTCGGCGCGTTTGCGGAGCTCGTGCTCGACGACTTTCAACATCTCAGATTCGGGCGCTGGTTTGCCGGTCCAGATTTCGAACTGTCGAGCGCCTTGCTGGACGAACATTTCGAGTCCGGTGACAACAGGGATTCCGCGGGACCGGGCAAGTTTGAGAAGAGGCGTTTCGAGCGGGTTGTAAACCATATCGAAGACGAGTCCGACGTTAAGCTCGTTCTCGGCGATCGGCATGGCCTGCTTACTTCCCGCCATGCCGCAGGGAGTCGCGTTGATCAGCACGTCAAAGCGCTGCTTGGCCAGCAACTCGTGCTTGAGGGACTTTGCTTTTGACTGGCGAGCCAATGTGACGGCGTGCTCGTGAGTGCGGTTGATGACCAGGACTTCTGCACCCTCCTCAACGAGTCCGAAGACAGCGGCGCGGGCCGCGCCTCCTGCGCCGAGGACGGCGACGCGAGCACCTTTGAGCCGAAGTCGGCGTTCGAGCGGGCGGATGATTCCGGCCACGTCGGTGTTGAAGCCGTAAAGCTTGCCGTCTGCACCCATGCGAAGGGTGTTGCAGGCTCCGATCTTCGATGTCAGCGGATCCGTGTTGGCGAGATGCGGCAGAACCTCGGTTTTGAGCGGCATGGTGACAGCGCATCCAGCCAATGGGAGGTCCAGCGCCAGGGTAAGCAAGTCCTGGACCGACTTGACTTTGAGCGGAAGCAGGATTGCGTTCACGATCTCACGCCGGAATGCGGCGTTCTGAAGCAGCGGCGAGAGCGAGTGGCTGATGGGGTTTCCGGCCACGCCGAAGATGCGGGTTGCGGGATCGAGATGTTCCAGGCGATAGAGATCGCGCAGAGCTTCGGCCGTGACTTGTCCCGGAGCGGTTTCGGTTTCCGTGGACCAAGAAGCGAAGGTGAATGCAGCTCCAGCGCGAGGCCCGAGCACGCGGCTTACCAGGCCTTCTTCTCCCATCGCGATGCCGACAACCCGCGAGCTGATTGAGCGATCTTCAATGAGACGCAGGACTGCAAGATTGTCGCTCAAGGTGCGGGCGGTCGAGACGACCTTTACGAAATCGGGTTTGAAGGCGTCGATCCGATCGGCAGCCTGTTCAAGTCCTTTGGTGCGGGTAAAGTCATGAAAACTAATCAGCAATGCCGCGCCAGCCGAACGGAGTCTGGCGACTTGAGCGAACTTGGCTTCTTCGGCTGATTCGACCTCAAGATCGATAATCTGGCAGCCGCACTGGGCGGCTTTGGCGAGGACATCGAGTTCGGACGCGAGGGGACCGTCAAACGAGCCTCCATGAGCTTTGCGGCGGCAGGTGGCGATGACGGTTACGTCTTTGTGTTCGGCCAGAAACTGCTTGACGTAGGGCAGGGCATTGGCGGGTTTTGAGAGCGAATCGAGTCGCAACTCGAGGAACTTAAACTCTTTGGAGGCGGTCTCGGCGCGGTTCATCAGTTCCGCGGGGGAACTGGCTTTGATCGCAACACAGAGCTTACCCGGCCTGAGGCGGGGAGGAGCAGGGGCGATCAGGGTTGGCGCAGTGGCTACGGCGTTTGGCATTTTCGTTTAATTGACGCATCTTAGATGGCCGGGGTTTGGTATGCAACAGGAAGATAAGACCTTTCGTAACGGTGGGAGCGTGGACTTTTCACTCTGGGCAACCGGGTCTCAGCTCAATCCGGGTCAGAGATGTTTCTGGTTCAAAATGTCAGATATCCGAGTACCCCCTCCCCCCCGCTCTCTGGCGGTAAAGGGTCCATTTTCATGATTTTGCGCAAAGTACCGTGTCTAAGTATCTCCAATCATTGAAGTTGTCTCTAGAGATTTGCAAATAAAATACTTAGCTCGTAAATGATGCGGCTGAGCGAACAAAGGGATTTGAGGGGTATTTGAGTGCTTCCTCATTGTCTCCGGCTTCGCGCAATAACCCGCAAAGGCGTGAAGGTCTCTTTGGTGTTGCGGATCAGCAATTTAGGGGCGAAAGCAGGTTGGATGGAGTTGACCGGTGCACATCATGAGCACCCACGACAAATTGGTAGGATATCGGCTGCGGTGGAATGGACCGTTTAGGTGCGAGTCGAAAGCGGAAAGAAGCGGAGAGTTGGGCCGAAATGTCTTTTGGATTCCCATCAGCGTTGAGAATGCGGAGTTCTGAAAAGGCCATCCTATCTGTGCTGGTGATGTGCGGAATGCAGCTGTCGACAGTTGGGTGCCACAAAAAAATGGCCGAGCCGATTACGCAAGCATATGAGCCGGCTCAAACTCTGAGAGGTGCGGCCGAGAAGCACCATTTGTTAATGGGGGCCGCTGTCGATTCGCCCTATCTGACTCAGGCTCCGTATAGAACCATTCTGGCGCGAGAATACTCCGTACTGGAACCAGCGAACGAATTGAAGTTCGACGCAGTCCATCCGGAGGCGGAATCTTACGATTTTTCCGCCCCCGACGCGCTGGTCGCCTTTGCGAAAGCGCACTCGATGAAAATACGCGGGCACAACCTGCTTTGGCATCGCTCATTACCGAACTGGATCGTGGTGAACGATTGGATGCACGCGCAGAACGGCCCATCTGCTCCATGGACTCCGGAAGCCCTTAACAAAGTCCTGGCGGAACACATCGCCACCGTGGTGAGGCGTTACAGGGGCGAGGTTTACGCCTGGGATGTAGTGAATGAGCCATTCAATGACGATGGCTCAATGCGCAGTTCTATCTGGTATGACAAGCCGGGAATCGGGTTTGCCGGCGAGGGTACGAAATACATTGCGCAGGCGCTGATTTGGGCTCATGCGGCTGATCCTGACGCGAAGCTTTTTGTAAACGAATATGGTGCGGAGACGCTCAACAAGAAGTCGGATGCGATATACGAAATGGCAAAGGAGTTCCTGAGCCGAGGCATTCCGCTGAACGGAATTGGATTGCAATTGCATGTCGAGTCTGATTTCAACGCGTTTGACGCTTTGCGTGAAAACATTCATCGACTTGGCCGCCTTGGGCTTGAAGTGCAATTCACCGAGGTGGATGTGCGATTGACAGATGATAGTGACGGCAGCCTCCGGGCACAGGCTAGTATCTATGGAAAATTACTTGCCGAATGCCTCAACGAACCTGCCTGCACGCTTTTCCAGACGTGGGGATTCACAGACCGATACTCCTTTATCCCACAAGCTTTCCCAGGCTATGGATGGGCGCTGCCATTCGACGAAAACTATCGAAAGAAGCCAGCCTACAGTGCGATGCTGAAACAGCTTGAATCCCAGAACAGGATCGCTCGGCGGTGACGCCTGAATCCGAGCAAGATAGGCTCCCGACCGTATTTACGAATGTTAACATTTCACTCTCTGCTGCGTTATCTCAACAGCGGGATCAGGTAGTGAGTTGATCCGCAATCACTCGGCCGTCAAAAGCTTCGAGGCTCTGAAAATCCAGCGGAGAACGCCGATGGCCATTTCTCCTACACGTCTATTGTGGCTTGCAGGAACCGCTACCTTAATCTTTGCTGTCCATACCAACTGGGACATACCCCTCGCGGCATGGCTGTACCCGATACTTCTGCTCCGATACACCAGCCTGATGCCGGCTCGACAAGGAATTCTCCGGACCGGCCTTGCCTTGTTGGTGGGCAACGTTTTCTGGCTGGCAGTTACAGGAATGGTCTTCGTACCGATAGCAGTTGCGGTATTTGTGCTTCTCAGTATTCTGCTCACCGTTCCGTTTGCCCTCGATCGTCTACTTGCGCACCGTCTGGGCGGCATCACTGCGACGCTGGTTTTTCCCGCAAGCCGGGTGGCGATGGAATACTTCTTCGGCTCGGCCGTTGGATTCGGCAGCTGGGGAAGCCTGGGCGTCACCCAGCACGGCAATCTGTTAATCATTCAAACTGCCGCAGTCACAGGCGTGTACGGGGTCAGTTTTCTCATTGCCTGGTGCGCATCCGTATGCAGCCGGTGTTGGGAGCACGGATTTCGATGGCGAGAAATTCGACCAGCGATGTTGGTATACATCAGCGTTCTCGCGCTGGTGCTCGGTGCCAACGGCGCCCGGCTCCTGTTCTTTCGGCCAACGATTCACACGGTGCGGGTCGCGGGAGTGGGCCCTTCACGACCTGCGGAGATGGCATCCAAGGATGCGATCAAAGCGGCAGTCAAGCAGTATTGGAAACCGAAGATGGTGTCAGAAGCCGATCCGGCTCGCGTTCGAAATGCTTTTTCATTCGTGAACGAGGCATTGCTTGCCGCCACAGAACGCGAGGCTCGCGCCGGGGCCAAGATCGTACTGTGGCCCGAAACACAAGCGAAAGTGCTGGAGCAGGACCTTGATGGTTTCCTGGACAGAGTGGCGCGCATCGCGCGTGACGAGAATGTATACGTCGATGCGGCTTTTGCGCTATACACGCGCCGTGAGCCCAATGTCCGCAATGTATCGGTTTTGATTACTCCGCAGGGCACAGCGGCCTGGATCTACGACAAGGCACATCCCACGCCGATGGAACCAATGCGGCCGGGCTCGGGTTCGGTTCCTTCTGCGGACTCGTCGTATGGACGCCTGGCAAACGTCATCTGTTACGACGCCGATTATCCCGACTTGATGAGGCAAGCGGCCCGGAAGAGTGCGGATATGATGCTTGTGCCGGCCGATGACTGGAGGGGCTTTGAATACCTCCATGCCGAAAACGTTGTTTTTCGCGCAGTAGAGAACGGATACTCAATAGTTCGCCAGGCCAGCCATGGTGTATCAACGGCAGTGGACAGCCAGGGCCGCATTCTGGCTTCGGTCAACTACTTCGATACCGACGATCCGGCCATGATCGCGCAAATGCCGCTCCAGCCGCGGACATCCACAATCTACAGCGTTATTGGGGACTGGTTCGCATGGCTGTGCGCGGCCGGAACGGTTGCGCTAGTGATTAAGTCGCTGCTTCGCAACTCTGCTGATTGATCGAGAACGCGTTTTGCTCGACTCTTTCGGTTCTGGACAGAGAGCATCAATGGTTCCCTTTGCGACCGTTGTCTTTCGAGCGGTGGGTCATGATCCAGCTCACTCCAAAAAGCCGTAATCGCTCACGATGCCGGGAATTTTCTCAAAGGAGGTCATTCTTCGCGGAGGGTTCGAGCAGGGTCGATGTGGGCGATTCGGAGGGCGGGGATGGTGGCGGCGACGAGGGAAACCAGCGCGAGTGTCGCAATAACGATTGCAAGGCTGGGGAGGTCGTAGACGCGGATTCCATAGAGCACGCTACGCATAACGGGGAGGACTGCGGCGCAAAGACCTAGACCAATGAGGAGTCCCGCGGTGGTGGCGCCGAGGCCGGATGCAGAGATGTTTGTGATGGCCTGGCCGATGGTGGAGCCGAGCGCGATGCGAATGCCGATGTCGCGGGTGCGCTGGGTGACGAGGCTGGCGACGAGAGCGAAGATTCCGATGGCGCTGAGTAGGAGCGCGAGACCGGCCATGGCGCCGAGCAATGCGACTTCGATGCGCTGCATGCTGAGAGCCTTTGCCTGGAGGTCGCTCATGCGGTAGAAGCCGGAGAAGGGAACGCCCGGAGCGACGGAGGAGAGCGCACGCTGCATCTGTTCGGTGAGGCCATCTACTGGAGCGGCGGTGCGTACCACCCAACTGGGCTGGAACCAGGCGTGGACCATCAGCATCGGGCCCGCAACCTGAGCCGCGGGCATGTAAATTGTTTCTTCACTCTGGATGGGAGCGGTTGGGTTGAGACCAGAGGATAGTTGAGTGTCGGAGACCACGCCGACGATCCGGGCGTTTCTAGAGACGATCAGACCAACCGGATTGATTCCTGGGAAGAATTTTTGCGCGAAGGCGGAGTTGATGATGATCACGGGTTGGGAGTTCGGCCCGTCCGCATCATTGAAGGCGCGACCGCGAATCAGGGGCATCTGAAGCACGTCGAAGAATTGAGGCGTGACATAGACCACATCGGTGCCCACATTCTTGCCATTTTGCGGGCCGTCGTGGAGAAGGACTCCGTCGTTGAGTGTGCGTTCGTAGGGGAGTGTGAGCGCGACGGCGGCAGACTGGACGCCCGGTATGCGCTGCATAGCGGCCACGCTGGTGGTCATCAGTTGGCGGAAGGGGGCTGGGTCCTTGTAGCGCGCGTCATCGAGAGATGCTTTTGCGGTCATGACGCCTTGGGGGTTGAAGCCGGGCGGGAGTGTCTGGAGATGGATGAGGGTGCGGATGAGGAGGCCCGATCCGGCGAGGAGCAGGACGGTGAGGGCGACTTCGCCGGCGATGAGTGCCTGGCGGAGGCGCGTGGAGTGACCGGAGGATGTTCCGCGGCTCGCGAGCGAAGAGCGGAGGTCGACGCGGCGCGCGGAGAGTGCCGGGAGCATTCCGAAGAGCACACTGGTGAGGAGCGTGACAACGGTGGTGAAGGCGAGGACGCGGCCGTCGAGTGCGACGCCCGAGACCGGCAGGAAATCTTGAGGGAGCAGCGAGAGGAGTCCGCGGAGGGCGAGGAAGCCGACGGCGACTCCGGCGATTCCGCCGATGCAGGCGACGAGCAGATTCTCGATCCAGAGCTGGCGGAGAATCTGCCAGCGTGAAGCGCCGACGGCGAGACGGGTGGCAATCTCAGGGAGGCGGCGGGCCATGCGGACGAGGGTGAGTCCGGCGAGGTTGGCGCAGGCTATGAGGAGGATGAATCCGGCGGCGGCCATCAGTGCGATTGCTTGCGGACGGAGCTCCGAGGTGACGCCTTTCTGGAAGGGAACTGTGTAGAACTGAATTTTTGTGCCGGGGTTGCGGGATTCGATTTGGGCGATACGGGCGGACCAGGCGCGGTTGATCTCAGCGTCGGCCTGCTGCCAGGTTGCGCCGGTGTTCAGGCGGAAGATGACGCCGAAGTTGGTGCCATTGCCCTCGCCGTGCGGGCTGGGCTGGAGCGAGGTGTAGACGTCGGCATTGAGCGGAGTGATCGCATTCTGCGGGAGGATTCCGATGACGGTGTAGGGCTCGCCTTTGAGGCGGATGGCGCTGCCGATGAGATTGCGGTCGGCATTGAAGGTGGAGCGCCAGAACTCGTAGCTGAGGACGACGGCCTTTGGTCCGTTGGGGGCGTCTTCGGCCTGGGAGAAACTGCGGCCAATGGCGGGGCGGATGCCGAGGACCTCGAAGTAGTGCTGTGAGATGCGGCCGTTGTGGATGTAGGCGACCTGCTTTGAGCTGGATTCGAGATTGGCGCCGCTGGCGAGCGCGGCGAAGACGGCCGAGGTGAGCGATGGTACGTTGTCGCGGAGCTGATTCCACTGCGTTCCGTCGATCCAGCGGAGGCCGTCGTCAGGGTTTGGACCTTGCGTGCGCTGGAAGAGGGTGCCCATCCGCTCCGGCTGCGGGTAGGGAAGGCTTTTGAGCATCAGCGCATTGACGATAGAGAAGATGGCGGTATTGGCGCCGATGGAGAGAGCGAGGGTGAGGACCACGGTGGCGGTGAAGCCGGGGTTGCGAAGAAGCTGGCGAACTGCGAAGCGGAGATTCTGCCGGATGGGGTTCATCGATGCGCCTCCGTGCGGGGATCGGAAGAAATGGCAATGCAATTGCCGGGCCAGAGTTTTCACGGCTCACCGCGAGTGGATTGTATGGGTAACGTCTACGATTGTTGCTGCGGAGTTGTCCGCTCGTGAACGAAGCGTTCGCCAGCGGACAGCTGTCCTCAGGTTTGCTTACGCATTGGGTGAATTGCCGGTTCCTATTTCTTGACGACTAGCTAGGACTGTGTGGCGATGCGTGAGATTTCGCGGTGCTGCCATTTGCCGCGGGTGAAGTCGGGGATTTCGATGGGGGCGCTGCCCTGGGCGACGGATTCGACGCTGAGGGGGCCGATGGACGACCAGGCGGCGGCATCGTAGACGTCCATATCGGGCGGGAGGCCTTCGCGGATGCACTGGAGGAGGCGGTAGATCATGATGAAATCCATGCCGCCGTGGCCGCCGATTTTTTGCGCGATTTCGCCTTCGCGCGCCCACAAGGGATGCTGGTGCCGTTTGAAGTTGTCGATGGTGCCCCAGGACTCGTCTTTGTTCATGCCGTCGATGTAGATGCGCGGGGGATAGTCCTCGAAGATGGCTTTGGTACCGGCGATCTGGTTGATGCGGCTGTAGGGATGCGGCGTGGAGACGGCGTGCTTGACGCAGATGGTGAGGCCGGCGGCAGTTTTGATGAGCGAAGTATTGAGGTCGCCGCAGATGTAGCGCTCTTTCTGGCGCGGGTCGTCAGGCTGGAGATGCTGCTTCCGGTATGCGTCGAGGCCGCGTTGCGGGGAACTCATGGAGACGAGGTGCGCGAAGCGATCGCCGCGCTGGATCCGCATGTAATTGGCGACTGGGCCGAGGCCATGCGTGGGATAGAGATTTCCGTCGGCGCGGGTGTGCTCGGCGCGACGCCAGAGGCCTTCGCCGGCATGCGAGAACAACTCGTCCCGAAGATCGTGTAGATAGGCGCCTTCGCCGTAAAGGATCTCGCCGAATTCGCCCGCGTGGATCATGCGGAGGATGAGCGTCTCGTTGTAGCCGTAGCAGCAGTTCTCGAGCATCAGACAGTGCTTGCGGGTTTCTTCCGAAGCGCGGACGATGCGCCAGCAATCTTCGAGAGAAATGACGCCGGGGACTTCGATGGCGACGTCTTTGCCGTGAGCCATGGCGGCGAGGGCCATCGGCGCGTGCCAGCGCCAGGGAGTGGCGGCTATGACAAAGTCGATGTCGTTGCGGGCCACGAGAGATTCGTAGTGCTGCGGGCCGTCGGTGAAGAGTTCGGGGCGCTTTTGTCCGGCAGCCATGACGAGGCCGGCCGCGTGGTCGGCTTTGTCTTTGACTACATCGCAGATGGCGATGATCTGCGCGTTGGCAGCGAGAAGGTTGCCGAGGAGCGAAGTTCCGCGGCCGCCTACTCCGATGAGTCCAATGCGGGGTTCGCGTTTCTGGAACGGGACGTCGGCCATGGTTTCGCGGTCGGCGGGGAGGGGCGACTCCTGTGCGAGTCCCTGCTGGACCGCGCTGGCGATTGCTGCGCTGGCGATGCCCGCCTGCAAAAAGCGGCGGCGCGACCAGGAATCAGAATTCTCGTCGTGAATTGTCATTGCTTCCTCCAGTGCGCGTTGAGGGTGTTGCGGCGATCAGATTTTGGGCACAGAGCAGGGTATCACTCGGCGAGGTGCGGTTCTGCGATTCCGATCGGTTGCTTGTAGGGGATGGAAGAACGTGTGGAGGGGGATGTGGCAACCTAGAGTCTGGAGGTTGTCTTCATTATGGCTGCGGATTCTTCGCTTTCTGCGACTCAGGTCATCAGCGATGTTCATGTATGGGAGGCGGGCGGAGCGACTTCGCCTGAGGTGCTAACGACTTGGGTGAGTGCGCGGCTGGCGGCACATGAGGCAGCGCTGGCCGCGTTGTTGGCAGTGGAGGGACCGCGGACAATCGAGAACACGCTGCGTCTTTACGATGTCGCAATTGAGCAGTTGAGTCTCGCGGGGGCGCAGGCTGGAGTGTTAAATTCGGTCGCTCCTGAGAAGGCGGTTCGCGACCAGGCGCAGATGGAAGCGCAGCGGGTTGCCATGGCAGGAAGCGCATTGAGCTTGAATCGCGGCGTTTATGACGCCCTGACCGCAATGAGCCTTGAGGGCGCAAGCGCTGCGACGAAGCATTTTGTGGAGCGGACGCTGCTGGGATACCGGCTGGCGGGCGTGGACAAGGATGAGGCGACGCGGCAGCGCTTGCAGGCGCTTCATGAGAAGGCAACGAAGCACTCGCTCGATTTCAGCAGGAATATCCAGGAGGGCGGGAAGACGATTGTCGCGACGCAGTCGGAACTGGAGGGGTTGCCGCCGGATTACCTGGGGCGGCATCAGCCGGATGCGGGCGGACAGATCACGCTGACGACGGATCAACCGGATATGCAGCCGGTGATGACGTTTGCGTCAAATGGGGATTTGCGCGAGCGGATGTTCATTGCGTACAACACGCGAGCTTATCCGGAGAATAAGCAGATCCTGCTGGATCTGCTGAGCACGCGGCAGGAAATCGCATCGGTGCTGGGATTTCGAAGCTGGGCGGATCTTGCCACGGCCGATCAGATGATGGGGTCGGCGGCGAATGTGCGGAAATTTTTGGCGCGGCTGGAAGAGGCCAGCCGTGAAGGCGCTGTTCGCGAGCACGAGCTGGTGATAGAGTTTGCCCGTACGAGGCAGCCGGGGCTGAAGGCGATCGACATCACGAGCCGCGGCTATTGGTACGAGCAGTTCCGACGCTCGGCGTTTGATTTCGATTCACAGTCAGTAAGGCCGTATTTCCCCTATCAGCAGGTGGAGGACGGAGTCCTCAGGACCGCGGCGAAGCTGTTCAAGGTGGAGTTCCGGCGCGCGGATGCGAAGGGGTGGGATCCCGCCGTCAGCGTCTACGACGTCTACGAAGAGGGCAGGCATGTTGGGCGCTTTTATCTCGATATGCATCCGCGTGAGGGGAAGGACAAGTGGTTCTCGGCAGCGCCGGTGGTGACGGGCGTGCGCGGCCGTTACATGCCGGAAGCGGCGCTGATCTGCAATTTTCCGGGTGGTGATGCCGACGATCCTGGACTTCTGCAGTACAGCGACGTGGTGACGTACTTCCATGAGTTTGGGCACCTGATGCATGCGATTCTTGGTGGCCAGACGGAGTGGGCGGGTGTGTCAGGCTTTGCGACGGAGGGAGATTTCATCGAAGTTCCGTCGCAGATGCTGGAGGAATTTTTCCGTGATGAGAAGCTGCTTCAGAGTTTTGCGAGGCACTATGAGACAGGCGAGGTGCTTCCGTCGGAGATTATCGTCAAAATGAAGACGGCAGGTTCGTTCGGCCGTGCGGATTGGGTGCGGACACAGTTGTATTACACAACGCTGTCGCTCGATCTGCACGATCAGGATCCGTCGATGATCGACTTCGATGAGATTACGAAGAGGCTCTATTCTTCGCTGGTGCCGTGGACGTGGCTCGAGGGAAATCGGATGTACGCGAGCTTCGGGCATCTGACGGGCTATTCGTCGAACTACTACACCTATGCGTTTGACAAGGTGATTGCGCTGGACTTCTTTGCGCAGTTTGATCCGGCGGATCTGCTGGGCGGCGACGCGGGGGCGCGCTATCGCAAGCTTGTACTGGAGCAGGGCGGGTCGAAGCCGGGGCGCGAGATGGTGCGGGACTTCCTGGGACGCGATGAGGAGTTTGCGGCTTTTTCGAAATGGCTGAATGAGGAGTTTGATAGTCAGTTGATTAGCGCGACGGCGTAAAGGCAGGTATTAGCTATTAGCCTTTAGCTTGTTCGTGGAGAGATGGGCTGTGACGCTTCCCACCCTAACCGCGATAAACCCGCGGTTAGGATGGGGCACCCGGCGACTACGTAGAATCCATCTTCGTTTTGGAGATCTTGATGACCAAATACAACATCGCGCAGGTGAATATTGGGCGGATTCGCGCGGAGCTGGAAGATCCGATTATGGCGGGATTCGTGAGCAGGCTGGATGAGATCAATGCGCTGGCGGACTCAAGCCCGGGATTTGTATGGCGGCTCATCGAAAGCGAGGGGAATGCGACGTATCTGCGACCGTTTGGCGATCCGTGGATGCTGCTGAACATGTCGGTCTGGGAGTCGGTGGAGCATCTGCGCCGATTTGTATACGAGACATCGCACCGGGAATTGCTTCGGCAGAGGCACTCCTGGTTCGAGAGGTTGACAGAAGTGTATGCAACGCTTTGGTGGGTGCCGGCGGGGCACATTCCAAGCGTAGACGAAGCAAAGCAGAGACTGGAGCATTTGCGAAAAAATGGGCCAACGCAGTTTGCGTTTACGTTCAAAACAGTGGTTCAGCCGGATGAGGAGTTTCAGAAGGGGATTGACTGGGGTTCCTTCAGGCCGTGTCCGGCCGTGTGAGATGCGCGATGAATGCTGCTGATTTTCGCCGGATTGCTCTGAGTCTCGAAGGTGCGGAGGAAGGCTCGCACTTCGGGGCGGCGGATTTCCGTGTGGGCGGGCGCATCTTTGCGACGCTTGCCGCGGTGAAGCAGGGGTATGGCAACCTGATGATCACGCCGGAACAGCAGGCGATGTTTGTGGCGGAGGCGCCGGAGGTTTTCGTGCCGATTCCAGGCGGGTGGGGTCGCAATGGCGCGACACACGTGGCGCTTGCGAAGGCGACTGAGGACGTGCTGCTTGGGGCGTTGCGGACGGCATGGAATCTGCGGGTAGAAAAGAATCAGAAGACGCGGCAGCGACGCACTCCCGCCAGGCAAGCTGCGAAACCAACCAGCAACCGATCCGGAAAGAAAAGCTGAGCCCTGCTCGCCTCTATTCGCGGCGAAGCACGCTCATTGGCTCGATGCTGCTGATGCGGCGAACTGCGAGGTATCCAGCGCAGAGTGCGACAGTCGTCAACCCTCCACTGACGATCACGAACGTTGGGGGGTCATTTGGGCGGATTTCATAGAGGATGCTGCCGAGCAGGCGCGTGAGGGCGAGAGACGCGACGATCCCGAAGGCGATGCCGAGTCCGGAGAGCACCATACCGCGGCTGAGCACAAGGTGGATGACGCTGTTGCGCTGTGCCCCGAGTGCCATGCGAATGCCGATCTCGCGCGTGCGTTGTTCAACATCGTAGGAGATGATTCCGTAGATCCCAATGATGGCGAGAAGGATGGCGACGGATGCAAAGGCGGCCATGACCTGCGTTGCGAAGCGGGTGCGCGCGACAGACATAGATAGCAGCGTCTCCATGGGGACCACATCGGCGATGGGTTGGTTCTTGTCGATGCGCAACACGGTTTGACGGAGGTCCGGGATCAGCGCGCGTGGATCACCATCGGTGCGGATGACAAGTGTCATGAACTGGAACCCAAGCTCGGGATACGACCAGTACGCAGTGGGCTTGACGGGAGAGGCGAGGCCCGCATGCTTTACGTCGCCGACGACTCCGATAACAGTGCTTGGCGTATTGTTGCGCTTCATGTAGATGGTGACGCGTTTGCCGAGGGGATTCTTGCCGGGCCAGAGCATCTGTGCCATGGACTGACTGATGACGACGTTTCCGGTGGCCTGAAAGGCCTCGCTGCGATTGAAGGTTCTGCCGCTGATCAGCGGAATGCCGAGTGTCTCGAAGAACTGAGGCTCGACCAGTGAAACGTTGACATCGGGTTGTTGCGAGATGGGGAGGATCGGGCGGCCTTCGACCTGGACGCCTGTGCCCGCGATGATGCCGGCGAAGGGAAGGAAGCCGTCGGCGCTGGCTGAGCGTACTCCGGGGATGGCGCGGATGGAATCGAGTAACTGGGCGAAGAACTGGCTTTTCTGCTCGTCTTTTTGGTACCGGGCGTTCGGGAATTGAACCCAGGCGGTGAGTATGTGGTCGGCGCGGAATCCGGGGTCGACTGCGACGAGTCGCTGGAAGCTGCGAATGAGCAGGCCCGCACCTATGAGCAGAACGAGTGCGATTGCAACTTCGCTGACGACAAGGATGCGGCGCGCGAGTCCGCGGCTGTCGCCGGTGCGGGCTGCTGTTGATCCTTCCTGAAGAGGTTCGCGTGGAGCGGTGCGGGCGGCGTCGATTGCGGGAATGATTCCGAAAAGGAAGCCGGAGAGGAGGGAGACGGCAAAGGCAAATGCAAAGACGTGGAAATCGAGCCGCATAGCTTCGAGCGGGATGAGATTGGCGGGAGCGATGGATTTGAGTACGTTGAGGCAGAGGTATCCAAGACCGAAACCGGCGAGCCCGCCGGTGAAAGCGAGCAGGCAGCTTTCGGTAAGGACCTGCCGGACGACGCGCTTTGCGCTGGCGCCGAGAGCCATGCGGATAGCGATCTCGTGACGACGGGTGGATGCGCGAGCAAGATTCAGGGTGGCTACGTTAGCGCATGCGATGAGCAGCACCATACCAACAGCAGCGAGCAGCAGACGCAGGCCCTGTGCGACCTCGCCAGTCAACTGCGAGCGGAGCGGAACGAGGTTCACGCTCCAGTTCTTCATCGAGGCAGGGTCCTGCGCTTCGAGACGGGAGGCGAGACTAAGCATTGACTGCTGTGCTTGCGCGAGCGTCACGCCAGGACGGAGGAGACCGATCGCCTGGAGAAAACGGCCATGACTAGCGCGCGTTTCAGGCGAAAAAGTCCAGGTGGTCCAGATCTCAGGTTTTTTGCTCGAGAACGACTGCTGTTTGACGAAGAATTGAAATCCGCGAGGCATGACGCCGACGACAGTGTAGGGCTTGTCGTCGAGAGTGATCTGAGTTCCGAGGACATTGGGGTCTGAGGCGAAGTGACGCTGCCAGACTTCGAAGCTCAGAACTGCTGCGCGATTCGAATCGGTGTTGCCATCCTGTGCAGGGACGAAGACGCGGCCGATCGCAGCGTTGACGCCGAGGATGGAGAAGAAGTTGGGGGATACGGATGCCGTTGCGATCTGCTCCGGGGTATCCCCGCCGGAGAGGATGGACGAATCGTTGAAGATGGCGGCCATCTGATCGAAGACGGTGTTGTCGTGCTGCCAATTGAGAAAGGTTGCTGGAGATGTGACGTTCTGGCGCTCTCCGTCGGGCAGGCGATGTTCCCAGATCATGACTGTGCGGTTTGCGTTGGGGTAGGGAAGCGGCCGGATGAGCGTCGCGTCGACGACGGTGAAGATGGCGGTGTTGGCGCCGATGCCGATGGCGAGAGTCAGGAGGGAGATGATCGCGAAGCCGCGGTGCTTGAGGAGCATGCGGATGCCGAAGCGAAGATCCTGCCACACTGTTTCGAAAAGACCGAAGCTGTCCTGCTGGGAAATGTCGCCGAGGATGTTGGCGACGTTGCCCAGCTTGATGTGGGCGGCACGGCGAGCCTCCGCGGGAGACATGCCGCGCTCGATGTTCTCTTCGGTTTCGCGCTGCAGGTAGGCTTCGAGCTCGAGTGCGGACTCATGGCGGCGGGCGCGGCGCTGGAAAAGGCCTTTGAAAGACATGAACTACTCCCGGACCGGTTTCAGAACGCGGTTGACTGCGCGAACGAGTTCATCCCAGCGGCTGGTCTGGCGGGTGAGCTGCTTCCGTCCGGCAGCAGTGAGGCGATAGAAACGCGCTTTGCGGTTGTTTTCGGACGGGCCCCACTCTGAGCTGATCCAGCCGCGGTTCTGGAGGCGGTGGAGAGCTGGATATAACGAGCCATGCTCAACCTGGAGGACTTCGTCAGAACGATGTTCGATGACGTGGGCGATGGTATGGCCGTGGGCCGGACCGAGGAGGAGCGTCTGCAGGATGAGGAGATCGAGGGTTCCCTGCAGCAGGTCGGCTTCGAGCGGCGGGGCTGCGCGTTTCGGCATTTCGAGGTGGTCTCCGGAAGATCATCTACTCAAACTCCACAAGATGATCTATGGGAGAGGAATACGCCGGCTGCTGGGAATTGGCAAGCAGGATGTGACGAAGTGTGCGGTATCCCGGGATGGAGGGCTGGCGTAGAGAGGGTTATACGAGGGAACAGCGTCTTGCGTGGGACGCTCTGCTGCTTGACAATGGCGTGCAAGAGTTACCCAGCTCAAATGATGTATGGCATTCCGGGGAATCGAAAGGCTTCCGCCATGACCCATAGAATTCAGTTCGCGATTTTGGCCCTGCTTTGCGTTGCGACAACTTTGTCCGCAGTGTCGCAATCGGAGAAGAAGACGACGCCGGGGGGCGGGCCTGGCGGACTGGCGCAGGCTACGTTTGTTTCGCATCGGCTGGGGACAGATCATGCCGAGGGCGTGACGACGATGGATATGAACGGCGATGGGTTCCCGGACATCCTGAGCGGGGCGTACTGGTACGAGAATCCGGGCGCCAAGGGTGGCGAGTGGAAGCGGCATCAGTATCGCGAGGTGTCGATTACCGGAGAATTCATCGCCGATTGCGGGGAGTGGGCGATCGATGTGAATCATGATGGTGCGCCGGATGTGGTGACGGCTGCATGGCAGACGAATGGAGTGTGGTGGTACGAGAATCCGAAGCAGGCCGGCGTTGAGTGGAAGAAGCATCAGATCACAGACAGCTATGACACCGAAGGCGGCGTGATGGCGGACATCAACGGGGATGGTGTGCCGGATCTGATTTTCGCGCACTACAACCATTCAGGGCTGATCTGGATTGACTTCGCAGGCGCGGAGCCCAAGGTCCATCACGTGGGCGACAAGGAGATGGACGGGCATGGGGTGGGAGTTGCGGATATCGACGGAGATGGACTGGCCGACATCCTGACTCCGAACGGATGGCTCAAGCAGGTGGATGCGAACAAGGGCAACTGGGAGTGGCATCCGGACTGGAAGCTCGAGGACGCGGGGTTTCCGATTATCGGCTTCGATGTGAATAACGACGGCAAGATGGACCTGATCTATGGCGAGGGGCACAGCTACGGGCTCTATTGGCTGGAGCAGATCGGCGAGGGTGACACGCGGCACTGGGTAAGGCGGGCCATCGACGAGTCATTCTCGCAGGTGCATGCGCTGAAACTGGCCGACGTGGATGGAGATGGCGAACCGGAGTTGCTGGCCGGGAAGCGCTATCGCGGGCACAACGGGAAGGACCCGGGGTCGTACGATCCGCTGGTTATCTACTACTACAAGATCGATCGCAAGACGGGTGCCTTCAGCCGCTATCCGGTGAGCGTGAACGGAACGGCCGGGGCCGGGACGCAGTTTGTGGTTGAGGATATGGACAAGGACGGCGATATGGATATCGTGGTCGCCGGAAAGACCGGGGTGCATTTTCTGGAGAATCTGAAGGTCGACAGAGTGCCTAAAGAGCAGAGGGAGAAGGAGATCCTGATCGATAAGAGTTGGCCATTTCCCGGAGAAGGGCAGGAAGTGAAGCAGGAGGACCCGCCAGGAACGCCGAAGAAATGAGCCCATCAGATTGAGGCAATTGCCGTTACGGGGCATCGTTTTGGCGGCGGACCGCTTCTCAGTGAGCCATGGACAGCGGGTGGAAATCCGGGCAGTTTTCCACAGAAAATGGCTTCCGAAAATAATTTTTCTCGCAGAGGGCAACGTTTCACCCCTTGGCGCATCTGACTTAGTAATTAGCAGAGGCTTCCCCGAATTTGGCCCATCCAAGAAAGGTAACTACTCCTTTTGAGGGTCTGATAAGGACCCCATCTCTCGACCCCTTCAGGACTTCCCTCCTATAAATGCCTCTCGAGCGGGCCCGCTGGAAAGCGGGCCCATTCGCTCCTTATCTGGCTAATATCGCCGCTACAATCAAATCTGTGACGCGGTCCAATTCTTCCTCTCATTCCCAAGCCGAGCAAAATCTAAAGGAAATCGACCGGGTCTTTGCGACTGCGGGTTTGGTGCGCAACCGCCGGGCTACGCCTGCGGGTATCACCACGCGGCTTCGCAAATCGCGGAAGGATCCCGCGAGCAAAGAGGAGCTAGCCAGCGCTGCCCCTGCGCCCTGGCGAGCGGCGAATGGCCTGGAGTTGCTTCAAATTCGACCCTGGCTTGAGAGCAAGGATCTGAAAAGGTGGCTTTGGCACGGATTCAGTACTCGAGTTGGCGGGGTGAGCCGGGCTTATTGCGTGGAGGATGCGCCCGGGGATCTCAACCTGGGATTTACGGCGTCGGACAGCCGCGAGAGTGTACTTGAGAATCGGCGCCGGCTGGCGGAGGCGGTGACGGGCGACGCGAAGACTCCGATTGTGACTTTGCGGCAATTTCATTCGAACCTGGTGGTTGTCGCAGACAAGACGGATGTCAATCGGGAACGGCCGCGCAAGGCCGACGGAGTGATCTCGGCGCTACCGGGGTTGCTGGTCGGCATTCAGACAGCCGATTGTATTCCGGTGCTGGTTGCGGATCGACGACAGAGGGTTGTCGCTGCTTTCCACGCAGGGTGGCGAGGAACCGTGAAGCGGATCGTGGAGCTCGGGGTGGGGCGGATGCGACTGGAGTTCGGCTGCAGGCCTGAAGATCTGATCGCAGCGATCGGGCCGGGAGCCGCGCAGTGCTGCTACGCGGTTGGAGAGGAACTGCTGTCGGAATTCGAATCGCAGTTCGGCTATGCGCGTGAGCTGTTTCGCGAAGTATTCGATTCAGATCCGGTACGAACGAAGTACCCGATGCTGTTTCTGACGCAGAGAGCGCCGGGGCACTCGCCGATCGGGCCGCAGCTGCACCTGGATCTGATTGAGGCGAATCGGCGGCAGCTGGTGGACGCGGGTGTGAAGCCGTCGGCGATCAGCACTACGGGAGGATGCACGAACTGCCATGGAGAGATGTTCTTCTCGCATCGCGCTTCGCAGGGGCACGCGGGGAGGATGATGAGTGTGATTGGCATCGGAGCATAAGGCCTAATTTCGCTCGCCTATTTCATGAGCGAATCGAATTGCAGGCGGAACGGCGCCAACAGTGTGCCCTTTGCGTGCTCGATGGAAGCCCTGGCGACCTGGTACCCGACGCGGGCCTGCAGCAAGGCGAGTTCAGCCTGTGCGAGGCGTGATTGCGCATCGAGGACATAGAAGTTTGTATCCGCGCCGAGTTCGTATTTGCGCTGCTCGGCGGAAAGCTCTTTGCGTGCGAGATCGACTGATTTGTTCGCGGCATCGAGAGTGACTTCGGATGTTTCCATTTGCTCGGCCGCATCTCTTACTTGACGCGTGACGATTTCCTTCGCCTGACGCGCGCTGTAAAGATCGTGCTCTTTCGATACGAGTGCGTTGCCCACCTGTGCCTGCGCAGCGCGATTGCGAATGGGGAAGGTGAGCGATAGCTGGCCGCCATAACCGGGGAAGCTAAATCCAAAGAGCTGATTGAAGGATGATCCGAAGCCGCCGGATGAGAGAAGCTGGCCCGTTGTCAGGTCGTACTGGTTTCCGCCCAGGCCATTGCTGAGATAGAAGCCGGTGAGGGAGAGGTTCGGCTTGAGCTGGTTTTTTGCGAGTCGGACGTTGAGGTCGTCGGCGGCAAGAAGGTCGGCTGCTGCGGAGAGCTCAGGACGGCTGTTGAATGCCTGATCGAGAGCTGCGTCGAGGCTGACGGTTTCCATGTCGCTCCCCAGTTGCGGATCTTCGGTCAATTCCAGACCCGCCGATTTAAATTGGGGGTCCTGATCGGCACCGATTGCAAGACGGAGGGCTTCTTCTGCCTGCGTTAGCGCATAGGCGGCTTGAATCTGGGCAACCTTGCGCGCAGCGACTTCGGACTCGGAGCGGCTGATGTCGAGCGGTGGAAGCGCTCCGAGCTCGAGCGCCCGCTTGTCATGCTGGTAACTCGCTTCGGCAAGGTCCATTGCCTTGCGCTGCACATCCAACGCGCCGCGCGCCTGCACTGCAAACCAGTATTGCTGAATGACCAGGAGCACGGTGTCGTTGACGCTGGCTTCAAAAGAAGATTTTGATTGCGAGAGAACCTTGCGCGCGATCTTGATCGGTGCGGTGTTGGCGAATCGTCCGGCATTGCGCAAAAGGGGCTGCGTGAACTGCAGGTTCAGGCTGGAACTGTAGTTTGGGTTGAAGAAGTAGTACGAACTGTTGGTGGATGAACGTGTGCTCGAGACACCGGCCTGGATGCTGGTTCCGGTGGAAAAGGTCTGGAGGTAGTTGATCTGTCCTGCCTGGGTGAGCGTGTTCAGCGCCGTGTTGCCCGCGGCTCCGACGCCCTGCAATTGCGTGTACGTGGGATAGGAGTAGCGATTGATCTGGAACTGGCTTTGCAGGCTTGGATCGAAGAGCTGGAACGTGGAGAGAAGCGCGAATTTGCGTGATTCGATCTGCGTTTCCTGAAGGCGAATATCGCTGTCGTTTTCCAGAGCGAGCAGGATTGCATCACGAAGGCTGATGCGGATTTTTCCATCCTGGAGATATGCCTTCAGATGTTCGGGGGACGAGAGCTTACCGGAGCGAACGCCAGGAGTGAGAAGGGAGTGGTAGTTCTCGTGCGACTGAGCCTGCCCTTTGCAGAGGCCCGTGAGTCCCAGGAGCAAAAACAAACCAAGACGCAAAGACTTCATTCTTTCTCCCACATCGCGCCGCTTGCACTGATTGTGAGCCGGCGAAGTTCAGAACTTCATTCGTAGCGGATCGCCTCGACGGGATCGAGACGCGCGGCTTTTGTGGCCGGATAGATCCCGAAGATCAGCCCTACTGAGATGGAAACCAGAAATGCCAATGCGATGGAACTGAAAGTCACAATTGTCGACCAGCCGGCAAACCATGCGATGGAGCGAGAGATGATGAAGCCCAGGACTACGCCGATGGTTCCGCCGGCGAACGAGATCATGGTGGCTTCTACAACGAACTGCCGCACGATATCGGATCTGCGCGCTCCCACTGCCCGGCGAAGGCCGATCTCTCTTGTGCGTTCGAGGATGCTTGCGAGCATGATGTTCATTATGCCGATGCCGCCGACCAGCAGCGAGATAGAGGCGATGGCGACCATCACGATGTTGAAGAGATGTTCTGTTCGTTTCTGCTCGGCCAGCAGTTCGGCCGGGACGATGATGCTGAAGTCGTCGGCGCCATGATGCGAAGAATCGATGATGGCTCTCGTGAGCTGCGCCGCCTCAGGGATGTCGGATGCGTTGCCAAGCTCAATGTAGATGCCGTCGATCTCGTCGCGCATATCACTGTAGCTGTCTTCGAGACGCTGGAATGCGGACTGCAGCGGGACGTAGATGATGTTGTTTGCGTCAACAGCCGGCGCTCCGCCGACGGAATTTTCAGAACTGAGCTGAGGGCTGACGATTCCGATGACGCGAAACCATACCTCGTTGACTTTCACGTATTCGCCCAACGCAGCCGCGGAACCGAAGAGGCCCCACTTCGCCGAAGCTCCCAGAACGCAGACGGGCGCGCCGTTTTCTTCGTCCTCGTCTGTGAAGAAGCGACCGCTGACCAAGTGCAGTCCTGCGATCTGGCGATAAGCCGGCTTCACACCGTATACCGACGGCATTTCCTGCTGCGGTTTGGGAATCACTTTGCTCGGGACAAGACGCTTTCTCGGCGTAGCGCCGGCGACTCCAGCGATGTCGTCGTTGAGCACGCGGTAATCCTGTAATGTCAGGCCGGGCGAAGTCTTACGGATTTTGGAGTGCGCCTGCCACTCGAGTGTTTCCTTCGCTTCGACGATCAGGTTGTTGACACCCATCTGCTCGATCATCGCCATTACTTTCTGCCGTGCTCCAGCGCCGATCGACAGCATGGCGACCACCGCTGCGACGCCGAAGATCATTCCCAGCATGGTGAGCAGAGAACGCGTTCTGTGCAGGGTCAGGTTCTTGAGGCCAAGTTCGGCATCGCGTGCCCACTGTTGTGAGACCGAGAGAACCGCAGCCCGATGTTCGGCGTCGAGGATAGGCATCAGGGCGCTCCCGTTATTCCCGCTGAAGCGGAGCTGTGTGTCGACTTACGGGGGACCGTGGGATCGAGCAGCGCCACCTCTGTTCCCGTGGTCAGGTCAGAGACGATGGCTCTGCTTTCGCTCTGGCCGTCGACTTTCACTTCCCGCTGCTTGAAGCTGTTTCCATCGCGGACATACACCACGCGCTTGCCGTCTTTCATGAACAGCGCCTGACGCGGAATATAGAGGACCGATTTGCGCTGAGGACCCTGGAAAGTGACCTCGGCCGTTAATCCCGGACGAAGCCTTGGGTCGGAATCTGCGAGTTCGACGGTCACGTCGAATCCATGATTCGACTCCGAACTGAAGAACTGCTGCATCGACATGCCGCCGACAGTCTTCACCTTCCCGTGAAGCGTCTTTCTGGGCAAAGCATTGAACCTGAGGCCGACGGGCTCGCCCACGCTCACATTGTTCCGGTCTCCTTCTCCGACACGAACTGTGAGATTCATCTGCGATGGGTCAAGTACCTGGGCGATCGGGCTTCCGGGCTGTACCTGATCTCCGGGCCGGTAATCCGGCAGGGTCATGCCACCGAAGAAGAATCCGCCCGAAGCATTCATGTTGCGCTGGATGGAGACGAGCCCATCCATGGTTGCGACGACGTGCATGCGGTCGAGGTTCTGTTGCGCCTGGTCCATGGTGAGCTTCGCCTTGTTAAGTTTTTCCTTCGCAAGAAAAACCGAGGCTTGCCCCGAGGCATGATGCGATTCGATGTCGTGCTCTAACTCGGCCAGCACTCGCTTTGCCTGCTGAAGGGCAAGGTCGTTCTTCTGTCCGTCAATCTTGCTGACGAGTTCGTTCTTTTGAACGTCGAGCTCGGCGCTGCGGACGTCGTACCTGGCCTTGAGGAGCGCAACCTTGTCTTCGGCTGCCTGGACTTGCGCGTCGGCGTTGGCCTTGGTGATCTCCTGTTGCGCTTGAAGAAGTTCTGAGTGGCTTTGCTCGAGCTTGTAATGCTGCTCGCTGGGGTCGAACTCGACGACGACATCGCCCTTCTTGACCGGCTTTCCGGTCTGTAGCAAATGCGTGATTTGCAGAGAGTCTCCGCCGATGGCGGGCGCCACCAGCATGACAGAGTGAGTAGCGCTCAGTTCTCCGGTTGCATGCACTTCGATCTGCATGTCTCCCGTTTTCACTTCGGCAACGGGAATGGCCTCTGAATTCGCGGAGGCACGAGGGCGGTCCATCGCAATAACCGCTGCAACCACCAAAACGAAAGCGGAAATCAGAGCCCACATTCTCATGCGCGACGGCTTCATCTCTCGGCGCTCACTCCTTCTCCGTCGGATTCTGCAGAGCGATGCGATCGCCGGGGTCCAAGCCGGACGAAATCAGAGCGCGATCGCGGCTTCTGCGCTCGATCTGCACGGCGCGCTCCTTGAACTTCGATCCGTCCCAAACGTAGACGACCGTACGGCCGGAATTGTTGAAGGAGGCCTGTACGGGAATTGAAATGGCATTGGGAACGCGGTCAACGATTACAGTGATCTGGGCGGTCATGCCCGGCTTGAAGCGCGGATCCTTCTGATCGATGGCGATATCGAGATTGAAGTTTCTAGGAAACGGCCAGCCTGCGGAAAAATCAGTTGTTGCAATTGTGCCGATGCGATCGATGTGCCCGGTGAACTGCCGATCGTTGACGGCGTCGAACTGAAGAGAGACGCCTTGACTGGATGCGAGCCGTCCGCGTTCTGTCTCGTCCACATGCGCGACAATGCGCAGTGATGAGGCATCGGGGAGCTCGGCAACCGGTGCTCCCGACCAGACACGCTCCCCTGCTTTGAATGGACCCTCTGAGCCGTCGTGCCAAACGGAGACCAGACTCACGGTTCCGGCAGAGGGTGCTTTCACGGACATGGAATTGAGAGCGCGTTCCGCCCGTTGCTGATCGAAGACGGCCTTCGCGCTCGCGCTGCGGTAGCCTTCAATGGTTGCGTTGCTCTTGGCGCGGTCAGATTTCAGCTTCTCCTCGGCTTCGCGGAGGTCCTGCTCTGCATCTTTGACTTTCAGTTCAGATTCGGCGCCTTCGATTTTTGAAACGATTTCGCTTTTGCTGGCGTCGAGCCTGGCTTTTTCGACCGCGTAGCGCGCCTTCAGCACGGCAGTGGTGTCTTCCTCTTCGGTGAGCTTTGCCTGGGCGCGCGACTGCTCGATCTGCGCATCGGACGACTTCACGACCGAACGGTCCTGATCAAGTTCCTGCTTTGTCTTTGAGGCATCGAACTCAACGACAAGATCGCCTTCTTTCACCTGTGCGCCATCGCTGACCAGTTTCACAATTTGCAGGGAGCCGACATCGGGCGGCGCTGCGATCGTCACGGATTTCGTGGCTTTTACCTCGCCCCGAAATTGCAAGGCGTCAAGGAACTCAGCTCGCTGCACCTGGAACACAGGGACAGGTGGATTTCTGCGGCTCGAGCGCACCCAGCCGAATACGGCGAGGCTTCCGAAGGCGAGGACGAGGATTAAGAGGGCTACTCTGTGCCTTGTAACGAAGCTGCGGAGACGCGGCGTCATTGGCCTGCTCCTTGGGCAGCGGCAGGGCTGAAGGCGTGTACGTCCACTGCGGCGGAGAGATCGGGCATCAGCCGCGAGTCGCTTCCATTGATCGAGAACGTGGCGGAAAAGACTCGCAATTTCGAAGAGAAATTGCCGTGCTTTCCCATGGGATCAATGGACTCGAGCCGGCCGGGTAGCACGATGTCGGGATAGGCGTCGAGATGGATCGAGGCTTTCTGGCCAACATGGAGAGCGAACAAATCCTGCTGGTTCACCAGCACGTGGACCTGCATCAAAGATGGATCGACGACCTGCATGAACGGCACGCCCGGGCGGACCTGATCGCCTTCCTGCACTTCGCCCATGTTGCCTTGCTTCCAGATGGTATTGAAGACAATGACGCCATCAATCGGCGAGTGTATCTGCATCAACGAGGCGTTGTTCTGGGCGTGCAGCATGGTTTCCCGAGTGCGATCGCGCTGAATTTCGAGGATGCGGATAGATGCCTTTGCGGCCTGCCGCTTCAATTCAAATGTCTCTTTTAACTGGGTGAGTGTGGCACGGGCCTCGTCGAGGGTCTCGCGGGCTTTCTCTGCGTCGATGCGCGAGAGCAACTCAACCTTCTGCATTTCCAGCTCGGCCTTTGATAACGCGGTTTGGGACTGCTGGAGCTCGGTTTCATCTTTTGCTTTGGCGGCGACTTCGGCCGCGATCGCTTCGAGGACCTTACCATTTTGATCGTCGGCTTGAGCTTTCTTATCGATGTAGTCGCGGATCTGGGTGGCGCGGTCGAACTCAACCAGAATGTCGCCCTGTTTGACACGGCTGCCGCTGGGAATGAGCTTGACAATAGTGAGGGTGCCGACCTGCTGGCCGGCAAGCAGGGGAGCGAGAATTGCGCGCGACTGCACCGCCTCTGTTTTACCGTTGAGCCGAACGGAAGGGGTGTCGAGCGAACGGGCAGTTCTCTGATCTTGTGGATTCGGGTTGTGCGTTGATGTGCGCTTGACGATGAGCAGGATCAGCAGAAAAAGGGCAGCGGCGGCCAAGGCGAGTGCGATCCATAAGCGCGGACTGGATCGAGCAAGTCGCTGCGGCCAGGTCGATTTCGGCTTCGCGGGTACTTCGGAAGTTACCATCTCGCTATTCACGGGAGCCTGCTTGAGCAAAGTGTGAATACACGTAAGAATTGGCGTGCGCTGCAGATGACCCAATATACCGCTATGGGCTGAATGCATCCAACTGGGCTTGTGTCGATTGACTTAGCTTAGAACGGCTGTCCTATAGACGAAATTATCTGAAGATTCGTTTGAGAGATTTTTCGATTGATCGGAGATTTTGCACCATCGGGGGTTATCAGAAGCAGGGTCGAACTTTTGCTCGGCATCTGAAGAGAAACCATTCCTCATGAAAGTTTGATTGACATTTGGCCAGCCAGGGGCTACTTTGTCATCCAGTCATCTATATGACTGGATGTATTCCCTGAAGAAGTCTGCGCAATATGACAGGCTTTTTGCTTCAGTCATGACTGCCTGCATGTGAAATCGCCGGTCCGAGGGGGCAGAAGAAACTTGCTTTTATTCCACATGGGCCGATTCACTGGGGCCTGGTTCTCAGTGTTGCGTAGTTTCGTTGTTTCAATTGCGCGAAGTCAGATTTACGGCGATTGTCTTCATGCACAGGCGGTCGCGGGGATTCGCCCGTGCAGGGTAGCAGAGCAGTCGATCCAAGAAGTTTAGTTTGAGCAGTTATTACGCGGCTCCACTGAAGGGCGCCGAACCTGAGGAGGCAACAGATCAAGATGTTCCAGAGACTTGCGAGGTGTTTCGTTGTCCTGCTGTCCTTACTGGCCATGACGTTTAGCGGTATTGATGCTGCGGCGCAGAGCGCCGTCTCCGGCAGCATCACTGGGACCGTGACGGATTCGAGCGGCGCTGTGATTGTGGGCGCTACGGTGACACTGACGAATACCGATCGCGGCCAGGAAATACGCGTGTTGAAGACGAACTCGACCGGCTTCTTCACCGCCAGTTCGTTGCCGTTGGGGACCTATACGGTATCGATCTCCAGTCAGGGATTCAAAACAGACACACTGACGGGACTCGTGTTGCACGCCAATGACGCGCTCACGGTCAATCGGAGCTTGATGCCCGGCAACGTAAGTGACGTGGTCACGGTGAGCGCATCAGAAGCGCAGGTGAACCTGGAAAATGCTACCTCGGAAGGTCTGATCAATAGCGAGCAGTTGAACGAGATGCCGCTGATCACGCGCAATTATGAGGTGCTGATGAACCTGCAGCCGGGCGTAAGTTTTGGCGGTGCTACGGATGACCTGACGCGCGGTCCGACCGGGTTAAGCGGAGCGTCGAGCGTGGTGGCATTCTCAGTGAATGGCGGCCGCACGACTTCCAACAGCTGGACAATCGACGGTGCGGACAATCTGGATCGCGGAGCGAACCTGACGCTCTATAACTATCCGAGCCCGGATGCGATTTCGGAATTCAAAACGTTGCGCGGTCAGTATTCGGCGCAGTTCGGACGCAACGCTTCAGGGCAGATCGATGTGGTGACCAAGTCGGGGACGAACTCACTGCACGGCACCGCCTACGAGTACTTCCGCAACAATGATCTGGATGCGAACGGATACATTAACAATCTCCTCCAGAAGAAGATTGGGCCGTACCACTACAACGTATTCGGTTTTTCGGTGGGTGGGCCGGTGTATATCCCGAAGATCTATCACGGCAGGAATAAGACTTTCTTTTTTGTTTCGGAAGAGTGGCAGCGCATCATTCAGACTCTGACCCAGGCGCAGGCGCTGGTACCTCAGGATTCAGAGCGCAACGGGGACTTTTCGCAATCGGGCCAGAAGATCAATGGTGCATGGACGACTGGTCCGGTCTCGGTCTGTACGGCATACACGACGAACCCCGCGACGCAGGTGAACACGTGTACAGCGTCGGGAACACAGGTGACGAATCTCTCACCGATCGCACAGGCTTACATGAAGGATGTGTACAGTAAGGTTCCGATTCCAGACGTGGGCTACAACATAGCGCACGGATTCGACCCGCACTCGATCTTCACGAATTTCAAGGACACGTTCAATAACCTTGATTCGGTCGTTCGCGTCGACCAGCAGTTCGGGCAGAAACTCAGCATTTTCTACCGCTACATGCACGACACGTTCCCCGAACTGCTGCCTCAAGGCCAGTTCACCACGCTGTATATCGCAGGCGCGAACACGACAAAGGTTTCGAATCCGGGAACGCAGCACCTGGCGCATGGTACATACATCATCAATCCCACGCTGGTTGTGAATGCCGGTTATGCATACTCCAATGGAAATATCGTCAGCACTCCCTCAGGCTTTCTGGCCTCCGATGCGTCCACGGATATTCAGCCGCAGCTTCCGTTTGCGAACACGGTGGGATTGATCCCGAATACGCAGGTGAACGGCATGACCTTCCTGAATGGGAGCCTTGCCTATATCGATCACGGAACCGACCACCAGGTTTTTGCGGACATCACGAAGACGCTGCACACGCACACGCTGATTGCGGGCTTCTCATATAACCACTATCAGAAGCTTGAAAACAATACAGCGGGAACGCAAGGGACGTTTGGGTTCAACAACGACGCGGCATATGGATGCGCAGCGGTCCCGACTCCGGGATGCGTTACAGTCAACAACAACTCGGGAGCCAACGAGGCACAGGGTTTCGCGAATTTCCTGATTGGCAACGCCAACAACGGATTCAGCCAGCTCTCGCGAGATCCGGTCACTGACATTAAGGAATCTCTGTACGAAGGGTACATCCAGGACAACTGGAAAGTTACGCCGAGGTTCACGCTGAATGCCGGCGTTCGCTACTCCTACTATGGCCAGCCATGGGATGCGAAGGGGCAATTGAGCAACTTCGATCCGACCAAGTACGACACCTCGAAGGCACCCACAATCTCCGCGAACGGCTTGATCTGCCTCACCGGCGCGTGCAACCAGGCGGGAAGTAATGCCGGCCAGCCGGCGACTCCGAATTCCAATGCGGATTATGCCGGGATCAACTATATCAACGGCCTGATCTTCAACCAACCGTCGGACGCAAACAATAACCAGGGCTCTCCGTGGGGCAACAAGGTGGGTTCAGCAGAGAGCACGAACTTCGCTCCGCGCTTTGGCTTCGCTCTGGATGTTTTCGGAAACGGAAGGACATCGCTGCGCGGAGGCTATGGATGGTCGTTCGATGATGCGGAGGTCAGCTACTACGAGACGACGGTCTTTAATAATCCTCCAGCCGTGGAAACCTATTCGGTAAGTCAGGGCTCGTTCGACACGCCTGCCGGCGGCGCGCTTACCGCGGTTTCAACAACGCCGGGGCGCATCCAGGCGGTACCGACGGACTACAAGACGCCGTATGTGCAACAGTTCTCGCTCGATCTTCAGCAGCAGCTTACGAGGAACTTCTTCTTCGATATCGGGTACTTTGGCGATCTCGGCACGCACCTGCTGGGCGCTCTGGAGATCAACCAGCCGGCGCCGGGTTCATGGATGGGCAAGGTGAATCCAAAGACAGCGAGTTCGGGCTGCGTGATTCCAGGAACTACAACTCCGGCATTCATGAATTCGACTTGCGATCGCGTTCTGAACCAGATCAAGCCCTATCTCGGCTATTTCGCAATCGATGCGCTGCGTAACATCTTCAGCTCTAACTACAACTCGCTCCAGGCGAAGGTAACGAAGCGCTTCACCGGAAATACCTACATCGACGCGAACTTTACCTGGTCGCGCGGCCTTACCAACGCGCAGGCGGACTATTCGGGGTTCATTCAGGACATCTACAACATTAACGGCGACTACGGACGCGCTGCCGTGGATCGCAAGCTGGTGTTCAGTATGGATGGAGTATTCGAGGAGCCATTCTTCCGCGATCAGAAGGGACTGAAAGGTCATCTGCTGGGCGGATGGGAACTGTCGGGTATCTATGTGGCGAACTCCGGGTTGCCGCTTACGGTTTCTGCGAGCGGCGGGTCGCTGATCCAATACAACCTGCCGAATGGAGCGAACAGCGTATTCAACAACCAGGCGAATGGCGGCTACGAGACGGACAATGCCGGGTTGAGCGTGCTGGGAAACACGAACGCCGGCTTGAGGCCAAACCAGATCGGAGACCCAAACAGCGGGCACGGCGTGAAGATTCACAACAAGAACTACGAATCGTCGTCGAGTCCGTGGTTCTACACTGGTGCGTTCGCGGCTCCTGCGCCGGACAGTCCGATTCCAGGAACCGCGAGACGCGGCACCATCAACGGCCCCGGCTTCGGTCGACTGGATGCCGGCGTCTTCCGTAATTTCCGCATCAAGGAAGGACTGACATTCCAATTCCGCACGGAGGCACTCAACGCGACGAACCATACCAACGTTCAGACGGTGAATACTTCCGCGACGTCGAGCCTGTTTGGGCAGGTGACCGGATATCGCGATGCACGAATCATGCAGTTTGCCGGTAAGTTCACCTTCTAAGCCGATGCGCGGATTCATTCAGAGTCCAGTTGCTCCCGGGCCAAGACGGCAGCTGGACTCCGCATTTTCTAAGGCAGGGAGCAAAGCGCAGGCGCGGCATTAGCTCGAAGTCAATCTGGTGCTTGCTGCGACTCCCTTGAATCGACGAGCATTGCTGCAGGAATTGCGAATGGGATTGAACTCGCTCGATCTGGGGATTGTGGCCGTCTACATGGCGGGAGTGACACTTTTCGGTTTGCGGTTTCGACGAAGCCAGCAGACCATCAAGGGCTACTTTTTGGCGGATAACGCGATTCCGTGGTGGGCGATATCGCTATCCATTGTTGCGGCAGAGACCAGCACCCTCACGGTGATTAGTGTTCCGGGACTTTCGTACGACGGGAATTTCGGTTTTTTGCAACTCGTCTTTGGGTATGTGATCGGGCGCGTGCTGGTCAGCTTCCTCTTTATACCCCAATATTTTCGCGGAAGCCTGTTAACGGCATATCAGTTGATGGAGAGGCGATTCGGTCAGAGGTTGCGCACGCTGACGGCGGGTGTATTTCTGGTTACGCGTGCTGCCGCAGAAGGAGTTCGCGTGTTTGCTGTCGCGATTGTGGTGAGGGTTGCGCTGGGAGGGATGCTCACCGGCATCAGCGATCTACAACGCGATCTCGCTTCGATCGCAATCGTTTCAATCCTGACGCTGATCTATACGTTCGAGGGGGGACTGCGAGCTGCGATCTGGACCGATGTACTGCAGCAATCCATCTATGTCGCGGGGACAATCATTGGATTCTTTACAATTCTGCACCTGGTCCCGGGCGGATGGAGGGCGGCGCACTCCATTGCCGGTGAGGCTGGAAAGTTCCGTTTGCTGGATTTTTCGTTCGATCTCACAACGAAGTACACATTCTGGTCGGGCATCATTGGTGGGACCTTTTTGACCATGGCGAGTCATGGCACCGATCAGTTGATTGTGCAGCGCCTGCTTGCCGCGCGCACCGAGCGGCAGTCGAAGGCGGCGTTGATCATGAGCGGGGTGGCGATCCTGGCGCAGTTCTCATTGTTTTTGCTCATTGGGGCGATGCTGTTCGTCTACTACCACCTGAATTCGGTACCGCATGAGTTTAGCCGGAGCGACATTATTTTTCCCACGTTTATTGTGTCGCGAATGCCGCACGGTGTGAGCGGGCTGCTGATCGGGGCAATTCTGGCGGCGGCAATGTCGAATCTGAGCGCGGCGCTCAATTCGCTGTCGTCCACAGCTACTGTCGACTTCTACGCGCGTCTTCGACCGCAGTCGAGTGAGCGCGCGCAAATGCGTTTCTCGCGTATGGCAATGGTGGGATGGGGAGCTGTGCTGTTTGTGCTTGCGCTGGTTGCCCGGCACGGTGGTCGCGTGATCGAGATCGGGCTGTCAATTGCGTCTGTGGCCTACGGGGCGCTGCTGGGGGTGTTTCTCCTGGGCGTGCTGACGAGGCGGGCGTCCGAAGCTGGGGCAATGACCGGCATGGTATGCGGGCTCGCGCTCAATCTTTATCTCTGGTTGTTCACAAACGTTTCTTTCACCTGGTATGTGGTGCTGGGCAGTATCGCCACATTTGTGATCGGCTATGCGGCGAGCCGGCCGGTGCAGCTTAGAGAACCCGTTTATTGAGAGATGGAAATGCAGATTAGTGAGTTGACGACAGAGCGAAGAAATCCGGCGACTGAACATTTCGATTCAATGAGCGCTCTCGAACTGATAACGGTGATGAATCGCGAGGACTCGCTGGTGCCGCGTCGTGTGCGCAGTGCCTTACCGGAGATCGCGAAAGCTGTGGAACTGATTGCGGACAGTTTTGCGAGAGGCGGGCGCCTGATCTATGTGGGCACAGGAACAAGCGGCCGGATCGGCGCGCTGGATGCATCGGAAATTCCCCCCACGTTTGGAACAGATCCGGTGATGGTTCAGTTTGTGATTGCAGGTGGAGAGAAAGCTTTGATCCATGCGACAGAAGCGAGTGAGGATTCCGGCGAACTGGGACGCAAGGACATGTCACGCAGGAGGCCAGGCAAGCGTGATGTCATTGTTGGGCTGGCTGCGAGCGGAGTTACTCCCTATACGATCAACGCCCTCCGATACGCGAAGAGCAAGGGAGCGAAGACGGTCGGCATTGCGTGTAACCGTGGGTCGCAGTTGGGTAAAATCGCGGATATCTCCATTGAGGTTGAGGTTGGGCCCGAGGTGCTAACGGGCAGTTCGCGGCTAAAGGCGGGAACTGCGCAGAAGCTTATATGCAACATGCTCACGACCGGAGCGATGGCGCGCGTGGGGTATGTGTGCAGCAACCTGATGGTGAACCTGATTCTGAAGAACAGAAAGCTGGAGCAGCGCGGCATAGCGATCCTGCAGATACTTGCGAGGGTTGATCGCGATATCGCGATGAAAACGCTGCAGCAGGCTGGAATGAAGTTGCCGGTTGCGCTGGTGATGTTGCAGGCAAACGTGAGCAGAGTCGAAGCGGCTCGACGATTGAAACGGACCAAAGGCAACGTTCGTAAGGCGATTGAGGGCTAGGATGACGAGCGGAAAAGGATATAGGCGAAGGGCCCGCGTAACCTTGTGCTGCATCGCACTTTTGATCACGTGCGTTTCTTCATCGTTTGGCACAGAACGTGCACATCCAAAGCAGCGTTCGGCGAGCTTCTCGGATGTCGACGCGATCGTTCAGCAGGCTGTGGAGCAAGGGAAGATGCCGGGGGCGGTCGTCCTGGTCGGCCACAATGGGCGCGTCGTGTATCGCAAGGCATTCGGCCTGCGGTCGCTCGAGCCGACGCGCGAGGAGATGACGGTCGATACGATCTTCGATCTTGCATCGCTGACGAAATGCATTGCGACGACAACGTCGATGATGCAGTTGATCGAAACCGGACGGGTGAAACTGAACGATCCTGTCAGCGCCTATCTTCCCTGGTTCGCGGAGAATGGCAAAGGGCAGATCACGGTTCGCGAACTGATGACGCATTATTCGGGACTGGCGCCGGATCTCGACTTGACGCAGCCATGGCAAGGGCGTGACACCGCACTGAAGATGATTATGGAAGCGAAACCCGTCAACCCGCCTGGCACGCGATTTGTTTATAGCGACATCAATTTCGAGACGCTGGGACTTCTGGTCGAGAAGGTTTCGGGCCTGCCGCTGAATGAGTATGCAGAGAAAAACGTATTTGCGCCCCTCGGAATGACGAGGACAGGCTTTCTCCCTCCGGCGAGTTGGCTGCCGCGCATCGCTCCTACTGAATATGACGAGAACGGCAAGATGCTGCGTGGGGTAGTCCATGATCCGACGGCGCGACGGATGGGGGGCGTGGCCGGACATGCGGGGCTGTTTTCAACAGCGGACGATCTTGCGAAATTCGCGCAGCAACTGCTGAGCGGGCACGCTGTCCTGAGCCGCTCCGCGATTGAGAAGATGTCGACGCCGCAACAGGCTGCTACGGCTTCGAGTCTGCGGGGCCTTGGGTGGGATATCGATTCGCCTTTCGCAAGCAATCGAGGCGAGCTACTGCCGGTTGGTTCCTTTGGGCACACAGGGTTTACGGGCACGTCTTTGTGGATTGACCCAACCACCAATACCTACATCATTCTTCTCACGAATGCTGTGCACCCGATCGGCAAGGGTTCAGTCATCTCGCTCCGCACGCGCCTGGCGTCCGCAGTGGTTCATTCGCTCGATCTGACGGTGAGCGAACGCGAGAAGATGAGGCTGGCGCGCATCACAGGCTACAACGAGACGTTGATGGGAGAGCGGCGCTTTACGGTTCGCAATGGAGACGTAAAAGCCGGGATAGATGTTCTCGAGGCGCATGCATTTCGTGAGTTGCACGCCGATCGCGAGCATCCGCTGCGCATCGGGCTAGTAACGAACCAGACGGGCTTTGATGCCCGCGGACAGCGCACTGCCGATGTGCTGGCACACGCGCCAGGTATTGCGCTGAAAGCGATCTTCAGCCCCGAACACGGAATCGCTGGAGCCCTCGATACAACGGCGATTGGCGATTCGACTGATGCCACGACGGGCGTTTCGGTCTACAGCGTGTATGGCGATACGGATGCGAAAAGGCGTCCTAGCGCATCGGAGTTGGCCGACCTGGATGCGATCGTATACGACATTCAGGATGTTGGCGCCCGTTTCTACACCTATGAGACGACCCTCGGGTATTTTCTTGAGGCAGCAGCAAAGGCGGGCAAGGAGATCTTCGTGCTCGACCGGCCGAATCCGATTGGGGGCGTTTATGTGCAAGGCCCGGTCGCCGATGCGGGAAGCGAATCATTTGTGAGTTACTGGCAGATCCCGGTGCGTCACGGAATGACGGTGGGCGAACTCGCGAAGCTCTTCAATGGAGAGCGTTCGATTGGAGCGAAACTTACCGTGGTTCCGATGGAAGGCTGGATGCGGGGCGACTGGTTCGACTCAACTGGTCGCATGTGGATCAACCCCTCGCCGAATATGCGCAGCATGACGGAAGCCGAGCTTTATCCGGGGATCGGCATGATTGAAGGCACTAACATCTCAGTGGGCCGCGGGACGGACACACCTTTTGAAGTTGTCGGCGCACCCTGGGTCGATGCCGTTGCGTTCGCAAAGTATTTGAACGAGAGGCAGGTCGACGGAGTCCGTTTTGTTCCGGTGAGCTTTACGCCTTCCGCTTCGATGTACGCGAACCAGCGATGTGGGGGCGTGAACATCGTGGTGACAACGCGTGACAGCCTCGATGCACCTGAACTGGGATTGGAAATTGCGGCTTCGCTGAACCATCTCTATCCGACGCAGTACAAGCTCGAGAAGCTCGATGGGCTGATGCGCAATAAGCCTTCATTCGCCGCCGTGGCGGCTGGCCAGGATCCGCGACGGATCGCGGAGGACTGGCTGGATGCGGACAACAACTTCATCGAGAAGCGGAAGAAGTACCTGCTGTATTAAACGACGGGATGCGGAGAAACGATTAGAGGATCATGACGAGAACTAAGCTGGAATCGACGTTGAGGAGTTTGGCAGTGATTGCGGCGGTATTTCTGCTCGCGGACACTTGTGGGCTGGCCGCTTCGGCGCCTGCGGTTCATCTTGATCGAAAGGGAAAGAGCTGGGCCACGAAGACGCTCCATAAGATGTCGATCGAAGAAAAAGTCGGGCAGATGATCATGGTTTGGGCGAAGGTGCAGTTTTTGAACGCGGATAGCCCGGATTATCTCCAGCTTCGCGATGAGATGGCGAAGTACCACGTGGGCGGATTCGGGGTGACCGTTCCCACAGAGGGACCACTGCTGATCAAGAGCGAACCACTGGAGGCTGCGGAGCTGACGAATCGGCTGCAGAATGATTCGAAGTACCCGCTGATCTTTGCGGCGGATTTTGAGCGCGGTCTCTCCATGCGTCTCAACGGCGGCACAGCTTTTCCCGCAGCCATGGCTTTTGGCGCTGCCGGCGACGCGAATCTCGCAAAACAATTCGGGCAGATCACCGGGCAAGAGGCGAGAGCCATTGGAATTCACTGGAACTGGTTTCCGGTGGCGGACGTGAACTCCAACCCCGCAAATCCCATCATCGATACGCGATCGTTCGGCGAAGATCCCGAGCTGGTCAGCAAGATGGTGGACGCGTACATCGAGGGCGCGCACAGCGCGGGGATGCTGACGACGGTAAAGCACTTTCCAGGACATGGCGATACCGACACGGACTCGCATCTTGCACTTGCGCGGGTCACCGGGAACATGGAGAGGTTGAATGCGGTTGAGCTGGTTCCGTTTCGCAGTGCGATCAAGGCGGGCGTTGACTCGGTGATGGTTGGACATCTGCTGGTGCCTGCCATTGAGCCCGACCCCAATCGCCCCGCCAGCGTCTCTGCGAAAGTTATCACGGAACTCTTGAAAGGACAGATGGGTTTTCACGGCCTCGTGGTCACAGATGCGCTGGACATGGCCGGGCTGACGAAGGTGTTTCCGGGATCGGAACACGACATCGCAGCGGCTGCGTCAGTCGCTGCCGTCCAGGCCGGGAACGATATGGTGATTATTCCCGGCGATCTTGACGGAGCGGCTACGGGTCTGCTCAATGCAATTAAACATGGGGAGATTTCTGAAAAGCGAATTGACGAAAGTGTTCTGAAGATCCTTCAGGTGAAGGCCTCACTTGGGCTGAATCGAAAACGCTTCGTCGATCTGGCGGCTGTTAAGGATGATGTCGCAAAGCCCGAGAATCAGGCGCTCGCACAGAGGGCGGCAGAGCAAGGAGTGACACTTGTGTCTGATGACGCGCACATTGTTCCACTTGCCTCTACACCGAAAAGTTCTGCGACTGTTGCGGTGGTCTTCAGCGACCGAGGTCAGGGAAGCGATGGTGCACGGGCCTTCGTCGTCGAGCTACGCAAGCGAACGCCGGATGCAAAGGTATTTTTCATCGATGCGGTGAACGTGGGGTTTGTAGAGAGCGAGGTTCTGGCGGCAGTCACCAAAGCAGACCATGTCATCGCGCTGGCCGAAGCCGTTCCGAACCCGAGGCGGACAACGCAAGGGCGCGCCGGCGGGTCGGCTGATCTCGATTCAAAACCGCTCCGGCTGCTGACAGATATTGTGGCAGTGGCGCGGGATAAGACAGTTGTCGCCGCATTCGGCAATCCTTACACCGGTGGTTCCGTGCCTGGCATCGGGACTTATGTTTGCACTTTTTCAAATACACAAGGCTCGGCGGCAGGCCTTGTCAGCGCACTTTTTGGAGAGACGCCAATTCACGGGCGGTTGCCGGTAACGATCCCGGGACTGGCTAAACGGGGAGCCGGCATCGATCGGGAGGCATCAACCGTTCAGCATTTCGGTACGAATTGAGCAGGACAAAAGGAATACGATGGAATACACCATTTCAATGAACACTTATAAGTGCTTGCGTCGCGGATCTCGGATAGGCGGGCTCGCGCTTGCCTTGGCGCTGCTGTCGGGGTCCTGCATCCTGGCGCAGCAGTCTGTCCCGAGAGCTAACTTTGTTGTTTCCGAGCCGGTCATCAATATGTATAAGAGCGCCACCGCAGACAGCGAAGTAACTTCCCAGGTGCTTTACGGAACCGGTGTGCTCTCGCTTGACAAGCAGAGCGGTTGGATGAGGGTACGGACGGCCGATGGGTACACCGGCTGGGTTCCTTCTGCCGACTTGAAACCGGAAAGCGAGCCCCCCTACGCTTCCGAGAGCAATTCTGTTCGTGTGACGGCCATCAGCGCTAATGTGTATCGCGAGCCTGACGTGACCGAGCACGCGCCGGTTCTGCGTTTGCCCTGGGAAGCGTTGCTTGAGCCTGCGGCAGACGCCAAGGAAGAGAGTGCCCGGTGGATGAAGGTCCGACTGGTCGATGGAGTAACGGGTTGGGTGCAGCGCGGCGACGTAGGAAAGAAAGCGGCGCCGCTTTCGATTCCCGACACTTTGCAACTTGCGCGCAGGTTTCTGGGGACCACTTACACGTGGGGAGGAATCAGCAGCTTCGGGTTCGATTGCTCGGGATTCACGCAGATGCTTGTGCGCCAGCGCGGAATCGAAATGCCCCGCGATGCCAATCTTCAAGCCGATTGGACTGGTGTAATTTCTATTGACCGCAAGGATTTGCAGCCTGGAGATCTGCTGTTCTTCGGCTCAAGTCCTTCCAGGATCACTCATACCGGCATGTATGTCGGGCAGGGAGAATTTATCCACGACACAACGCATGACCATCCTGGCGTGCAGATCAGCCACCTCGACGATATGCCCTGGACAAAACTGCTTGTTGCGGCACGGAGAGTGAAGGAATGAATCGACGCGAGTATCTAAAACTGGCAGGTGTGGCGGCTGTCGCGCCGCTCGCTCTAGTGGATTCGAACTCGGCCGCCGCCGCGGAACCTGCGAAGGTCGAGACTAGCCTGAAGCGCCTGAACCTGCGCCACACCTGGACGACAACGATGTCTTCGAGTGAGTACCGCGAGACGGTCCAGGTGCACTACAGCAAAGAGGGAATCTCAGGATATGGCGAGGGCGCGCCGATCGTTCGGTACAAGGAGTATCCGGAGGCTGCGCAGAAGGCGATCGAAGCGATTGCGGGCCAGATTACCGTCGGTGATCCATTTGAATATCGCAAGCTCCTGCGACAAATACGTGAGGCTCTTGGGCCGGGACAACATGCGGCAATGGCGGCAGTGGACATCGCGATCTTTGACTGGGTGGGGAAGAAACTGGATGTTCCCCTCTATAGGCTGCTCGGAATCGATCCGAAAGACGCTCCGATTACCGATTTTTCGATCGGTATCGATACACCGGAGATCACGCGACAAAAGACGCTCGAAGCGGCCGACTTTCCCGTTCTCAAAGTGAAGGTCGGACTGAAGACGGACGAGCCCACAATTGAAGCAGTTCGAAGCGTAACCAAGAAGCCTATCCGCGTGGATGCAAACGAAGGCTGGACCGACAAGGAAGAAGCGATCCGCAAGATTAACTGGCTGGAATCACAGGGCATCGAGTATGTTGAACAACCCATGCCGGCGCACATGCTGGAGGAGACCAGGTACGTCCGCAGTAAGGTGCACTTGCCCATCTACGCCGATGAGGCGTGTACCGATGCCAGCATGATTCCGAAGCTGGTGGAAGCTTATGACGGCATCAATGTGAAGCTGGATAAGTCGGGTGGGATTCTCGAAGCGATTCGCTGGATTGAGATTGCCCGCGCGCTGAATTTAAAGGTGATGCTCGGGTGCATGGTTTCGAGTTCCTGCACGGTGACAGCGGCTGCTCACATTTCACCGCTGGTTGATCACGCTGACCTGGATGGCAACTTGCTGGTTGCCAATGATCCGTGGCGCGGAGTGCGGGTTGACAAGGGGCGATTGATATTGCCGACAGGACCCGGGCTGGGGCTCACCCCCGCGTAAGATCTGGGCAGAAAGCAAATCAACCTGCGATGTCTATGAACAGCAACCCGCAACGCGAATCTCTTTGAACACTGATCTAGTGGCGATTGAATTCGAGGATTGTTCGAGCATGGCAAAAACGCAAGTGCCGACGCAAGGAATCGAGAATCCACGCCCCTCTCCGCTGAACCGCAAGAGCGGGATACCTCTCTATCATCAGATTCAGCAAAGACTGCTGGATCAAATCGAATCGGGCGAATTAAAACCCGGGATGCCCATGCCATCGATCGAGAGAATTGCTCGTCGTATGGGCGTGAGCCCTATGACGGTGCGTCAGGCAGTCCGGGCCCTCTGTGAACTTGGCGTAATTTATAGCCGGCAAGGTAAGGGAACATTTATTTCAGGCATTAAGCTGGAACGCGATTTCCGGCAAGTGCTTTCGTTCACCGAAGAGTCCGTTGCCCGTGGGGCGAGGCCGAGTTCGAAGGTGCTGTCCTTCGAAATGCAGGGGCCTAATCCTGCAGTAAAGGCGGCCCTGCGACTTGGGCCGAGAGAGAACGTGTACTGCCTTCGCCGGGTGCGCTATGGGGATTCGGTGCCGATGGGCATTGAATGCAGTAGCCTGCCGGTGCGCCTCTGTCCCGGACTGCTGGAGACATTCAATCCTGCATCGTCGCTCTATGCTGAACTGGCCGAGCAGTATGGCATTCAACTTATGGTGACGGACGAAGTGATTGAAGTAGGAAAGGCCAGCGCAGAGGAGGCACGCCTTCTCGAAATCGCTCCGAAAAGCCCTGTTTTTCTGTTTACGCGAATTTCGTATCTGGAAAACGGCGTGCCGGCGGAATACGTCAATTCCATCTATCCCGGAAGCCGCTACAAGGTCGTCAATCGGTTAATGCGTATGAACAGGAAGCTAGTCTCATCCTCGTCGTAAAGAATCTTTCGCGAGCTTCAGGGTGTTGTCAGTTCCTGGAGTTGCGAGCAACTTTTGCATCGACATGACGGCATGGGCCTGCGTGCCGTCGACGGTTGTCATGAACACTCTCGTCCAATGACTCTGGTCGGTGAAGCCAGACGCAGCCATTGCGGTAAACTGCCAGAACGAGAGCGTTCGTTCCATGTGATCAAGCCGGGTGGGATCCTGGTTTCGGTGGTTTCGAATGCATCTCCGCCGCCCGATGCGCCGGCCTCTGTGCGGAGTGTCTTCTTCCTGGTGAATGTGACAACGCAACGATTGGAACGCCTGACGGGGTCGTTTAATCGAGGCGAACTCAACGTCAGGGTTGGAGCGGTTCTTCCGCTCGATCACGCGGGAGAAGCGCACGAAATGCTTGCTGGAGCGCCACGCCCCAGCGGCAAAATTGTGCTGAACATCTGGGATCCACGTTGGGTCCGAGCCTCACTTCTTCTGTTTGCCAGTGCGGTGGCTTTCAAGGAGGCCTTCGAGCTCTTCTTTGAATTCGCGGACGTCTTTGAAGTCGCGGTAGACCGATGCGAAGCGGATGTAGGCGACGGTATCTAGGCCTTTGAGGTGCTGCATGATGAGCTCGCCGATCTCGGAGGTGGTGCGTTCGCGCTCGGGAGCGTCCATGAGATAGGTCTCGGTGGCGTCGACAACCTTTTCCAATTGAGTAGAGGAGACGGGGCGTTTTTCGCACGCGCGGAGGAGCCCGCTGAGGATCTTCTGGCGATCGAAGCGCTCGCGCCGTCCGTCTTTTTTGACGACCATGTAGGGGATTTCGTCGATGCGTTCGTAGGTGGTGAAGCGACGGTTGCACTTCTCGCACTCGCGGCGACGGCGAATGGAGTCAGCTTCCTTGCTTTCGCGCGAGTCGACGACGCGATCCTGAAGAAATCCGCAGTAGGGGCACTTCATGCTAAGGGAGATTCTAAAGCAGGGCACAAGGGAACGAGGTGGCGAGGGTACGAGGTGTCAGTGGTCAGGGAATGCGGATTACAACGAATCCCCCCACTCAATGTAACGATATGCCCCAACGAATACATTGATATGCCCCCAACCTGTACAACGTTATGCCTTCGCTGTGAGGCTGCTGAAGCAGCATTATCCCCGGGCAGAGAAGGTGGCTCCAATTGGCGCTCTAGCCTCTACTCCGGTGGAGATGTGGCAAGTTATTGACCTCAGTGTCCTCATCGCCGGTTACTCGGGACCCAATCGAACAAATGGCCCTATACTCGTTTCATCCAATGAGGGGCGCGAAGGATGACCTACTTCAGAGGCGTGTTAATCGGATTAGGCGCGGTGCTGTTGGGCACTCCGATTGCGATAATCATCATGGCCGTCTGGAACTCGCATGGCGGAACGACGGTTTCTTTCAGTCCAATGGGTCTGGCGAATCACTTGGCTCACTCCGCGAGCTTCTGGGTTCTCATCACTGTGCTGTTCACAGCGGGCTTCGTGCCCACCGTGTTCCCCGCGAAGAAGCCATCGAGCCGTACTTAACCGTCAAGTACAGTACGAGTAGCCGGTGACCTCGACCGTAACTGAGATCAATTGCGAGCGATTGGGCGCCGTGACCACCAAAGAAATCCCATAAGCGCAACCTGCAGCGCAATCACCGCCGCAAATATCGTCCAGTCACTGGAGCTGAGCGGAGTCCGAACCCACTTAAACGATTGCTCACCGGTCGTTACCATCTCCATCGGAGGACCATGTCTCCACAGCCGCCATGCGACTGCCATTTCACAAAGGACGATGTAGATCAGGAGAGCCTTTGCAACTCCTCTAGCTAGTCGCATATTCCATCCGCTGATCGTGAATTAATTGCGCCTATTTTATTCGACACCAATGTGTTTGGTCTTGTTCCGAGTGGATGGTCGGCCACTCGGTATTTGATGACAACAAATTGTACTCGGGGGTTACCACAGGTGGGGGCATCACCGCTGTATTTAGTGGGGGCATTCAATTTTAAGCAGCAAGGGAATCACAGTGCACTGCAAGTTGAACTTAGCTGAAGAAATCAGCAATGGCGTTCACGACTGTCTCCTGTTCGTCTTCGCGCAGTTCGGGGAAGATTGGCAGAGCGAGGACTTCACGGGCAGCGCGTTCGGCTTCCGGGAAGTCGCCTTCCGCGTAGCCGAGGTTTTTGAGCGCGTCCTGCATGTGGAGCGGGACGGGGTAGTAGATCTCGGAGCCGATTTCCCGCGCGTTGAGAAACTCGCGCAATGCATCGCGGCGCGTACAGCGAATGACGTACTGGTGCCAGACGTGATGAGCGCCGGGAACCTCTTGCGGCAGGACGACGCCCTTTGCCGGGTAGGGCCCGGGTTCGGCGAGGCCGGCTTTGCGGAAGAGGGAGTGGTACCGATTCGCAATTGCGCGGCGGGCGTCGTTCCAGCCGGCGATGTACTTGAGCTTGATTTCGAGGATGGCGCCCTGGAAGCCGTCAAGGCGCGTGTTCCAGCCGACCTCATCGTGATAGTAGCGGCGGCGCATTCCGTGTTGGCGCAACATGCGGGCGCGCTCGGCGACCTCGTCGTCGTTAGTGGTGAGCATGCCGGCGTCTCCGGCCGCGCTGAGATTCTTGGTGGGGTAAAAGCTGAACGCGGCAGCGTCACCAAGTGCTCCCGCGGGTTTGCCGTTCGATTTGGCACCCCAGGCCTGGGCAGCGTCTTCGATCAGCCGGAGGCCGTTTTCGGTTGCGATCCGGGCGAGGGCATCCCAGTCCGCGCATTGCCCATAAAGGTGGACCGCCAGGATGGCTTTGGCATTTGAAGCTGCGAGAGTATCGAGGGCGCATCGGATGGCGCCCGGGTCGATATTGAAGGTGACCGGGTCGATGTCGGCCAGGATGGGCTGTGCTCCGGCGCGGAGGATTGCGCTCACGGAGGCGAAGAAACTGAATGGAGTAGTGACGACCGTGTCGCCGGGGCCGATTGCCGAAGCGGCGAGCGCCAGCCAGAGGGCATCGGTACCGGAAGAACAGCCTATGGCGTGATTTACGCCAATTTGTGCGGTGGCGGCGCGCTCAAATGAGCTGACCTGCTCGCCAAGGATGAATTGTTGCGTCTGTAGGACATGCTCGAGGGCGGCCAGGAGTTCCCTGTGGAGTGGCTCGTACTCGCGCTTCAGGTCGAGCATTGGGACGGGGGTAGCCATCTTGTTCTGGAGAGATGCTGATTCTGGGTCATTTGGCACAGATCATGGTATCAGCAGCTTCCGTTTTGACGTCCCAACCGGGCTCCTTCGGTCGGATTGTGACGACCGAAGTCAAGGTTTAAAGCGAGATTTGGAGGGGAGAGGTTGAAAAGGTCAGGGAACCGCTATATTGTGGTCACATTGCGGGATTTGGCGGCACCGGGGCTTCCGACGCCGTCCCCGCCGTTTTGTCTTATCACAAGGACGCAGCGCGTTTGCATCCAACAAATCTGAGCAAAGAAGCAGGAGATCGGCATATGGATAACAAGCCGGCACAGAACATTCAGGACACTTTCCTGAATACAGTTCGCAAGGACAAGACCCCCATCACGATTTATCTGGTCAGCGGCGTGAAGCTAACCGGAAAGATCCGCTCCTTCGACAAGTACTCCGTCTTGCTGGAGAACAACAGTCAGGAGCAGTTGATTTTCAAACACGCCATTTCGACCGTGGTGAGCAATCGGAGTGTGATGCACGCTGAGCATCGCCCTGCGTTGACCGGCATGGGGCCCGCGGCAGTTCCGGCGCCCGCACCTCCGGCAGCGAACGCCGAGCAGCGATAAGACAGGGAGCGCCGTAGTTGGCAGTTGAAGGCGGCACCGGTAGCCATCCGATGGGTGATGCTGGCCGTTGGAAGGGCACGACGGAGCGCGCTGTTCTCGTCGGGGTGGACCTGACGACGAGCGGCCGGAAAAGGCGACCCGCTGCGGATGGTGCGCGCAGGGCGGCGGTGCGTCCAGAAGAGGATAATGCAAATGAAAGCCTGACCGGCGATGATGGCCATCGCCGGAGCGGCAGTCGTATGTCTGCCGTCGATTCACCGGGACTCGACGCCGAGGAGTCGCTCGCGGAATTTCGCGAACTGGTGCGCAGCGCGGGCGGAGAAATTGCTGCCGAACTGATGCAGCGGCGCGCGCGGCCGGATCCGGCCACCCTCATCGGGCAGGGTAAGGTGGAGGAGATCGCCGGCGTGGCCGCGTCGACGAATGCCAACCTGGTGCTCTTCGATCATGATTTGAGCCCGACGCAGTTGCGGAACCTGGAAGCGGCGCTGCCGTGTCGCGTTCTGGACAGGACGCAGCTAATCCTGGACATTTTTGCGCGGCATGCGCGGACACGGGAAGGCCAGTTGCAGGTAGAGCTGGCGCAGCTCGAGTACATGCTTCCGCGCCTTGCCGGACGGGGCAAAGCCATGTCGCAGCTTGGCGGCGGCATCGGAACCCGAGGCCCCGGCGAAACGCAGCTTGAAACCGACCGTCGAAAAATCCAACGCAGGATAGATCAGCTCAAGTCCGATCTGGAGGCGGTGCGACGGGTCAGGCGTCAGCAGCGGCAAAGGCGAGAAGCTGTGCCGGTGCCAACGGTGGCTCTTGTGGGATACACGAACGCGGGCAAGAGCACGCTGTTCAATCGGCTGACCGGGGCGCATGTACTACAGTCATCACGGATGTTTGCGACGCTGGATCCGAAGCTGCGCGCAATTGAATTGCCGAGCAAGCGACGGGTCCTGCTGAGCGATACCGTAGGATTCATTCGCAACCTGCCACACACGCTGGTGACGAGTTTTCGCGCAACGCTGGAGGAAGTGGAACAGGCGGAGATCCTGCTGCATGTGCGCGATGCTTCGTCGAGCTATGGGGAAGAGCAGAAGGCGCAGGTCGAAAAGGTGCTGGACGAGCTCAAGGCGCTCAACAAGCCCCACATTGAGGTTCTGAACAAGATTGACCTGCTGAATGTGCACGAGCGCGAGGGGCTGACTCAGCGAGAGGGTGGCCGCCAACCCGAGGTCCTGGTTTCGGCGCAGACGGGCGAGGGCACGGACGCGCTGCTGGAAGCGATCGACAGGGCACTGTATTCCGACCCGGTGATCGAGACGGAGATGCGCGTGCCACAGAGTGACGGTGCGGCACTTGCAACAATCGACGCGGGAATGGTGGTGCATGAGCGCAAGTACGAAGGGAATCTGGTGCGGCTGAAAGTCAGCGGTCCGGCATCTCTCTTGGGGCGATTGCGGAGGTATCGGATGCGTGATGAGCAGTGTGGGGTGGGAGATGATCAGGTTCAGGAGGCACGGTGAAGCTGGGGCATAGCGAGCAGGTCAAATCCATCACGACACTTGAGAGCCGCGAGATTTACCGCAACCAGTGGCTGCGCTTGCGCGAGGACAAGATCCTTCGCTCCAACGGCAAGGAAGGCATCTATAGCGTGGTCGACAAAGACGACTGCGCCGCCATCATTCCGATACAGGACGGCAAGGTGTGGCTGGTCGAGCAGTTCCGCTACACCATCCAGGAGCGCGCTCTGGAAATACCGCAGGGCGGATGGGAGACTGCGATCGACGATCCTGAGGAACTGGCGCGCGGCGAACTGAAAGAAGAGACCGGGCTGCATGCGGCGGAGATGGTTTACCTCGGCTTTCTCTGGATTGCTTATGGTTTCTCGCGGCAGAAGCAGCATGTCTTTCTGGCGACAGGATTGACGCTGCAGGAACGCGATCCGGATGACGAAGAGCATGATCTGATCATCCACACAAAGCCGGTCGAGGAATTCGAGCAGATGATGCTGGATGGACGGATACGTGATGCGTCGACCGTGGGTGCCTGGGGACTTTATTTGATGTGGAAGAGAGGCCACGGATCAGTGATCAGAAGGTGAGGTTCGGACACGTCCGGTCTCAAAATCGAGACCTGGGGCACCCGACATTTACCAGATCTGAACGCGATCGTCAATCAAGTTACTTGAGGTTGAAGAACTCGCTCATGTCAGAGGCGGAGGCCGCGGCGCCGGGAGGGTTAGACAGGCTGAGGACTTCCATTACAGTTCGCAGCATGTTCTGGTGCTGATAGGTAGTTTTTGAGGTTTGAGTATATCCGGCTTTCACGATCGGGCCCCAGAATGTGGCAACGATATGGCCTCCTCCGTTCGTGATATCCGAGTCGACCGATTCGTCGAAGAGGACGATGAGAAGGCCGTCGCCGCCGATCTGGAAGGCTGGATTCGTGGTGAGAGGTCCAATGATGTTGGATTGAAGCCAATTGTCCGCCGCTTGCGGAGTGCCGTTGTGTGCGTCGTCGTTCAGATCCGGAACGACGAATGAAAAGGCGGGCAGGGTCTTGTTGGCGGCGTCGGTGGTGAATTGGGTGAATGGCTGGATCACCTGATTGGCGATCGTGGTATTTGATGCTACGTCGGACAGCATCGCGAAAGGGTTATGGCGAATTACATATAGCCCTGTGTTCCCGCCCACGTACCCCTGCTTGATGCCTTCGGCGTAGACCTTGAAGCTTACTTTTGCGGAGAGCATGCGCCGAGCGATGTTGTCGACGTCCCAGACTTTCGTTGAGCTGTCATCGAGAGTGAGGGTCTGGCCCGTGGTGAGCATGAAGTAGTTGGGAATGGAGGGGTGCGCGTTGGCGTAGTAGTTGCTGGCGAGCGAGCCCGCTTTGATCAGCGCGTTCAGATGCGGCCAAGCCGTCATGTTGCCGGCAACCGAAGAGTAGCTCTGGTTCTCTTCCATGACGAGCACAACGTGCTGGCTTGTAGGCATGGCGGTGGGGGTAGGCGTTGGAGTCGGAGGCGGGGGCGTTGGCGAGGAGGGTGGCGATGAAGAGACTGATGAGCTACCGCCGCAGGCGCAGATTACAGCTAAGACTAGAAGGAGAGAACCCGGAAGCAAGATCGGTAGACGTCTGGATTTTGCCGAGGAGCTCATCGGGAGTGCCTGTTTCCGAGCGTGTCTGGAGTGTCTGGCGCAGGCAGAGCAGAAGCGCACGATAGCTATGATGCGGCCCGGAGGAGTTGAGAAAGCAGCCGGTAAATTAAGATGCAGTCATCTTGGAGGCATTGCAAATGGGAGCAATTCAGCGGATAGCTGTGTGGGGGATGGTGGCTGGGTTTTGGTGGGTGTCGACCTGCCCGGCGGCATCGCAGGAGCGGCCCGGCAATCAGCAGCAAACGGCTCAGCAGCCTGCGCAGCAGTCGCATCCGGGCGCAGACGAGAAAGAAAAGGATGGGAAGGAGACGCCGATCCCACCCGAGAAGAGCTCGGTGACACACCATGAACTGACGGCTGGGGGCAAGCCGTTGAAGTACACGGCAACGGCGGGTACGCTGCTGATTCGCGACGAGGAAGACAAGCCCTACGGCAGTATGTTCTATGTGGCATACACGCTGGACGGCGGGGAACCGGGGGCGAGACCGGTGAGTTTTCTCTACAACGGCGGTCCCGGAGCCGCAACCTTGTGGTTGCACATGGGTTCATTCTCGCCGGTACGGATCGAGACGGACAGTCCCAACGCGACTGGAGGTCCTCCCTTCAAGCTGATTCCGAATCAGTATTCGCTCCTCGACAAGACGGACCTGGTATTTGTCGATGCGCCACTGACGGGGTATTCGCGGGCAGTCGGCAAAGCACAGGCGAAGGACTTCACAGGAGTGGATCAGGACCTGAAGGCGTTCGATCGCTTCATTGCCCGTTACATTACGGTGAATCAGCGGTGGAACTCGCCGAAATTCCTCATCGGTGAATCCTACGGGACAACGCGGTCTGCGGGGCTATCGGACCTGCTGGCGAACGATGGAGTTCAGTTGAACGGAATTGTGCTGATCTCGTCGATCCTGAACTACGCCATTCGCTCGCCGGGATACGACATGATCTACATCGGCAATGTTCCCAGTTACGCGGCGGCTGCATGGTACTTCAACAAAGTGCAAAACAAGACGCCGGATGTAGCGGCGTGGGTTCAGCAGGCGCGCGAGTTCGCTTCCGGCCCGTATGCTCAGGCTCTCTTTCAGGGTGACAAGCTTTCCGCTGCGCAACTCGATTCAGTCGCGAAAGAGATGAGCCGACTTACCGGCCTGAGCGTGGACTACATCAAGGAAGCAAATTTGCGGGTTTCGCCGACCCGCTTCCGAAAGGAAGTGATGCGTGGCGATCGCCGCACGCTGGGCCGCTACGATGTGCGCTTCGAGGGGATCGACATCGATGCTGCAGGCGAGAATCCGAGCTACGATGCTTCCGACACCGGGATCACGGGCGCCTTTGTTGCGGCGATTCACGACTACCTCGAACGCGAGCTGAAGTATGAGAGCACGGATTACTACAAGGTGAGCGCGGGATCAATCGGACAGTGGGATTGGAAGCACAAGCCTCCGAGCGGAGGCCCGGGTCAGGGTGGCGAGCAGTTGCAGCCGTATGTGGCGGGCGATCTGGGCGCTGCGATCCGGAAGAATCCGCACCTGAAAGTGTTTTCGGCCAACGGGTATTTCGATCTGGCGACGCCGTTCTTTCTGACGGAATACGATCTGGACCACATGAATCTCGAGCCGGAACTGCGCGGAAACGTGCAGTTCGGGTACTATCCGTCGGGGCACATGATCTATCTGAATCTTGACGCACTCAAGCAGTTGCGAGATGACTTGGCGGGATTTATCGATAAGGCTTCGAAGCGGTGAGGTGTGGATTCCCAGGTCTCACTTTACGGAGACGGGGGAATCCATGGTTGATGCGGTTAGTTCTGGGGTTGAGGAGTTGAGCCGTCCGAAGGCGGAGGCGGTGCTTCGCCGGAGCCGCCACCCATGGGACGATTGCGGCGCATGTGTTCCCGCATTGCGTCGAATTTCTGTTTTTGATCGTCGTTGAGCACGGCCTTGATGGAGTTGTTTGTTCCCTCCATGATGCTGTGAGCCTGAGTGCGGCGATCTTCAGGAACTGCGGACTGGTCCTGGAAGAGAGCCTGCATCTTCTGCTGGCGCTCGACGAGCAGGGGCTTGATCTTCTCCTGCTGATCGGAAGTGAGGTTTAGCTCGCGCGTCAGGCGCTGTAGCTGACGGTCAGGATCCATGCGCATGCCGCGGCGGCCCATCCCTTGCGGTGGTGGTCCGGCCTGGTTCTGATCAGGGGGAGGGGGAGGGGTGTCCTGGGCGAGTGCGGCAGCACTGCCGCCGATGGTGAGCAGGCCGCCGAGGGCCAACGTTAAAAGTCTAGTTTTCATATAGGTTGTGAATCCTCCGATTCTGCACAAAGAGCCGCCCGCGGATGCGGGATGGTTCTTCGTTTCCAAGCCCGAGGTCGTGCTGTCGGGCAGGTCGTAACAGGGTAGACGCGGAATCCTGGAGCAAGATGCGGTACTGCCTCGGAATTCATGCGAGCGGCAGTTGAAGTAAACGTGATCAAAAGGAGGAGAAGAGCCGCAGATTATCTGGAATCTGCGGCTTCGGTTTCGTGCTCCTGCGCTTGAACTTTTTCTTCCTGGTACTCCTGGATGTGCTCGTAGACTGACACCGGGAACTTGAGATTGCGATAGACATTGCCGCAGTCGGGGTCTTCGGGGTTGGGGAGAATCGGGAACTCCTGCTGAGACTGCCAGGCGAGGATTCGTTCACGGCGCGGAGGATTGTAGTCGCGGCCTTTCACCTGCCGAAGGAGTGCGGCGGCCTCTTCAGGGTTGGTGCCAGGATCTTTGGTGAGCCACTGAAGCATGGCATCTTCGGGCAGGAAGTGGTGCGCGACCATGGCGAAGACAAGACGGCCGTAGTGGCCGATGTCATGCCCGGAGTCGAGTGCATTGAGCAGGTGATCCATCATGGGCTCGCTGCGGAGGGCTGCAAAAACCTCGTCTTCGTTGTGCTGGCTCGAGTCTCCTGGCTCGATCGCTGGGTCTTCGCTGGACCGGTTTTGATCTTCCTTTGAGGACTGCCGCGGATGTGAGTTCTTGAGCAGTTCGAGACGTTCTTCAAGCTGTTCTACCCGGCGCTCGGCGTTTTCGGCGCGCTGTTTGGCATTGCCAAGAGAATCGGAGTCATGAGTTCGTTCGGATTGATCGGAGATAGCAGATCGGGACATGGGCCCTCCTTCGCTTTTTCTTTGCCTTCAGATGCTGTGGAGGGTTGGGGATGTTGCATCGAACGACGCAGCGAATGAGGAATGTGAACCTGAAAACGGAACGGTTCTGGAGGATTAGCAGGAGAAGTGTGAGCGGGAAAAAACTGCACCCAAAAACTAAGAGGCGGGCCGGTCGGTTATGGGAGTGGAAGGATTCCCAAAACCGACTGCCCGCTGGACCCTGAACCGGGTCTAGGTGGTATGTTTAGTTTAGGCTTGTTTCGCGGGAAAGCAAGCCTTTTCTGGGAACGTATTCCCGATTCGTGACAGCAGTCACAAGACCCTCCCACATCTCGCCGTACGGCGTTGACCGTTGGGGTTTGCCCCTGATAAAAAAAGGTGTTCTACCTCTCTGGGAAGACCCTGTCTGCCTGAGTTAATCGAAAACAAGCATGGAAGATATCGTTCAACAAGTCGGTGCGCTCCTGCTCGGTGCGGTTCCCACAATTCTGCTTTTTGTGGTGCTGGTTGCGGCCTATCAACTTCTCGTCCAAGGCCCGCTGAATCGGGTGCTGGCTGAACGTCGTGCGCGGACCGAAGGCGCCGTGGAGAACGCCCACAAGGCCATCGCCGATGCCGAGGCGAAGGCCGCAGAGTATGCGGATAAGCTGAGGCTGGCACGGGCTGAGATTTTCAAGATGCGTGAACAACGGGCCAAGCAGCGGAATTCGGAGCGCGAGGCCGCTCTTGATGAGACGCGCAAGGCGGCGGTAGTGAAGGTAACCCAATCGCGTACGGAGATCGAGGCGGAAACTGAGGGTGCCCGGCAGTCGATCCAGGTTTCGGCGGGCGAGCTTGCCAGTCAGGTGGTTCGAGCGGTCCTTCCGCTTGCTGCCGGGAGTTCCCGTTGAGAGACAGTCTGATGCGTCTACGAGTGGGATTCCGGTCGTACGGAGCAGTGCTGCTCTGCATGCTGACTTTGTTCTCGGCTTCTCCGCGCCTGGTGATAGCTCAACAGCATCCCGAGCCGGCGGCGCAGCCTTCGATCGAGTCTCCGGCGGAAGAGGCCAAGAACCCGCCGCGTACCGAGGCGGCCAAATCTGAAGAGGAAAACAACGATCAGTACCGGCACGCTCCGATTGTTGAGTCACTGGCGCGGCTCATGCACATGGACGTGGAGACTGCGGCGCGGACCTTCGAGATTTTCAATGTGAGTGTCGTGGTTTTGGGCATTGTGATTCCGCTGATACGGATTACACCGCGCTTGATGCGGAAGCGTACCCAGAAAATTCAATTGGACATGGAAACCGCGCGTAGATCGACAGAAGACGCCAACATGCGTCTGAGCGCGGTTGAGGCGAAACTGGCCAGCCTGGACAACCAGATTGCGAAGTTCCGCTCCGAAGTTGAAGAGCAGATTGCGCAGGACGAGCAGCGCGGCAGGGCTGCGATAGAAGAAGAACGCTCACGCATCGTAGCTTCTGCCGAGGCGGAGATCAATGTGGCGGCGGCGCAGGCGAAGCGGTCGTTGCGGCATTTTGCTGCGGATCTGGCTATCGATCAGGCCGCCAAGCAGCTGGTGCTGACGCCGGAGACGGATCGCGCTTTAATCGTGCAGTTTGTCAATGAGGCAGGTCGCGACGGGATGAACGGCGGAGGTAGAGGCTGATGGCCGCGGCATTTGCAGCACGTTACGCTCGCGCATTCGCTGATGTCGTAGCTTCGGCAAAGCTGGATGCGGCAGCACTGGACCGTCAGTTCACCGATTTTCTGGCGACCTGGGACGGCAGCAGGGAATTGCGCGAACTGTTTATCAACCCTGCGATCCCGGCTGTGCAGAAGGTCGCGATTCTGGACAAGCTGAACGCGAAGATGGGGCTGCAGCGCGAGTTGCGCAACCTGTTGGCGGTGCTGATTAACAACGATCGCATCGGCGAGGTTCACGAGGTTGCATTCGCATGGCGCAGCGAGATGCAGGAGCGGCTCGGGATCCGCCAGGCAGAAATCGTCACAGCGCGGCAGTTGAATGAGAGCGAGCGCGCGGAACTGGTGGCCGGGGTCGGGAAATTGGCCGGTGCGCACATTGAGCCGACATTCAAGCTGGACCCAGGGATTATCGGCGGAACTGTAGTGCGAATCGGATCGACGGTGTGGGATGGATCGGTTCGTGGACGGCTGGAGCGGCTTAAGGAAGCGCTGGTCAGTGGTTAGCAGTCGGGTTTAGATTGCCGAATTTTGGTTGAGGCTTTTGAGTTTCGGGGCTGCGAAGTCCCTCGAGAAGGATAGGAAGAGCGGAAATGGCTCAGATCAAAGCAGACGAGATTACACAACTACTGCGCGAGCAGATCGCGAACTACGACTCGAAGGTCCAGGTGGACGAAGTCGGAACAATTACTTCGCTCGGCGACGGAATTGCGCGCCTGCATGGGCTCGACAAGGTTATGGCGGGCGAACTGCTGGCATTCCCGCACGGCATTGCCGGACTGGCTCTCTCGTTAGAAGAAGACCAGGTAGGCGCGGTGGTCCTTGGCGACTATACCGAGATCCGCGAAGGCGATGAGGTAAAGCGCACCGGCAAGATTTTGTCAGTGCCGGTAGGCGATGCGATGATCGGACGCGTTGTGAACGCGCTGGGCGCTCCGATTGACGACAAGGGGCCAATCGCGACAACGCAGGCGAATCCGATGGAGCGCCTGGCTCCTGGAATTATCGATCGACAGGGTGTTCGTGAGCCGATGGCGACGGGTCTAAAGGCGATCGATGCCATGATCCCGATCGGCCGCGGGCAACGCGAGTTGATCATCGGCGACCGGCAGACCGGCAAGACGGCGGTTCTGCTCGATACGATCATCAATAATGCGAAGAACAACCTGATTTGCATCTATTGCGCTATCGGGCAAAAACGTTCGTCGATCGCACAGGTAGTGCAGACGCTGACCGAGGCGGGGGCGATGGGGCACACGATTATCGTGGCCGCATCTGCCTCAGAGCCCGCGCCGATGTTGTACCTCGCACCGTATGCCGCGACCGCCATCGGCGAGTACTTCCGCGATAACGGCAAGCACGCGCTGGTGATGTACGACGATCTGTCGAAACACGCCATGGCCTATCGCGAGATTTCGCTGCTGCTGCGCCGTCCGCCGGGCCGCGAGGCGTATCCAGGCGACGTCTTCTATCTTCATTCGCGGCTCCTGGAGCGGTCGTCGAAGCTGAGTGCGAATCGGGGCGGCGGTTCCTTGACGGCTCTGCCGGTCATCGAAACCCAAGCCGGCGACGTTTCGGCGTACATTCCGACGAACGTGATTTCGATCACGGACGGGCAGATATTCCTCGAAACCGACCTCTTCAACTCCGGCGTTCGTCCGGCGGTGAACGTGGGACTTTCGGTATCGCGCGTGGGATTCTCAGCGGCTATCAAGGCAGTGAAGCAGGTTGGATCGACGCTGAAACTGGATCTGGCACAGTACCGGGAACTGGCGGCATTTGCGCAGTTTGGTTCGGACCTCGATCCCCTGACGCAGAAGCAACTGAACCGCGGCCAGAGATTGACGGAGCTGTTGAAGCAGCCGCAGTTCCATCCGCTTACCTGGCAGCAGCAGGTCACGATTCTGTTTGCAGGTACGCAGGGCTATCTGGATGATGTGGACGTTTCCGACATCCGGGCATTTGAAGATGGCCTGCACAAATACTTTGCCAGCGCGCAGACCGCGCTGATGGATGACCTGACCAAGAAGAAGCAATTGGACGATGATGTGCGGAACCGCCTGCACGCGGCGATGAAGGAGTACAAGGCAAACTTCCTGGCGGAGCTGCAGACAGCGAAGGCGTAGCGACTTATGGCGAACGTACTGGATCTACGGCGGCGCATCCGCAGCGTGAAGAACACGCGGCAGATCACTAAAGCCATGAAGATGGTCTCTGCGGCGAAGTTGCGTCGCGCGCAGGAGCGGGCATTGGCGGCGCGACCCTACGCGAAGATGATCACCAGCGTGCTGGAGTCATTGACGCGGCGCGTCGATATCTTCGATGAAGAGACGGGCAATCTGCGGCATCCTCTGTTTGCCACGCGGCCCGAGAAGCGCGTGCTGCTCGTCGTGATCAGCGGAGACAAGGGATTTGCGGGCGCGTTTAACGCGAATATTACCAAGACGGCATTCCAGTTCATCAGCGGCAATCCCGATCTCGAAATCGATATCGAGGCGATCGGGCGTAAGGGACGCGATTTGCTGCGGCGGAGATTTCCAATTGCTGCCTATACGGAGCAGACGGACGAGAACGGCGGCAAGGGCCAAGTCCGCAATGAGCGCAAGGGTAAGGTGGAGATCACCGGTGACCATCCCGGAATGCTGCTGAAGCTGGAAGCGAGTCGCGTATTCGAACTGGCGCAGAGCATCATCTCGCGGTACGTGCATGAAGAGATCGACGCAGCTTACATCGTCTACAACGAATTCAAGTCGGTGATTTCGCAAAGGCTCGTTGTGGAGCGGCTTCTGCCCATCCTGGAGATCGGTAAGCGGCAGATCACCGAGGCGGAAGAACCGACACCGGAACAGCGGGAGATCGCAGCCCATGCGGCGGTCAGCGCGGGCATCACGCTGGAAGAGGCGAATACTGAAGAGGCCGATGAAGAGTCGAAGAAATTCGGCACGGCCAACGTGGACTACATTTACGAGCAGCCCGCGGAAGAGCTGTTCAACGGCCTGCTGCCGCAGTATGTATCGGCGATGCTCTACCACGCGATGACGGAGTCAGTGGCCGCAGAGCACGCGGCACGCATGACGGCGATGGATTCGGCGACCAACAACGCATCGGACATGATCGATTCGTACACGCTGGAGATGAACCGTGTGCGCCAGGCGGCTATCACAAAGGAAATTATTGAAATTGTCAGCGGCGCGGCCGCTGTCTAGCACTGGAAGGCAGAGTTTATGGCAGAAAACATTGGCAAGGTGATTCAGATCTCCGGACCCGCGGTAGACGTGCAGTTTGAAGAGGCGACGATGCCGCCGATTTTTCAGGCGCTGCGCGTAACCAGCGATGGCTTCAACGTCCCGGCTCCCATTAATGTCGTTCTCGAGGTGCAGCAGCACCTGGGCGAGGGGCGCGTCCGGACTGTCGCCATGGAAGCGACTGACGGGATGGTGCGTGGGATGAAGGCCATCGACCTCGGCGGCCCGATTCGTGTTCCCGTGGGCAAGGAGACGCTGGGGCGGGTGATCAACGTGATCGGCGAACCTGTGGATGAGCTTGGCCCGATCGGGGAAAAGCAACGCAATCCCATCCATCGTCCTGCGCCGCTGTTCGACGAGCAGTCGACGCATGAAGAGATGTTCGAGACCGGCATTAAGGTCATCGACCTTATCCAGCCGTTCTTGAAGGGCGGGAAGATCGGCCTGTTTGGCGGTGCCGGCGTCGGCAAAACCGTCGTCATTATGGAACTGATCAACAACGTGGCCAAGAACCACGGCGGCTACTCGGTGTTTGCCGGCGTGGGCGAGCGTACGCGCGAAGGCAACGACCTCTGGACCGAAATGACTGAGTCGGGCGTGATCAAACCGGGTAAATTTCAGGAATCGAAGTGCGCACTGGTCTATGGCCAGATGACTGAGCCGCCCGGAGCACGTCTGCGCGTTGCTCTCACCGGACTTACGGTGGCCGAGTACTTCCGCGACGTTGAAGGATCCGACACACTGCTTTTTATCGACAATATCTTCCGATTCACGCAAGCCGGTTCTGAAGTGTCCACGTTGCTTGGCCGTATGCCTTCCGCCGTGGGATACCAGCCGAACCTCGCCACGGAAATGGGCGAACTGCAGGAGCGCATCACTTCCACCAACAAAGGCTCGGTAACGTCGGTGCAGGCGGTTTACGTGCCCGCCGACGACTTGACCGATCCGGCTCCGGCGACTACGTTTGCGCACCTTGATGCAACGACAGTGTTGAGTCGTCCGCTCTCGGAACTCGGCATCTATCCGGCCGTCGATCCACTGGCTTCCACTTCCCGTATTCTTTCGGCACGCATTGTCGGCGATGAGCACTACAACGTGGCTCAGGGTGTGAAGAAGATCCTGCAGCGCTACAAAGACCTGCAGGACATCATCGCGATTCTTGGAATCGACGAACTCTCGGAAGAAGACAAGCTCACCGTGGCACGCGCGCGGAAGGTGCAGAAGTTCCTTTCGCAGCCGTTTCACGTGGCCGAGCAGTTCACGGGCATTCCGGGGGCGTATGTAAAGATTGCGGATACTGTACGCAGCTTCAAGGAAATCATTGAGGGCAAGCACGACAGTGTCCCCGAGCAGGCCTTTTACATGAAGGGCGGTATCGAGGAAGTGCTGGAAACCGCCGAGAAGTTAAAGGCAACGGTGTAAGACAGGGATTAGGGGACAGGGAACAGGGGAGTAACAAGCCGATCCTTCAATCGATAGATCTTGAGTTTTCTCTGCTCCTTACTATTCCCTTGGCGACTGAAAGGAGCCGCCATGGCTGACGAATCAAATTCACTGCGGGTCCGGCTGGTGTCTCCGGAACGCGTTTTGATTGACACTACCGCGGACGCCGTTGAGCTTCCGGCGAAGAATGGCTACATGGAGGTGCTGTATGGGCATGCTCCGTTGATGGCCGAGCTGGGCGCCGGCGATGTGCGGCTGCATGGCGGACATGATGGCGGCGAGCAGATCTACAACGTGAGCTGGGGATTCGTTGAGGTTCTGCCGGACAGGGTGACGATTCTGGCCAACGATGCCTTGAAGCCCGAAGAGATCGATGTGCATCGGGCGCAGCAGCAACTCGACCGCGGCCAGAAGGAATGGCAGGAAGCGGGCGACAGCGAAGAGAAGTACGCGGAAGCGCTTCACCGGATCGAAGAGGCCGAGGCGAAGCTGGCCACGGCAGACGAAAAGTAAAGAATAAAGTTCCGCACCCGCAGAGCGGAAGAAAGAAGAAGGCTCTGTTCGAGAGAGCGGGGCCTTCGTGCGTTTAACTATTGCGGCTCGGGAGCGTCGGCGTCTATTGGCTTCGCCTCCCCAAGGATCCGCGACGTGACGTGCGTCTTCTCAAACTCGCGGTTTTCGGCATTCAGAAAAACCTGTCGGTGGAAAAAGTAGAGAAGGTGAATCTTGAATTCAGTGGAAAAAGTGACAGGAAACCAGACACCGTCGGGCTGGGGGGCATAGGTAACGGTAAAGCCCAGGCCGGGGACATTTGTGCCCAGAAGAGTCCGCACAGCGAAGGGAATCTTGCGAGCCATGGCAGTTGTAATGAGGACAGGCTCGTAGGCAGTGGTGTCAATGTAGGCATCGCCGTTCCAGCCGAAGTCGTCCTTGTTCTTGGGGCAAAAGGCGATGTGGAAGACGTTACGATCATTGAGACGTTCGCGGCCGACCATGCGAAAGATATAGTTGGGCTGATTTTTGGATGTGAGCGGGAAGAGGTGAGCGTTTATCCCGTCTTTCGACTTGTCGTGGATCAGGTTTTTGCGCATGTTTTCGACTATGTCGCGATCGATTGTTTCGTCGCTGTCCGGATCGAATACGGGGTCCTTGTCCTTCTTATCTTTTTTCTTGACCGCTTCTCGCCCTTTGGCATTGTCCGAATCTGCGGCCTTTGACTCTTTCTCCTTCTGATCCACTTCTGCATTCTTCGGTTTGTCTTCGTCGCCAGGCAGCAGCTTTTCATACGTGACGTACTTCTTATTCTTGAGCATGCGTCCGTCGAGCTTTAGCAATTGCTCGTGTGTACTTCCCACAGACGGAGTGAAGCGGTAATCGGTGATCTCTTCGCACTGGATTGTCTTGCCTTTGCGCGACACCATGCGCGCGTGCTGCACATAGACGTAGTGGGTCCGCTCCATCTCGGAGGCGTCCTGGTTGGCTGCTACGCGGCTCATGATGGCTTCGGCGGACGGGAGCGCGACTGGCGGAGTATCATCTTGCGCCGTGCACAAACATGCAGACAACAGAAAAGCCGAAATCAACGGAGAAGCAAGACAACGCATCATGGACAGTCCTCCCGATGGATCAGTTTTGATCTCTGGCCCGGTTCGTGTGATATCTGAAACCCGTTCTGCAGTCAGTGACACAGAATCTACGGGAGAGTTGTTGAAGGCAAAAACTTTGTGACGAAGAAAGGAGCAGTCGCGCAGACATCCTTCGCCTTTGGGTAGGTGCAACATTCCGACCGTGGACACCGGTGGACAATCACCTTGCCAGAGAGTGATGTATACGATTACATTTGCCCTTCGGGTGAACTAATATGAAATTGCCTTTTCGCTTTTGTGACGGGCTCTGCCGCATCGCGACGTGCCTTCTGGTCATCGCGTCCGCCTTCCCAGCATTTTCTGCCGAAGCGCCCCGGCTGTTACAGAAAGATGGCCGCTACACATTGCTTGTCGATGGACGTCCTTACCTGATCCTTGGTGGCCAGATTCACAATTCTAGCGGATGGCCGAGCGAACTTCCGCAGGTATGGGATTCAATGGCCGCGCTCCATGCGAACACGATCGAAGCTCCGGTCTATTGGGAACAACTCGAACCGCAGCCCGGCAAGTTCGAATTCGCAAACGTTGATGCGATCATCGAGGGTGCTCGCGCCCATAATCTGCACGTCGTGATCCTCTGGTTCGGAACCTGGAAGAACGGAAATATGCATTATGTTCCCGCGTGGGTGAAGGCCGACACCACCCGGTTTCCGCGTATTATCCGTCCCGACGGCCTGCCAATCGATGTGCTTTCGCCGATATCCCGAAACACGCTGGAGGCTGACAAAGCAGCGTTCATTGCCCTGACGCATCATCTCGCCCAAATCGACCGCGAGCAGCATACGGTTCTGATGATCCAGATCGAGAATGAATCCGGAAACGTGGGCAGCGTACGCGACTACTCTGCGCAGGCCAACAAGGAATTCGCCGGCGATGTTCCCGCCGATCTGCTTGCTGCGACCGGCAAGCAGCGTGGCACATGGAGCCAGGCATTTGGCAGCGAGGCTGACGAAATCTTCCAGGCCTACTATCAAGCCAAATACATCAATGAAATTGCCGCGGCTGGGAAGCGCGGATTCGACATCCCGTACTACATCAATGTCTGGATAAACTATCCAGCCGCAGAGCTTCCGCAGCGCCAGATCGATCAGCCCGGAATTGGCTATCCGAGCGGAGGCGCCGTGCAGAAACTCGTCGGGCTCTGGCGCAAACTCGCACCATCGATTGACATGATCGGCCCTGATATCTATACAGACGATTCGCAGGTATATCGCGAAACAATGGCCGTTTATCACCGCCCAGATAATCCGCTCTGGATTCCGGAGACGGGCCGCAGCGACAGCTTCGCGAAGTTTTTCTTCTACGCACTTGGCGACGGCGCTATCGGTTTTTCTCCGTTCGGCGTCGACCAGAGCGGCTGGAACATTCTTGGAAACGAGCCCTGGACGGCGCACGCCCGCAATTACGCTCTTATCGGTCCCATGGATCGCGAGATCGCCGAGTTGGAATCAGAAGGCAAGTTGAAGACAGCGGTTGAAGAGCCCGGCCAGGCCACGCAAGAGATCGATTTTGGCGTATGGCAGGCGACCGTGGCATTTGGCTTTCCGCAGCATGACGGCCGTCGCGCACCGGGTACCAAGGATGCTCACGGTGCAGCTCTCGTCGCTCAACTTGGCCCAGACGAATTTCTGGTCACTGGCGTGGACGCGAGCGTTGTCTTCCATCTGCCGAATAAACCAGCGTGGATTCGCAGCGAGATTCTAACCGCCGAACAGGGTGCATACGAAAACGGCGTCTGGAAGCCGCTTCGCCTATGGAACGGCGACGAAACCGATCGCGGCCTCTGTTTCTATGAGAAGCCAACCGTGGTGCGCGTCAAAATGCATCGCTTCTAGAGAAACTTAGACAGATCGTGTGATCACGCTGCGAGCGGCTTGTAATCTCGGGTTGCTCTCATAATCATCTGGACTCTCAGACCTCAGTTGCTCTTCCGGTGCTCGCGTGCAGGTATGGAAAGAGTGCGGCGGCCGTATGAGCTGGAGTCCGATCAATTTCGCCTAAGAGAGGAGCCTATATTGGCTACTCTTCTCGGAATCTGAGGTTCGCGAATGGATGCGACCCTGCCCGATTGGATAGGCCCACTGATTGAGTAGGCTCAGTCCCAGCCGTCGTCATCTCCGATCGGCATCCCCGGCGGAGCCTCCAAAGTCTTCGCCGGCACAAATTTCTGTGGATTTTGATCGAACCTTTCCAGCCTGTCGATCATGGCCGCGCGGTGAATTGCCTCCGCCAAATCTTGCGGCATCGGAGTGCCCTTCCACTGTTTCAGCATGTCGCGAAGATGCCAGAGTGCAATCGCCCGCACCTGGCTTGATCCCGCCGGATCGACGGCCAGTGCCATCTGCGCCTCGAGAGCGCGGAACTCCACCGCACGTTCCACCTCTGACGACATCGTGTGGCCACCTTCAGGTCGCTCTGCCACCGTCGCCGATATGGCTTCCATCATTCCGCGCAATGAAGTCGATCCCGGCACACGCATGTGGTACTCAATGATCCTGCTCGCGCGTTCGGGATTCAGCAAGACTTTCAGCGTCAAGTCCGCTGCCGACTCAGCTGCTGCAACGGGGTCGAACGCCACTCCCGTATGCGCCGGGAATGACTCCTTCGTTCGTGGATACCCTGGAGGCACCGGCGGCAGGAGCTTCAATATCGATTCCGGCAGAGTCAGAGTTTCGGGCGAGAGGGTCTTCAGCACCGCCGTCAATGCTGCTCTCTGCTGTTTTGGATCAACGACGGATGGGTTCGGTAGTCCATCGCCCCGCAGGTTATAGCGATAGTCAAGCCCACCGATCTCCTTGATTGCTGCCTCTGTTTGATACCGGTGATACAGGTAGAGGGGAACCAGCGTCTTCTCAAGTTCTGCCATCGGCGTTCCCGGCTTGATCGTGTTCTCGCCGAAGTTTTGCAACGCCGCTGCCCGCACGGCGAGCACGCGATCCAGTTCCGCTGCTGGATCATCTCCGTTATCCCACAAGTGTGCACGCGGATGCGCCGACCCGAGTGGCCGAGCATCTTCATCGGTGATGAACACCTGCCCCGCACGATCCGCATCGGACAGAATTCTCGTGAGCGCCGCGTTCTTTGCTTCAGAGCTTGTACCCGAGGGGAACTCGCGATAGCCGTAGTCGATTGCAACCTTATCCCAGGCGCCAATTTCCGCCGCGTAGGCATGCGAGGAATCGATTCGGCCGCTACTGTCGAGTGTGAACAGTGGATGGGGATAATCCATCACGCTGTCGCCCTGCTTTACGGTGGAAGCGGCAAAGTTGTGCGCCAGGCCCAGCGTGTGCCCGGTTTCGTGTGCGGCGAGCTGGCGAATTCGCGCCAGCACCATCTTCAGCATAGGGTCATCCGCTGGCTTCTTACCGTCCGCATAGGGCGACAGCATCGCCTCGGCAATCAGGTAGTCTTGTCGCGCGCGAAGCGATCCAAGCGTCACGTTGCCCTTGATAATCTCACCTGTTCGGGGATCGGCAATGACCGCCCCATAGCTCCATCCGCGCGTATAACGATGCACCCACTGGATGATGTTGTAACGAACATCCATCGGGTCGGCGCCTTCGGGCAGAAGTTCGACGCGGAATGTGCCCTTTGCCCATCCGGCCGCTTGGAACGCTTCGTCCCACCACCGCGCGCCCTCCAGCAGCGCAGTTCGCACCGGCTCTGGAGCACCCCGATCTACGTAGTACTGAATCGGTGTCACCGGCTTGCATTCCGCCGTACAATTCGGGTCCTGCTTTACGAGCCGGTGCCGAACGAGAAAAAGTTGATCCAGTGGTTCACCAAGAGGCGCGGTGTAATCGCGATAGATGTTCGCAAAGTATCCTGCTCGAGGCACGGCTCGGCGAGGTACGAATCCCGGTCCAGGCAGTTCAATGAAGGAACTCCGCTCGCGAATCGTCATGGCATGTGGATCGGGCGTAACGTTGTTCACGAATTCGCCGGTCGGCGGTGCGTCCGTTACAAAAGTGAGTTCCGCTTCAACCTCGGTGTTCTTCGGGAAGGCCTTCGTGTCGTCGAGCGCGATCGCGGAGCGGCTTGCATCCAGGTGATACGATCCTTGCTTCAACCTCGCTAGAGCGTCAGAAACGCCGTGGCCGTCATGTAGAAAGAACTCTGTCGCATCTACCAGCACTTCGCCATCGCTCGATTCTGCTGCAACGGTGAATCCCCAGAGAACCGATTCCGGGAACGATTGTCTCACTGCAAGCTGCTCATCTTTGTCGCTGCTCGATGTGCGAAACGCGAGGTTCGGCTGTACCAGAAGCACCTTCGGCCCGCTGCGCTCGAAGTGAACGATCCTGCCTTCGGACACCTGTCCACGATCAAGCCCCAGATCATTCGACCCTGTCCCGAATGGCAGGGAAGTGATGAAGAGGAAATCCCCGCTCCAGCCATTTGCCCCTAACCGCGGAATTTCAAGGTACAAATGCCCGCTCTTCGCGTCCCAATCCAAGGGAATTAGACCGTCGAGATGCTTCATGCCCGCGGTCTTATCGCGAATCGTCGAAGTCGTGGTCGGCTCTTCCGGCGAAGTCGCCTGAGGCACGGCCGCAAAACTCACAAGGGAACTGAAGCCCAGAACCAAAAGAGGAAGCGTGCGCATTCCTCCTTCTATCACGTCAGATTGAATTGCGGTGATGTTCAAACCTACGAACACCTGGGTGCCATCCTTTCGCGTTTATCGCGAAGGTGGAACATCGCTCACAGCATTATTTTAAGATCTACAGGATCCATGTCGGCGTAATCCTGATTCTCCCCACCCATTCCCCAGCAGAACTTGTACGCCTGCGTGCCCACTCCGGCATGAATTGACCATCCCGGTGAAATGACCACTTCGCGATTGGACATAACAATGTGCCGCGTCTCTTTGGGTGGGCCCATCAAGTGAAATACGCGCGCATTCTCTGCCACGTCGAAGTAAAGATACAGTTCCGAGCGACGCATGTGTGTGTGCGCCGGCATTGTGTTCCAGGTACTGCCCTCGTGCAGATGCGTCACGCCCATCACAAGCTGGCAACTCTTGGCGCCGCCCATATGGATGTACTTATATATTGTTCGACGATTGCTGGTCGCGGACGCACCGATTTCGGTCGGCTGCGCGTCTGCCTTTCGCACCACGCTCACCGGATGCGCCGTGTGCGCCGGATAGCTAAGGATGTAGAACACTGCCGGGTCTTGCTTGTTCCGCGACTCGAACCGGATCTCCGGATTCCCCCGACCTATATAGATGAGGTCCAGATTATCGAGGTCATATTCTGCATCGCCGACGTGAACGGCGCCCGGGCCTCCGATGTTCAATGCTCCGAGTTCGCGCCGCTCAGTGAAATAGCCAGCCCGGAGTTCCGGACTGGACGAGAGGGTGAGGGGCCCATCCATCGGGGAAGCCATGCCGACAACCGCGCGGTCCAGATCGACATAGTTCAGCCGAATCTCGCCTGGCTGCCAGAGACCATCTGCGAGGAAACACTCTCGCAACTCCTGCGTTGTCATACGCGGATACCGTACCGGATCCGAAATCAAGATCGTCTTCATTGCGTTCCCCAATGTGGCATCGCCACGTTCACAAGCTCTGACTAATCAAGAATAATCCTCCGTTTCTGATCGCGCGAAGGCCCCAGATTCTCAGGCATCTGGGCTCTGCTGGAATAGCTTGGTCTCGCTGTCATATCGGGAGTTGCAATGCGCTTCAGGCCCATCCCATCGGCGGGAAATCTGCGGCACCGATAGCTACACGGCATGGGAGGGGCGCAGAACAGATCGCTCCGCGCGTACAACCCCAGATTCATAAATATCCATCAAATCAACTACATAGCTGTTCGCGCTCTCTGCCATTAACCTAAAGCCGTGAAATCGAAAGACGCGGCGATCTCTGAAAGGAGCGGCAGCATGAGTTCCACCGCACACGCGCATCGAACACATCCGACATCCGATGAGGGCAAAATTCCCGGTCAAAGTACTGCTCGAACCACCCGAGGTTCCTTCGCGCATTTATGCAGTCTTGCGTCAGGCTGGGTTGGCTCCAAGTGGGCGTTTTCTGCCGCGGTGTTGATCGTGGTGGTCTGGGCCGCAACCGGCCCCATCTTTCACTATTCGAATACCTGGCAGCTCGTCATCAACACCGGCACGACGATCGTCACATTCCTTATGGTCTTCCTCATCCAGAACACACAGAATCGGGACGCCCAGGCCATCAATCTGAAGCTGAACGAACTCATTCGCTCCATCGGCTCCGCGAGCAACCAAATGATGGATATCGAGACCCTCAGCGACGACGAGTTGAACGTGCTCCACCAGCGGTATGAGAAGATTCGGGCCGAATGCGTCAGGCGGAAAAAGGGTCCTAAACAATGATTCGAAGGCCTTCAACTTAGTCCCTCAGTACGTGACTGATTCTGTCTCTCATTCAACCTTCGCCTGTTCTTCTCTTAGCGGCATCTACTTACCCTCGAGGTGTACGATCCGACAGTTCGCCGCATCTTACTGTCTGATGCGCTACTGCGTTTCGTTCGGTCGATTTGCGTTCGTTGGCAGCCCACGCTCTATCCGCGGCGCTGCCATTGCCGCCTTGCTCTGTGGCATGGTCTGCGCCATGCTGGCGCAAACTGCCCCATCCGCGACACCGCCTCAATCTCTGGCTGCGGCTCAACAGCCTTCTCCAGCAGTCCAGAACGATCCCCGCCGGCCTGAGATTCAGCCCAACCTCGCGGTGGATCGCGACCCGATTCCTTCGCCCGATCCCGAACCGGTTGCAGAAGCTCCCGGGCCCAACCCCCCGAACAGTCCCGCCAAGGTAGGCGAAATCCAGAAAGGCCAGAACGGGGTCTACACCCTTCACGAAAACGTTGATGAAGTCCTGCTCAGCTGCACCGTCATCGACGAGAAAGGTCACCCGGTTGAAGGGCTCACGCAGGCCGACTTTCGCGTCTGGGAGGATAACGCTCCGCAGCGGGTCAGCTCTTTCCGTCACCAGGATCAGCCCGTCTCGATCGGTCTGCTCATCGATAACTCGGGTTCCATGCGCGACAAGCGCACAGCTATCAATAACGCAGCCCTTAACTTGATGCGCGAGTCAAACCGGCAAGACACCGCGTTCGTAGTCAATTTCAACGATCGCGCATTTCTTGATCAGGGTTTCACTACCGATCTCGTCGCACTCAATCGGGGCCTCTCCCACTTTGATTCGAAGGGAACCACAGCGCTTTACGATGCCGTTGCGGCATCGGCCGACGAACTGGCGAAGCACGCCAAATATCCAAAGCAGGTTCTGCTCATTGTCTCTGATGGGGCAGACAATGCTTCACACCTCACTGAACAGAAAGCTATTCAGCGAGTGCAGGACCTCAGCGGCCCCGTGGTTTACTCTATCGGCTTACTTTACGACGCCGATCAGCGCGAATACCAGAGCGCACATGAGGCTTTGCAGACTCTTTCCGACGACACAGGCGGGATCGCGTACTTCCCGGCGTCCCTGGAGGAAGTGAATTCCATCGCGTCCGATGTCGCTCGCGATATCCGCAACCAGTACACGATCGGCTATCACTCCACCAAGCCTTCAAGTCTGGGAGGGTTCCGCGTCGTTCACGTCGAAGCCTACGGACGAAAAGGCGCGAAGCTGGTCGTCAGAACCCGCCGTGGCTACTACGCCAAGCCCAACACACCTAATCGGACAGCAGCACAGAGCGCTCCGAAACCGCAGTAATTTGTTTAGCTTCCCCAACAGCGACACCGACGAGCTCATCTGAAACTCCGAGTCTGGAGCGGAAGAAAGACCACGTACGTCGAACAACCGGCCGTGTTGTCTCTTCATCAGCATCGCTTTGCACCTCTGGATGGACTGCGCGGACTAGCCATCGCTGCGGTTTTCTGTTTCCACTACCGCATCGAACCGCATTCTCCGGCAGAATGGGGCTGGATTGGGGTTGACCTGTTCTTTGCGCTGTCCGGATTCTTGATCAGCGGGATCCTTTTCGACAGCCTGGGCGAGCAACACTACTTCCGAAATTTCTACATCAGGCGAGCACTACGGATATTTCCGTTGTATTGGGGACTCTGGTGCGTTCTTGTGATGTTCATGCTGGCCCAGAAGCAATTCGAAACAGGTTTCCTGGCCTGGCCTGCCTATCTTGGTAATTATCTGGGCTCCTATGCGCTCAAGGTGGGGCTCAATCATGAGCACTTCAACAGGCTTCCCGCAGCAGTACACATCGCGCAGGAGAAGCTTCGCATTCAGGTCGGGCCGTACTGGTCGTTGTGCGTTGAAGAGCAGTACTACCTCACGTGGCCCCTTGTCGTCTGGGCAGTTCGGCGACGTGAACGGCTTCTTGGAATCTGCCTCGCCGCGATGGCGTTTGTACTGGCACTGCGCATAGTGCTTCACTACTTCTTACCTCCGCAATGGGTGCACCATAACGAGGTGTACTTCTGGACGCTCACGCGAGCTGATTCGCTGCTCGCCGGATCGTCACTCGCACTCTGGGTGCGGCAGCCCGGCGGAGTTGATCGAATCCGCGTCGGTTCAATAACAGTAGGCACGCTGGTGGCTGCGAGCGCTCTTGCACTCGCGGAATGGCGATGGGGCCTCTTCCATGATGTCGCCTTTGCCGGCTGGATGCAGACGTGGGGTCTCACAGCTGTAGCTGGAGCTTCTTGCGGTGTTCTCGCGCTCAGCTTGCGGTCGCAACTTCTGGGAAGATTCCTCACGTGGGGCCCGTTGCGGCATCTTGGACGCGTGAGCTACGGCTTCTACGTTTTTCATCTGCTGTTCTGGGATTGCGACCGGGTCGTCATCGACGCGACCGCGCCGCTAGTTCCAGCGTGGCTCATCCACCTAGCGGTCTTTGCGTGGGTTTGGTTCCTGAGCTGGGTCAGCTTCCGCTGGTTTGAGACTCCGTTTCTCAGGTTGAAAGAACGATGGGGCGGACGCGGAGAGGAACGCAAGGCGCCGGCGACAGCATCACCTAGTGGCAGTGAAGCCTCCGCATTCGAACTTCAGGAGAATCATCTCCAATAAGGATACCGAACTCAATGGCAGAACCGAGCGCGCGAAGTGAATCGCGTTCGCAAAGAAGACTGGGGAGGGTCAGCCCCTCCCACAGTTTTTGCTTCGTCCAGATGATCAGTGCAGGTGGAAATCCACCTCAACCACAATCTGCACTGCGACCGGATGCCCTTCGTACATGGCCGGCTTGAACCGGTATTGACGTACGGCCTCAATCGCCTTCTCATCAAGACCCTTTCCCAGGTGTTTAGTTACATGCACGTTCTGCGGATTGCCCTGCGCATCCACGATGAGCTGAATCGAGCACGATCCCTGGTAGTTGGACTGTCGCGCTTCTTCGGTGAACTCCGGCTGAACGGAGTGAAGGACCGAAGGCGCGCTCACGCCGCCGCCCACGCTCATCAATCCGCCACCATATCCACCGCCGCTGCCTGCACCAACGCCATTACCCTTACCCGCTCCGAAGCCGCCTCCCAGTCCATGACCGAAGGCGCCTCCTGAACCGCTGCCCTGCGAGACAAGCTTGATCTGCGGCGAATTGGTATCGCCGAGATTCGCCATCTTCGGCTGATCGGGCAGGTTCACGATCGTTGTAGGTTGAATCGCCAGCTTAGGATTGTCAATCTTCAGCTTGGGAGCGCTCAACTGAACTTTGGAGACAACAACGGGCGGAGTGCCTTTGTTCACTTCAACAGGCTGACGGATTCCGCCACCGCCACCACCGTGCGCAACCTTCGGCGCAGGAAGAATCTTCGGCGGAGGAGGAGCGGGTGCGAAAAGTTTGAAATCCACATGGCTCATGTTCATCGCCGGCGCAATCACCGGACGCATCCGCATTCCGAGCCACAGGATTCCGCCGATCACGATGACGTGTACGATCGCCGAAATGACGCGCGATTTCGGGTCGCGCTCTTTCAGCGCCGCGTCCAGGCCCCCGAACGTCGGAACGGTTGTCGGCCGGTGTCGCTCGGCAGCGTGCATTGGAACCAGATAAAGAGTGCGTGGCTTCTCCGCCTCATCGTCGCGCACATCGACCGCGAGAGATGAACGGTTGTATAAAGAGCTCGCATTCGAAAACGGTCTTATCTTCGAATTGGCTTTGCGTGATTTCGACCCAAATTCACCCATAAATAATCCCGGCTATGTACGGCTTCCGGCCTCCCCATGATGAATCTTTGCGACCAAAGAAGCATTCAGATTGCCACCTGAGCTGGTATCCCCAGCCCAGGGTTGAGAGTTGAATCACCAGATCCCCTTATCGCTTCCGGTGATCTTTTGGCCCACCAGAGCTGCGGTGGCCAGCCAGGGCAGCAGACTCAGTCGAGCACCACTGTGGATCTGACGGCGCTTCAGTACGCCGGCAAGCTGTTTGCCATAAAGCATCGCGGACTGCGGCATGATCGGAACGCGAAGGAAATCCTTTGCGAAGTAAATCTGATGTCCGTCGAATCGTGCTGACTTCAACACCCACTGTGGAATATCGAGGCCCTCACCGCGGAAGCGCTTCACGTAATCGGAGATGATAGCCAGATAGGTCGCCATCCCTTCCCAGATTCCAGCAGTTCTCGCGGCCACGTAGAGGTCGTCGTAATCGACCATTCCAGTCTCGACAAGTTGGGCGCTGTCGATCACGTCGCAGAGCCGGAAGTAGAAGTGGCGGTACATGCGCTGCAACGTTGAGATCATCAGCCGGTCAGAAACGGCGGGCACGCGGAAGATCAAGTCGCCAACCGCGATGCAACGAGTGCGATCGATCAGAGATGATGCAATCGCGAACTGCTCGCCTGTCTGTCCGAGACGGCCGACATGAATCTCCACGAGCTCCGGCAGTCCTGGAACGATGAAGTTCCACTTTCCGGCCAGCCGATCGCCCCAGCTTCGTGCATCCGGAACAGCATTGAACTCTTCACGCATCAACTGAATCACTTCGCCGGGAGAAGCGTTCGTGAAAAGGTCGAGGTCACTCCCCAGATCGGGCAGATGGTCGAGCGACTTGATTACTGCGACGGAATACCGGCGGTTTGTGAATGCATTTGTGATCTGCCAAAGATGCGCGATTGCATTCTCGATGCGGGCGCGTTCTGCCGTGAGAGCCTCATCAGCCCACTCACTACGAAGTACATCACCCGCTTTGATCGTGATCTGCTTGAATGTTTCGAGCCCACGCACAATTACGTGATTAGTGTCGGCAAGGGCTACCAGGGCATCGAATTCCGGCTTGGAAATCCGCAGAACCACTTTCTCCAGTTCAGGAGAGGCAGCACTGAGACTTCCTGCCGGCGCAATCAGCAACCGAGACAGAAGATCCAGACATTTGTTATCAGATAGAGATTGCATTCTTCTCTTTTCCTATTCGAAGTTAAGAACTAAAACTGTGGCGGCGTCTGCTGCTGTTGGTTTGCCGGGGGAGCCGGTGTGCTTGGCTCGCTGGCGCCTCCGCGTGGAGTCAGCTCCACCGGCACCTGCTCCTGGCGACGTTTCCGGCTGTACACTTCCAGAGCGTCGTCCACTTTGCCGTTGCTTGTGCCGGCTACGTTCTCGAGACTCTGGCCTTCAGCTGCCAATTGAGTGGCGAGGCCAACACTGGCTTCAGAATTCTCAGCTCGCTGCGCCTTACCATAGAAGTATTGGGCCGTTTCGAGATCTCCATCCTGTTCAGCCACAAATCCCCGGTTGTTCAGGGTGAATGCGCTGTTCGGATCCAGCGAGTAAGCCTTCAGGAAGTCCTGCCGTGCTGCGTCCCAGTCATTGTGGTTCGCTTCGAACACGCCGCGAATCGTCAGCATGACCGCTTGTGATGCGGCAGAACCGGTATCGCGAATCCGCTTTTCCAGTCGCTTAGCGCTGGCCGCCGCCATGTCGCTTACTGACTTCCCGCGCCAGGCCCGATCAGCTGCCACGATCGTTGGCTCCGCCGAGTGGGACGAAGCTGCAGTGAGGTAATATCGCAGCGCGCCGTTGGAGTCTCCGATTGCTTCGCTCGCAACGCCGAGATTATTTAGTGTGAACGCGTTTTTGGGATCGAGGGGAACAGCTTTCTTCAGCAGGTCAATCGCTTCAAAGCCGCGGTTTTGTGCGAGCAGGCGCATCGCATTGATGTTCATCCGGTTTACACGCATCGTCGTATCCTGCAGGTTGACGACCGCGTCTTTCATCGGCTTGCCCTGAAGATTTTTGGCACTGCTGAAGTCGATTGTTGCGTTCGAACCCTGCTTCGCCGCCAGACCGTAGAACTTCTGTGCTCGGTCCAGATCGCCCTCAAGTTCCGAAACGTATCCGAGGTTATTCAGCGTGAAGGGATCCGCCGGATCGTAGAGGTAGGCCTTATAAAACAGCGATTCGGCATTTTTATAGTCGTGCTTCTTGATTGCCTCAACGCCGCGCCGGTTCAAGCGCTGGACGGGGGTCAATTCACTGTGGCGGGGAATTTTGATCACGTGCGTATCGGCGCCCCAGCTCATCGAGAGTGCCGAGGTCGCGAGTGCGGTAACTCCCGCAATTTGCACTAGATATCTATATCCCACCGTCGTTCTCCTAGCCACGGGGCATTGATCTATGAATGAAAGAGGTAAACCTGCACTTTTAGTTAGATGCCCATTTCCGAGCCGTGTTGCTCACTACCTACACGCGAATCTCCACAGGGTGACCAACGGCGGCCCTGGAAACGCCATCTAACTGGTTGTCTGTCTCTCTTTCAACCAAAGGTGTGCAAGACAATGAAACGAATCCCCGAGTTCGCGTTGCTGGGAGCTGTCGTCTTCTCGCTCAGCGCCGCAAGAGCCGTCGCCCAGGGTGTGGAGCAAGCTGCCTCAGCAGGGCCGGATCTAACCCCAGCCACGCACTTAAAGTCGGTCACGAGCATTCCATCGCTGCCGAAAGGAACCAGCACGATCCTCGGCGGCTCAATCCGCGACATCGATCCCGTGCTCGACCGGTTCACACTCCATATCGTCGGCGAGAAACCGATGAAAATTCTCTACGACCAGCGCACCCAGTTGTTCGTTGACGGCAAGCGGATATCGCTCAACCAGCTCCGCCCTGCTGAACACGCCTCGGTTCAAACGACTCTGGATGGCACAGACGTCTTCGCCATCAGTGTGCATATTCTGTCGCAGCTACAACAGGGGGACTACAGCGGCCAAGTAGTCAGTTATGACCCAACCAGCGGCAATCTGGAGGTAGTCGGAGAGCGCGGGGGAGACCCTATCCGGCTGCAGGTTTCAACGAACACCACCTTCGAGCGAAAGGGACAGGAAAGCTCTACCGCAACTCCCGCAGGACCTGGAGACCTTCAACCCGGTTCATTAGTCTCTCTACAATTCGATCCCGATGGCAAAGGGAAGGGCTCGGCCACCCGCATTACGATTCTTGCCACTCCTGGATCCGCGTTCGTCTTCACGGGGAATCTAATTTCCCTCGACACGCTTGCCGGGACGATGACCGTGCTCGACCCTAGAAACGACCAGACCTATCATATTCAGTTCAATCCAGGCGCACTCGCTTCCATCGAAAACATTCACCCCGGACAGCACGTGCGTGTCGCTACGCGATATGACGGAACTCGGTATCTCGCTGAGAACGTGACGCAGGAGTAGGCTACTTTGCGGGCGTGCTCGTCTGCGCCAGGGGCGCCGGCGCGAAGTTCGACGGAGTGCATGGGTTGGTTGCAAATGAACCCGAGCTGACTGGTGCCGGTGGGCTTGGCGGTGTGGCCCACGGCACCTTGTTGAAGTCGAAGAACTCCAGCAGGTTTGGCTGTGCCGCATCGCGCGCCGTCAGGTGAGCCCCATTCCCGACGAACCGGTCCTCTACGAACTTGATTACGGCCGTGTGATCCATCGGAGTGTGGGAGACGTAATGTTTGCGGATAAACGGCGAGACGATGAAGTTAGGCAGGCGGAATCCTAGTTGGGCGGCAAAACCCTGTGCCGTTGCGGCATCGCCTGGATTTGCCCCGGGATCGCTCGCACCAAGATCGCAATGAGTTGTCGGTACTCCTCCCGGCGCAACGCATGGATTGTATTGATCCGGATTCACCGCAATCTGCGAAATGTCCGCGATCGAGCCGAGTGTCGTGTCGGTGAAGTCATTGGAGTGGCCTGGCACCGGCGGAACGTGATCGTATGGACCGCCCCCCTCGTCATAGCTGAAGAAGAACACCGAACTGCTCCAGGAAGGGCTGGTCATCAGCGAGTTGATGACATTTGCGATCTGCGCCTGTCCGGTCAGGATCGACTGGCCCGACCCCGGATGCTCGTCGTTGTTGCCATAGCCAGCCTCAATAAATGCGAAGCTCGGCAGCGTGTTGTTGGTCAGATCAGTAAAGTACGTCGATAACGGCGTAATGTGAGTCGGGTCGATGCAGAAGGAATTTGATGAGTCTCCCACGACGCTTGACGCCTGCGTCGGCGCGGTGCATGGGGCTCCAGTAGGATTCGCGTAGAGGAACCTCGCCGAGTAGGCAAAATTGGAAAAGTCAGTTGCGGGATACTCCGAACCGCCGGTTGTACATTCATCCTGGCCAACTAGACAAAGTCCCTGCGTCGAAGTGTAGTAGATCTTCCACGAGACATTAGCATTCTGCAGTTCTTCGAATATGCTGGGCAGGAAAAGCTGTGGAAGATGATCTTCACCCGGATCCTTCACGAGTCCCTGGGTGGTTCCGCCGCTGAATGTTGCGATGCGGTTATCAACGCTCTTGCTTGCTACCGGCGAGAACCAGCGGTCAGAAAGCGCGAATTGCGATGCCATGTAGTAGTAGTAGTTGAGATAGCTTTCGTCGTAGTACCCCATGGCCCGTTGGCCTTCCGTGTCAGTGAAAGCCCCGGAACAAATCGCTGGATTCGTAGTGCAGCTTTTGGCGTAACCTTCGGCGGTGTGAACGAAACCATCCATTCCGATTTTGCGCGCCGTTGAGAAGTCGAATCGATTGACATCTCCATAGCTGGCCAGCCAGTCCGAGCTCTCATCATCGATGCAGGTACTGGTGAACTTGAACAGCTGATAAGGCGTGCCTTCATCGTTCGTGTTCACGATTCCGCCAAGCTTATCGTCGATTCCATCAACCTCGTAATCGATACCGTCATCGCCGATGTTCATTGAGTTCTTCTGGCGGTAAGGATTCAGCATGCCGAAGTAATTGTCGAAAGTGTGATTCTCCTGAAGCATGAAAATCACATGCTGAATGGACTGCAAAGTAGCTGCGGGCTGCACGGTAAGCGTCACCGTTGCCGTAACGTTTCCCGCAGCAGCGGTGGCAGTCGCAGTATAGGTGGTCGTCGCCGCAGGGTTGACTACCTGTGTTCCGCCGGTCGGTTGCAGCGTGTAGTTGCTCCCATCGGTTCCCGTTACGGTCACTTGCGTAGCATTGGTCGCCGTTACGGTTAGTGTCGAGGATGCTCCACTCGTGATCGACGCCGGATTGGCGGTGATATTGATCGTGGGTTGGGTCGGAGAAACAGTCACCGTTGCCGTTGCCGTGACCGATCCCTTTGCGTTCATTGCCACGGCAGTGTAGGTGGTGGTTGCTGTGGGCTTCACTGCTTCAATTCCGCCCTCCGTGCCCAGGTTATAGCTGCTTCCGTCGCTGCCGGTAATGGTCAGCGTTGCGGCGTCTGTTGCTGTGATCGTGAGGACGGAAGTCGTACCGGTGGCGACCGTCGTCGGGTTCGCCGTGATCGTCACTGTGGGCACTTTCAAGGTGCCGCTACCCGTAAACAGAGCGCATCCGGACAAAAGTGCGAAGAATCCAATCGAAGTACAGCTGAGAAGGATGCAGGACATTCTGCTATGGACGGGCGCAGTCACCAAGATACTCTCCTTAATTCAGCTTCAACATGAACTCGTTGGTTCAGCTGTAGGGAATCGAGGATTGTCCAGATTCCCAAGTGCTTTTTAAGAGCGTCAAAAGGCCGCCGATAAAGGCGGCCCGTTATCAACTGTGAATCCAGCGCTCCGCGAGAGCCCGCAACTGATCGAAACTCCAGAAACCCTGCCGCAAGTTGGATGAGCAACTCTGAGCTGCAGATGCCTGTGCTGCCGTAAATTATTGAGAACTTGCAAGGCATTAAGCTCTTCTGGATGTCCTCACAGGCGTAGCCTCGTACGATTGCCCGTTGTCGACCGCTGCCTCGTCCGTCTCATTCACGATCAGAAGGGGAGCAGCATTCTCGCTCTCAGCGGGGAAAGTAGATTGGAGGCCCCATCCCGGTGAACATTCCTTCGATCGTAGCGCCTGCGTCCACGGAATATGAGAGCCAACCGGAGACATATCATTCAGGATCGTCTTCTTCGCCTGGTTGAGCCGGAACCAGCGCAGATAGTTCGCGATCACATTTGACATCGTCATCTGAACACCCGCGGCAAAGTTTTGATTGGCCATACTGCGCTGCAACTCCGGCGACTTCAAAATTCGAATAAGCTGCTGCGCGAGATCTTCGTGATCGCCTACGCGGTAGAAACGCACGGCCATGTCTTCGTCCGTCACCATGCCGCGAAAATCAGGAATGTCCGCGCAGACAATCGGTACTCCGTATTCGCATGCCTGGTGTGCAGGGCCACTCGATCCGGTCGCCGAGTCATACGGCAGGACGAGTATCGATGTCGACTGGAAAAGGTCGGGAATGGCATCTTCCGCCACGTATCCCTTGAACTCAATCGGAAGCTCGGGTGGCTGCGCGTCGCGAATGGATTCCCAATATCCGGCCCGTGTGTGGTGATTCGCTCCCGCAACGACCAGCTTCGCTTCCGGCACTTCCTTTAGCACAAGTGGGAACGCCGCCATCAGCGTCTCAAGCCTCTTGTATGTTCCCCAATGACCAATCGCAAGAATCCGCTGATGCGGATTGGAGCGTTTGCTGAAATCCGGCGGTTCAGGCGCAGAAGCAAAAGTGCCGTGCGTCCCCAGCAGCACATTCTGCGCTCCATACTTGTTCACCAGCGTTCGCCGGTATCCCGGCAGGAGGACCGAAACGGAATTCGCTCGAAGTAGAGCTCGTGTGGCCAAGTCAGACCCGAGTTGGTAGAGTCGCTCACGCTTCACGCCGGCCGCGGCAAAGTCGACGTGCTCGATGATGTGGTGCAGCGTGATGTGCGTATAAAAGCCCGCCGCGCGCACCATGGCAGGAATAGAGAGCCCCGCGAAGGCAGCTACTGGATTCTCTGGTGTGGCAAACGATGAGAAGACCAGGTTGAACCAAACGATGTCCGGCTTGATCCGGCGAATTGTGTTGAGCAGCCGAACGGGGGTGGAAAGGGACGCAAACCTCCAGCAACGGATAACATTGAAGCCCGGCAGTTCCGTCTGGGCCTCGACCTCCAGGGGTTTGCCGTTTTCGTCTGTCGCGAAATCATATTTTGTGAGTTCATCGGCAAGAATCGTCAGTTCAACGTCCCGATGGCTTCTGAGTTCACGCGCAATATGGAACGCGTACTCGTTCAGCTGTCGACCACTCGGAGGGAAAGTTGCTACCAGGCAGATTTTCATTCTAGATATGGCCCCTGGAGATGCTTACTTGCTAGAAGATGCTTATTTGGATGAACGGCCGTATTTGCTGATTGTTTCCGCCCGGGAAGTTGAAGAAAGTTTCAGTTTGCACCCCGCCGGAGAACCGAATGGGGTACTGCAGAACAACTTCGCCGGAGTCATCGCGGAACTTCCGCTTGAACGGTCGTGCATATGAAACCGAAAATCCGTTCTGAGTTGCGTCATAAACATGGAAACCGCGCGTACTCGAGAAAGCCGTCGTCGCCTGGATGTCCCAGTTCCGCTTCGGCTTGAAGTCAACAGAAGCTGTTGGGCGGAGGTCTTGTGCAATTCCAGATCGTCCATGAACCACACGCCACGCGCGAAGGTCTTCAACCATGCCGCGGACCATCAGGCGCTCAGAGAAACGATGCTCGAGTCCGATATAGGACGATGTGAGATAGTCTTCGATCTCCACAGGATGAAACACCTGGTCGCCCGCTCCCCAACCGGTTACGAGCGCTGTCTTGCCCCACGGAGCTCCAACTCTGAAGTTCAATGCGCCGGCCAGACCGCGCGAGTTTTCGTTTCTCTCAGTGAACGGGCCACTCTCTCGGATGAGGTAGCCGCTGGCAGAGATGGCATTGAAAAATGAACTTGTGTTCATGTAGAGGAACAGGCGAAAGAGATTCTGATTCAACTCGGCGGGAGAGAGAGAATCGCGCCGAAGGGTTCCCTGGACGCCTCCGCTGAAGGTCACCACGTTCCGTCCAAGATTCACCGTCGGGTTCAGTGCAAAGTTGAATGAATAGTCTGTGGTGTTGCGGTTTGCAATTGAGTTTGTGGCCGGTACCGAAATCTGCCCCCGATTGTTCCGTATCTGGAAGAATCCGCCTGGCCCCGGCAGCTTGCCCATATGAAGGTGAAATGCACTTGTCGATTGCGTCTGAAGCGATGAGCGCGGTAAAGGCAAGAGGGAAGTGTCAGTGCTCGGAACAGAGAAAGCCGCGTCCAGCTTCGAGTCAAGAACATACACGGTCGTATCCTCGAAAATCGGAGCCATCAAGAAGTCGGATAGAACGCTGACCTTTGGAGTGATACGCAGTCCTTCATTAGCGCCAGCCTGCAGCAAACTGGTGGTTGCCGTCTCATCTTCTCCTTCGGCACTTGCGGCTTGGGCGAACGACGTCAGCGCCTGCACATTGCGATGCTCCTGGCGATAAAGATTGGCTTGCGCGAGGAGGTACTGATAATCCGGTGCGCTGTCAGCCTCCGTCTTGATGGCGGCCAGCTGGGCGTTGGCTTTTGTCGTTTCCCCCAGTGCCAGGTAGGTATTCGCCAGTCCGATGCGCACTGATGTATCCGGAGCTCCCGCCGCCTTCGCGTGCTGGATGTACGTTTCCGACAGCTGGTAATCGTGCAGAGAGCGGAAGATATCCGCGGCCTGAATGTACTGGCCTCCGGTCGGAGGAAGGGCATCGCCGGTGGCCGCTTCCATCATGGCCAGCGCGACTTCCCGTTGCGCATCGTTGTTTCGGTCCTGCTGGGCCATGGTTTGCGCGATGGCAAGTCGTACGCTTACGCGATTAGCCTGGGGTATCTCCAGCGCTCTGCGATAGCGGCCCATCGCTGCCTTTTGGTCTCCGAGTTCTGCAAGCGCCTGACCGGTCGATACGAAAGTATTTGCCTGAACTGACTCCACGTACGGATTGGAAGGCGGCGGAGCGGCCGCCGCCAATTTCTCGGCAACCTGCACGTAATGCATCGTTTCATCGCGCTGTCCGAGATACGCATAGGAGCGGGCCAGCATCGCGGCGATATTGGGGTCGTCCGGCCCGTAATGCTCCGCTACCTTCAACTCCTCAATTGCATCGTGATAGCGCCGCGCAGCATAAAGCGTGCCTGCCAGACCCAGGTGCAACGATGGATCATCCGGGGTGAATTTCAGCGCCGCCTTATATTCGTTGGCAGCTTTGGTGAGCATACCTTCACGGCCATAGGCAGTCGCGCGGATCACGTGTACGTTCTTGGAGTCGCCCATGATCTGTTCGGCGAGATCTGCGTGGCGAATTGCCGCCTGCGATTTGTGCAGATTCAGGTCCGCGTAGGCCATGCCCAGATTTGCCTCGCCGTTCTTAGGGTCTCGCTTCAAGGCAGCTTCGAAGTCCGCAGCAGCCGCTTCAGGCTGGTGGGTGTCGTTGCGCATATATCCGCGATTTACATAGGCGGTCACTACATTGGGATCACGTTTCAGCGTCTCCGTGAAATCTTGTTCCGCCTCTTCCGATTTCCCTTGATGTTTATGGACATAACCCTGGAGTAGCGGAATATCCGGCTCCTTCGGCAACACGTCGATGTATTGCTGCGTCAACGCAAGAAGCTCGTCCCACTTCTCCATGTGCAACAGGTCGTAGCCGAGGTAAACGACAACATCGCGGTCATGAGGCAATACCTTGATAGCCTGCTGGCCCACCTTCGCGGATTGCTCGTAGTCGCCGCGGAAGCTGAGATATCGCTCGTCTTCGCGCAGAAACTGCGGCTCGCTCGCCATATCCGGAGTCGATCGGGCAAGCCACTTGCCCGCGAGCGCAAGATCATGCGCTTCAATCGCCGCATTCATGGCTCCGGCGACCACCATTGCATTCTTGGGCGATAGCTCGTATGCCTTCGCGTAGGAGGCCTCCGCCTGTTTGTAGTGTCGGCGCGCCGTATACAGATCGCCGAGCGCGGCGTAGCCGACGTAGAGATTAGGTTCGACCTGCGTAAGCCGCCGGAAATACTTCTCCGCGTCCTGGTCTCGCCCAGCGGCTCGAGATGCATAGCCGAGCGACGTTAGAGCAAAGCGGTTCTTCGAATCAATTGCCAGAATTTTCTTGTATGTCGTGATCGCTTCTTCGGTCCGCCCAAGCTTCATCAGCACATCGCCGTTCAACTGGAGGCCGCTTGGATTGTGGCTGTCGATGGCCAACGCATCTCTCACGTCGGTGAGGGCGCCGTTGGGGTCGCCTGAGGCAAGCTTGATCTGGGCCCGGAGTCTGAGAAAGGGCGCTCGATTCGGACCCTGCTCGTTGAGCTTATCGATCTGTGCTTTCGCGGTTGCCACCTCGCGTTGCGCGTTCTGTTCGTCGCGCTGCGCTTTATAGAGATCCGACAGATTCATGTGGAGCTGGATTCCATATAGTGGACCTTCAACAGGCTCCGCCGGAAGATGTTCTAGCGCAATTTTGTATTCATTGATCGCTTCCGATGCTCGGTCGTGAATACGGGCAATTTCACCTCGAATCGCATGTAGCCTGTAATAGTTCGCATCGATACCTGCCGCGCGTTTCAGGAATGCGTCGGCTTGTTGAGTCGAACCGGCAGCCACCTGAGCCTGGGCCGCTGACAACTGCAGGTTCATGTCTTTCGGTGAGGCGTTAGCGGCCTGTGCATACGTATGTGCCGATTCCCCGAGCTTACCGTCAAGCTGGTAGGTATAAGCAAGTTCCGCGATGACATCGGGCTTCGGATGCCGAATCGTTTTTAACGCCGCGATTGCTTCAGAATACTTGCCCTCTTGACGGTAGTAGCCCGCCATTGCCCGCTCCACTTCGGGATTATCCGGCGCATGTTTCCGGGCGGCCTCAAGGTATTTTGTCGCCATGTCGGGTTTTTGCAGGTGCTCATAGCTGATGGCCAGCAGGAGTTCCGATCGAGCATCGGGATGAGCACGTTCGGCGCGTCCCAGCGCATCAACCGCCGAGTTGTAATCGCCGGCGCGCATGTACAGGTCGCCCAGAACGAGCGCATCGTTGGCGCGTCGCGGGTCCGCCGCAAGGACTTGCTTCAACAGCTTCTGCGCCTCGTCGTTTTTGCCCATTGCCGCATATGTCTGCGCCAGCCCAGAAAGTCCCTCCAGCGATGAAGGGCTCAATCTCAGGCCTCTCGAATACGCGTCGGCTGATTGCTGGTATCGCGCATTCAGGCGCGCAGCATACCCGACCAGAAACCAAAGATGTGGATCATTGGGCGCCGCTTGCGCCGCGCGCTGCGCATACTCAAGCGCATGCCCCTTATCGCCGCGCTGCAAGGCCTGTTCTGCGGCTCGACCAAGTCTCGCGTTTTCGATATTTGAACCGAACCCGAGATTCGGCTCTTGACCTTGCGTCTGTTTTTGAGATTGCTTCTGCCCTGGTTTAGAGTTCTGGTTAGAATTTTCAGGTCCGATCTGATACGTCTGCGCGTTTGAAGTGCAGACGACGGCGAGCAATGCCGCGAAACAGGCATAATTTAAGGATCTAGCTTTCAGATTCAAAGAAGTTCACCCAGTCCGCTCTTTCACTGCAGGAGTTCACACAGCCCGCGAACTCACGGTTATTTTCTTTAGATTCCAGAATGCGTCACAATGTTGGCTGATCCGGTGAGCAATGCCTCAATCGCATCACCGTGTGTTTTCCGCGATTTTGCCTGCTCCAAGCAACCGATCCCGCCCTATCGTGAATCGAAGGCAAAAGGCTCACACATACCGGGGGGCTTGCAGCGCGGTTTTACATCATGGCACCGAGCTAGTTTTTCCCGAAAGAACAATCCATGAGAGGAACCTGTGCAGAAAGCTGAATCGCACTTTTCCAGGCGGCCTATACCGCTTTCCTTCATCTTGATGGCAGTTTTGCTGGTTCATCTGCCGCTTCTAGTGATGAAGCTGCCGTTGAAATCGTACGACACGAATCAACACATTTTTTTTGCGTCCCATTACCTGCACCACTGGTTCGATCCCTGGAACACCAAATGGTACGCGGGTTTCTCGCAGACGACTTATCCGCCGCTGCCTCAGCAGTGGATCGCAGTGCTGTCGCACATAACGGGACTTGAGTACGGCTACATGGCCGTCCAACTCATTGCGATTCTCCTGCTTGCGGTTGGTGTCTACCGGTTTTCGCTTCTCTGGGTGTCGCCCCGCGCGGCCTCTTTCGCGGCACTGGCGAGCGTGTTTCTTGGGTCTGAAAGCTTTCTGGTTTACTCGGCCGGCCAGCTTGCCACCACGTCTGCGGCACCTATCTACTTGAACGCACTGCCGTTCCTCTTTGAGTGGATTCGATACGGACGGTGGCGCGCTTTCATCAAGGCATCGGTCCTGTTCACGGCCGCAGCGGCGGCGCACCATGCCACCCTGATTTTCGGATCGTTCTTCTTTGCGTTGCCGGTTGTGGGGCTCGCCATCATGGATCGCCACGAAGGAGAGGAGTCCGAGCAGTCTTCCACGGCCGCGCTCATTGCACGCACCGTCGGTATTGTCGTCATCGTCACGGCGCTGATCGTGGTTGTGCTATTGCCCTTCTGGATTGCTCTCATTCACTACCCGGTCACGCAGGAGCCGATTCCGCACGCCAGTCGTGCCAACTACATCCTCAATCCATTCTGGGGAATCAACTACTTTATCGTTCCCTACGGCGCAATGATATTGGCATTACCGTTCATCTTCTGGCGAGGAGCCGCTGTATCGCGGCTGCGTCCATTGCTCCTCGGCTTCTGGCTCGCCATGCTTGTTGGTCTGGGCGGAACAACTCCTGTGAGCCAACTTATTCTCCGTCGCGCCGGTGAAGTCATCACCATGGAGCGCTTCAGCTACTGGGCGACGCTTCTCGCGCTCCCATTTATTGGGTTGCTCATTGCCGAACTGGTCGACCGCTACCGCACGAAAGCGGTTGCCCTCATTTGCATACTGGCCGCGTCAACCTGCGGACTCGCAGTCGCCTGGTCCACAATCCATCCGCCGGACGCGCAGGATTTCGACACCAAGCCTGTCGCAGATTGGCTGGACCGCGACGGTCACGATCACTATCGCTACATAACACTGGGCTTTGGCAACAAAATCGCGCGTCTTGCTATGCAGACCAATGCGGGCAGCGTCGACGGTGAGTGGAACTCCGCCCGTCAACTTCCCGAACTCACGGCTCACGGCGCCGGCACGCTCACCAGTTCCAAATTCTTTGGCAAGAACGGCATCGATGCTCTGCGCGCCATGCTGGAGCACGCGGATCACTATGGACTGAAGTGGGTGTTTGTAAAGGACCACTATTACGATCCGCTGCTGGCCTTTGCCGGATGGCGGCCTGTCGACAATCTCAATGACCACACCATCATCGTCTGGAGCAAAGACGGGGTGCCGCCCGCAACTCCTCTCAACGCGCCCCAGATTCCTCCACACTGGCAAGGGTTGATGTGGGGGATCCTCCCCTTCGGCAGCAGTATTCTCGCACTGCTGGTGTTGCTGATTCCGGAGCGTCGCCCTTTGGAGAGCCGCATCTCTTTCCCTTCTCCAGCCGAGGAGGAATACGTACCAGGGAGGTTGGCATCGTGAGCAACGGAGGAGGACGTCTGCTGGCCGTTGTACTCGCTGGCGCAACGATAGCTCTCATCGCAATCGGAACCCTCTGGCCGAGCAAAACTGCTGCCGCTTTTGCCAGCGGTCCGGAGTTCAGTACGTCGGCCGGTACACCCGAAGCGGCCGTGCGCTCACTTGGCGAGCAGATCCGCGCCAAGGCGTATGCGCGTGCCTACGAAAGCCTGGCGAACAAAGGTGAGTTCAGCGAGCAGCAGTTTCATCGCGATCTCACGAGCGCCTGGCCCGATCTTCGCACCTACGCAAATCTGAGTGAGTTCCAGGTCCAGCCGCTCCATGCCACGGATACCGACGCTATTGTTCGTTTCAAAATGCAGTGGTCTACCGTTGTCGGTCCTTCGTACAGTTCGCGTGACCTTCACCTGGTGAAGAACGGAGGCAAGTGGCAGGTTGAGTGGCCGATTGAGAAAGAGCCGGTTGTTCCTCCCCAGGTCATTCCGGTCAACTATCTCCGCTGGGACGTCATTAACCGGACTTCAGCTGATGATTGGGGCGCGCAGGACGTCGAAGCGCCGCACGTGCGCATCGTTGACATGCACCCGGTACAGCGCGCCGATGGTCTTGTGCTGCTCGGCGAGTTGCTCAACGAAGACGTCATTCCCGCGTACGTCTCGGTGACGGCAACTCTGCTGTCAAAAGACCAGAAGCCGATCGACACTGAAGGCAGCTTCGATGAGATATCCCATCAACTTCTTCCGAAACAAGTAACGCCGTTCCTCATTCGATTCCCGAACATCAATTTGTCGCAAGTCGGCAGCGTGCGCATGACGCCATTCTCAACTCTGATCTCCGCCTCGGCCGATCCCGTGATTGAAATTCAGAATGAGAAGCTCACTCCCGCACCCGATGCGTCGCTCACCGGCCAACTAACGAACCAGAGCGGGCAAATTGCGAATGTTGCCCATGTGCTCGGAACCTTCTATGACAAGTCCGGTCAGGTTGTCTGGGTCGGCGACCAATATGTCGATCACGCTCTGCTGCCGCAGACTCCGGTCGCATTCAACATTCACATTCCCGAAGACCTGGCCAAGAAAGTCAGCAGTGAGCGCACCGTTGTTGCTACGTACAGCTTCGGAGGGGCTCAGTGAGGGCAGCAATTCCAACTCTCATTAGCGGTCTCGCTCTCGGTATTGTCTCAGCTCTCGCTCAGACAGGAGATCTGAATCTCCCTAAGAGCATCGCAGCCGGAGCGGCGTTCTCTATCCAGAGCGCTGGAAGCGGCAAAGGCACGCTCTACATCATCGGCCCGGCCCAAATGATCAAAGAGGATGTGCAACTCGGAGGAAACATCGAGATCGCAACGGGCTCGCTCTATAACGCCGGCCACTATTCAGTCTGGATTACCTCCAACTCATCGACCCAATCCGGGGCGATCGATGTGTTGCCCGCTCCAAAAGCTTCTGATCTGACGTTTATTGCGAAGCCTTCGCGATTGCCAGTCTCTCTGCACAACGGGATTACAGGGTCCGCCTACGTCTTCGACTCATACGGCAATCTGATTACCAAGCCTTTGCAGGTCTCGTTCCAGCTCTCTAATCCTGGCAGCGCTCCACAAACCCGTACGGTGGAAACCAAGAACGGTGCGGCGTGGACTCAGATGGATTCTGCAACGCGGGAGGGCAAAGCCCAGTTCGTCGCGCGCGTTGGCGATATTTCCAGTACCCGCATCGTCGGTCAAGTGCCCGGAGATCCGTGCACGATCAGAATGAGCGCAAAGCCGGCAGGGAACAAGATTCAACTCGTCACCGACCCTGTTCGCGACTGCAGCGGTAACCCAATTCCTGACGGTACGATCGTGACTTTCACTGAAACCTACGACGAAAGCAAATCCACTGTGGATGTGCCCCTCAAGAAGGGAATCGCATCAATCGAAATGCCGGCCCATCGCGGCGCGACTATTTCCGTGGCAAGCGGTGTTGTCCTCGGAAACCAGATAAGGTGGGCTGAATGATGCTGAAGAGCCTGCTTTTTGTCTCGGCATTCAGTACCGCGCTCATGGCTTTTGCGGCAGATGAACCCGCGATCCACGTTCAGCAGCCGCACCTGCAGGGCCCGCGCGAACTCCAGGACCAGACGGCAAAGGCTGTGGTTCAGGACTATATCGACTCATGGCAGAGCATGAACAAAGCTCTGGATCAGAACCGTCCAGACCTCCTTGACCGCGACTTCATAGGCGCCGCCAAGGAGAAACTTGCCGCCACCATCAAGTCACAGCGCGCGGCAGGCGTCCACACGTCCTATCGCGACCGTTCCCATAACGTTCAAATCTTGTTCTATTCGCCTGAGGGGCTTTCGATAGAACTGGCTGATGACGTGACCTATGACGTGGAAATGTCAAGTGGTGGTAAGTCTGTGGGAACACAGCAGGTAAAGACCAGGTACATCGTCGTCTTAACGCCTACGGAAGTGCGCTGGCGAGTGCGCATTTTCCAAGCTGACACACAATGAATTCTGGATTAATTGCATCTAAACAATTTGGGCCGGGTGATCAAAACCCCTTTTCAATGTAAGCGCAAGTGAAAGGAGACCACCCAATGCGATCTGACAGGAGTTGACAATGATCTCAATAGTCATACCGATTTATAACGAAGAAGAGCTGATCGAGCAATTAAACGAGGCCCTTGCGAGCGCGTTAAAGGAGGTTGTTGACGACTGGGAAGTTGTCTACGTCAACGATGGTTCAACCGATTCCTCGCTTGAACTGCTGCGAGGATTGCAGGCTACTGATTCACATGTAGTCGTAGTTGAGCTATCCCGGAACTGGGGTCACATGGGGGCAATCAACGCCGGTCTGCAAACGGCGCGCGGACGCGCCGTCATTCTGATGGATGGCGATTTCCAGGATCCCCCCCAGGTTCTTCCTCGGATGATCGATGCATGGCGCAAAGGCGCTGAAGTGGTGGTCGGCGTGCGGCGAAGCCGCCAGGAAAGCCGCAAGCTACTCGCATTCCTCTTTCCCTTGTTTTATCGGGTCCTCGGTTCTCTGTCGGACTACCCTATTCCTTTGAACGCTGGCATATTCAGTCTCATGGACCGCAAGGCGCTGGACGCAGTTCTTGCTCTTCGCGAGAAGAACCGCTACCTGCCTGGTCTTCGTGCCTGGGTCGGTTATAAGAACGCAATCGTCTACTACGATCGGCAGGATCGCGCCGGCGGCGACGGCAAACTCTCATTCATCAGCCGTATCAAGTACGCAATGGATGCGATTACGAGCTTCAGCTACAAGCCGCTTCGCCTCAGCTTTGGTCTTTTTGGCGTCACTACTTCACTCGCTCTGCTGATGGCCCTCTCGATGTTTGTGGCACCGAGCGCCGTCGCCACCGCAGCGTTCGGCATTGCAAGCTCTGTATTCTTCGTAGGTGGGCTATTGTTGCTGTCCGTCGGCATTCTGGGCGAGTACATCGGCCGGATCTATGACGAAGTGCGCAATCGCCCGCTGTCTCTGATAAGCCAGGTACATCGGCCCCAGGTCAGCATTCAGACCGAGTCCGGCACGATCGAAGTGCCAGTCGGGAGTTACGGTGTAGCCGGCAGCCTCGCGATGCAGGCGGTCAACTTCCAGGAGCAGGACGCGGCTTAGGCCTGGGTTGACTCACGGGCCCTGTCGCTTCGCGATGGGGCTTTTCTTTTTTGCCCCGATGGCATTCTTGAACTGCGTCAAATAGCTCCAAGCAGATTTGGACGAATATTCCGCGGCTTCAGCTGCTGACAGACGGGAGCCTGGACCAGTGTGGCGTATCAGTGAGCCGGGCAAGTTGGCCCGAGCGCACTCCGGACTGGATTATGTCACCGACCACCACTTGGTCCCGACGGTGCACCGGCGCCCTCAGCTGTAGACAGGGGCTTCATCTGGTTTCCGCAGTTCGGAATCCCGCGCTCCATAGCCGTTCCTTCCTCATAATCGTTCCAGGTATCGAGCAGGATGAACGGCGGCACCTGGCCCGGAGGAAATTGCTTCCGCCAGAAGTTGAAAGTGTCTTGGTAAGTTTGGCCGCAGCGCGCTGAAATGTGGCGATTGAGTCCCCAGGACGCCTTGCTGTCGTCGAATGTAGACCATGCGCCGCCGACGATCATTTTGTCTGGATGCTTGGTCTTCATCGTCTCGTAGAAGTGACTCAGGTATTGCTCTCCCCAGTCACTTCCGTCGGGAGCCCAGCCCTTATCTCCGGGATTGACCCACGCGTAGAATCCGTCAAACGCATTGGCGTACTGCCCCGGCAAATTCTCCTGAATCAGCAAGGGAGCGGGATCCCACGTGTTCACGACCGCGCGTACCTTGTCCCAATTGGTATGACCGCCCTTGGGAAAAATGAAAATCATGGGGTGTCCCTGGTATGTGAGGTATGCCGGGTATCCCTCTGACTTCGTTGTCAGATACGTGTCGTGGAACGTCGTGAAATCCGCGATCGCCACATCGGTCGCGTCTTCCTCGTGATTGGTCTCGTCGTACATCATCGCGACCTGAAAATGATTCTTCGCGGCAGCTTTCTGCATCTCAGAGTAAGCGCGGTCAATGAACGGCTCGCGATCTCCGTACCAGTCCACGACGAAGCCTGTGATTCCCATCGCCTTCGCCGATTTGATCTGGCGATCGATCACCTCCGGATCTTGCGACGAATATCCGACAGAAATGTGCCGGGGATGTCCAAACCACGCTTCATAAACTGCTAAGACTTGTGGCGTCGGACCCGTGGCTTTGTATTTCAGTTGAACTGGGGCATCCGCAGCCGAGCTGAGACACCCGTGCGGAAAATACAAAAGGAGCAAAAGTGCACTTAAACGGTTCAGCATCAATACAGAATTAGAAGCCCCAACTTCGCTCGCGGTTGCAGCGAAATTGTGTTAGCTCTTGCAGTTCCCGGCGAGCAGCCAAGCGGTTGTTTATAGCATCCGACTAATAGCGGCCGTCTCAAGAGTCTATGCCCCAATGTAGCTGGAGACGAGACCGCTCCATATTCATAGAAATCATGGAGTTTCGGTGGCCAATTCCGTAGTGCCAAGTAGAAAGACCCTGCAGGCACGAATTGTCTCAGGCAGCATTGTCCTCCTCTCGGGCTCGGGCCTGAATACTGCTATAAATCTTGCGTATAACATCGCTGTTGCTCGATTTCTGGGACCCAAGGGCTTCGGACATGCGACGGTCATTTACACGATCCTTGTACTCTTGTCCGCGATCACGCTCGCCTTCCAACTCATCGCAACTAAGATCGTTGCCCAACAGCCCTCCCCAGAAGCCAAATCGGCTGTCTATCGACTTTTTCATCGTGCCTCATGGATTTGCGGGATCGTTGTTGCGCTGGGTCTTGTTGTCTTCCAAGGTGGCATTGCCGACTATCTGAATCTTCCGGCGGCGAGCCTCGTCAGCATCATTGCCATTGGAGCTGCGTTCTATGTTCCTCTCGGCGCGAGGCGCGGATATATACAGGGCTCATGCGGATTCCGCAATCTGGCCGCAAACCTCGTCACGGAGCAGACAGTTCGACTCCTCGGCTCCCTTGCATTGATCTCCATGGGCTGGGGGCTCAAGGGAGTGATTGCGGCGAATTCAGCAGCAATTGCGATCGCTTACTATACGGCTCGCGTCAAACTGACCGGTCGCGCGCCGGTCCCGATCCGCTTCTCACATGCAGCACATGAGACGTTCCAGGCAGCTGTCTTCTTCTCCGGTCAGATGATCATCAACAATGGCGGCATCGTCCTCGTCAATCACTTCTTTCTCGCTCGCGAAGCCGGATACTACGCGGCGGTGGCCATGGTCGGACGCGTGATCTTCTCGTTCTCGCAGGCTGTCGTGAATTCCACTTTCCCGCTCGTGGCTGGTACGAGCAACGAAGAGAGAAGAGATTTGCGCGTCATCGCCACAGCCTTGCTGCTCGTTCTCGGGGTTGGTGCTGCAATCTCGGTGGCGCTTTGCATAGCACCGGCGGAACTGTGGACGCATCTGTTCGGCGCAGACTTTGCGATCGCAGGCAAATACAACCTGCCTTACCTTCTCGCTCTGTATGCCCTCGCGACGGTGATCTACTCGCTCGCTGGTGTCATTATCACTTTCGAGATGTCCTACAAGATCGCGAACACCAGCTGGGTTCAGCTGGCATTCAGCGGAGTCCTGCTGGGAGCAATTTCCATCTTCCACTCGTCATTGCGTGAGGTGGTGCTCGTTCAGCTTTTCCTGATGGTTCTGTTGTTCGCTTTTGTGGCCATACCGTTCCTCATCAACTCGTTGACCGATCCGAAGGATATTCTTGCCCCCGGGGAATGCCGTCCCTTGCGCTTAATCCGCCGCATCTCAGAGGATGCAACTATTGCTGAGTTTCTGAAGAGCGACTTCCACGTCCCGGCATTTCGCGACTATCACAAGACACTGAGTCACATCGTGATGAACCCGAACTTCGGAGATCCGGAAGAGAATGCTAAGCGTCGAGCTCTTTTCTACATCCGCCATTCATATCTCTGGAGAGAGATTCCGCAGGATACGGAATGGTATGAAGTAGACATAGCGTACGAAGATCTGGCGGCCGTCCGCATGTTTCCGCGAGCACAGTGGCGCAAGGTCGCCAATGGACGCTTCTCCTGCCTCCAGATCGCAGAAGGTCTGCAAAAAGACCAAGATCAGGTCGATTCCGCATTTGTTGCGAAACTCCGCGCGATCGGGAGCCGGTTCAATGGCGACGATCCCGGTCTCAATGCGGTCATTCTTATCGGAACGAGCGAGGCTGAACCGCTTACGGTTATTGACGGGAATCACCGTCTGACAGCGGCTCTTATGCATTCGCCCAATGCCATTACAAAACTGCGTTTCATCTGCGGACTCTCTCCCCGCATGACCGAATGCTGCTGGTATCGCACCAATTTGATCACGCTCTTTCGATATGCGAAGAACGTCCTTACGCATTCCACGCGGAATCCGGCAGCCGAACTTGCGCGAATGTTGTGAAATCGATTTTTCAAGACACCTGTAGAGCCAGAAGACGCCACGATAAATCAACGAAAAAGGAAATCAGGTTATGAGAACGAAAGTCAGGTCCGTTGCGGTTAGAAAGTTGCCCCAAAGCATCTCCGGAGCGCAGCGGCCAAACGTCTATCAGGACCTTGAAAGCTGCATCAATGTCGATCGGCCCGCAGTTGTGCTCGATTGCTCTTCGGTTCAAGAGTTCGACAAAGCCGCAATCCACCTGCTTTTGTGTTGCCTTGAAGAGGCAATGAAGCGCAACGGCGACGTTCGACTGGCAGCTCTGTCTCCTCAGGCGACCTCGGGTTTGAAGATAGCCGAGGTGGACTCCCTGTTTCAGTGTTTCGAAAATGTCAGTGACGCAATCGACAGCTTCCACAGGCCTCAGATGGATTTCATCCAACTCGAGAACCCGGTGCCGGAGAGTCAGAAGTCGCGGATGAACGCGGCGTGAACGTGAAAGTGAGGAAAGCGATGTTGAAAGATGATGCTAGATTTCGGCTAAACGGCAGCCATGGTTTCGCTGTTGGCGTGAAGACCCCCCTCGTTGTATCGATATGCGCATTGCTGCTCGTGCAGCCTGCAGTCGGAATTGCGCAGGAACCCGCACCGCAGAACCAGCTGGCAAGTGGGACCCAAACAGTAGAGATCAGCAGCTCGCAGCCGCCATCATCCTTAGACGAGCTACCCTCCGCACCGGTTCCACAATCATCTCCGCAGCCAGTGCAGGAGCAGACCTCGCCTGCCAAGCAACCCGATATGTCTCAGCAGCAGAATCAACCCGCTCAGCAACCAAATACCCCGTTGCAGCCAAACGCGCCACAACCACCGGTAGGTACGGCCGCCGCGCCCTATGAGAAGCCCACTGGTGTTTCGGGCTCTCGACCCGCAGGCGCTGCAATTGCGCCCGCAAAGCAGCGCCGTGTACGAGCGATCGTGATCAGTTTGGGATTGATACTGGCAGGCGCGGGAGCTATCGGTGCAGTCGCCGGCATGTCAAAGGCCAGCCACAGCCAACCTTGATCCAGGTGAACGCGCAGAGGCCGAAAACAACTATGCACAACTCATCGAGAGTTAGAACGATAAGCTTTTCTGGCGTCGATGGCGCCGGGAAGACCACTCAAATTGATAACCTGTGCGTCTTCCTGACTGACCAGGGTGTCCGTTACAAGGTCTTTCGTTTCTGGGACGACATCGCCCAACTCACAAATATCCGCGAGGGAACAGGTCACCGGGTATTTAAAGGAGAAAAGGGAATTGGACGGCCGGACGCCCCCGTCAATCGCCGCGACAAGAACGTGCGCGGCTTCCCGATGACTTGCATTCGGATGTTTCTCTATCTCGTGGATGCGGTCTCTACACGAAGAGTCTTCAAGCACGCCTTGCAGGGGGATGCCGAGTTGATCATCTTCGACCGTTACACATACGACGAATTGGCCAATCTCAATCTGAAGAATCCATTCGTACGCGCCTACGTTGGCCTCATCATGTGGCTGGTTCCCCGGCCCGATGTTAGCTTTCTGCTCGATGCGGATCCCGAAGCGGCCCGTGCCCGCAAGCCGGAGTACCCCATAGATTTCGTTCGCCTGAATCGTCAGGCGTATTTCGATCTTGATCGTCTGATCGGCGGCCTCACCGTCATCCCTCCCGTGGCGATCGAGGAGGCGAAGAAGCAGGTTGTAGATCATGCAGCGGCAATTCTGGATCGAAAGGATTCCGGAGGCCTCGAGCGGAAGCTGGATTATGAGCGCGCAAAGTCGAGAAAGACAGATCCAGCGCTTTCCTAGGTTTCAGATTCTTACAGGAAGCAGTGAGCCCGCCGGATACCATCCAGCGGGCTCATTTGTTCCAGCATCGTGGTCTTTTACCATCTGTGAATCGTCAAGTTGTCCATAATCAACTCCGCTGATCCGCTGCCGCTCGTGGCTCCGTCGAGCTGAACGTTGACCAGCAGCGTCGGCCTCCATCCCAGCTTGAAAGCGCCGAGAACGGTCTTATTGATCGGATGTGAGACTCCATCCACTGCTGCCGATTTGTAGGTAATCCAGCCCGTCTCATTGCGCGCGTAGCTGAGCTGAATGTGGTGCCACTGATTCTTGCCCCAACTCTGAACGTTGCAAGGCGCTGAAGTGTGGGCCCAGGTGTTCCATGGTTTCGTGGTCGTTCCTTTATTAATGGAGACGTCCCACGTTCCCGTCCATCCATCGCATTGCATCCCATAAAGAACCGTCGCACCAGTGGATATGACTTGATTCATATCGAGTTCCAAATTCTTCAATCCAGTGTCGCCCGCCGGTAAGTAAATCCAAGTGTCAAGGATGAAGTTTGTTGCGGCCTCGTCGTCCCCAAACGAGATGCTGTAGCGCTGCCCGCCGAAGTATTTATACGTCATCGCAAATTTGCGCGCCGCGCCCGTTCGTGAAGGAGAACTGGTGACTGCAGACCAACCGCTGGAACTTCCAGGCGTTCCACCGTCGTGAATGGAATACCATCCGCCAAATGTCTGAATACTGCTGACGCTGGCGGCACTGCTAGGAACTATCGAAGACGTGGACACAATGATTGCAACATCGGTAACGCAATGCGCGCCAGATACGCCCCATGCCTTTACATGCAGCGTGTGTCCGCCCGTCGGTGCCGAGACGGTAGTTGTGATAGCCGGAGCATTGAAGATTCTAGTATCCGGGCTGTTATCCAGAGAATAGCCGGTCGTGCTGACCTGTTGCCCGGAGCAAAGTGAAGTATAGGCAGACAGACTGAAAGGCGATTTCACGGTGCTGCCGTTCGCTGGAGCATTGATGATGACGCTGGCGATTGATGGGATTGCTGTCGAGACGAACAAGAGAACGGTGATCCAGAACTTCTGCGGGATTTTCATCGGTTTCTTCTCTTCGAATGAAATGGTTCGGTTCCGTTGGCGTTCAGGGCCTCACCAATCAGTGGGCCCGCCCTTTGGCGATCTCGGCTCGAGATTGAGGTCTTGTGATCCTCTTTCGCGTCCGATGTTCCGCTCCTGAAACTTCCCCCGCTTCAATTGGTGTTGCGCCAATTGCTGCCAGGGAAGGAGTTCTGCGCACCGCATTTTTGAAACAAAGAAATCCCAGCGGTTCTCCCCTGAGAACGCGGAGCGATTCAGCAGTTATGAAGGGCTGTTCTGAGACACAAGGCGGGGAAACGCCTGAGAGTACGACCCCAGCAACCTCTCGTTTCACTTTCCGGCGGATCGCGTAGTGCAATCCCGCCGGGCACGAATCGACTTTTCTGGCTCAAAACTGAGCCACCCGAATTTGGCTCTCATCCACAGAAAACCTGATCCGTGAGGCAACCAATCTCCAAGAGCTTTCAAAAAATATTTCATGTTTCATGCAGCCCCACAACCCCTTTTCTGCACCCGAATCCAAAAAGTCTTGGATCACTTCCGAGAGGGTGAACTTCCTACCCAATTGCGGTAAGAATTACCGGGAAATCCTGTGTTTTCCAATGTTTGTAGAAGATCGAGGTTCATAATTTGAGATTGCGCAGTGGCTCAATTCTGTTCTCGACAAGCGCACCAGCAATGTACCGCTCGACTTTGTAGCCTTTTTCGGATTCAGAAATCGAACAGGTCTTTCTCTTCCGTTAGCTCAGTCGGCAAGAATACGCATCTCAATAGACAGCGGACCCAGTACCTCATTCCGCTGGAAGAACCTATGTCCGATCAACGAGAACTTATGCGGCGCGCAATAGCGCTGTGCGTGAGCTTTGCAGCCGTCGCAGCCGGTGCCCTCAGCCTTAACGCTGCCACCTGTTCAACCCAATCTCAGATGAGCGCCACTCTACGTACCGCGTTTACCGGAGAGGCGCATACCGTTGCTGCCATTGTCCAGAGCGGAGACATCCAGGGGCTGCGTGCCAAGATACTACCGGCAATCTCTGGCGATTTCGATGGCATTGCAGCTTCCGTTACCAGCCTCAAGCCACAATTGCAGGGCGCAAAGATCACGGTGGATTCTCTGTATCTGCTGGATGCCTCGAAGGATGCACCCGGCGCGGAGCGTACGCAGTTTTTTTGCGGCTCCCCGATCGTCATTCTCACATTCAACGGCTTGCCGCCCGGTACATACGCACTCGCCATCCTGCACGCCACGGGCGTTCAGCACCCACAGCAAATTTCCTTGATCTTCGCCAGCGCTCCGGGAAACCAGTGGCAGATCGCCGGTTTCTACGCCAAGCCTATGATCGAAGCAGATCATGATGGCCTGTGGTACTGGACCTCAGCGCGCAAATCTGCGCAGATGAAAGACAATTGGACGGCGTGGCTCTACTACCACATCGCCGTAGGTCTTTTAAGTCCGGTCGACTTCCTCTCCAGCCCCAACCTTCAGAAACTCCAGCAGGAAACGGAGCAAGTCCACCCGAAAGATTTTCCGGCCGATAAGACGCAGGTGAGTCTCAATGCGCAAGGCACGGCCTTCAATTTGAGTGCTATTGACACCACCACTCAATTCGGGGGCTTGGACCTGGATGTCCATTACATTCCGAACGCCACGCAGGCTGCTCAACTCAGAACGCCCACTGAAGCTCGTAAGCAGGTAACGGACGTGATGACGGCTTTGCTGGCCCAGCATCCGGGTTTGCGGCAGGCATTTCATGGAATGTGGGTCCATGCCGATCAGGGAGACTCCAGCCTCTTTGCACTTGAGCTGCCGATGGAGCAGATCAATCCGGGTATGCCACAAGCCTCAAACAATCAGCCTGCGGTTCGATAGTGAAGCACTCGCTTGGTTCGCGGCGGCGGTGCGTAGCGTAAAGATTGTGATTTCGGGACGGCAGTCAAAGCGAAACGGAACGCCGACGCTGCCGATTCCGCGGTTTACGTACAGCTGCATCGAACCGACCTGGAACAGTCCTTCGACGTAATTGCGGCCGCCGGGTGGCAGGTGAAGCGCCCCGACAAATGGAAGCCGGATCTGCCCGCCATGTGTGTGGCCGCTCAGCACGAGCGAGACTGCCTGGCCTGCGGGGTGATCGCGCAACTCGTCCACATAATCCGGCGCGTGACACATCAGGATGACCGGTTCGCCCTTTCTGTTTCGAATAGATGAAGGGATCGTCTTGTCTGGATCGGGCTGCCCGCAGACCGGATCATCAATGCCTGCAATCCACATCCTTGATCCGTCTCGCTCCAGCGGCAGATAGGAGTTTCTGAGGACCGTGATGCCGTGCGAGGTGAGAGCTTCTCCAACATGCTCTTCTCCGAGCCAAATGTCGTGATTTCCGAAGATTGCATACCGCCTAGCGCATTCCAGGCGACTCAGCAAACTCCCGCACTGCCATGCGGCGCGAAGCGTCAGGTTGCGCGGCAATACCTCGGCGCTGACATAGTCTCCCGTGAGAAGAACCACATCGGGCTTGGCCCGGTTAATTTCTTCAACGGCTTCGCGCAACAGAAAGGGCTCAGTGAACTCGTCAAGATGAATGTCGCTGAGTTGCGCAACCCTCATCCCATCGAACGCGCCCGGCAATCCGGCGATGGCAAGTTCCTTGTGAACGATCTCAAGCCAGTGGCGTTCAAAGACGCCGGCATAGAGCGCGAGCCCCCCGGCACCCAACATTGATCCTCTCAAGAAAGAGCGCCGGGATACCTGCTGCCCCACAGCAGTTACGGTTGATTCCATGTATGTTTATCCGACCCTAGATATTCTGGAATACCGAACGTCCCGATGAGCACATTACGACGGTACTACTCGCAACTTGCCTGTATTTCGGACCACGATCGGTTTGTCGCACTGGTTTCTTTGATGCAATTCGACGGCCACTACGCCCCCGTGCTCGACAAAGGTTTTGCCTATCCTCGCAAATACCGGCATAGGGCACTTGCCGTGAATATCCGATGAAGTTTAGATCAATCGTTGGCTATGTAGAGATAACGCTTCCCAAAGTCTGGCAGGCTCGTAAACTGGAATGGCAAACCATGCACAAAGAATTGTTTCGCTCTTATTGCCTTCGCTCCAGCTTGATCGCCTTCGCTACGCTGACGTTGCAGCCGGCACAATTGAAGGCTGCAGAAGTTTGGGTGTCTATAGCATCGACCTCGTCAGGATCGGAGGCCCGCGCAGCGCGCGCATACCAGGCCGCGGTTCATCAGGGCCCACTCGCAGTGCAGGCCTTTCTCACTGACTTCCCCAAGGGAGCTGACCTTCATTTCCATCTCACGGCCGGCGTGTATGCGGAAACGCTGATCCGCATCGCCGCTGAAGATAAGGTCTGCATTGATCCGGTCAAAGCCGAGTTTGCGCATGACATCCAGGATAAGACATTGAAAGAGCCCTGCGTTGCGCCCCTGGTGCCGGCGACGGAGCTGAATGGAAGCAGCCTCACTCCCAAAGAACAGGATCTCTACGATCGCGTCGTAGATTCCTTCTCAATGCGCAACTATGTTCCCACGCCCAGCTACAGTGGACACGACCAATTTTTCGCGACGTTCGACCGCTTCGGCGGCCTCGACAAAGGCCACATTGGTCAATGGCTTGACGAGATCACGCGTCGGTCAGACGCAGAGAACAACCAGTATCTTGAACTCATGCACACACCGGCATTTGGACACGCCGCGCGCATCGCTCATGAGATTGGCTGGATTCCGGATTTTGCTCAGATGCGCCAGGCACTTCTCGATCACGGCTTGCGCGACGAGGTCGCGACAGATCGCGAAGAGATCCGCAAAGCCATCGAGATGCGCAACGAGATCCAGCACTGCAGCACGCCGCAGGCATCGAACGCATGCAAGGTACAGGTTCGGTTTATTTATCAAATTCTCAGGGCGTTCCCACCCGAACAGGTCTTTGCGCAAACGTTACTTGGCTTCGAAACAGTGCAGCAGGCCATTGAACAGGGATCGGATGATTGGGTCGGCATCAACTTCGTCCAGCCCGAGGACTACATGGTCTCCATGCGCGACTACACCTTGCACATGAAGATGGTGGAGTATCTGCATAGCCTCTATCCGAAGGTACACATCACGCTGCACGCGGGCGAACTTGCTCCCGGCATGGTTCCTCCCGAAGGCTTGAGGTTCCACGTTCGCCAGGCCGTTGAACTCGGCCACGCAGAGCGCATCGGACACGGCGTCGATGTGATGTACGAGAACGATGCGACGGGATTGCTGAAAGAAATGGCGCGCAGGCACGTGATGGTCGAAGTAAATCTCAGCTCCAACGATGGAATCCTCGGCATCACCGGTGACCGGCACCCATTCCAGTACTATCGAGCCGCACATGTTCCCGTTGCGCTATCCACCGACGACCAGGCCGTGAGCCGGATCGACCTGGGGCACGAGTATGTCCGCGCTGCCAACGATTACCATTTGAGCTACGCGGATCTGAAACAGATGGCGCGCACCGGCATGGAACACAACTTCCTCCCGGGCGCGAGTCTCTGGGCGGCTCCCGACGTATTCAGCACTCCGGCTGCGGCATGTAAAGGACAGGTCCTTGGTGGCCTCAAACCGTCGTCGGCATGCAGGACCTTTCTCGATGCGAGCGAAAAAGCGGCAGCCCAGTGGGAATTGGAAAGAAGATTCCGCGAATTTGAATCGAAGTTCTAAACTTGCCGGCAACGTTGATTCGTCGCATCCCCGCTCGTCCAGCTAAGCTGGTTTAGTTGGTTCCGAGGATTCGATGCCCTCCATTGCCTATCTTGAGTGCGCCCGCTGCCATGCTCACATCTCCGCTTCAACGCCGCAAACCGTCTGTCCTCAATGTCCCAGCCAACCCGCCGGGTCGCTGTTTGTGCGATATGAACTCTCCCATCTGGAAGGAACCGATCCGCGCCAGATCATCGCAGGCGATGCGGCCAACAGCACCTGGGCAGGTATGTGGCGTTATCGCTCGGTGCTGCCTGACGCCCTGCCAGTCACGTTAGCTGAAGGCTGGACTCCAATGCTGAAGAGCAAACGGCATCAGAGCGCGTTCGTCAAGGAGGAAGGCGCCAATCCCACCGGATCCTTCAAAGCGCGCGGACTCTCCATGGCCGTGACAATGGCGCGGCACTACGGCCTGCAAAAGCTTGCGGTTCCCTCTGCCGGCAATGCCGCGGGTGCTCTGGCGGCCTATGCTGCCGCGGCCGGGATCGAAGCGCATATCTTCATGCCGCGCGATGTGCCTTTCGCGAATTACGTTGAAGCCACTGCATACGGCGCGCATGTTCAGTTGGTTGATGGTCTCATCTCCGATTGCGCGCGCATGGTGCAGGAGCGGAAACAGCAGGAAGGCTGGTTCGACATCTCCACGCTGAAAGAGCCGTTTCGCGTCGAAGGCAAAAAGACGATGGGGTACGAACTCGTCGAACAACTCGGTTGGGAGTATCCCGACGCAGTCTTCTACCCGACGGGCGGCGGTGTCGGCCTCATCGGCATGTGGAAAGCCTTCGAAGAGATGGAACAGCTTGGCTGGGTGCGCGGGAAGCGCCCCAGGATGATCGCCGTGCAATCCACTGGCTGTGCGCCGGTAGCGCGAGCATTCGAGCAGGGCGCAACCGCCAGTGCCATGTGGCACGATGCGGCTACCTTCGCTGCGGGCCTTCGCGTACCAAAGCCCTATGGTGACACGATCATTCTTGACATCGTCCGCGCCTCCGATGGCCTGGCTATGGCCGTCAGCGACGACGATATTCTCGCATCCATCCTCGACTGGGCTCGCAACGAGGGGCTCTTCCTCTCGCCCGAAGGCGCCAGCGTCACAGCCGCCTACGACAAGCTGCTTGCCAGCGGATACCTCAAACCTGCCGAGCGCGTAGTATTGTTCAACACTGGCGCAGGTCTGAAGTACACCGACATGACCGCAGAGGCAATGAAACTGAAACGCCCGGCAGTGCAGTAGTCTCGATGGTGACTTCAACAACAACTCGATCGGCCTCGCAGAATGCGTCAGCTCGCCTGCTGCTTCCGGCGGGAGCTGTGTTCCTCGCTGCGGGCATCCTCCTCGGGTTCATTCACACGTCCGCAATCGGCATCTCTCTTCGCTGGATAGGAATCGCCGCATTCCTTGTGTCTACGATTCGCAAGTCTTCGCTGATGACGTGGACGTTCCTCGCCATGCTGGCGGGGGTCGAACTCGGCATCGATGCGCCGCATATTGCTGCACAGGTCCGTTTGCCTGGCGACTTGTTTTTGCGACTCATCCGCATGATCGTGGCGCCACTTCTTTTTGCTACCATCACCACCGGCATTGCCGGTCACAGCGAACTCAAGTCGGTGGGACGCGTAGCCATTAAGGCGCTCATCCTCTTCGAGGTGGTCACGACGCTCGGTCTCATCATCGGTGTAGTTGCGATGAATCTCTCCGGAGCAGGATGGGGAGTTGTTGTTCCTGCCGCGCTCGAAGGAGCTCCGCCCGCTGGCGCTCCGGCGCCGCAGAATTGGCAGGAGATCGTACTGAATCTATTTCCCAGCAACATCGCCGAAGCCGTCGCGCAGAATCAGATTCTGCAAGTAGCCATCTTCTCTATTCTCTTCGGAGCGGCGTTGGCCATGATCTCCGAACAGAAGCGCGCACCGCTCGTTAATGTACTGCAGTCGCTTGCCGAGGTAATGTTTCAGCTCACCCGCTTCATTATGTACCTTGCGCCTCTCGCCGCAGGCGCTGCCATTGCGTATACCGTCGGGAACACCGGCATTGCTACGCTGCTGCCGCTCGTTAAGCTCGTGGGGACCTATTACGTCGCGCTCACAGCATTCGTCCTGCTGGTGCTGGTTCCCACGCTTATGCTCTTCCGTGTTCCCGTCGTGAAATTTATCAGCGCAATCGGAGAGCCGGCAGCGCTCGGTTTTGCGACCACCAGCTCCGAGGCGGCACTTCCACTTGCGATGGAGCGCATGGAAGAGTTCGGCGTTCCGCGCTGGATTGTCTCATTCGTCATTCCCACCGGCTACAGCTTCAACATGACCGGCGGCAGCGTGTATCTCTCGATGGCTGCTATCTTCGTAGCGCAGGCGGCCAGCATGCATCTTTCCTTCGGGAGGCAACTCGCCATCGTGCTTGTGCTCATGGCGGCCAGCAAGGGGATCGCCGGGGTGCCGCGCGCATCGCTTGTCGTGCTTCTTGCAACCGCCAGTGCCGTGAATTTGCCCACCGCGCCCATTCTCCTCATCCTCGGCGTCGATACCCTCATGGACATGGGCCGAACCATGATGAACGTCGTTGGAAACTGCATGGCCGCCGCGGTTGTCGGTCAGACGGAAACGTCTGTCACAGCTTCTTGAACCCCATTCAATCAGCTTTGCGCCCGCGCGCTTTCGCCGCATTCTCCGCAATGGTATCGGCAATTGTTTTCTGAAGCGATGGAGGCATGTCATGGCTCATCTTTGGCAGAATGCGAAGTGTTGCACCGGGGATCATCGCTGCAACGTACTTGCCCGCTTCCTGTCGTACAGCGTGTAGGGAAGCGGGGAAGTTGCGCCCGTGGTCGCGGCCTTCACCACTGCCGTGAAGTCCGGCTCTCCCGCCGCATCGAACCTGGTCGACAAGCCGATATCTCGATTGTCAAATGCAACGACACGATAGCCGTGTTCCACCAGGTCCTCGCAGAACTTTGCATTACAGTCGATCAGTTGCATCGCCGTTCCGCCAATCAGCACAATGGCTTCGTGATCGGCAGGCCCGTGGCTTTCGTACGCCATCGCTATTCCGTTCGTATGGACCTTTCCCCGTTGATGCAGCGGGGCCGCATGGACGAATGTGACGAAGATGAGTCCAAGAATCATTCCGACGAACAGTGCGTCCAGATAGTTGATGAGACGACGACGCATAACTCCTCCTCGCGGGCGACATAGTCCCGCCGACGTTGAACCTCAAGTGTGACGAATAAGCGTGGTTAGGCCCGAGCCGCGTTCGCAGAATCTGAGGTTTTTCCCTGTTGATGATGAGCCGACGCTGCTAGGCTCGCGCAAAGCGACTGCGATAGTCCTCGAGGATCCACTTGCCAATGTCGAACGCCAACTGCACAACCACAATCGCGCAGACGACTACGAACGCAAAGTGAAGCCCCTCGTTGACCTGGTGCAGAGTCTGACCGTAACGCATTTGATCGACTGCTGGATTCTTCAGCAGCACGTAGCGGTGATCCTGAGTAGTGAGCAGGAAAATAAACGGGATAAGCCCGACGGCTTTGCTCACAATCTGTAAAAGGCGAGACGGGTGCTCCCACGTACCTCGGGCAAGCTCGATGCATTTCCACGCCACTTGCATGATGTTCATCGCGATCAGCAGCCAGTAGAAGGTCCACCAGGCCGGTGCCAGCAGGAACGGCCCGGCCTCAAGATACGCGGCGCCGGGTCCCATCAGCACAAATGGATGGTGCGGTATCAAGAGGAGCCAGCCGAGAAACAGGACGTCCATCACAACCTCGATGACCGTCTGTGTGAACGAGCGCGGCTTTCCGCTATGCTCACCTTTTTCCAGTGGCGGCAGACTGCTGGGATTCCAGTTTTGGGTGATGCCGGGAATTGGCGGGCACACTTGCGGATAGTGAGTGCGCGCGAAGTCGAACCCGGCAAACACTAGAGTTATCCAGGCGGCAACCTGTATCAGAGTGCCGGGTGTCCTGAACAGCGCATCCACTACGGCCTGACCACCGCCCTGCGTGAGAGGTGTTACCACCGCAGCGACAATCATGCAGATGATGAATGCCCAGAGCATCGCGATGCGCAGCACGTAGAAGTACATCGGGAACATGGTGGGACCGATGAGATACTGCTGCGGCCGATAGCGCGATGCCACGAGCATGGGGTGCCCCATCTTGCGCAGAAGGTCTTCAAACTCGCCCTGCGTGAGCGCGCGGCCTAACTCCGACTCGCGGTCTTCGATCTGCGACTCCATGTTGGCGCGGAGCTCGGCGACAATATCGTCCTGCCTTCGCAGCGGCAGGTACTTTCTTACGGCTTGCAGATAGCGTTCAAGGAGTTCCATGGTGGTGTCCTTACTTGGTCTCGGCATCGGTTGCATCGAGGATGCGGGAGACGGAGGTGTTAATCGTGTTCCACTCGTCCAGCAGACGAGCCAGAATCTGTTCGCCTTCCGGCGAGAGTCTGTAGAAGCGCTTATTGCGTTTGTCCTCTTCGCGCCACTCACTCGCCAGCAGACCTTGAGTTTCCAGGCGGCGGAGAAGAGGGTAAAGAGTGCTCTCGTCAATCTCCAGGCCGCGCTCAGCCAGGTCCTTGCGGAGCGTGTAGCCGTAGTGCTCCTCCCTAAGCTGTGCCAGGACGGCAAGCGTGAGGCAGCCCCGGCGGAGCTCGAGTCGGAGATTTTCAAACGTACTTTCAGCTACGGTCATGCTCGTTCCTCAGAATCGCTGTGCCAGCTAGTGCTGTGTTCCATACACTGTACTTCACATACTGTATGTCAACTAGTGTGTGGCGTCAAGTACATTTTGAAGATTCTTCATCTCCACTACACTCTTGGGCATGGACAATGAACGGATCCGCGAGATTTGTATGGCTTTACCGCACGCCGCCGAAACCGTGAACTGGGGCCATCATCTGGTTTACTGGGCGGGCGATCGGGAAATCGGTGGCAAGATGTTCGCCATGACCGACTTGGACGGGGCCGGAACCGGGGTTCTCTGGTTCCACTGCGGAGCGGAACGATTCGATGAACTCCTCGAGAACGACGGGATCGTTCCAAGTCCTTACCTTGCAAAGGCATTCTGGGTGACGCTTCAACGCTGGAGCGTCTTGCGACCTCGAGAGATCGATGAGGAGTTGCACCGGGCACACGCTCTGATCTTCGAAAAGCTTCCGCGGCGCACCAAGGCTGTACTGGAAATGCCTCTTAAAGAACGAAAAAAGCTCATCCGAGACCGAAAAAAACTGCTTGCAGCGCGGGCGAGCGACCCTCGATCCAATGCTGTGAAAGCCAGCAAAAACAGACCGGAAGCCTCGAAACGTACCATCAAAAAGAAGTAGCCGGGAACCGGCCAGGGTCGTTCACCGTACTCCTCCTTGAACGAGGTTGAGGCAGAGTTATGGTCAAGTTTCTGTTGTGGTGCATTCTCCTGATTCTGTGCTGGCCGCTGGCGTTGCTGGCCCTTGTCGCATATCCGATCGTATGGCTGCTGCTGCTTCCCTTCCGGATCGTGGGCATTGCAGTCGGCGGAGTTCTGGAACTGGTGAGCGCCATCATCTTTCTGCCGGTTCGGCTGGTTCGGGCGATCTAGCTTCCCCAGACTGTTAAGCAGGTGCAAATCTGCTTCCAAACTTCTTATGCGAGCTTGCATACCGCCCAGATGCGGCCAGCGCGGCTGCCGCAGGGTTGTACTTTATTCATCACTCAGTTAGCCACCCCAGGAACGACTTTTGCGTCCATAGAGGGTTGAGGCCCATTAGCCGGATGTGGCGGCTGATAGACCATCCCTTCACCTGAACGCAAGACAAGCATCCAAGAGGAGATGAAGATGCGGACAATCTTTCATCGAGCATTCCTGTTGCTGATCGCATTCGCCCTTACAGCAGCGACGCCGGCTTTGCGTGCACAGACAGATGTAGCGCTGAGCCTGTACGGAGCATTCCACGGAACAACCACTGGAAACGGAACGATCGAGAGTCCGGCAAATTCCGCCGGCGGCATCATCGAACTCCGCCACATCTCGAACCCCCTCGTTGGCTATGAGGCTACATACTCATATAATCGCGGCAACGAGACTTACAAGCCGGATTGCGGCGGATCGACCTGCACGGCTCTTACAGCACAGACCGTGAAGGCTGCGGCACACGAGGTGACGGCCGACTGGCTGGTGTCAGTCCACGCCGCGAATCTGCGTCCATTTGTACTCGGCGGCGTCGGAATTTTGTTCAATCAGCCAGACAGCAACCAGGCAGACACCGACAGCTCGACAAAAGGTGTGTTTGTCTACGGAGCAGGCCTCGACTGGGGAGCTCTCCCGCACCTCGGCTTCCGATTCCAGTACCGCGGCAATCTCTACAAAGCGCCGAACCTGACAAAGCTCTACACATCGACCGACAGGTTCACCCACACCGCGCAGCCAATGATCGGTGCCTATTTCCGCTTTTGAAAGAGCGAGCGCTTGGCTACAAGTTCAGCTCTCAACGCTTTTCGGACGGGGCTCTGCAGGCAGGATCCAGCAGAGTTTCTAACTTACGAGAGTCGAAGTGCGCCGCAGGCCGTCGTGCTACCTGCACATTGCGCGATTGTCCTGCGACGCGACGATCTTCCATTTGCCTTCGCGTTTCAGCCATGTATCTGTCCAGATCTGGCAGACTTTGACATTCGGGTGGGACTTGTCCTTACCAATCGCATGTTCGCTGCCGTACACGAGGGCGATGCTGTCTCCGAAGAAGCGCACTTTCGCATCATCAAGTCCGCAATCGTGAGCTGTGCGAACAGCCTTCTCGTCCCTCAGTTCATCGGCCTTGGTGAAGCGCTCGCCTTGCGGTGACGTACCTTGGAAGTCCTTTGCAAGTAGCCCGTCGACAACGCCGTTGTCGACGCACACGCCTTCGGCCCATTTGCGCTCCATGTCGATGATGTACTGTGCAGTCTTGTCATCAGCCGTAGCCCAGTGGCTTCGTTGCGCGCAGGCGGGGATGAAAAGCAATATGACGGCGAACGCGGTCACAAGGATTCTTGCAGGCAAGGATGGCATGCCGGAATTCTACACAAGCCCGAGTCATTGGCTTGAAATTCGGCATTACCCGATCAGATCAACCGCAGCGCGCGCTGTTTCTGTGCTTCGTACTCGGCTTCGGTCAGAGCGCCTGATTCGAACAACGCCTTCAGTCTGAGGAATTCCTCCGCGTCGGCCGTCTGGGAGTCGCGTAGGAGCGGAGTGGAGAGGACCTTCTCCTTCTCGGAAGCAAAGTCAGCACTCGAAATCGCCCCAGCGTCGAGCAGAGACTTCAACTTTTCCAGCTTGTCCAGAATTTGTGTGAGAGGCATTGGAGCGCCCCTGGACGCATTCACTAGCACCACATCCGAATGAGTTCCGGCGACAGTTCCTCCGGGTTCTCCACTTCGGGGAGCGACAACTCCGCCTACTGCCGCGGCTCCGTGCGAAAGCAGGTCTGTCATCGTGTCCAGGTTGCGATAGACAAGCGGGACAAGCCTTGCGATCGGGATCGCAATGAGTATCAGGAAGAACCATCCATAATAGTCCGGTGCTCGCCGAAACACGGCGACCGCAAGCCGCTGATAGGCCACCAGCGAATCGCCTGACGCATTTTGGATTGCAGCCGCATTCACCTGGCTGATCACCTGTCCCCAGGCATGGATGAATTCGCCATAAGAGCCTGAGGCTGGCGATGTCCTGGGCGCATTCAGGTTTACGAGGTCTGTGCGCCCGACGAAGAAGCAGGCTGCGGGTAATTCGTAAATCCTGTATGCAAAGATCAGAGATCCGAAAAGCGTGAGCTGTATGAGCACACTGGGCAGGAAGGTATAGCGCGGTGCGCTGCCTTTGACCATGTGCGCAAGTCGCGAGCCAAAGGCGAAGAGCACCACCAGAATCACGGAATCGATGATCGCGTCAGCCAACACGAGCGGGCTGAGCATCGAATCTCCGAGGAGCGAGTCGCTGATGGTCGCGCTGTTCTTAATCACCGGTAAAGACCCGATGATGCCGCGCAATATCAGCAGCGCAACGATGCTCACGCCTGCCTTGAGGGCTAATTTAGCTGCTCTCGAAGCAAGGGTGGTGAGATCCTGGGGCGGAATCGGAGAGGGAATTTGTTCCATTCAACCCCCTTCTGGAACGATCAGATCCAGAGACTTCCGGAGTGGCGCAGTCATCCGCTTTCAGACTGTCGCGCCAGCATAGCAGCAAATCCTGTCAGATTAAACACCGTTGCTGGAACTACGCGTTTGCCGGGGTCCGCAATTCGGCCAATGCGGCGGTGAGGTCAGTTGCAAGCGTCTTTTGCAAGTCGCTCGTGAGCTTGGCGGACTTGTGTGTGAGATAGAAGACGTCGATCGCGGTCTCTCCCTCTGTGTCGATGAGGGCCACCTCGATGTTACATTTGTGTTGGCTCAGGGTGAGCGCAATCTGGCGCAGCAGCCCCGGTCCATCCTGTGCCACAACTTGTAGCAGAGTCGAGTGTGTCGAAGACTCCGAGTCGAACTGGAGCCTGGTACCAACCTCGACCTTCAAACCGTTCGCACCGCTCATGTGTCGCCGCGAATCAAGCAGTTGTTCAACCGGAACTCTCTGCGCCACTACATCGTGCAGATATTCAAGAAAGCGGTCCTTCTCGCTGGGGTTCAGTTCGATTGTCCTGAACACATCAGTGAATTGAAAGCTGTCGACCACAACTCCGGCATCGTTTGAGAACGCGCCTGCTTTTACGATGTTCATTCCCCACGCCGCGAGCGCTCCGGCTACATCGGCAAAGAGCCGGCTGCGGTCGCGAACAATCACCGTCAGATCGAAAAGCTGTCGATGAGGTCTGAGATCGAGTTGGACGGGGTCTTTTTCGAGATTGAGCGAGAGCTGGAAGTGGTTCCGGATATGTTCAGGAAGCCGGGTCTGTAGATACCGCTGCGGAAGGCCTTCAAGGAACTGGCGAAGCTCATCGTAATGGCTCGACGGCACCATCGAACGGATTCGGTTCAGCAGCGTAGGATCAATGGCTGCATGATACCGGACCTCGTCGACACTGCGGTCCATAAAGTTCGCCGTCGCCATGTAGAGCTGCCACAAGTTCTCGGCCTTCCACGGCGTCAGCGCTTCTGGATTGACGGCCTTGATGTCTGCGTAGGTCATCAGCGTCAGCATCTTCAACAGTGCGGGGCCGCCCACCTTGTCGGCGAAGTTGCGAACGTTCTCGGAATCGAAGATGTCCCGACGCAGAGTATTCGACATCTCCAGGTGCAGCCGGATGAGCTTGAGAACCTGGTCGCGTTCTTCACTGTCGAAATCCAGGCGTGCCATGAAACTGTCCGCAAGTTCCGCACTCTGACCTGTGTGTTCACCGCTGCGGCGGCCTTTGCCCGTGTCATGCAAGAGAAGCGACAGCAGAAACAGATCGAGCCTGTCGATCTCCGGCAGAAGCTGCGCAAGCCGCTGCTCATAGTCATGTGCAGGCTGACGAAGCCCGTGAACGTTATCGATCGTAAGAAATGTGTGCTCATCAACGGTGTAACGGTGATAACTGTCGCGTATAACCAACGCATCAATACCGTGGAATTCCGGGACGAGCATCTCCAGAACGCCAAGTGCGTGCATTGTGCGCAGCGCGTGTGCTGCGTGAGGTCCCAGCAGAACTTCCCGTAGTGCATTCCAGAGATATGGGCCTTCCGGGATGTGAATGGCAAGGGCCGGAAGTGCGTCTGTGATGCGATCTTCAGCTGCCTGCGAGAGCGCGTATCCGTGGGTGGCCATCAATGAGAACACTCGGAGAATGGCAGCCGTATCGCTGAATTGCGCTCCGGGCAGAATGTCGATGCGCCCCTGGTCGAGGATGAAGTCCGTGCCTGCAATCGGTGTTCTGCGTCGCCGGAACTGGCGGTAGAAGCTTACCGGTGCCGGCAGATGCTCCATCAGCAGCGCCGCCCGGCGATAGACTACGCGTGCATGACGATAATACGTCCGCATCCAGTAAGCCGGATCGGCCGTGCCCCGCGTCTCGAGTCCGATGGAGTTTGCCGCAGCCTCGTCTTGCGACTGCCAATCAAGCGTGTTGTCATCGCGTCCGTGGCGAAAGTGCAGAAAACATCGTGCCGCGGCCAGAAAGTCGAATGCAGCTTCGGCATCGCCTCTCGCGCTCTGGAAGACGCCTCCCCGTTGCCGCGGCCACTCCTTTGTTTCCTTCAGATGAAAGAGCAGGGCGAACCAGACTGCCAGGTGATAGTCACGAAGTCCGCCGGGGCACTCCTTGAGGTTTGGCTCAAGGTGGAAGATGGTGTTGCCGTACTTGGCGTGCCGCCCGCGCGCAATCTCACCGAGCTTCTGCGTGATCGTGTTCCACTCGCTTAACACCAGTCCGGGCAGAATGTTCTGATGAAGCTGCTGGTAGAGCGGAAACTGTCCTGCCAGGAATCGCCGGTCGAGTGTTGCCAAGGTGAACTCGAGGTTGTCGGGATCGAACTTACCCGCCTCTTTCAACGTCCGAGAACAAGGACTGGCTCTCAAACCGACGTCCCACATCCCCTGGATGATCGCCCGGACCGCCTCTTTTGTCTGGTCCTCGGTCTTCTCATTTGCGAACGTGAAGAGCACGTCGATATCGGAGAAAGGAAAGAGATCCTTGCGTCCATAGCCGCCCAGCGCAAGCAGGGAGACGTTCTGCGCGGGCTGGCCCGCGAACGCGCGACGCCACATTTCAATGAGGATGCGGTCCACAACCGCTGAGCGTCTACGGATTGCCGCGGTGCCGTCCCCGGTCCTCTCACAGGTCTGGCGGACAAGAGCCATCTCCCGGAGATACTGATCCCGTAGATCGTCAACCGCTAAGGCGACTGAATTCATGTGTGTGTGTGAGGCAAGTCGAACTTAAATGATGTTTTAACAGAATACCGCATAGAGCGAGCCGGCCTGATCAGCGTTTCAATCAGTACGCAAGTCTTTAGCGAGCCCTGCCTCTCACTGGATCAGATCCGGTCCTGAGTCATTCATAGACACACAAGCCGCTCGCGCAGGAGCGGCCTGTACACGTGATAAGAGGTTTGATGTGTTAGAGCGCGGTTTCGCCGCGTTCGTCGTTGCGGATACGGATCGCATCCTCAACGCGGCTTACAAAGATCTTGCCGTCACCGATACGCCCGGTTCGTGCAGCAGATCCAATCGCTGCGATTGCCTTCTCTTTCATCTCGTCCAAAACCACCATCTCGATTTTCACCTTCGGCAGAAGGTCCACTGTATATTCGCGGCCGCGGTAAAACTCGGTATGACCCTTCTGGCGACCATGTCCGCGTGCCTCCAGAATCGTCATTCCCTCAATACCTACCTCGAGCAGAGCGTCTTTAACTGCGTCGAGTTTCGATGGCTGAATAATCGCCTCAATCTTGAGCATGCTTGGTTTGCCTCGCTAGGTAGCCTATCAGGGCCGGATAGTCGGGCGGGCTAACTCCGTCCGCTTCTTTTCATCAGGAATTCAGGTCGTAACCTTCTTCGCCGTGCTGCGACAGATCCAGACCGGCAGATTCCTCTTCCGCTGAAACGCGCAGCCCGATGGTCTTGTCGACGAGAACCAGCAGGATCAGTGTACCGACGGCCGAAAGAACCCACGCTATTGCCACGCCGGCCGCCTGGTTCAGCAACTGGGCCCAGTGCCCATCGACCGCACCCGTCGCTACATCCGCGCCGAAGATAGGGTTGATGGCTTTGGTCGCGAAAAGTCCGGTCAGAATAGCGCCGAGCGTACCGCCGGCTCCGTGAACGCCAAAGGCATCGAGCGAATCGTCATAACGGAACCACGCCTTTACCTTGAAGACCATAAACGAGCAGAAGAATCCAGCAATAAGTCCGATGAGAAGCGCTGGGAACGGCTGCACGAAACCCGATGCCGGTGTGATGGCCACCAATCCGGCAACGGCGCCGGAGATCGCGCCTAGCGCCGTTGGTTTGCCGTTGTGGAACCACTCGAAAATCGTCCATCCCAGCGCCGCCGAAGCCGCTGCAAAATGCGTGTTGATGAAAGCGCTGGTCGCCAGCGGACCGGAGGAGAGCGCGCTGCCCGCATTGAAGCCGAACCAGCCGACCCACAGCAGGCACGCCCCAATGAAGCTCAGCACCATCGAGTGCGGCGGCATTGCCGTATGCGGGTAGCCGATGCGCTTACCGAGGTAAATTGCCGTGACCAGAGCAGAGACCCCGGAAGTGACGTGGACAACGGTTCCGCCGGCGAAATCGAGGCTGGGGATATGCGTTCCCGTTGCATTGAGCAACCCGCCTATGCCCCACACCATGTGCGCCATGGGGCTGTACACAATCAGTGACCAGAGCGACAGAAACAACGCCATGCCGCTGAATTTCATGCGCTCGGCAAACGCTCCCGTGATCAGCGCGGGAGTGATGATGGCGAACATCAACTGATAGACCATATAGGTCTGTTCAGGAATCGTCGCCGCATAGTCCGTATTCGGTGCTAGTCCGACCCCGCGCAGGAATACGTGCTCAAATCCGCCCACAAAGCTTGTGCCATGCGCAAAGGCGAGGGAGTAGCCGACAACGGCCCAGAGGATTGTGACCAGACCCATCATCGCGAAGCTCTGCATCATCGTGCCAAGGATGTTTTTGCGGCGAACCAGCCCACCGTAAAAGAGAGCAAGCCCCGGGCCTGTCATCAGTAAAACCAGCGCGGACGAGACCAGCATCCACGAGTTGTCCGCGTTCATCTGTGCCGAATGGATCGAGTCCTGAAGTGTTTTTAAATCGGCTTGAGTCACTGACGAGGATTGAGCTAGAGACAGCGCAGGGAATATCAGGAACAAACCGGCAACGACAGCCCGGAAACGAGTACTGAACATGTCTTCTCCGAAATTTGACCCTCGATACAGTCGAACGCTAACGGGCTGAAGGTTCGCTTCGCTCCGATTTCTGCGTAGCTTGTACCGTGAACGTCTGAAGAATATCTCAGGGAAGCCGAAGGACCTATAAAGATGGCATAAAGAAGCTAATTTCATCCCTATGCGCTGATGAAAACCCGTCCGTAATTACCAATCCTGATCGCATCGATTTGTGCACAAGCCACTCTCTGCTCACTCAAACCATCCTTCAACCGGAGGAGAGGGTAAAATACAGGTATGGGGACCGTTCAGGAACGCGATCGCTATCTATTTGGAGCGCTCGACAGCAGCGTCAAGAATCGCGCCAAGCTGCAGGAAGCCAATTATGGCTTCGAGCAGCCGGAGGGCGTGATCCTCACCACACTTGATTTCGCCATCAACTGGGTGCGCAAGAGTTCAGTATGGCCGGTCACTTTTGGCCTGGCTTGCTGCGCAATTGAAATGATGTCGATGGGAGCCTCGCGTTTTGACATTGCCCGCTTCGGTGCTGAGGTTTTCCGGCCCTCTCCGCGGCAGTCCGACCTGATGATCATTGCCGGACGAGTTGCGCAGAAAATGGCCCCGGTAATCCGGCGCTTGTACGACCAGATGCCAGAACCCAAATGGGTTATTTCGATGGGTGCTTGCGCAACGTCGGGCGGAGTTTTTCAGAACTATGCGATCGTTCAGGGAGTCAATCAGGTCATCCCGGTCGACGTTTATGTCCCTGGATGCCCACCTCGGCCTGAGCAACTTCTGTACGCCATCACCCTGCTCCAGGAGAAGATCCAGCGTGAGCCGCGCAGCCTTCTGAAGACGTTGAATGCAGAGTAGCTGCGCCAGAGGGTTTTCAATTCGATCAATCCGCATTTAGCAATCGATGCACCGTATAAAAGCGGGGATACCAGTTGGTAAACCCCTTCAGAAAGTAGTCTCTAGCGCATAGTTCCTATGGTACGTTTATTTGTGATGTGCTCGGGTCGACAGAACGATCATCTGTAGAGAGCCAAGTTACTTCAACCGGAAAATGGTCCGCAAAAGGAGCCGTTTCCAAACTGATTAGTTTTCGATTGCGGAGGAGAAACGCATGCGACTTTCAAAAATTGCCTGCCTGGCGTTGGCATGGGCATGTACCGGATTACTTCCGATTGCCTTGACGGCCCAGGACGCTCCGAAGCCGGCGGCGCCGGCATCAACGGGTCCCTCAGCGGATGCTCCCTCAAGATGGGACATTTTTGCAGGGTTCAGCTATCTTGCCCCCAAAGGGGATTTGATCAAGGGAGCCCAGCAAGACACAGCCAAGTCGGTGACCTGCTGCGTCGATCTCAGCATCGCGCGCTACTTCAACAAATACTTCGGTATTCAGGCCGAAGGCGATTTTCACAAAAACGGCGGAAATCACTCCGCTGTCGTGCATAACCAGTTCTCCGGAGGCTCCGGCGGCTTGATCGCCCGTTTCCCGACTGAGGACATCACCCCGTTTGTGCATGCGCTCGTCGGTGGCGAGAACGTCTCCAGCACGTATACCCCGTACAGCCAGTGGGGTGTTGTGCTCACCGCCGGCGGCGGCATCGACTACGACACACCATGGCTCGATCATCGCCTCGCAATCCGCGTTTTCCAGGCAGACTATCAATACACCCACGAGAACTTCTATCCGATTGCCCGCACGAATTTCAACATGGCGCGGCTCAGCACCGGAGTGGTGCTGAAGTTTGGAACCATAGCGCCTCCAGCAACCGTCACCATCTCGTGCGCGGCGCAGCCGACATCGGTCTTCCCCGGCGAGCCGATCACGGTTACGGCGACTGCGGGACAGCTGCTGCCGAAGGATCACGTTGTGTACAACTGGTCTGGGCAGGGCGTGACCGGAACTGACACGACCGCGAAGGTTGACACCACGAACCTTGCTCCCGGCAACTACACCGTCAATTGCGGTGTCAAGGAAGGAAAGCCCGGCAAAGAAGGTCTGAAGCCGTGGGAGAGCGCCAGCGGCACCACAACGTTCACGGTGAAGGAGTACGAGCCGCCGACAATCAGCTGCTCTGCTAACCCGACAGATCTCAAGCCGGGTGATTCGGCCACCATCACCTCCCAGGGAGTGAGCCCGCAGAACCGCCCGCTGACCTATACTTATCAGGCATCGGCAGGCACCATCACCGGCAGCGGAACCACCGCGACCTACTCCTCGGCAGGTGCCCAGTCTGGCCCGGTGCAGATTACCTGCAACGTCGCCGACGACAAGGGGCACAACGCCACCGCGAATACCAGTCTGAACATTCAACCGCCGCCACCGCCGCCGGGACCATCTCCTGAGCAGCTTCGCTTGGAAGCTCGTCTGGCACTGCACAGCGTCTTCTTCCCGACCGCCCTGCCCACGGCAAAGCATCCCGAAGGCGGCCTGGTAGACAGCCAGCAGCAGACACTGCAAACTCTGGCCACGGACCTCAAGTCCTATCTCCAGATCAAGCCCGATGCACACATCACGCTCACCGGTCACGCAGATCCACGCGGCTCGGATGAGTTCAACCAGGCACTCTCTGAGCGCCGCGTCAACCGGGTCAAGCAGTACCTGGTTGAGCAGGGCATTCCTGAGAGTGCGATCACGGTTAACGCAGTTGGCGAAAGCCAGGTACTCTCCAAGGATCAGGTCAAGGATCTGGTTCAGCAGAACACTGAGCTGACGGATAAAGAGAAGGCAAGCACCATCCGCCGCATCAACGTCATCTACCTGGCCCAGAACCGCCGCGTCGACCTTACCTTGACCAATACCGGTCAGCAGTCGGTGCAACTCTATCCGTTCAATGCCAAGGATGCCTCCACACTTCTCTCCGTTAGCAAGCCGGCAACAGGTGGCGCGCGGAAGAAGGCGGCTCCGAAGAAGAAGTAAGCCACACCAGCCGGGGCGAGCGTACAACTCGCTCCGCAAATACTCGAAGAGAGGCTGACCTATCCGGTCAGCCTCTTTCACTTTGCCCTTCTGCCCCTTTGCCTAATGGATGAACTTCGCGGAGGCTTCCATTCTTGACCACTCTTGTGAGCGGTCAAATCCAATCTGATTTGCGGGCCTTCGGCATTCAAAGCATACCTCTATGAACGGAATCTCAGGGGAGTTCAGAACGCGAGAAGGGGATGTGCTGATCGCATCGGCACAGAAGGTGTAGTTCTGATCGAAAGCTCACTTCACGTTTGCGTCAAAGGCACCAGTTTCGACCGTGTTTCCATGCTTCATCTGGATGAAAATGCGAAATGTTCCACTTGCCGGGAAGCCATAAGGAAAAGTCACTGTCGAAGAAACTGGTTCGGTACTCATCTTCATGTCGGTCAAGTCATGCATGCCGCTCATCGGCGCACTCGAGCTTTCGTTCGCCAGCATCACTGCAGGCATTGCAGCAGAACCATCTGGATGCGTGTGGGCAAACGCTGATCCATCAGTCTTCACGAAGGCTGCATGGCCCGGCATACCCAGGTATGGACGCATATCCGCAGCTGGATTGCCTCGCGGATCGAGCAGCTGAAACGCTAGAGTGTACGGTGTATTCGAGATGATCTCAGTCGGCTTTTTCCACTCCATTACGTAATCATCCGGAAGCTTGTATCGAGGACCGAGGTGACCAGCAGAGATTGGGAGCGGAGTTGCGCCGGCATCATCGCCTTTCAATGGCGCTCCGACCATTCCCACTGGTACCGCAAGTGCCGCGGTCTCTGTCTCGGGGAAGCCGTTTCGGAATACCACATCAGCATAGAGGTGATATGTCCCGGCTCGCATCTCTGGGAGGATCTCTGTGAATCCAGCTTTGCCGTTCGGCACAGGATGCAAGTGGAACACCGCATCCATCTCCGGCCATCGGATCGCGTAGAGATGCATGAGGTGACCGTGATCCGCTAGAAGCTGGGAGTTCTCAACATTTTTCCATGCTCCACCATGCTGTGCATCGGAGCCGCCAATCAATAAATCCAGACGATTTCCGTTTAAAATCACCCGCATCGTGGGGCTGTGATGCATCTCCGCCTCATAGCCCGCCGCTTCTACGTTCCACCATTTTCCACCGAGGTAGACTGCAGCTGCGCACAGTACGAGCGAGACAGCGCCAGCAACCACAGCCAGGCGGCTCCTCGTCGGTCCTGCCAGGGATCCTGGAGTCAATCGTGCCTCCCGCACCGCCGCCATCACAATTCCCACCACGCCGAGAACGAGAAAGCAGCCAAGCAACGCCAGCATCATTCCCATTGGCCGTTGCATGCGCAGGATCTTGGTAGGAACCGCGGGCACTGGAACGCTTGCCGTAGCTTTGCCTCCTACTCCGTCTAGATTCAGACGGACCTGCCACGACCCGGAAGCCATGATCCAAAGCGAGCCAGTAAAAAACCCTGAATCGCTGGTCGACGCCTTCATCGCGTCCGGAGTTGGAGGATGTTTCGAAGCCTCTCCAATCAAAGGCAACGGCGTTATCGTTATGCCACGAAGCGAAGCTCCACTGGACCGTACTTCCACTCCGGCTATGCCTGGAATAACCAGAGGCGTTCGCACTGTTACGAACAATTTGTATGGTCCCGCTTCGACGGTCTGGTAGATGTCTTTGTTTCCGACGTGGCCAAAAGCAACTTCTGAAAACAACAGCGCCCCCGCCACGGCGCAAACTAATTTCTTCATCTTCCATTGCGCCAGAATCATCGTTGCACTCCGCGCATCCATCGTCCAAAGACCAGACCCACCCACGTCGAAAATGCCGCAAACGACGATGCTCGGAGCAGCCCCAGCCACAGCGTTAATCCAGAATCGGGATGGAAAAACTGCCGCAGCCGGTCATAACCGTCCGGCCTTGAGTTGTAATCAAAGTAAATCGTCCCGAAGAATCGATTTTCGCTTGCATGCGAAACGAGGAAATCCGCAAATGGCCATTCCGCCGCGAAACTTAAGGCCACAAAGATCGCTCCGGAAACCAGCGCGATGTGCCATAGCCTCCAACCCCTGGCTCGTTGCCAAAACAAGTCGAGCGCAAACGCAGGGACGATCAGCAGAATCGGGAACTTCGGCGGAACGAGGTGGGTTACAGGATAGAAGACAGGGCCCAGTTTTGGCTCTGCGGGAAACAGTGGAAAGATCAGAATGAAAGCAATGAGCGATCCGGCATAGATTGCCGAGATCGTCGTAGCGGCCCAGCGGAACCGAGATGCCTGCGAGATGGTCGCTAGTACGACGGGGACGGCAATTGCCAGGCAGATGTACGCAATTGAGCGATGAAGCGCCACATCCCATGTGTACTCCATGATGAAGAACATTTGGCCACCCAGAATCAGCCCGCCCAGGTAGAGGAACAGCCTGCGCAGCATCTTGAAGTTCGAATCGCCCGCATCCGACGCCCGGTTCATTGACGCGAGTATAAGAAACAACATTCCTACATCGATCGCTCGGATTCCCAAAATTAGAAGCGCGTGCGGGGGCGAAATGATCTTTACGTCAAGGCCGTACGCATTGTGCCACCAGTTATCGAATGGTGCGGAGGTGAGCATGGCTACCCCACCCCACCCTGCGAGGAAGATACCCAGCGGAGCGCGCATCCCGAAGATATTGACCGAGGCCGCGCGCAGTTGCGATGCATACCCAGACCTGCCGAAAGTTGCGGCGAGCACGAGGTATAACCCGATGATGCCGGCGATCGCCCCGCAGGCGTAGATCGCCATATGTGCGGGAGTCCAGAACGTGTCCCGGCCGATCGAGCGGTGCCAGGCCACATCCCATTGGCCGCCGACCGACGCCGATGTCACAGCGAGTGCCCCGGCCCAGATGAACCACGGCACTGATTCCGTTGACGCCGATTGAGCTTTTGTTTCAGAACCGTGCGCCAAAAGGGAATGGGGCTCAGCTATGTCTGCAGCCATGAAGCACCTCCTGGGGGAAAACGACTCACTTCATGAGACTGACTTCATGATACGAGAAATCGATCATGAATCTACCGGCGCCGGCAAACTGACTCCAAGGACTTTGCGTTCCACCTGCGTCTGTTTGCCTCGACAGTTTAGGCTCCGTACAAACCTCGGGTGAATTGACATTCTTGCTTAGATGTCTATATAAAGACATCTAAGTATGGCTAAGACGGATGCTCTTCAGGGTTCTCTCGATTTGCTGGTTCTAAAAATATTGTCGCGGCGCCAGCGCCTTCACGGGTACGCGATCATGGCTACCATCGCCGATACGTCCGGTGAAGTGCTGCGCGCTGAGGAAGGCTCGCTCTACCCCGCGCTGTACCGCATGGAGGAAGCCGGCTGGATCCGGGCAGAGTGGGTCAAGAAAGACACCGGCCGTCGGGCGCGCGTTTACGAATTGACAGCCGCAGGGAAGAAGCAACTGGGCGCGGAAGAGTCGCGCTGGCAATCGGTCAGCCTGGCAATCAACCGGGTTCTTCGGGAGGCATGACATGTCCTTCTGGTCGCGTATTTCAAATGCTGTTCGCGGTGAGCGCCTGAATTCCGAGATTGAGGAAGAGCTGCAATCACACATCGATGAGGCCATTGCGGCGGGCCGTGATCCAAATGAAGCGCGCCGTGCGTTCGGCTCCAGGCTGCATACCCTCGAAGTGAGCCACAGCATTCGTGTTTCCGAGTGGCTCGAGTCTGTCTTTGCGGACGTGCGCTTCGGCTGGCGGCAGCTCTGGCGCAACAAAGTGACAACCGCGGCCGCAGTGCTTTCACTCGCTCTCGGGATTGGGTCCTGTGTCGCCGCCTTCCGTCTCATCGACGCACTGCTCTGGCGACCGCTGCCCATTTCCGGAGCCGGCAGGCTTTACGTCCTCTCGCGCAAGTTGATCGGGCCTGAGGGCAGGCCTATGGAGGACAGCTATTGGTCTACGCCGGATTTTAAAGTCATGCGCAACGCTGTCAAGGACCGCGCTGACCTCGTCGCCATCAGCGATGCCGACCGCACGGACATCACATGGACCACCGATGACGATATGGAGAAGGCACACGTCGTTTATGTCTCGGCCAACATGTTCCCGCTCTTCGGCCTTGAGCCCGCGCTCGGCCGTCTGCTCATCTCCGAGGATGATCAAGGACCCGGCTCCAGTCCGTATGCGGTAATTTCCTGGGACTACTGGAATCATCGCTTCGGTCGAGATCCCAAGATCATTGGCCGCCCCTTGCACATTGATGGCCGGACCTTCGAGATCATCGGTGTCGGGCCTCGGGATTTCACAGGGACGGAAACCGGAACTGTCACCGACATCTTTCTGCCGCTCAGTCTGAACAGCCTCGCCACACAGGATGGCGTCAGTTGGCAACACACATTCCTGATGTTGAAGCCCGGCGTCAACCCGGCCACAACCCTCGAGCCGCTTCGCCAGCACCTCTCTGCAGTGAGCCATGCCTTCGAGGCCCAGTGCTCGACCTGCTTCCGCGGCATTCCCCAGGCCACCATTAATCGGCTACTCAACAAGAAGCTCGTCGTCAATCCTGCCGGAGCCGGTATCTCCGAACTCCAGAAGGACTATCGCCGACTTCTTGGCGCCCTCGGTCTTCTTGTTGCTCTTGTCCTGCTGATTGCCTGTGTCAACGTGTCGAACATGATGACCGCCCAGGCGACGGCTCGAGCTCAGGAGATGGCTCTTAGAATCTCGATCGGCGCGGGCCGCAGCCGCCTGGTCCGATTGATTCTCATTCAGAGTGCGCTGCTTGCTTTTCTGGCTTCCGCTCTTGGTGCATTTTTCGCGGCATGGTCGGCGCCCTTTGTGCTCAGTTTGGTCAATTCGCCCGAGAACCCGGCGCGCCTTGCTCTTCCTGCCGATTGGCGTGTGCTCCTCTTCGGCTTCGCACTCATGATCCTGGTCGTTCTGCTGCTTGGTTTGCTTCCTGCCCTGCGAGCCTCCGCCGTTCGGCCCGTGGCGGCGCTCAAAGGTGGTGAAGATCCTCACTCGCCACGCCGCCTTATGCGTGGAGCTATTGCAATTCAGGTCGCTTTCTGTGTCCTTGTCCTGTTTCTTTCATCAATGTTCGTCAGCTCCTTCAAGCGTCTTCAAGACCGGCCTCTCGGCTTCTCCATCAACCGTCTGCTTCTGCTCGAGACAGTTTCCGGCAAAGGTCAGCTTCCCATCGTCTGGAATCAAACTGCGGAGGTGCTCCGTGCTGCCCCTGGTGTCAACTCCGTCGCCATCGCGGGCTGGCCGCTTCTGGGACGCATTCAAATCAACAGCGACATCTCCGTCGTTGGCGCGCCGCCCAGTCCGACTCCCGCATACTTCAGGCCCGTTTCTCCCGGCTTCTTCTCCATTATGGAGATCCCGATCGTGTCGGGGCGCGATTTCCTCCCTGAAGACACTTCGCCGGGAGCGGCCATCGTCAACGAAACCTTCGTCAACACCTACTTCCCAAACCAAGATCCGATCGGCCGTACCTTCGAACGCGGTCCGAATCAGCCTGTGAATAAGATCATCGGAGTCACGCCCGACATCCCTGACCACAACCTTCGCGAGCCCCTCCGCCCCTTGTTTTATGTTCCATTCAATGAAATTGACGAAAAATCCGCCCCAAAGATCGTCGACTTGGCCACCTTCATCATCCACACCGAAACTCCGAATTCGCTAGCCCTCGCCGGCACCTTGCGTCAAGTTATCGCCCAGCGCCACAACGGCCTTCGCGTCTCGAACATCACCACCGAACTCGATCTATACCGCGATCAGACCGTTCGCGAGCGCTTGATCGCCATGCTCGCTGCCTTCTTTGCCGTTGTCGCGCTGCTCCTCGCAGGAATCGGGCTTTACGCTGTTCTCAACTACTCCGTCCTCCAGCGCCGCCGAGAGATCGGGATCCGCATGGCGATCGGGTCGCCTCGAATCAACATCGTGCGCATAGTGACTTTCGATGTTTTTCTGATGATTGCGCTCGGAACTTGCGCGGGCATGGTGCTCGGATTCGGCGCGGCTCGCTATGTTGCTTCGCTGTTTTACCAGGTCAAAGCAACCGACGCGGAGATCATTGCTATACCGGCAGTTGCCATTCTGGTTACGATGCTTGTTGCTACGTTTCCTGCCGTACTTCGAGCGCTGCAAACAGACCCGACGAAAATCTTGCGCGCCGAATAACGAATCAACCCGGGAGCAACTCTAGGCGCTATCCCGAACTGGAGTAATCGGCTGACGCACCAGAGTCTTGAAGTCGACCGCCCTCGATAGGGCGCGAGAGTCGTCAAGCAAGCCACGTATTGATGGAGAGTCAGAGAAACAAATGGTGGCGGTACAGTGTGCGTGGCATATGATGTTGGGGCAAAGGAGTTGTTGGTTCCTGACCTATGTTAAGCCCAATTAAAGCGATTTTCTTGCTAGCCCTTGTTTCCAGTCCGAGTCTCTTTGCCGCGGACATCGCCATGAAGGTGACCGACAAGAATTACCTCGACACTCAAGGCTTCAGCGTCTTTCTTTACGACAGCACGTATCACCCTGTCTTCGTAGACCAGAAGAACACGGCGATGGAGTTGATTCTCCACGGGCAGCGCATCGCCACCAATGGCGACGTGCGCCTGATGCCCACACCCGAGCAGTGGGATTTGGTGGCAACTCTCAAAGGGCGCCATGCTGACAAGCAAAACAATCGGCTCACCGCCGACCTCGCTTTTCCCACGTTCGGCCTCAGCTACACGCTTGAAGTCGCAGCGGAGCCCGGCGGAGTGAAGGTCAGCATCAATCTCGACAAGCCTCTGCGCGAGAAGCTCGCGGGCCGCGCCGGATTCAACCTCGAGTTCCTTCCCTCCATTTACATGGGCAAGGCGTACCTCGTCGACGAAACCAAGGCCGGCATCTTTCCGCGCACACCGAATGATCCCATGACGAAGGTGATGCCGCTTGCCGACGAGCCGAAAAAAGCCTACTACCTGGAAGACTGGGACAAGGCGAAGGGCTACACTGAGCCGCTGCCGTTTGCCAAGGGCAAAAACATCACCCTCGGAGTGGACGACGCACTGGCGCGAGTCAATGTCATTTCCGACACTGCCGACCTTATGCTCTTCGATGGACGCGACCGTGCGCAGAACGGCTGGTTTGTGTTGCGTTCGTTGATCCCCACGGGCAAGACAACGGGCGCAATCGTGTGGCACATCAGGCCGGACGTGATTCCGAACTGGACGCGGCCCCCGGTGATCGCGCACAGCCAGGTGGGATACGCGCCCGGCTTCTCAAAGGTGGCGGTGCTCGAACTCGATCCGAAGTATGACGCGCCCAAGACGGCCAAGGTGCTGCGCCTAACGGAGGACGGATCGTACACGCAGGTGTTCGAAGGCCCGATCACGCCTTCGACGCCGTGGCTGCGCTATGTGTATTCGAAATTCGATTTCACTTCCGTCAAGGATCCCGGTCTCTACGTCATCGAATACGCGGGGAAACGAACCGCGCCATTTCCCATTTCCAGCGACGCATACGCCAGCATCTGGCAGGACAGCCTGGACCACCACATTGCCGAACAGATGGATCACGTTTCCGTGCGCGAAGGGTACCGGATGTGGCACGGAGCTTCGCACCTGGATGATGGCCGCATGGCGCCCGTGGTGGGAGAGCAATTCGACGGCTGGAATCAGGCGACCGCAACAGATGGCAAGTGGAAGGGCGGCGATCACATTCCAGGGATGAACGTGGGCGGCTGGTACGATGCCGGAGACTTCGATCTCGAGGAGCCTGCACAGCTCAACGTGATTCAGAGTCTGGCGCTGGCCTATCGCGAATTCAATCTCAAGTACGACGAGCTTACGGTGGATGAAAAGGCGCGTGCGGTAGAGATGCACCGCCCCGACGGTGTGCCAGACACCGTGCAGCAGGTGAAACACGGCGCATTGCTGATCCTCGCGCAGTTCCACAATATTGGACATGCCATCCGCGGCACCCACGAGCCGGATCTCCGGCAGTACACGCAAGTGGGCGACGGCGCATCGAAGACCGACGGGCGTATTTATGACGCGAAACTCGGTCGCAACGAAACGAAGGGCGACTACTCCGGAAAGCCTGACGACCGCTGGATTTTCACCACGAACAATCCGTTCTTCCAGTGGAACGCCATCGCTGCGCTGGCGGCAGCAGCCGACACGCTGAAAGGGTATGACGATGCATTGGCGAAGGATTGCCTCGATACTGCGATCAAAGCGTGGAACGACGAGAAGGCTCATCCAACGCAGTTTCCGGGCGGCGGCGGATGGGGCGGGGCTCCGGAAAGCGCTCCCGCGAACGGAGTGTTGGCTGCCTCTCAGGGCGCGGTGTCTGGCGCTCAGGGTGGACGTAAAGCAAAAGCCGCTTCAGCTGCTCCGGCAACTCCCACCGCACAACCCGCTCCTCAGGCCGGCGCAGGCCGAGGCCGCTTTGGTGTCGGACTGGAGTGGCCTGCCGCTCTTGAATTGACGATCGCCACACACGGCGCAGAGCCCTACAAATCACGTTTGAAGGAGTTGCTCCCTCAGGTGATCACCCCGCAGCAGATGGACTTCCATGGCTGGACGGCAGTCCGCGCACTGCCTTACCTCGACTCAAGCGAGAAGGATCAACTGCACGAAGCGGTGAAGACCTACATGGGAGGGCTCGATAAGAAGTTGGACGCCACTCCGTTCGGCGTGCCTCCGAGCCTGGGCACATGGGGTGGATCGGGCGCCGTGGTCGACATGGCAATCCGCATGTACTTCCTCCACAAGGCATATCCGGATCTCGTCGGCCCCGAATATACCCTTCGTGCCGTCAATTACATCCTCGGAACACACCCGGTATCGAGCACTTCGTATGTAGCTGGAGTTGGCACGGTGTCGAAGACTCATACGTACAGCAATAACCGCGCCGACAATGCTTACATTCCGGGAGCGGTGATTCCGGGATACATCATCATCAAGCCGGACTTTCCGGAGTGCATCGAAGACTTCGGCTTCCTCTGGTTCGAAGATGAAGCAGTCGTAGCCGGTTCGGCAAGCTGGGTGGTAGCCGGCAACGCCGCGGAAGCAATCATCAGGGAATCGAAGTAGGCAGGAATTCTTAAGCGGGTTGGCGGGCCCGATAACTAAGGGCCCATCAATCTTCCGCACATGCTTCAATGCGCGAAGGCACTCTACTGGTTCGGAATAAACCGAATAGCGCAGCCGCCACCACTGACCAGGTGCAGAGTCATGTTATCGCTGCCCTGTACCGTCTGACTGCGGATAGACACATGCGTCGGATTCTCACCTGCATCCACTGCGTCCTCGTAGATTTCTGCTCTGTATGATCCCGCTCCGAGAAAGGTCAACGGGATCTGGAGTTCGCGTGCTGTCCAGTTCGTCAGGCTACCCAAATACCACTCGCGGCCACTCCGCCGTGCAATCGTCACGAACTCACCCGGCATTCCGTTGAGCACACGGGTAGAATCCCAGGCCGTCGGAACGTCTTTGATGAACCTGAAGGCGGATTGGTTTGCATACGCCGAAGGTGCATCAGAGACCATCGCGAGTGGCTCCTCCAGCACAACATACAGCGCCAATTGCTGTGCGCGAGTGCCCATCACCATTGGATTCTCTTCGCGCGCGATGAAATTCTCAGGGCTTACATTATTGAATCCGCCCGGTGTATAGTCCATTGGCCCGCTCAGCATGCGTGTGAAGGGGAAGGTGGCTCTGTCGACCGGCCCATCGCGACTCCCGGCCTTGTTCTGTTCCAGACCGAGTACTGCTTCGAAATTCAAAACGTTGGGATACGTCCGTTGCATGCCCCAGGGCTGTGTTGCTCCATGAAAGTCGACCATCAGGTGATGTTCCGCGGCGAGCCTGGCAACGTCGTAATACCACTTGATGCCCTCTTCATCGTTGCGGAGCACAAAGTCGATCTTTACGCCCGCGACTCCCCATTTCTCGTAGAGCGGGAATGCCTCGTTCATCTGCGCCGCCACAGATTTCGAGTACAACCAGATCCATACCTTCACGTTCTTCGTCGCGGCATAGCGCACAAGTTCCGGCACATCGACGTTGCCGCGCATTTTGAGAATGTCTTTGCCTGACCATCCCGCATCCAGCATCATGTATGGAAAACCGGATTGCGCAGCGAAATCGACGTAGTACTTCATGTTTTCCGTCGTATATGCGGGCTTGCCGTTTGGTCCAAGATCTCCATCCCACCAGTTCCACGAAGCCTTGCCGGGATGAATCCAGCTTCTGTCTGTGACACGATTCGGAGGATTAAGATCCGTGAACACGTTGGATTCGACTAACTCGCCTGGCGTGTCCCCGAGCAGAATCACGCGCCAGGCTGTGTCGTGCGGAAGGCTCGCATCCACTGCCAGATGATGGTCGCCATCTTTCCGGTCGCCAAGCTGTGGCGAAATCCTGCTCACAAGGTAATGACCTGTCCAGCTACCGGTGGGATTCTCGAGATACATCGCGGCGTTTCCTTCGAGGTAGGCTTCTCCAATCGCTGCCCATGCTATGCCCGGCAAGTGCAGCAACATCGGTGCGCCGTTCAGAATGTGGCTGGCCACTCCGCCCTGATTGCTCAGTGCGCTCAAGGTCAGAGGAACATACTCGCTCTCGTAGGCGCTTTCGTAGTTCGGTAATTCCAACGCCCATGCTGATGCATCCATCACCGGACGGAACTCTGTGCCCTCCTGCGTAAGCTGGTAACGCGACAGTGCCGGCTGCTGAGGGACGTGATAGCGAAACGCTATCGCCCCGTTGTAAACGCGCGCCTCAATATCGAAATTGCGCTCGGGGTTTGCGCTTTCAACCGCATGAATCGTGAGACTGTTGTAGACATCGTACACCGCACTCACCTTACCGGTGAACAGCGTATAGTCATCGATGCCCGAACCCGGCGTGGTGCTTGCAATATGAACGTTTGCGCCAAGGGGCGGCTGGTCGGCCAGTTCCAGCGCAAGCGCTGAATTCTCAAATGTCGGCTTGCCATGGAACGACGCGGAGTAGACCAGCTGTCCGTCCCGCACCGCCTGCTGTCCCTTGCCCGGCTGCACCGCGAAGTGCAAGGTGATTCGATGATCAGGTGAGGTCACTTCAACGGGAGCCGATTGAGCACGGCCGGCATTTTCAGTGACGATGGCTAGAAATACGGCAAGGCACCAGGCAGCACGATTACTTTGCGGCATTATTTGCTCCGGGATAAATAATTGGAACGAACAAGCATAGCAACGGGGGTCGGCTTTTCATAGCCGTCTACACGCATTCGATCCTGCACTCGATACCCAGGAAGATAGAAAATTCCATTGACGACCGACGCTGTGCTTCTTTTGTGGCGCTGCATTCTTGCTCTTGTTGTGCCGGAGGCAAAACACAACGCCACTCTTTTCGCGTCTCTCTAATCGGCAATCAAGGTTGACCAGGGCCGGGCCTACTCCTATTTTGCGGAACTCTGCTGAGTACCATTCACCTGTTCGAGAGCCCCGGGCTCCGTTCTGCCCAAAGTATCGAAGAGCGGTTCTGCAGGCCTCACCGCCGGATCCTTTTTTGCCACGGATAGCGCCAGGATGCGGATATTCCCATTGTCCGGTAGCGTCACAGTCTTTGCGTTCGCCGGCAGTTCCATCGAGTACAGAAAAAGATAGCTGTACTGATAAGGTTCGTTAAGGCCCGCCGCTGTGTGATGGTGCGAGCAGTACCATGCCAGAGTGGCCGGCTTGACGTAGCCCGGACGCAACCCGATGTAATCATCCGGATAGCGTGGCGACCAGTCTGGTGACCCGCTCTGCGTAATATCCCACGTCGCGTGATGGGCGGATACGGCCCAGTCTTTACGCAGCGCAACCTGCTTCGGCGGCGCGCCATTGTTCCCAAAGGCAAAACTCCGAACCGGCACCGTGTCTGGAGCGGGCTTCCAATCGCGCGTGTCCCACTGCCCGATGAAGCCGCCCCAGTCTTCAACCGTGAGATTTACAGATTTCGTGCCGACCTGAAAGGTGGCCTTCTGATCGCCGTCATCAGATGCAGCAATGACGTACACTTTGTTGAATCCGCCCTGAGGAAGATCGATCTTCTGTCCCTTTGCGACCACCGCATCCGGCGACCCAGTCGATGCAGGCGCAAGTTGGAAATCGACCCCGTCCAGTTGCAAATGACTTGGAAGCATTTCAGCGGGAAGGGCATCGCCGTTTGCGTCGAATCCGCCCGCCGACTTCGTGTCATCGTTGCTGGCCGCTGCCAGATCGTAATTTAATTTGACGGATTGCGAGCGGATGGGCTCGAGCTTTGCCGGCGGTACACCCAGCTTCAGTGCGAAAGTACGCGGCTGGTATCCGGCAAATGACGTTTCAAGAACTCCGCCGATGACTGTTGCCGGATGGGATTCCAACTCCTGCCCGTTCACTTCGCGTGCCGACTCAATTGGACCTGCAAATTTGATGTGGACGTTCGATTCGGGCTTGCCGTCAAGTTCGACGAGACGAAGAATGGTCTCATCGCTCTCTTCGGCCTTCTTCAGCGCGAGTATGCGAATGCGCGGATTATCCACGGAGACAAGTTGGAATTGGCGGCGCAGGGCTCCCGTATGCTTTCCGCTCTGAAAAGCGAGAAGGGGCGTGCTCAGCTGGTATGCCTGCCAGTCCGTCTGATCGTGGCGCCAGTCTCCAGCATGTCCAGCCAGGCCAAACAGAATCTCATGATGTCCCCAGTCCTGATTGAATTGGTCGGTGTAGCCCAGTCTGCGAGTGGGCTGGTTGGGATTTGACGCCGGCGCACCGGGAGTACGAATGAGCGTAAGCCGGATCGTGTGGTCGTCCCGCTTATCCGATCCGTTCTTAACATCGGTAAGGATCGTCGTGCCGAATGAGCCGCTCTGGTCGGTCATATCGATCCAGTGATGCGAAGCAACTTCGAACTGCCGATCGTATGCGGTCGGCCGCTGAATCGTGCCCACCTCCCAGTTGTACGTGGCCACCTTGTTAGTCGCAGTCAGCGGGAACACAGCCTTCAGATTTGTCGAAAGCATCTTCCAGTCGATCGATTCAGTGAACTCGACGCGGTTTCCTGCGTCGCCCGTCGACAACCGCACGGTCTGGACGAACTTCGATCCGCGCGTCTCTCGAGATACCTGCACAGCGACCCGTACCGGCCCGTTCTCCACGACGCTGATTTTTGCGGGTCCAGAAACATATCCTGTTGGCTCAGCCTGTTCCTGATCGAAATCCATATTCCATGCAGGCCATTGCCGAGGTGCATCGTTGGAGAGGGCAAGCCGCATCGGCGCAGCCAGCAGTTCCTTGTTCAGCTTTTTATCGAGGATGCTCGAGACGTCACCATCTTTGTTGATCTGAATTCGATAGCGCGCATTTTCGAGAGAAGACTCGCTCACTTTCAGGTCTGAGGGCTTTGTCGCGCCCGAAGCGGGTTGAACGTCATAGACTGCATAGCCCACAGAAGGAACCTTGGCCACGAAGAGAACTTTTCCGTCCTTCACCTGCGCTGGAATCGCCTTGCCATCAGGACCAACCACCTTTACCGCTTTGGGCAGACCGCCCGGAAAGTCAACGCTTGCTTCGACGACATCTTCACGTGGCACGTTCAGCGGGTTGTAAACCACGAGCGGAATTCCGTGCACCTCTGTGTTCATACCACCAGCAACCGACTGAGTAGCATCGAGAAGCACATCGGAAAACTGATTCGCTGCAATCAAGTCATCGTTCTGTGCGAACTCATACGCACGAGGCGTAGCTGTACCAGCGCCAGTGTCGTGGAACTGTCCTCCCATCACCAGCGTCCACGCATTGTTCAAGCGCTCCTGCGGATACGGTCGTCCACCCATCCATGCTGCCGCGACCGATGCTTTCTCTGCTGCGTCAGCGAGTAGCTCGTTCTTGCGATTCCACCGCTTGTGATAGGCCTGCGATGTGAGCGATCCAGCCGAGTGATTGATGAGTTCAAGGTCTCCTTGATAGCTGGGCATCTTCGTCTGCATAGCGGGCTTGATGTCGAGAAACATCTGGTCGGCAGTCGCTGAGATCACATGTACAGGCCCGTCGCCCAGCGTGACCGGTGTTCCTTCGGCTTCATTCGCGCCCGCCGCGGCTGCGTTTGCGCCTCCTATGCCGCCTGGCATCGGCGGTATGGCCGGAGGAAGCACTGCCTTGCTCTTCGTCACCATCGCCTCGAGAAGCTTCACCGATTCTTCATTCACGGCGCCGCCAATATCGCCCGTGCCGATGTAGTGATAATCCGCGAAAACGCCCGTAACCTTTCCGTCAATGTTGATTCGCTTCACCCAGTCCTGCTCCTGATTGTTATGGACAAAGCGACGCTGCATCGGCGAGGCGTCCGCGGGAAGCTGAGGCGGGGGAGGCGGTTCTTTGCTGAGGTCGCTATGAATACGGCTGCCGTAGCTTCCGGGATTCAGCGCGGCCAGAACTGTCTCGCCGTCAGGCCCTTTCCATATGCCCACGTTGAATGGAATGCCTTCGGGAGTTTGTTCCGGCGAATCCGGACCTCCAACCTTCGGCGCCGGCTGCCATGCCGCACTTAGCTTCTGTGTTGAGAATCCCTTCACTCCGGCGTGCGCCAGAATCGTCGGCAGCGAAGCAGGAAATCCGAAACAGTCCGGCAGCATATATTCCGCACTCGCCTTGCCGAATTCTTTCCGGAAATATGTATTGCCGTACAAGACCTGCCGGAAGATTGACTCAGCGCTTGGCAGATTCACGTCGCCCTCTTCGACCGAAGATCCCGCCGGATACCACCTGCCCTTAGCCACATAATCTTTTACCTTGGCGTAATCGTCGGGAAAGTACTCCTTCATCAGCCGATACCGGTTTGATCCGGTCCAGTTGAAGACGTAGTGGGGATACTTATCGATGTAGTCGAAGTTCACACGCATTGTCTTAAGCAGGTATTCGCTGATGACCTGAGGGAATTCCCATCTCCATTGCGTGTCGAGGTGCGCGTAAGGAACTACGTAAAGAGTCGGGTCCTTCGTGATGTCCGGCGCTTTCATGGTCTGGGCGAGAAGTGGTACGGCAAGTGCAATTGCGGCAAGAGATGCAATCCGCATCAAGAAGCGAAACATGTTCCCTCCGAGGTCACCAAAATGGACGTGCTTTGACCCGATATCGAGCGGAGATGATGCCGGCGGAAATGCAGGGGAAGAACGCGCCGAATCTTAGCGGGAGATCCGCGTCTCGAATTTCAGGCTCGTCCAGCTTAAACCGCTGCACGTGCGCTTCGCATCTCGAGGGGGACACACATCTCTAGAGAGGGCCGGTTCCTCCTCACGCGCGGAGCTTGTGCAAGCGCGCTAGTGAGGGATTCAGGACCGATTGGACAGGGGCCGTGCTGTAGCCGTCTGGGCGTCTTCTCATCTCGACCGGGCTTGATGCGCAGAGATGCGGTGCTCTCGTTCTTAAATATGTAAACGTTCTAGGCAGCATCGCGAAAACGACGGCCGGACGGAGGATGCTCCGCTGCAGTGCCCCGATCTTCTTCCTTGAAGATCATCTCCAGCGATGTTATCCGGTTCGCAAATATCTGCTTCAGTTCCTTGAGGCCTTCGTCCTCAGGCGAAACGCCAGCCTGCTCTTCGATCTGCGTGAGAGTTGCACGACAATTTTCGATCTGCTTTCTAATATACGAATAGCGGCCCATGCCGGTCAGACCTCCAACATAGAAGATGCGCGTTCTTAGCTGCAAAGATGCCTGAAGGTCCTTTAGTTTGAAAATGTTACCTTGCCTCAATGCAATTTCGGCTATGAGAGCCACGTTGGCGCGATCCATCGGACCTTTTTCCCCAACGCATCATCAAAGCTCGTGAGATGGAAGGGCACAAGTGTGTCAGTTCGAACGGGATGACCAGGCGGTCCGCACAGGGCTCCATTCCTTCCACTTTGTTGGCACTGGTGGCCATTGTCTCCGGGTGTAGCGGTAACGGCCGGTCTTCTCTCGGAACCTCCTCTGTCACCAAGACAAACAATCCCCAGGTGGCCCTCTACACCGTCCAGCCCTCTGCCCCCGGAAAAGTCTGGGTCGAATTCGGCCCAACCACTGCCTATGGGCTCACCACCTGGGAAAAGCCGAGTTCGCAAGACGGAAGCCCGGTTCAGATCTATGTCGCCGGAATGAAAGCGAACACCACCTACCATATGCGTGCCGTGGTCAAGTACAACGACGGCAAAGTCGGAATGGACAATGACCACACCTTCGCGACAGGAAGTCTACCCACCGAAATCCTCGAAGGAGCCACGATCAAGACGGGATCCTCCGGAGCGCCGCAGGGCGGGGTCGAACTCGTCGACGCCACGCTCTCTGATCTTTCAGGTTATCTCGAAGCCTACGCCACAGATCTGCAAGGCAATCTGATCTGGGGATACAACTATCCCGACCGCGAAAAGAACTCGATCGTGCAGCCAATCAAGCTGCTGCCAAATGGCGACTTCGGAATGATCATTTCGTACGCATCGCAGTTCGTATTCATGCCCGATCAACGCAGCAAAATCAATACTCTGCGCGAAATCGATCTGGCCGGAAACACCGTAAGGGAGCTCACGCTGGATGAGCTGAACAAGCGTTTGAAGACCGCCGGCTACACCTTTGCGCTCCTCGATTACCATCACGACTTCGCCTATCTGCCAAACGGCCACTGGATCGTGATCGCAAATCTCGTAAAGCCCTACACCGATTTGCCCGGCTACCCGGGAACGACACAGGTCATCGGGGACGCACTCATCGACCTCGATCCCAACTGGAATCCCGTCTGGGTGTGGAACGAATTCGATCACCTCGACGTAAATCGCCATCCCATGATGTTTCCCGATTGGACGCACACCAACTCCGTTGTCTATTCACCTGATGATGGGGATCTGCTCGTATCGATGCGTCACCAGAACTGGGTTGTGAAAGTGGACTATCGCAACGGTGAAGGACAGGGGAACATACTCTGGCATCTCGGCGCAGAAGGAGATTTTCAGCTGGTGAACGGGTCCGATCCGCAAGACTGGTTCTTCGCGCAGCATGGCCCGTCCTTTCAGACGGACGCGACGACGGGCAAGTTCACGCTCGCGCTCTTTGACAACGGCAACGACCGCGTTCTACCTGCCGGTTGCGGAGACCCCGGCCAGCCCGCCTGTCTCTACTCAACGGTTCCAGTGTTTGATATCGATGAGAAGGCCATGACAGCAACCCTCAAGTTCCACCAGATGATTCCGGCGGAGCAATACTCATTCTTCGGTGGAACCACCACCCGTCTTGCCAACGGCAACCTCGAATACGACCTCTGCGCCGAGCCCAAATTCACCGGAATCGTTCGCGAGGTCACCATGGATTCAGCTGCGAAGACGGTGTGGCAGATGACCGTCACCCACTCAAATCTATATCGCGCCAATCGCATTCCCAGTCTCTACCCAGGAGTTAGTTGGTAGGAGCTATCTGGCAGAAGTGCTCCGTCGCGTGCCTCGATCGACGCCCCGCTGATAACCTCGATGCTGCAGGCGCAACGGCTGACTGAACTGATGCCCACGCCTGCGGGTGAAAGCATGGATAAACCAATCGTTGTTGTGGGTAGTGTCAACCTCGACCTCGTGTGCGCGGGCAAGCGGATTCCAGCTCCCGGCGAAACCGTATCCGGTGAGATTTTCCAGACCTTCTTTGGCGGGAAGGGCGCCAATCAAGCTGTCGCAGTGGGCAGGCTCGGGTATCCCGTGAGCATGATCGCCAAAGTCGGCGATGACGAATTCGGATCGCAGTTGCGCAATGGCTTGCGGGCTGCAAAGGTAAACGTGCGCGAAGTCGGCACTACGAAAGACACCGCCTCCGGCGTGGCGCTTATCTCCGTTGACGCCAAAGGGCAGAACAGCATCATGGTGATCCCGGGCGCAAACGGAAAGCTGCTGCCGCGCGATATCGATAGGGCGCTGCCGATGCTCCGCAGCGCGGGAATGATCCTCACGCAGCTTGAAATCCCGATGGAAACCGTCGAGTACCTTTGCGAAGTCTCGCAGCGACTCAAGGTGCCGTTGATGCTCGATCCAGCTCCGGCGCGTCAGCTGTCGCGAAAGATCTTCAAGCAGGTATCCTTCCTCACTCCGAATGAAAGCGAGACCTGTATGTTGTGCGGCATTTCGACTTCGGCTCTGACGCCTGCGATGATCTCCGAAGCAGCCCAGCAACTGCGATCTAAGGGGCCGGCAAACGTAATTATCAAGCTCGGTGCCCGCGGAGCGTATATCGATGCCGCGGACGGGCTGCGCTGCGCGGTCTCCAGCTTCAAAGTTGGCGTCGTCGATTCGACCGCGGCGGGAGACGCCTTCAATGCCGGGCTCGCGGTTGCACTATTGCGCGGCATGAGTCTGCGCGACGCTACGCGGTATGCCGCGGCAGCCGGTGCTGTCTCCGTCACGCGCGCGGGAGCCCAGCCGGCGATGCCCACCGGCCCGGAAGTTGAAAAGCTACTCGCCTCGCGCGCTCCAGGGAAAGCGGAACTCTCAGGGGGAAGACGGTGAGAAGGATATCGGGTGTCGCGGGTCTTTTGTTTCCGTACCTAATTTGGGCACTCCCAATCCCGCCCACCCATGTGGATGATTTCACTGGCAAGCCGCGCGTCGTCGTCATCAGCGATATCGGCAACGAGCCCGATGATCAAATGTCGTTTGTGCGGCTCCTCATGTATTCGAATGAGTTCGACATCGAGGCGATGATCGCGAGTACGTCAACATGGCAGAAGGAAAAGACGCATCCTGAGACCATGCGCGAGCTGATTGATGCCTACGGAGAAGTGCGTCCCAACCTGCTGCTGCATGCGAAAGGATGGCCCGAGGTCGCCGATCTTCGCGCCAGGGTATTCGCGGGCCAGAGTGCATACGGACTCGCCGGGTCGGGCCCGGGCAAATCGTCAGACGGTTCGAAGGCGATCGCACGCGCCGCGGAACGCGCCGATTCGCGGCCGCTGTGGCTCTGCATCTGGGGAGGGGCAAACACGCTGGCCCAGGCGCTTGCCGATCTCAAGGCTGCGCATTCGACGGATGAAATGGCGAAGCTGATCGCTAAGCTCCGGGTGTACTCCATCAGCGATCAGGACGATGCAGGTCCGTCGATTCGCAAGCAGTTTCCCGATCTGTTCTACATCGTTTCTCCCTCAACGCCGACCAGTGGCGAGTATGCTTCCGCAACATGGACCGGCATTAGCGGAGACGAATACTACCGAAACGGCGAAGGTGCCGACGCAACGACCGTAACCAACGAGTGGCTCGATCGCAACATCCGCAGCAAAGGCCCGCTGGGAAAGAAGTATCCCAAGTTCATGTTCATCATGGAAGGAGACACGCCGTCGTTTCTGGGCCTTATCGACAACGGGCTCAACGCGTATCGCCGGCCCGACTGGGGCGGATGGGGTGGCCGCTACAACTACCGGCAGCCATACGGCGAAACGCATCCCATCTGGACGCAGGGTGGCGACGAATTCAAGCGAGTGGATTCGCGCGACACAGTCATTGGCTCCGACGGCAAACCGCACACCTCTGACCAAGCGACAATCTGGCGCTGGCGCGATGCGTTCCAAAACGATTTTGCGGCGCGCATGTCCTGGGCAGTCGCGGACTTCAAGCACGCAAATCATAACCCTATAGCCGTCGTGAACGGCCAGGCCGGAACGGCTCCGCTGGAAATGGATCTCCGCGCAGGCCAAACGATCACTCTCGATGCAGGGCAGAGCAGCGACCCCGATGGTCAGCCTATCCACTACCACTGGTTCCACTACGCGGAAGCGGGGCTTGCCGACGGAAATCTCGCAGCAGTGACTCTGAGCGGTGCGGATACCGCACTTGTAACCGTGCGCGCAGATGCGGCATGCAGGCAGTTTTGGCTGCCGATGATTCCCTGCAAAGGGGACGGCATCGCGCACGTGATCCTGGCTGTCACAGACGAGGGATCACCGAAACTCACCTCGTATCGGCGAGTCATCCTGCACGTACGCGGTAACTCAGTGATCCGGTGAAGCTGCCGGCGCGCTCGAAGGTTGTGCTGAAGCTGTGCGCTTCAGCGTGATCGGCGCAGCAGGCTGTTCCGGCTCAGTCTGCGTCCACGTCCCGGTGACTTCGTTTCCATCGTCGCTGAGTTTCCCAACCAGATCGCCGCGGATCGCCACGTCCTCACCATTGATGCTGACCGTGTCATCCACTGACATTATGAGGTCCTTGCCCTTCAGGCTGGTCGTCTTCACCTTAATTCCAAAAATGTTCTGATCAACATTGTCAAAGGTCGAGGTCAGCGTCCCATCAGGGCCGGCAACAGCGTGCCAGGCAATGTGGAAGGTGGTGCCGCCCGCATCCAGAGTGCCCTCCCAGTTCCCGGCCAGGTTGGCTTGGGCGATGGAAGCAGGCGTGAGGACGACTGCCAGCAGGGGCGCGACCGAAAGCTTGAGGAGCGAAGCGAGTTTCATGGGCCTCCTTTTACTGCGGCGGAGCCGCGTTGAGCAGGGATTGGTTTATGGAAGAGGAATGGACATTCTCAAAGAAGGTACGCCCGAACGCGGTGGATTGTTCAACGTTTTTGAGGATTCGCAACGGGGGAATCCGGCTGACGCTCTTGGCGGCGCGCGGGGGAGAGCCTAAAATACCCTCGTTATGGGTAATTCGAAGCCAGACACGTTCCAGGTTGCTTGTCCTGACTGCGGAGCAATGATTTTGGTGGACGCGAACACCGGACTGGTGATCAGCCACACCTCTGCTCCTCGCAAAAAGATGTTCGAAGATCTTGAGACTGCCGCCAAAGCCATGCGCGAACACGATGAGCGCAAGGAGTCCATCTTCCGGCAGTCAGTAGATGCGGAGAAGAACAAAGAGGATCTCTTCGACAAGAAATTTGCCGAAGCGCTGAAGAAGGCGAAGGATGCTCCTGCAGGCAAGCCGCTGCGCGACTTCGATCTGGATTGACCCTCCTTGGACCTGGGCTGCGTGCCTTCAGGCATGTTGATCTGGCTTCCCAATGCGTCGGGCTTGCATCTGAGTAGACCAAGGAGATTGAATGAACATTGCTTCGTTTCCAAACCCGGAGAGCCGAACCTCGAGGATCACTGAGATGCCGCGAAATGAATCGTACGATTGGGTCAAAGTTGCTGCTTGTGGATCACTGGTTGCGGGTGGATTGCTCCTTCTGACGGGGCAAAAGCGTGCCGGGCTCGTGATGGCCGCGTCAGGAACGGCGCTCGCGCTTATGGATCACGAGGAGACGTTGAAGCGCTGGTGGGAAGCTCTCCCAGGATACGTCGATCGTGCTCAATCCATGTTCGAGCAGGTGCGCGACGTTGTAGAGGACGTCACCCAGAAAGGTGAGTCTCTCCGCCGCGTGCTCTCCCGCGAGCAGGACACGACAACACCTGCGTAGTTCTGGCGAGGCATGCTCTATACCATCTAAGTCGAACACACAGCGACTTGGATGGGCACCAAATTGAGTCTCGGAATCTCAGCTTAAATCCCTAACTGTCGGCGGCCAGCTTCGCTGATGCGATGGGCTGTCCACTTCGGTTCCCACACGAGATTTACATCAACTCTGCTGATGTCGGGCACCGTAGCAAGACGATTGTGTACTTGCTCGATAATGAGTCCCGATGCAGGGCAGTATTCTGTGGTGAGGGTCATCGTGACCTTTACCCGCTGCCGAGGCCACGCGGCACTCGAATCCGGATCGGGGACTGTCTCGATGCCGTAGATCAGACCTAGATCGACGAGATTCAGTTTTACCTCGGGATCAAAGCAGTCTCTCAGAGCATTCAGAATCTGATCTTCACTTACCATTTTGCCGGGCCGCCGCTTAAGACTTTATCTCCGCGATCTGGTTCTTGCCGTCTACAAACACCAGTTTAGGTCTCGCGGTCGAGGTTTCCTTTTCATCAAGCCACGCAAAGCTGGCAATGATCACCAGGTCGCCCGCCTGTGCAAGACGCGCAGCCGCGCCATTCAGGCAAATCTCGCCTCCGCCGCGCTCCACGGGAAGGGCATAGGTCTGCAGCCTGCTGCCGTTGGTTAGGTTCCACACGTGAACTGCCTCGAAAGGCTGAATATCGGCCGCCTCCAGCAGCTTCGCATCCACTGCAATGCTGCCTTCGTAGTTCAGGTCCGATTTCGTCACAGTGGCCCGATGAATCTTTGACTTCAATAGCTTGCGAAACATTTACCACTCCCGGACTCGACTTTCGTCCAGCCCTCGATGGGTGCCACGGCTTATGGCCTGCAGCTCCTCTTTCCGTTAGATGTTGCACTAATTCTTTCGATCCACCAGGTAGCGCGCTACAGCCTTCAGACCGTCGGCGCGTGAGCCATACGGCGCCAGGGCGGCGAAAGCTTCTTCGATGAGCGCCGCGGCATCGCGCTGGCTCTGTTCGATCCCATAGACGGCCGGCCACGTAGCCTTCTCGGTGGCGAGATCCTTACCAGCCGTCTTGCCCAGGTGCGCGGAATCAACCGTCATATCGAGAACATCGTCCACGATTTGGAAAGCGAGCCCAGCCTTGCGTCCGAAGGTATCCAACCGGACCACATCTTCCGCCGTCGCTCCGGCATACACTCCGCCCGTTACTACGCTCACCCGTATAAGCGCTCCAGTCTTGGCGCGGTGAATAGCCTCTACAAGTTCGGGCGTAGGCTTCCGGTGTTCGCTTTCGATATCGAGTACTTGTCCGCCGATCATGCCATCCACCGTACCGATGGCGTTGGCTATCAGGCCAATAATCTGCACAGTTGCGAGCGGCGGTGTGTCGAGTCCAGCGAGAATCTCAAATGCGCGAGTCTGCAGCGCGTCACCGGCAAGAATCGCAATCGCTTCACCAAATGCCACATGGCAAGTGGGCTTCCCGCGCCGAAGATCGTCGTTGTCCAGCGCAGGCAGATCGTCATGGATCAGCGAGTACGTGTGAAGCATCTCGATAGCTGCGCCGAGCCGTACTATACCTGCAGGAACCGCGCCGGAGATCGTTGCGGCGGCTTGCATGGCCAGCACTGGCCGAAGTCGCTTTCCGCCTGCGAATACGCTGTGGCGCATGGCTCCATGAATCGAGGCCGGCATTGTCTCGACAGAGGGAATGAGGGCCTCGAGCGCTCGATCGGTAAGATCGGCGCCCTCCTGAATCAGGGATTTAACATCCGTCGGCATGCTCCTCACATCATAACTGAGTTGCACATTCCTAACGCTGTGACGTGCCAACCCGATCGCTGTGCAACGAACTCCAGCGCTCTCCGAACCACAGGCCGCCAAGAAGAATCAGAGAGATCGCGCTCAGCCAGCGCCCAATCAAGACATCGCGTGTATTTGTCCAGTCAATTGCCACATCAACATGACCCTGGGGAACAGGAACGGCCATCATGCCATCTTGACGAGACGGCAACGGCGTGAGCACTGGATCTGCGCCGAACGCCAGCAGCCGCCCATTCACGCGAACCTGCCATGCCGCATATTCGCGCAGATGCAGGATCAGGAAGCCGGCGTGCGGAACCTCTGCTGTGATGAGGCGATGTTCGACGGGAATCTTGCCCTTATGGCGAACCCATGCGTAGGTTGCATCACAGTGCCCGTTCGCTGGATCCCACTCCGGAAGCGTCCCGTCCGAGGATGCGGTGGCAAGCACGGTGTTCGCGTTTGCCGAGAGGCACGCGTCCGGCACGCCAATCACCGCAAGTGTGTTGTCCGTGTGGGGCGGCGTATATTCGTCCACTCCTTCAAAGCCTTGCCCGCTGCGATATGCATTCAACATGCCTTGCACGCGGTCTTCGGCATCGCAAAACTGATGGAACATGATCAGCGAGGCTGCCGTGATCCCCAGAAACAGAACAGTGCACGACGCAACCAGTATCCTGCGGACCAAACGCCGCGTGGGCCACACAGCAGCCGCGAAGAAGATCCCCAGCGGAGCCTCAAGCACGACAAGCCAGCGCCAGGGAAATTGCAAAAACCGAAGCTTCGGCAGAAAATTCCAAATCGGCAGCGAGATCGGGAACTGCAGGAAAAGTATCACAACAGGAACCAGTGCGAGCGGAATCCAAAGCGCACGATCCCGTGGCAGCTTGCCTCGGCGCCATGCAATGAAGAGTGCCGCAAACGCAATCGCCAGCATGACCACGGCGACAATCGAAACCCGCAGCAACTCTAAATCGTGCAGTTCGAGGTTCGGATCGGCGTGATGCGCGAACAAAAAGCTGTTCTCAATGGCGAGCCCCGGATCGTCGACTGCCTGCCGGATCTGCACCCATCGCTGCTCCGCCGCTGCCGGAACAAGATATAGCGCCGACATTCCCAGCCCGATGACAACTCCAACGGTGGCACGAATAATCGGAGCCCATGACCGGCGCAGAAATGCAACCACCAAGGCAACCGCAGCCACTAGGTAGCTCGCCATCACTCCAAGCGGTGCGTTCGACAGCCACGCCCCGGCGATCACAAGCGCAAGCAGCACTGCCGAACCATCCAACGCCCGGCGAAACGCCGCGGTCTCCGGGTTGCGATCGCGAAGCAGAAGCAACAACAGCAGCGGAATCCAGAACCCGCCTGTAAGTTCCCCAAACGCCGAACGCTCGTAAGCCGTGAACATCGAGTAGCCAGAAAACAGCGCCGCACACCCAGCAAGCGCAGCGGGACCATCACTCAAGCCAAGTTGCCGCGCAAGAGCGCGTGTGGCAAGTCCAGTCAGCGCAAGAAACGAACAGAGGATAGCAAGCTGCACGCCCTTCCACGGAAAGATGGTTCCAAACGCAGCGCCCAGCATCCACGTCAGCGGCGGATAAAAGACAAAGCGCGGCTCGCCGGCTCCCCAGTTCGGGCTCGGCGCCCAGTGCGGATAAAGGATGCCCTGCCGCCACGCCGCCTGCGCATCGATCCAGGACGCGAGGTGAAAATCGAAGTCATGGCCGCAGGAATTGCCCCAGATCAGATCAGGCGAAGTGGCGATCAAGGCAGCTAAGCAAATAATCAGGGGCCCGATAAACTGCCGAAGAGGACTCCCCGCCCCCTGGTCCTTGACCCCTGATCCCTGTCCTTTCATGGAAGCAGTCGGAGAGTATGCTGTGTGTTCGCACTCACCGCAGCGGGAGTAAACGGCATCGCGAAGGTGCGGCCGTTATAGTAGTCGCTCCATTGATCTCGATAGTAGGGACTGTACACATTGCCGCTTTCGCCAAGGGCGATGTTTTCGCTGGAGCCGTCGATATTGCTCCAATTCATCGTGACCCGCTGCGAAGGACCGAAAGCCTGGCTCACCTGCTTCACCGTTAACGTATCTCCGCTGAGCGGCTGCTTGCCGGTTCCTGCCACGCGTCCGATGAAAGGCAGAAATCCCGAGAGCGGATGCTCAATATCCACATAATGCCAGCTGCCATAGCTCCACTTGCTCAGGTCCGCCGGCGCATCCTCTTCCTTGAGGGTGCGGCGTACAGCCTCGGTGAGAAATGCGTCCCAGTCCTTGTAGCTCGGCGGAAGCCAGTCGGCGCTGGCGTGCATGATGATCTCTTCTTCAGCGAAGTTCGATTCTGACCACTGATAGCTCGCCGCGAGTTCTTTCCCCAGCTTGGGCTCGAGCAGCATCGGCCGCAGCGCGTAGCGCGTGTTTACTTCAATCGAAGCCGCAGCAGAATCGGTAGTCAGACGGCCGTCCCAGCTGCGCATCAGGTCCGCCGCCCTGCGGAGCCGGTCGTTAGCTTTCGCCGAGTGGTCGATTGCAGATGCGAGCCGGTGCGCCATTTCCTGGTCCATCTCGCTGTAGATATCAGTCTGCACGGCGAGCATGTCTGCAGGCGTCAGCTGATCTCGGCCTTGCAGAAGTTTGTAGATGCGCTCGGCGCGGTAAGGGTCAGCCCACTCGTTCGTGAGCGGGTATTTCGATTTCGCCGACGTCACGCGGGAATTTGCTGTAGCCAGAATTCCGGAGGGCGGATCGAATGCGTTGGGGAGATCGTCGAAAGGTATAAACCCCTGCCACTCGTGCCCGCTGTTGAGGATAGGGATGCTGGAGATGCCACCGGGTCGAATGGGCATGCGCCCCACTGCGTGATACCCGATATGCCCCTGGTCGTCGGAATAAACAACATTCTGCGTGGGCCAGCACCACTGCTCAAGAGCCGCCGAAAATTCGCTCCAATTCGACGCAGTGTTGATCGCGTAAATCGGAATAGAGTTTAGCGTCGAGTTATAGAGCGTCCACTTCAGCGCGATTGGCCGTGAATCCCTGGTAAAGATCGGATCGAGCAGCGGACCGCGCTCGGTGAGGCGCACATCGTATTTCACATCCTTGCGCCCGCGCACGCGAATCAATTCGTGATCGATTGTCAGCGGGTGCCACTGCGCATCGCTGCCCTGGAAGTATCCGCCCTGAAGCCTCTCGACATACAGATCCTGCACGTCGCCATAGAGCGCGGTGAATCCCCACGCCACGTGTTCGTTGTGTCCTGCGATGACAAAGGGCATCCCCGGCAGCGTGACTCCGGCAGCATGGAAACCCGGCGCGCGCAGGTCGGCCATGTACCAGATGTTCGGCTCATTCAGCCCGAGGTGCATATCGTTCGAGAGCAGCGGCTTTCCACTCGCAGTGTGCGCGCCTGAAATAACCCAGTTGTTCGAGCCGGGCCTGCAGTCGCGGCATGATTGGTTCCCGATCCTATATCTGACCAGCTCGTTGATGATGCGCAGATCAGCCGGCGACAATCTCCGGGCTACTGTTCGCTCATCATCATCATCTGTGCTCGAAGGCTGAGAATGTGGCTGACTGACATCAAGGCGCTCGCCGGTGGGCGGATGATCGCGCCAGGAACCGATCGGGTAGAGATCAGCTTCCAGTTTGGGATTGTTCAATTTGGAGGAAATGCGTCCGCGCGCGAGCTTCGCATACCAGCGGGTATCCAGCATGTCAACCATCATCATGCCGATCGAGACAGAGTCTGCGCCGGACCATGGTTTCGGCTTGTAGTGCAGCAGGCGGAACTCGGGGGGTAGTGAGTCTTGATGCTGCGCGATGTAGAGATTCACTCCGCGCGCATACGCTTCCAGCCGCTCGCGGTCTTCCGACGCGAGATTCGTATAAATGCGATGCGCGACATTGCGAAATTGCAGCAGGCGCTCCATCTTGTCGTGCCGGAGCAGGGAAGGTCCCATCACCTCGGCGAGTTCGCCATTGGCGCTCCGCCGATAGGCATCCATCTGCCACAACCGGTCCTGCGCAGTCACGTATCCCTGGGCGACGAACAAGTCTTCTTGCGACGCGGCGTCGATGTGGGGAACCCCATGCTGATCGCGTCGAACAGTTACGGGCGCGGAGAGGCCCTGAACACCTTGAGCGTAAAGATGGAGGTCACCATCAAGCTGAGGCAGTGCAGCTTTGGCCGCACTTCGAAGCCAGAGCACGAACACCCCCCCGAGGAGGGTGAGCGTGATCAATACCCACAGACCGCCAACAATCAGAACCCGCGGCCAGCGGTGACCACGCGCTCCCAGGCGTCCGGAATCCGGCTCGCGATCTGGAGGCTCCAGAAATTGTTTCTGATCAGCGGACTGAGAGGGAGGCATGATCTACAACAGGATAACCCTCGGTCCAGATGTGGCATGATCTGCTACCCGGGAGTCGAAGACTGTCTCAGCCAAGGGGCGCATCCGCTGTCAGCTCGCCAGCTGTTCGTTCGAACGCGCAACTGGGATCTCCACTGGCTTCGGCCTCCGGTAAAAGATCACCAGCCACGCAAGAATGAGCAGCACAACGGGAATGATGAGCAGGCTACCCTCAGGACCCACGCTGCCGCCGCTCCACAGCGGATTGCCCTTCGGCGAAGTCGAGAAGAGGTGCCCGGGCGCGACGAATCCACTGTCCGCCGTTCCATAAAAGTAGGTCTCTGCCCAGTCCCACGCCGCGTGGCATCCGATCGCCCACCATGCCGATCCAGTAAGCCAGATGCTGACGCACCAGACGAAGCCGATCGAGCCAGCCGCGAAGATGCCAATCCAGAGTTCGCCGTTATTGCTCGTGTGAGCGGCACCGAACAGAGTCGAGGTGAGCCATGACGCCTGCCAGAATCCCGAGCTGGGAGCTTTCTTGAGGTGGAGCAGCAAGCAGGGAACCAAACCAAGCAGCGCGACGATGTATACACCCCAGACCTCGTTGCCCCTCGTTCGCCATGCCAGCAGTGCGCAGATAGTCCCGATCACTCCCAGCGCCAACCAGAAATTCAACCCCCGGGTGAATGTGTACTGCAGGTAGCAGCGCATCATTCCCTCTTCGAAGCAGCCCACCATCAGAAAGACAGCGCCCCAGATCAGCGCGTATTTGGCGATTGCCGAACCGCCGAGTGTTGCTGGACCGAAACGCAGCCAATGGCCGGCAGCGAGCCCCCCGACCAACCCCGAGAGGGCGAGGAATCCAATCACTAAGCCGCTGAAAAAGTGAACCGCCCGCCGTGGCCCTCGCAGGTTGTAGTCGAGAATGCTGCGCCGCTCAATGAGCCCTACGATCGCGGCCGCAGCCACGAGCGCAATCAGCTGAAAGAGCTCACTGAAAATCGCATTCTTCGGCGTGAATCCCCCTTTTGAGATGAGGTGCAGGGTCGCAAACACGAATCCGAGTCCCGCCATGAACCCAACCAGAAGCGCGAAGAAGATCAGGAGGGACCATCCGGAGCGCAGACCCTGCGGGCCGATAAAAATCCATTTGAGGTCGTTATACGGAGCCTCGGGTCCTCCGAGGGGAAGGGGCGCAGGTCCGAGGGGCGCTTCGGCTGTTGAATGGTCTTCTGGCTCCTGCGTTTGATTCCCTGGCTCCATTTCTTCTCCTTGCGGCGGCCTATCCCGTCGGATGCATTCTACTCAACCAGGTGGCGGCCCGGCAGCCGAACGGTGCGAACCACCGACACTGCAGCGGATTTTTGGGAAGCCTCTCCTTGACACAACGGGCCTCCCGTATGATTCTTACTCTTCCGGCTTTACCGGAAAGGCACGAGAGGAGCTGGTGCGGTTGCAGGTCAAAGTTTTCTATCACGATAAGTGCTTCGATGGCGCCTGTTCCGCATCACTGTTTACGCGATTTCATCGCGAATGCATTGCGAAGGGTGCTGCCTACCAGTATCACGGCCTGGTGCACCGTGCTGGCGCGCTCTTTGACGAGAGCGAATTTACAGGTGACGAAAACGCCATCGTCGACTTCAAATACTCAGCATCTCCGAAGATCACCTGGTGGTTCGATCACCACCTTTCCGCGTTTCTTACTCCGCAGGACCACGAGCACTTTCTTGCGTGCCAGCGCGACGCCGCCTGCAGTCTGCGGAAGTTCTTCGATCCCACCTACACATCGTGCACCAGCTTCCTGGCGCATATCGGATCGACAAAGTTCGATTTCAACACTGAGCCTGTAGCGGAGCTCATCCATTGGGCCAACATCGTTGATGGTGCCCTTTACGAGAGCCCCGAGTCAGCCGTAGAGATGGCGGCTCCCGCAATGAAGCTCACCTTGATCATCGAGTCGACACAGGATCCGGAATTCATTCCAAAACTGATTCCGCTCCTGACCGAGATGCCGCTGGTTGAAGTTCTCGCGCAGCCATTCGTGGCTGGCCTGCTGCCTCGGCTTCTCGAGCGCCACCGCGAAGGAATCGAACTCATCCGCAGTCGCAGCGAAGAGGTTGACGGCACCATCTTCTTCGACATCACGGACCGGCCTGTTGAGGGATACAACAAGTTCATCCCCTACTACCTGCATCCGGAGGCCACTTATTCCATTGGGTTGTCGAAGTCGAGCTTCCGCACCAAAGTCTCAGTCGGCTCAAATCCATGGACCAAGGCAGATCCCGCGAAGATGGTAAACCTCGCGCAGGTCTGCGAACGCTACGGCGGCGGCGGCCACGCGCGAGTCGGCGCCATCAGCTTCCCACCAGACCAGAGCGATCGCGCCCGGCAGGCTGCTACTGAGATCGTCGCCGAATTACGAGCGAAAAACCCCTTGAGGTAACTCGACGACCATTTCTTTGGGAAGTAAGTCAGCGTTCCCGATCTAGTATGGGTTCTTCGCGCCGTCCTTCACGCCTTCCGCTCCGCCCTTCACCGCATTCTTCGTCCGATGGGCAGCGTTTTTCGTGTGGCGCTTCGTCGAGTGATAGGCCTTCTTCGTTCCATGCTTGACGGCGCGGCCAGTGTCCTTGGCGGCTTCCTTGGTCTCGTGGCCGGCGCGCTTGGCATCTTGCTTGGCCGTGTGGTCTTCGCCGGGATACGGTTGCTGGCTGAACGCCATCATCGGTGTGAAAGCCAGGGCGGTTCCGAGCAGCAATGTAGATATGTGTAAAGTCTTCTTCATACATAGACAGATTCAGAATTGGCTGCCGGAGTTGTAGCGCCCGATTCGGCAGAAGCTTAAAGGCCCAATTCTTCAGCTTTTTTCTTCATCGCTTCTAAACAAAAACTTAGATGCGCGTCCAGATCCACGCCAAGCTCCTCCGCCCCCTGGATTACATCCTCCCGACTTACTCCCCTCGCAAATGCCTTGTCCTTCATCTTCTTCCTCACGCTGGGTACTTCCACCTCGGCTATCTTCTTCGTCGGCTTCACCAGCGCGCATGCAGTCAGAAACCCAGCCAACTCATCGCACGCGAACAGAACCTTATCGAGATGGGTAATGCGGGGCACTCCTGAATACTGCGCATGTCCCAGGATCGCGGTGCGCATCTCTTGCGGCCAACCTTGCCGCTCGAGTTCTCGCACACCGACAAACGGATGCTCCTCAGCACCAGGGTGGCGCTCGTAGTCGAAGTCATGGAGCAGCCCGGTTGTCGCGTAGAGTTCGAGAAATTTCGTGCGCTCATCTCCCGTAAGCCCCAGCCGATCGGCTTCCGCTTCGCCGTAAGCGGTTACGCAGATCTCCACAGCTTGCGCGTGTTTGCGAAGATTTTCGGTTTGCGTCCACGCGCAGAGAAGATTCCACGCCGCCTCGCGAGTATAAGTTCCATCGCCATTCTGGGCATCTGTCATGTCGTGAATTCTACGTGTTGCGAGGTGTGGTTCGCGTTTTGCAGGGTTTTTGAGGGTTGCCTGCTTGTTTCATCCGTTTGAGCCTAAATTTGTACTTGACAATTATGGTTCCACGCCCGAAAGTAGCACTTATCGCGGTGCAGTTTGATCGCGGGAGTACCTCGCTCTGGCACTCCGCAACTGAAACGATGGCTACCATTCTTGTTAGCGTGGAGACACGCGAAGTCGTGCGTTGCGATTTCTGCAGTTTGGTGCAATACAGAACGACCAATTCACTGTGCAGAAAATGTCGCAAACCCCTCGATATCGAGGAGCCTGCCCCCCTAGCCCCACAACTGGTGCCTCCATCACCAGCAGCCGCCTCGGCCGAGGCTGGATTGCAGGTCGCAGCGCAGGTGCGCGAGATTCGCAGAGCGCGTCACCTCAGCCAGCGTCAGCTCGCCAGTCGGATGCAGGTGCCTCGCACCTACATCTCAAAAATTGAGAACGGCAAGGCTATCCCGACTCTTGGATCGCTGGAGCGGCTGGCCGATGCGCTTGAGGTCGACATGCGCCAGCTCGTCCGCGACTCGCGCAGCCGGCGTGAGGAAGAGGTAGCTGCCATCATGGGGGACCCATTCCTCGCGGAGATTGCCGCGATGCTCCCGCACCTGGATTCGCTGCACCGGACACTGCTGTATGGCTCAGTGCGTGACATGGCTAGTGGGCGTCGTCGCACGGCCTAGACCCACCCAATCGAGTCTCTCTTCGTCTCTAGTTTTGGGGGGCGGCCGCCGATTGTAATCCGGCCGCCCACCATCTTCATTGCCAAAGATGACGATCGATTCATGTCGCCTCCCTGTGTATGCATGCGCTGTGCCTCTTTGTGCTAGGCTCGAATGTGTCGCGAGAATCCCCGGTTCGGGAGCTGCGCTGACTGACATTGAAGCACCGGAGCGGACCGCCAGCATCGCGCCAGGATCCTTGAGCTTTCTGGCTTACCTGGCACGAAATACGGAACGGGCGCCATGCCCGCATACGTAAAGAGCTCCATTGAGGCAAACTTCCTTGCATCCAACTGGCATGCTGCGGATCGATGAGCTGAGCGCGGACGAGCGCGCAATCTGGAATACGCTCAAGCCTGAGCGCCTGCCGGACCACATAGCCATCATTATGGATGGGAACGGCCGCTGGGCCGGACACCGTTCGCTGAAGCGCTTTCTTGGCCATCAGCAGGGCGCAAAAAGCGTCCAGCTCGTGACGGAGACTGCCTCCCGGATCGGATTGCCGTGGCTCACTCTATATGCCTTCTCCCTCGAGAACAATCTTCGCCGCCCCAAGGCTGAAGTCAATTTCTTGATGCGCCTGCTCAAAACCTACCTCGAAAACAACGTGCAGCGCATGAACGACAACAACGTACGCATTCGCTACATCGGCCGCGTGCACGAACTGCCGCGCGAGGTGCAGGACAGGATGCAGTGGGCACAGGAGGAGACGGGCCGGAACACCGGCACCACCCTCACACTCGCACTCAACTACGGCGCACGCTCTGAGATGGTGGACGCCTGCCGTTCACTCGCCCGCGAAATGCAGCAGAAGGCGATTTCCCCCGAGCGCATTTCTGAAGCGGATCTCCACCGGCATCTGTATACCGCGCACATGCCCGACCCCGATCTGCTGATCCGCACCTCGGGTGAAATGCGCATTTCCAACTTCCTGCTCTGGCAAATCGCCTACACGGAGATCTACGTCACCGAGCGCCTCTGGCCAGACTTCCGCGGCATCAATCTGCTCGAAGCTATCGCCGCTTTTCAGCGTCGCGAGCGCCGATACGGCGGCCTGAGCGACAGCGTAGGCGAAGTGGAAGAAGATACCGAGCAGATCAAAATCGCGGCCAGCTGAACGATCTTCCGCAAGCACACAATTCCATCACGCATCCCTTCCAACGTATTCTTCTCACCACATGATCCACACGCTCGCAGTGTCGGGCTACCGCTCGTTGCGCGAACTCGTGCTGCCTCTCGGCCAATTGAATCTCGTCACCGGCGCGAACGGCACAGGCAAGTCGAGCCTCTATCGCGCGCTTCGCCTCCTGGGCGATGCGGCATTGAACACGGTAGTCGCGTCCCTCGCGCGTGAGGGTGGCCTCGAATCAACTTTGTGGGCTGGTCCGGAGACAATCGCCAGGAGCGTTCGGCGCGGCGATCATTCTGTCGAGGGAACGCCGCGACAAGCCGCAGTCAGTTTGAAGCTCGGATTTGCCGGTGATCCATACAGCTATTGCATTGACCTTGGATATCCTCCGCCCGCGCAACTGGCGTTCCCGCTCGATCCCGCCATCAAGCGCGAGTGCATCTGGCGTGGGCCTGTATATCGCCGAGCAGCCGTCCTCGTCGATCGCAACAACCGCCTCGTACAGATCGCCCCCTCAAAAACCGCAAAACACGACGAACCGGAATTCCTCACCAAAGAGCTCAGCTCCACCGACAGTATGCTGGCCACAATCGCCGATCCGCAGCGCGCACCGGAAATGCTTGCCGTTCGCGAGTCCATTCGTGGCTGGCGCTTCTACGAGGGCTTCAGGACAGATGCAACCTCCCCGGTCCGCATTCCGCAGGTGGGCACTTTCACACCGGTTCTGAATAATGATGGCACCGATCTCCCGGCGGCTCTGGAAACCATCCGCCTCTTCGGCGGCCGCGAAGAGCTTAACCAGACAATCGCCGATGCCTTTCCCGGCAGCCGTGTCGAAGTTCACGAGCAGGCCGGCCGCTTCGAGGTGCAGCTCAGGCAACATGGATTGCTTCGCCCGCTCGGCGCTTCTGAGCTTTCTGACGGCACTCTGCGTTACATGCTCTGGACCGCCGCGCTCCTGACTCCCCGGCCTCCGGAATTGATGGTGCTCAATGAACCAGAAACTAGTCTGCACCCGGACCTTCTTCCCGCCCTCTCCCGGCTGATCGCTCGCGCCGCTGAGCGAACGCAACTCATGGTCGTGTCGCATTCACAGGCGCTGATCCAGGCGCTTGAACAACATCCGAAATGCAGCCGCCTTCACCTCGAGAAGTCTTTCGGCGAGACCGTTCTCTCCGGTTCGACGCTCTTCACTCGTCCAAAATGGGAGTGGCCGAAGCGCTAGCAGGACAGACAATGTCACCGCGCGGGTGATGGACGCCGCCAGCCACCGGTCGTCCGGTGCTTCCCGACGCTGCTCCCCGGCAGTGTATTCTCAACCCTGGAATGAAACGAGTCCTGACCGCCCTCATCCTGGCGCCGCTGGTGCTGGTTCTGGTGTTTATCGGCCCCATGTGGCTGATTACCGCGGTCGTAGCCGGGGTCGCCATGCTGGCTGCATGGGAATTCCTGGCTTTAACAGAGCACATCGGTGCCAGACCCCCCAAAGTGCTTGCCCTTGGCACCATCGGCTTGCTTTTTGCGGGCAATTACCAATGGCCCGATGAAACCGCCACCATCTTCGGCCTCTTCTGCATCGTCCTGCTCGTGTTCTGTACCTTCTCCTCGCCCGTGGAGCGGGCGCTCGCAGATGCCACCTCGTCGATATTCGCGCTCTTCTATCTGGGCCTCACTCTCCTGCCGATTCCCATGCTCCGCGAAGCCACAAACGGGCCCTCGCTCCTCGCCTTCTTGTTCTTGACAGTCTGGGCCGGCGACACCGTGGCCATGTACGCCGGAAGGGCATTCGGCAAGCGCAAGCTGGCTCCCCACCTGAGTCCGAACAAGACGTGGGCCGGCGCAATCGGCTCGATCGTGGGCGCAGTTGCCGTCTCTGGAGTCCTTCTGGCTCTGAGCACCTACCTCGCGCAGTGGAATTCCGTAAAGCTCTCCTACTCCGACGCGCCCTGGTGGTATTGGCTCGTACTTGCAGTCGTCGTAAACGTCGCCGCTCAGGTGGGAGATCTGGCCGAGTCCGCCCTCAAGCGTTCCGCAGGCGTCAAGGATTCCGGAACCCTGCTTCCCGGCCACGGCGGCATCCTCGACCGCATCGACGCGCTTCTGCTCGCGGCACCCGTGCTGTGGTACGCTCAGGTCATACGCACTCGATTCTAGAGAATAGCTTTATCACTGCATCCATTGGACTTAGTTGAACGTTGAAACGCCTCGCTATCCTCGGTTCTACCGGCTCCATCGGCAAAAGCACCCTCTCCATCGTTGAGCAGTTTCCCGAGCGCTATCAGGTGGCGACTCTCGCCGCCGGCCGCAACATCGACGAAGCGTTCGCGCAGGCAGTCCGCTGGCGCCCCAAAGTCGCCTCCATGGCGACTGAAGAGCTTGCCGCCGGCCTCTGTAAACGGCTGAACGATGCCGGCATCTCCGGAACGCAAGTAGTTCACGGCAACCAGGGAACCGTTGCCTGCTCCACGCATCCAGAAGCCGACTTCGTCGTCTCCGCCATCGTCGGCGTTGCCGGACTCGAAGCTACTCACGCCGCCATCCTCGCCGGCAAACCTGTGGGTCTGGCGAACAAAGAATGCATGGTCGCCGCCGGCGAAATCCTCACCGCCGCCGCCCGCGAGCGCCACGTTCCCATCCTCCCCATCGACAGCGAGCACAATGCCGTGCACCAGTGCATGCGGGTAGGTGATCACCACGAGGTCAAATTCATCTGGCTCACAGCCTCCGGCGGCCCTTTCCGCAAAACGCCCCTCAGCGACTTCGCAGCAATCACGCCCGAACAGGCTTTGAAGCACCCCACCTGGGTCATGGGTCGTCGCATCACCATTGACTCGGCGACGATGCTCAACAAGGGCCTTGAAATCATCGAAGCCTGCCGGCTGTTCGATGTCCCAACGAGCAAGGTGCGCGTGACAATTCATCCGCAATCCACCGTCCATTCGCTGGTCGAGTACGTCGATGGCTCAATCCTGGCCCAGATCTCGGTGACAGACATGCGGTTACCGATCCTGTACGCCCTGGCCTACCCGGAGCGCCCGGCCTCGAATCTTACTTTCGATCTCGCCGCCCTGCGCCATCTCGACTTTGAGGAGCCGGACTTCCTGCGGTTCCCCTGTCTGCGGCTCGCCTATGAGGCGGCAGAGAAGGGCGGAGCCCATTGCATCGCTCTGAACGCGGCTGACGAGGTCGCCGTCGAAGCCTTCCTCGCGCGCAAAATCCCATTTAATGGGATAGCAGGTACAATTGAAAAAGTGCTCGCGTCCACCCCCGAGTCGCACCCCGGCACCATCGCAGAGGTGCTGGCATCGGACAGGGAGGCGCGGGAAAAGGCTCACGCGCTCGTTGCCTGAGCCAAGTCGCCGCGCATCGAATTGAGCGGCCAGAGGTTTAAGACTTCACATTTATGCATGATTTCTTTGTCTCCGCAGTAGCTTTCATTGTCCTTGTTGGCTTGATGGTGGTGGTTCACGAGTTCGGCCACTTTCTGGTCGCCAAGCTTTGCGGGGTTCGCGTAGAAGCGTTTTCCGTCGGTTTTGGTCCGCGCCTATTTGGTGTCAAGTACGGCGAGACCGATTACAAGGTCTGCCTGCTGCCCCTTGGCGGCTTCGTCAAAATGACCGGCGAAACTCCCGACGGTCTCCAGACCAGCGACGGCCCCGGCAATGTCGGCGAATACGATCCCGGCTCCTTCATGAATCATCCGCGCTGGCAGCGCATGCTCATCGGCGTGGCCGGCCCGGTCTCCAATTTCGTCCTGGCTTTTGTGTTGATGCTCATCTACTTCAACTTCATCCATGAAGTGCCCGACATCCGCACCACCCGGATCGAATGGGTCACACCCGGCTCCGTCGCCGATCAGGCTGGATTGAAGCCCGGTGATGTGGTCACAAGATTCGACAGCACTGTAAATCCGGACTACCAGAAGTTCTACGACATCGCCGCCGACGACACCGGCAAAACCATTCCCATTGCGGTAGACAGGGGCGGCCAGACCATCCAGAGTTCGATTCAGCTGCCCACCACCATTGATGCGCAACACTACGACCTCGATAAGGCCGGCATCTTCATTCAGGACGCACAGAGCCCGATTCAGATCGAACAGGTCAGTCCCGATTCGCCGGTGCAGCGCGCTGGCCTGCAGAAGGGCGACAAGATTCTCTCCGTCGATGGCCATCAGTTTCATTCCGTGCTTCCTCTCGTCGACTACATGCAGATCGCAAAAGGCAAGCCGGTAACCCTTGCGATCGAGCGCAATGGTTCCAAATTGCCGCCGTTCTCTATCCAGCCGTATCAGCAGGATGGGAGCTGGCGTCTCGGTTTTCAGGGAGCCATCCCCGACGACTTCAGCGTGCGCAACGAGCCGATGAGCTTCACCAATGCGGTTGCCGAGTCAAAGGACTTCTGCGCTTCCAGTTCGCTCCTCATCGTCAACGTGCTCAAGAAGGTTCTCACGCACAAAGTCTCCGTCAAGCAGCTTTCCGGCCCGGTAGGCATCGCTGTCGCCGCCGGTCAAGCTGTCAAGGAACCTTACTGGTCGGCAAAGTTCGGCCTCGCAGCCAGCATCAGCCTGAATCTCGGCATTTTGAATCTGCTGCCGTTCCCGATTCTGGACGGTGGCCTGATCCTGCTGCTTGCCGTCGAGAGCATCATGCGCCGCGACATCAACATCATCGTGAAGGAGCGCATCTACCAGGCGGCTTTCGTGGTCCTCATCGCCTTCTTCGCCTTTATCATGTTCAACGACGTCAGCAAACTCCAAATGTTCAATCATCTGAAACCATAGCTACTTCCCGCGAGTTGTGTCAGGGCGCGACTTTAGTCGTGCCGAAAAGTTCAGCACCACACCGTGGGCTTTGGCCCCTGAGGATCTTCGGGCACCAATAAGTGAGCCAGAACGCACATCAGCCGCCAGTGACAACTCATCAGGTTCGTGTTCGCTATGCGGAAACCGACCAAATGGGCATCGTCTACTACGCCAACTACCTGGTCTGGTTTGAGCTGGGCCGCGTGGAACTGCTGCGTTCTCTCGGCCTCGCCTATAGCCAACTCGAAAAAGAGCACGAGTGCATTCTGCCCGTTGTTGAAGCGGCTTGTCGCTATCGCTCACCCGCCCGCTATGACGACGAGATCCTCATCGAGACGCGCCCCGCAATGCTGCGCGGATCAGTCCTTAAATTCGCCTATCGCATCCTTCGCAAAGGGCAGAACGGAGCCGAGTCGACGCTTCTGGCCGAGGGCGAAACCGTTCACGTTGTTTGCGATGATCAGCTCAAACGCAAGCCGCTACCCGAGCACTACGCCGACGCGCTGCGCAAACTCCTTCCAGAGCGCCACGCGCACTGACCGGTCATCATTGGTCCCGATAGAGGATTACGATGACTTGTTCCGCCCCCGGGTGTTGCACTCCGCGCACGTAGTCGCGAGATTCTCCGCACTCTCATCGCCGCCTTCTTCCGGCGATTTCACGTAATCCACCGTCGCCGTGAAGCGCGTCAGCTGCTTGCCGCACCTTCCACACTTGTAGCCGTCGCGCTCGAAAACCTGCATGCGTTTTTTGCGCTGTCCGCCATCGTTAAGAGGAAACAACTCCGTCTCCTCCGCCAACCGTTCTGCCCGAAACTTGCGGCAAGCCTCGATCTCGTCCGGAATCATCACGCGATAGAGGGTGCCCTGCCGATTCGGCTCGCCTAGCTTCTGGATCGCTCCGATCCCCTCAAGCGCGCGCAACGTGTCCTGCACCTTGCCGAACGAAATCATGTTTTCTTCCGCATCGGTATAGGACGACTTCACCACCGCCCGGCGCAGGGTGCTGCGGCTCACCCGAATCTGCGGATCGCCGTCTTTCGCGATCGAGTGCCGAAACAGAAACCAGTAGAACGCCGCATCATAGGCCGTCAGGATCGGCTGCAGGTCGTCCACGATCTCGCCAATAATGTCCGGCAGTTCGAGCGCTGAGAAGCCGACATCGCCGCGTGGTGCAGTTGCACTCTCCGCATCCAGCTCGCTCAGAAGCTGGCGAATCTTTTCGATGCGCTGGTTCATTGCACAAAATTCTACGCTCGCAATGCGAGACGGGCAGCGTCATTCTCAAAAGTCTCCAACTGGATGTAGGTATCGCGATCATGCACCTTCGCACTGATTGATGCGCATCACCGGCCTGCCCTGCTACAGTTTCCGTCATCCGCACGAAGGGCCCGAAATCTCCGGGCGGTGCTTTTTTCAATTCCTGGGAGTCGGATTTCGCATGTCTTTCCGCTCAGTCTTTATTGCGCTCGTCACTGCATTTGCGCTCATCCTCGCAGCCTTTCTCGTCAACCGCGCGCGTCCGAATGTCGAAACCGACCAGCCCACCGCTGACTTCGTACGCGCCTCCGGAAAATGCGCAGAGTGCCATGCGCGTCTTCAGTACTCAGTTGTCCACGAGTACGAAATGTCCAATCATGCCAAGAAAGGTGTGAACTGCCTCGATTGCCACCAGCCCGCGGCCGGCCAGGAGAAGATCGACCACCACGGCTTCGTCATCAGTAAACATCTGACGGCAGGGAACTGCCGCGGCTGCCACGAGCCCATCTATCAGGAATACCTGCGCAGCCGCCACGCGGTGCCGAGCTGGGCCGCCGTGCATGGAACCGAGGGGCTCACGCCCGAGCAGGTCAACTTTGCCGAAACCTACCAGCCCGGCAGCACCAAACGACCTCCGAATGCGCTCACATTGCCCGAAGGACATCCTGCAGTCGCAGCAGGCTGCGAGCAGTGCCATGCCGTCGGCAAGCCCAACAACGATGGCACCGTCGGCACCTGCACCGAGTGCCACTCTCGCCATACCACCTCAGTCGAATTGGCACGGCTCCCAACCACGTGTGCCCAATGCCACATGGGCCCCGACCACTCCCAGATCGAGATCTACAACGAGTCCAAACACGGCGTGATGTTTGCAGCGCAGCGAAACCTGCTCAAGCTCAACGCCGATCCACGCACCCTTACAACGCGCGACATGTTTGTCCCCACCTGCGCCACGTGCCACATGAGCGGTATCAACGGACTCAAGGTCACCCACAATCCGTCAGACCGCCTTAGCTGGTATCTCGCCGCCGAGGTAAGCACAAAACGGCCCAATTACCTCCAGGCCCAGATCAACATGAAGCAGGTCTGCACGCAATGCCACACCCAGGCAGCAATCGATCGCGTCTACACGCAGGCTGAACTCGTCCTCGCAAGCACCAACGAGAAGGTGCTTGCAGCCAAGTCCATCATGGACGGTCTCCACAAAGATGGAACACTGACCGGTCCACCCTTCTCCCATCCCATCGATTTCACCTACTTCAACTTGTGGCACTATGACGGGCGCACCAGCAAACATGGCGCCTTCATGGGTGGCGCCGATTTCGTCCAGTGGCACGGCAACTACGAACTGCTGCTGAAGCAGACTGAGTTGCAGCATGATGCCGACGAGTTGCGGAGGGAGCATGGGCGCAAATAATCTGCTTCCCGGCATGCAGCGCATCGTTGCCAACCCGCGGATCCGATGGGCTCACGACCCGCAACTGTGGGTTGAGTTGTTCGTCACCATGAACCTGGCGATCCTCGCCGTCGACATCTACATTGCGCATTCGGTAAACCACTTTCAGAAGTGGCCAGAATACATTCCGCTCTATTTCTCGATATGCGCGCCCGTGCTGCTCGCGCTCGTCATCGCCCTTCGCTGGATATGGAATTTCCTGCCGCCGTGGCGAGACATTGGCTATCTCATCGGCTGGCTATCGATCTTGGTGGGTCTCGCCGGGGTTCTCTACCACCTGGAGAGCCGCTTCTTCCTCGACCGTACCCTCAAGAGCCTCACCTATGCCGCTCCGTTTGCAGCCCCGCTCGCGTACACCGGGCTTGGCTTCCTGCTCCTCGTGAACCGCATGGTCGAGGTCCGTACCTCGGAGTGGGCCCGCTGGGTCATCCTCCTTGCCCTCGGCGGCTTTTTCGGCAACTTCGTTTTATCGCTCACTGATCATGCCGCCAACGGTTTCTTTGCTCATACCGAGTGGATCCCCGTCATCTCCTCGGCGCTCGCGACCGGCTTTCTACTCGTTCCGCTGGTCACGCCCGTGACGCGACGTTATCTGGATCTCTGCATGGCGGTGATGTTCGCGCAAGGTGCAGTCGGCGTGCTCGGATTCTGGTTTCACATGCAGGCCAATCTCATCGAACCCGGCGCAAGCCTCTGGGACAAGCTGGTCAATGGCGCTCCACCCATGGCGCCCCTGCTGTTCCCAAATCTCGTCGGACTCGCCTTCATCGGCATCTGGGCAGCACTCCCTCACGTCCCCGAGCCGCCCGTCGGAAAATCATGGCTCGGTACCGCTTATGCATGGGCCGGTGCCGAACGCCAATGGTTCCCTGCCGACTAGCCCTGCATCCGTGTCCCAATCGACTCTTCCAGATCCACAGCCCGCGGAAACAGCACTTCATGCTCAAGATGGATATGTTGCTTCAGATCCTTCTCGAACGCGCGCAGTCCCGTGTGAAACGAAACATGGGTTGCACAGGCCCATTCAGGTGGTGTGAATCCATTCGTGAGACCGCGTAGCTTAGCGAGGATGCGCAACGCCGTCTCATGCTCATTCATCATCATCCTGACCGGTTGAGAAACTCGTTTGAAGCATGCGCTCGCAATCGGCCGCGCCAGCCCAGGATACTGATCGAGATGAACCACATACGGAAAGAGCACATTCTCCTCTTTCTCGATGTGCGCAATGACTTCTCCCTGTAATGCGTCCATCAACCTATCGACCGCAACCAGTTCTGGCGCGTGCTCGCCATGCTTCATCGCCAGCTGATGTGCAAGGGCAGCTAGACGAGGCAATTCCTGTCGCACCACCTGGTGATGCCGGCGCACGATGTACTGCACCAGTTTCTCCAGTGACATCGAGCCGGGGTTGATGGGTGGCGCACCGTTCCGTTCGGCTTCGGCCGCCGCAAGCTTCTCCAGCACCTGTTCGGTTGAAAGCTGCAGCTCCGAGCAGGCATCGCCAAGTGACTGGTTCGCGCTGGAGCAGAGGTCAATTTCGAAGCGCTGCAGAACTGCGGCTGCTGAAGCCTGCGATGCTAATATCTCGCGGATGGATTGCGTTGCGGTGGCCATAAAACTCTCCACCTGCAACCGTACTTGTTCGCGATTCGAAAGCCAGTAACTTATGTCACTCGATGCTGGCTTCTTTACCCGGCTGATTCGAGCTGAGCCGCCAAACCCTTCACATCGCGCACGACAATGTGTCGGGCGTCTACGTCCAGCAAACCCTCTGCCTGCAGGCGCATCAGGTTGCGTGAGATCAGCTCGCGCACTGTACCAAGTTGGCTGGCAAGCTCCTGGTGAGTGGCCGGCAGCTGAAACTCGATGCCCCGCTCCGTCTTCTTGCCTTCGGATTGGGCCAGCTTCAACAATGCCGCAATCAGCCGTTGCCTGATTGTCGTGAAAGAGAGTTCCTCGATGATTCCCACAAGGCGGCGTAGCCGTCCGCCCACCTGCGCAAGTACCTTAAGGGCCACTTCCGGATGTTCCAGACAATACGCGTGGAAGTCCCGCCTTGAGATGAATGCGATTTCAGCGTCTTCCACCGCGCCCGCAGATGCCGGATAGGCCCCGCCGTCAAACACGGGCAGTTCCGCTACCGTGTCGCCCGGCCCATTGAGAGCCAGCACCTGCTCGCGCCCGTTTACTGACGTCTTGAAAATGCGCACCTTGCCCCGCGCGATAATGTGCAGTCCGCTGCACGGCTCGCCCTCTGAAAAGAGCAATTCTCCGGCTGAAAATAGCTTACGCACCGTCCGCGCAGCCAGCATTTGCAGCTCGTTCGGCGAAAGATCCCCCAGAAGCGGGGCCTTCGCCAGTACTTGAGTTAGATCAATCCGTGGCGTCGTCACTTCGCAAATTGTAGCAGGGAGCGACTTTGGTCACTGCGCCTTGCAGCCCTTCGAATTGTGATACAGAAGAAGCTTGTTTTCTCGTAATCACATCTAAACTCGAGGTAGAAATGGAGAGCGGAATGGGAATTCAGATTGGTGCAAAGCCCGACGCAGGATTCGACGATCCGATCGGAATGTTGAAGGACTGCCACCGCCGCATCGAGCAGTTCTTGCATGTGCTGTGCCTTGTAGTGGAGCGTGCTCCGGGACGCCCGTTGACCGACGAGGAAGCCGGCGCTGTGAAGTCGGCGCTCAACTACTTCCGGGTCGGAGGACAGCGTCACACGGCCGACGAAGAACAGTCGCTTTTCCCCCGCATGCGTGCCGAGCAGACCACCGCAACAGCGTTAAAGGATATCGAAGCGCTGGAATCGGATCATCGCCAGGCTGACGATCTGCATGCCGCTGTCGAAAAGCTCTACACGACGTGGCTCGAGGGCAAGGCGCTAGGCGCGGAAGATCTGCAGCAGCTTCATGCAGCCACAGAGCGGCTAAAGCAGCTTTATGAAGGACACATTCGCATCGAAGAAAACCTCGTCTTTCCGCGCGCAGCCGAGGGGCTCGATCCGCATACCATAGCAACGATCGGGGAGGAGTTCCGGGCGCGCCGTAAATAGCGTTCAACATAAAAGAATCGGGCGGACCTCGCAGGAGATCCGCCCTTTATGTTTCTGGATCTCGATCAGCTAAATGCCTGGATGCGTCAGCCGGTTCGCCCTAGGCACGAGGTGCATGTACACCTCTGACGGGATGTTGGTCTGCCAATGATTTGTAGCCCGAGCGAAGAGAACAACACCGAAGAACAAGTACGCCAGCACCGCGCAAACCGCTGCGGGACTCAGCGAGCGTCGTCTCCACCGTTCCGCAGCCGTCGCAGCCTTGCGCGGAGGCAGTGCGAGTTGAAGCGCATCCTGCGCGGGGCACACTGAAACACACGCCATGCATGCGGTGCACTCCACCGTCCGGATCTGCACAAGTTGATCGACGGCCAATCCCGCCGGGCACGCCTTTGAACATTTTGAGCAGTCGATACACGCCTCCGCGTCGCGGCGAATCTTCACCGGGCTCAGCAAGGATGCCAGTCCCATCAGCGCACCGTAGGGGCAGAGATACCGGCACCAGAAGTTCTGCACCAACATCGAGAGAAGGACGAGCAGCGCAATCACGACTGCCGCAGTGATTCCCATGGTGCGGAAGAAGTTCAGCATCTTCACATCGACGAGCAGCCCATACGGGGTCGCCATAAAGCCGTCCAATGCCTCAGCAGACATCACGCCGATGACTGCAACGAACAATCCCAGCAGGAGGTACTTTAATCCGCGCAGCGGAATATCAAACCACCGGGGCAGCCGCAAATTGCGCCCGAAGAACCGCCGGCCGATACGCCACAGGTATTCAGAAAACGTTCCGACGGGGCAGAGCCATGAGCAAAACGCCTTTTTCAGCAGAATGCTCATCAGCAGGAAGCCGATAAAAAGATACATGGCTGCTGGATGCATTTCCGGCACGCGCCCCGTCACCAGCAGGTACTTCGTGTTCATGAGCCCGGCAATCGGAAGCCATCCCTCTACGCCCGCGGGCCTCGGCAGGTTCATTCCCACCCCGCCGCGCTCGTAGTATCGCGCCCAAAGATAGAACTGGATGCCGATCCATCCGTTCAGCAGCAGAAACAGCCCTTGCACGATGTGACGTGTGTGCTGAGACGTGTCGCGAGCGAAACGACGAATGAGAGCCTTTTTGATTGGAAATTGAAGCGGTGTTGCAGGTTGGGTGGCCATGGTTCTGTTCTCTTATGCCCAAAGCTACAGCGCGGACAACAGAGCAGCAGCGACTTTGGTCACACCACTCAAACTGCGGATTTCCTTGCGTTTACTGCGCAATCACGATTGGAGCCCGCCAGAAATTCGCCTTTGCGGTCGCAGGATCGAGTACCGTCACCTGACACTCGTACTGCCCGGGCTTCAGTCCCGCCGAACTGACATTGAAGCTAAGCGGCGTCACGCCGAGCCGTGTAGCCGCGTTCGGGTTGACAGCGATCGGCCGGGTCTTGAGCGCCTCGACGCCATTCGAATACAGAGTCACAAACGCCATGAGCGGGTCGCCCGCCGGCGGCGTTGCAGCACTTGCCGTTGCGCCTGATGCCGAACCGCCCGCTGACGGCTTATATGCCTGCAGGTAGACATAGATGTCGCGATTCTGGGCAAACACGCGCGTCACGCTAGGCACCAGCTTCTTGCCGTTCTGCACTAGCGGATTCACCGCGTCGTCCTTCGCGCGGTCCTTCGCCTTGGCCGCATCGTAGAGCGCTTCCTTCAAGTCGACGCGTTGACTGCTCAGCACCACCGAGCTGATCGGCACCCGCTTCTCTTCCTTGTTCAAATTCGGAATAACAAACGTAGTTTGGAAGGTCCCGATCCGCCCCGTTTCATCATCGCGCGCCAGAAACTTGATCATGTACTTGCCCGGAAGCAGCGTGAATCCCGTATCGTATTCGATCGGACGATGCGCAAGCTCCGCCGCCGTCGCGTCTGACAGCTTGATGTTCACAAAATCTCTGACGTTCGTGACCGTGGTCCCGCCTACCATGTCCTTGATCTCGCCCACAAAATCGATCAGCGTGTGCTCTGCACCCCCGCGCTTCGCCAGCGCCAGTTCGCGCCCTGGAATCTTCACCACAATCGGCACAAAGTATTCAGCGCGATTCAACTGGAAGTGATCGATCTCCATGGCGATCGATAGCTCAGTGATCGGATCCTCGAGCAACAGCGCATCTTCAAGTTGACGCTCCTTGTCCACCGCCGTGAACTTGCTGAATTCCTTGTCCGCGTAGTAGCCCTGCCGGTAGTCGAGCTTCGCATCCTGGTTTTGACTGTTGAGCGCAATCTTCACCCTCCGGAAGCGCCCGTTCTTTGCGGCATTCGTCGTGTAATAGCCAATGATGTAGTAGTCCGAAATCGAATCCTGTGCCTGCACGATCCCGCGATCCAGGTCATTCGCATCCAGCAGCGCCTTCCCGCCCGTATCCGATGCCAGCGAATACAACGTGTCTTGGGATGCCTTGAGTTCGAAGCTGACGGCGTTCGCAGCTGCCCCGGTGTAGATTCCGGAATTGCCCTGCGAACCTTGTGTTGCATCGCCCAGCGGAGCCTCAGCTACCAGCCCCCGTGCATCGATAGGCCAGAACGAAACACCAGCCTTGATCGCTGCATCCACCGTCGCATGCATTTGTGCCTGGTTGTCTACACCGTTCAGCCGCAATCCTCCGGCAAAGTAGATCAGCGACTTCTTTTCGTTAAGCTGCCCGAGCAGGTGCGCCGCGGTCTGTAGCGCTGAAAGCTGTCGGTCCGTGTTGAAGATGTTGAACTCACTGTCATCCTGCCCGAAGGCCGCGCCGGTATCCGAGTTGCTCGCATCATCGGCTTCTTGCGCCGAATCGTTCCCCTCGCCGATGATCAACGTCTCCAGAATGCTCAGCAGGCGGTCGCGGTTGGCAGTGAAGTCCTGCAGAATATCAACCGCTCCGTTTTGAAAACGCATGATCGACACCAGGTCGACTGAAGTCATCTGTGTGCGGATAAACTTCTCCGCAGCCTGGAGAGCGCGAATCTGGTCGGCTGGTCGCATTGCCGACATGTCGAAATACAGCGCCAGCAGCCGCCGGTTCTTGTATTTCTGATTCTCCGTCGTCTCCGGCGCTATCTGCTCGCGTGCAAGCCGCTTGTAGAGTTTGATGTCCTCGTCGGAACGCTTCGACTGCGGCAACGGCTTGGCGTTTGCCGCAAGATCCTGGTGCTCAAAAAATTTGATCGTCTGCGGCACGTTATCTTCCGTCACCGTGAAGTCGTTCGCTGTGAGCCCCTGGACAGGTTTGCCTTCCTTGTCCTTCACGACAACTGCTTCAACTACCAGTTGCACCTTCACTGAGAGCGTGTAGGTGTCCGCTCCGTTCGCCTGCTTATTCTGCCCGATCTGTTGCGCGGTCGACGATCCAGCAAGCGCGAGCGCCAGTAATCCCGTCGCGAGTCTGCGCATGTCAGAACCTCACCCGCATCGTGACCTGCAGGCTGCGCATCTGGTTGACCGACTGCGGCGTCCCGAACTGCGTACTCTGCACATTTGCATTCCAGCTGCTGAACACTGGGTGATTCAGCAGATTGCCGGCGTCGATGCGCGCATCGAGAAAGAAGTGCTTGTTCGGCCTGAAGGTGCGCTGCATTGCTCCATCCAGGCTGAAGGTGTTCGGGCCTGTGATGGAGTTCCGTCCCGCGTTTCCCCACGCGCCCGAAGCAGGAAGGCTGAACGCCGAGTGATTCAGGTGAGCCCCATTTTTCCCGCCGTTCAACGGCGCTCCCGTTCGGTCAGGTCGCAACACGTCGATCCATCCCGTGCCCGGTACCGCGGCAGGAAAGATCGGCGTCTCCGGCATCCCCGTCCCGACGGTGAACTGCGTCATCAGCGTCCATTCCTTCAACGCTCTCCCCCGCCATCCGCCAAGCAGCGTGCCGCCTTCGAGTCCCTGCCCTGTCGTGTACTGCGCCTGCAGGTTCAGCAAATGCCGCTGATCAAAACTGGAGCGCGATCGCTCCGCTCCCAGGTCGAGCCAGTCTTGCGCCACCTGTCCATTCGCAGCGGCAGTCGTCTGTACCGGCTCGGCCGCGAAGGTAGTTTGCGCGGTGCCCGTCTGGTGTCCCAGGCCGCCGAGCACCGCATCGTCGTCGATCGACTTCGAATAGGTATAGAGCAGGGAAGCTGCAAAGCCAGTGCGCAGCCTGCGTCGCAATTGCAACTGGCCCGACTGCCGCGTCGAGTTCCCACCCGTGGTTTCATATAAAAATCCGGAAGGACACTCCGGGCACGGATCGGTTCCGCCAATCGGATAGCTGTTGGGCAGAAATTGCTGAACCCCGTGCGTTCCCTTCACGCCCATATACGTCGCCGTCATCTGCAACGCCCAGGGGAGATCGCGTTGCACCGAGAGCTGCCAGGTCTGCGCGTAGCCCACACGAAAATTCGGATCGATCGCAAACGTGTTGGGCGTCGTAGTTCCACACTGCGTGAATCCATCGGCGAGACTCAGCGGACACGCGGTGCTGTTCTGCTGCTTCAGGCTTTTCGAGAGCGGTGCCTGCTGCGCTAGCAGCATCATTGGCGTGAGATACACCGAAGTGTCGTGATAAATGCCGTATCCTCCGCGGACCACCACCGTCGACGCCGGAATGGGGCGCCACGAAAAACCGATCCGCGGCTCGATCCCCGATCGATCGGGCCTTACCAGCGATCGCGGATATTTGCGTCCGGTTACTGAGCCCACAGGATCGGACGCGAGCACCGCAGCCGCCTGCGCGAATCCCGACGCAACATCGAGATTCACCAGGCGATCCTTCAGTTCTGTCATCGGCGCTCCGTATTCATACCGCGCCCCCGCATTGATCGTCAGGATGGGCAAGACCCGCCAGTCATCCGTCGCATACGCGTCGTACACCGTCTGGCGAAAATACTTATCCGCGTTTCCGAAAGCGACCGAACTCGTATCGGGTGCCCCGATCAGAAAATCGGCAAAGTCAGATCCCGTCACCTGCCCGGTAAATCCAAAACTCCCTCGCGGGTCCTGCTGAAATAGCTCATTGAACTGCTCCTTGCGCAAATCTCCGCCCACCGTGATGTTGTGACGGCCACGGTACAGACCCATCGAAACCGAATACCCGTCCGTGCGGTTACGGTTGAACGCGCTCTGTGCGTCCGATAGCGAAGCAATACCGCTGTTGAAGCTCAGTGCAGGCGGACCCCAGTTCGCCGGATCCTGATTGTTGCCGCTGATTCCCGCGTCAGCTGAGATGTTCTGCTTGTTCTCGAACTCCGGACGTACCAACGCGCGCAGCCGACTGAAGTGGTATCCGGCGTAAAGAAACAGATGTGAGTTCAGCCGGTGCGACCAGTTGAGGTTGGTGTTCAGCCCCAGCGTGTCGGTCGTATCTACGAAGCTGAAGAGATTCACTCCGTCGGAGCGAACACTATCAAGATTGAACGTCCCGTATACCTGGTCACGCCGGCCGATCGTCTTATCCATTCGCGATTGCACAACGTCTTCATGGCTGCTGTTGAGCACCGGAATCTGGAAGTTGTACAACGGATTTCCAATCACATTCGGCAGTGGATAAAGCTTCAGCAGCGCCGCGGCTTGCGGGCTGACGGGAACCTGGCTGTTCGCGAAAGGCTGGCCCGTGCTCGGGTCGATGATCGTGGCTGGCTGCCCCGTTGCGCCCTGCAGATTACCCGTGCGTTCGTCGAGCGTAGGAACAATAGCAGGCAATGTGTATGCCGTGTGGTTCCGGCTCCACTGGTACTCAACAAAAAAGTTTGGCCCATTGTGCGGCAAGATGTGCGGAATCTTCAGCGGCCCGCCAAATTCAAATCCCGCCGTGAAGCGATCATAGGTCGGCTTCTGCGTCGAGAAGCCGCTCAATGAATACTGCCGCGCATCGAGCGTTGAATTGTCGAGAGTCGCGCGGAATCCGCCATTGTAGAGATTTCGTGCGTTGTTGGTGTGATTGCCAAACCTCTGATTGAGCGAGAACTGCGACGTCGCCGCATTGTTCACGCTGCCATTCACCAGAAATCCATCGTTGCTATCCTGCCCGGATTCGCTCGCTGGCTTGGGAATTTCAGCCGCAGCCTGTTTTCCAGTCGCATTCTCCGGCTTCTTCTCCGCCGTCGCAGTCAGCACTGGAGCCGATGGCACAGGAGCCGACGGAGGGGCCGTCGCCAACGCCTTCAATTCCGGCGTCGGCAGCAGCTTCATCTCCCATTTCGCCGGAGTCATCTCGGCGGCGACTGTCACATCAGCCTTGATTGTTTCAAAGCAGAGCATCTTTACTTCAATCTTCCATTGCCCATCGCTCAGATCGTCGAAGCGAAACACACCACCCTCGTCCGTCGTCACGCTGATGGTCTTGTCTCCTTGCGTTGCCGTGACAGTCGCGCCGGGCAAAGCAAGTCCACCAAACGTCACCTGTCCGTGATAGGCCGAAGCGAGCGCCGGAACCGAAGCACATGCAAAGATCAAGGCAAAGATCAGAAGACGGCTGATAGTTCGCAAACAGCACATTTTCCAATCAATATTCCGTAGTCGGCTCAATGGGGGAAGGGCCCTCTCGTCAGTTTTCTGTGGGCACGTCGATGTGGTCGATCACGATCACATCCACTTTGCCCTTTTCCGACTGCAGTTTCAAGCCAAGTTGCTCTTCAAGAGCGGTAAAGAGCGTGGGCCCGTTCGGGTCGATGGGCGCATCTCCCTGAGGCGGGGGCCCGCCGGCATTGGGTCCCATCCGCGGCATCGAGCTCTCATCCGGAGTCCACTTCAGGTTGAAATCGTAATTGCCCGCCAATTCGGTCTTGTCGATGACAGACCGTCCCACCAGCGCCGAGAGCGCATGCGTCAGAAACGGCATTCCTCCACCATTTGCGTCGATCTGGCCCGGACTCATCCTTATCATGCCGGGACCACCGGGACGCTCTCGCGACAATCTACCCGCAGCTGCGGATCCATCCGGCGCTGCAGGACCGCCAGGCCCGGGAGCACCGGGTGGCGGTGGCACGGGAGCAGTAGAAATCTTTAGCTTCGGACCACCCTTGGCAACCACGAGCGAATACATCGGCAGTTCGCGAGTTTCATGGTGATACTTGAGGCCAAAGCGTTCTTCCAGCAGAGGCAGCAGCATAGCTCGTCGCTGCTCCATCTTCAGCTTGTCGAGCTTTGGCGCATCTTCGGGCGCGACCTTCGCAGCGATATCGAAGCGCTTCGAACGCGTCCAGTCCGGCTCACCGGTGATGCGGTCGCGCTCCACTCCAAATGCCTCCTGAAGCAGCATCTGTACCTGAACTCCATTGAATTCTGCGCCATCCAGCATCATCATCATCCTGATCCGCCCATCCTCCGCAGACGATGGCTTGATGCTCGCCACCTCATACTTCGGCATATCAGGCGTCCCCTTCGTCTCGTCAGCCGCGGCAGATCCCGCCTCCTGCCCATGCAGAACTCCGAATCCGATCGGCGCCGCGATCAGCACCACGCCGCCCGCGCACAGCAGGATCTTGCGTCTGACGCTCAGCGCCCTTCCGGGTCGTTGGGTCATGATCCTCAAGACGCGCTGCTTAAGACCAGCACCCGAAACCCCTGACACGCATGCCGTCGCCGGTTCCATGCAGAACGAACAGACTTTAAGGATGCTCTCCGCGTAAGCCTCGGGAGGCAGGTTCTGCTCAACCACTCTCTCGTCGCATGCCCTCTCCCGCTCCTCCGTAAGCCTTGAACTCATCCACCGCACAAGAGGATGGAACCAGAAGAGCGCTTCGACAAATGCGTGAACCGCTGATGTGAGGTTGTCTCGCCGGCGCACATGCTCTATTTCGTGCGCCATAATTGCCTCGATCTGTGCCTCATCAAGGCGTTCAGAAAGGCCCGTCGGCCATAACAGCATTGGATGAACAACGCCGAAGATTCCCGGTTCCATCCCGGCCGCTGACAAGAGCAGCTGAACCGGCGACCGAATGCCGGCATTCCTCTCCGCCCGCAGAAGCGCATCGTACTCGTGTCCCTCCGTCATCGGCTCGGAGTCCAACACCATCCGCGACGCACGCTTCCACCCCGAGATCCATCTCGCGAGAAGTACAATAAACCCGCAGAACCACACGGTGCAGATCAGCGCGGACACAACCGTTCCCACATGAAAAAGCGAAGGCATCGTCGCTACTACAGGCGCAGTTCGAATCGGTACCTGCCTGAGCGGTCGCGTGAACTCCTCAACCACGGTGTAGAACTGTGCGCCGTTGCTCGTCCTCGTCTGCGACCAGCGCGCCCCAAGGTACGTCAGCAGTTGGAATGGCAACAAAAACTTCACCGACGCGAAGAGCCAGATCGCGTAACGCACACGCGCCGAGTTGTTACGAAGCGCGATTGCAAACAGCCATGCCAGCAGCGCAACCGCTGTTGATTGCCAGAGATGATTCAGCAGCGCGGATGCCCAGCCCGATATCGCCAGTTCGGTTGTGATCACGATTCACGCTCCTTGCTGAGATTGCGAAGCAGCCTCTCTGCCTCTTTCACGTCGTCCAGAGATAACTTGCCCGACTCGATCAGGTGCGTCATCACCGGCTGCGCACGTCCGCCGAAAAGTGCCAGCAGATCGTCCATCAGCCTGCGCTGCGCCGACTCGCGCGAAATCGCCGGCGCAAAAACATGAAAGTTGCCCACCTTCTTCAGACGCCGGACAACGCCCTTCGCCTCCATGCGGTAAACCGTGGTCTGGATCGTGGTGTACGCAGGCATCTTCTTCTCAGGGAATGACTCCTGAATCTCGCGGATGGAGCACTCGTTCTTCGCCCAGAGTGTCTCCATGATCTTGAACTCAAGCTTCGACAGTTTTGCAGCCGGCACTCTCATCTCCTACAGATGTAGTAATAGGTACCACGGCTGTTTGTTTCCGGTCAACACCACTCGTCACAAACTCCACGCGCGCTTTTCTGCGTGCTGATGCAGTTAATTTGCCGAGGGCTTCTCCACGTGATCGATTACGATCGCATCCACTCCGGTCTTCTCAGCCGAGAGCTTCAACCCAAGCTCTTGCTGAAACGCGTCATACAGGCTCGGAGCCGCGGGCGCATTTGCGTCCGACGATCCGTTGTCAGCCTTGTTCCCCTGATTGGGGAATTGTGGCGGATGACCGTTGAACTGCGAGTCGTCAGGAGTGAACGTGCACTGGAAATCGTAACGGCCAGTCAGCCCCGTCTTGTCCACGACTGGTCGGTCCAGTACAAGGATTTGCAGGAATCCCGTGAAATCTGGAATCGCAGCATTGATTACGTTTAGCGTGACTCCACCCGTGCCGGGCCGTATGCCGATGCCCGGCAGCGTCCCCTGAATCTGCGTTGGCTTCAGCTTCGAGCCGTCCTTGCCCACCGAGAGAACGTAGGCCGACATCTCGCGTTTCTCACGATGAAACTTCAGTCCGAAGCGATCAGTCAGAAGTTTGCGGATCATGATGCGAACCTGCTCGGGATTCGGCGAGCCCTCCTGTTCAGGAACTGCCGAAATATCGTAGCGATCCTTGTCGTACCATTCCGGCGCGTTCACGATCTGTTTCACCTGGGCCTCGTAGGCGAACGAGATGAGATCGGCAAGAGACGAAGCGCGCGTTGCGAAATTACGTCCACGCAGCGTCAGTCCCTGCATGCTCGTCGCACCAGAATTGTTCGGCTTGATGGTTGCGACTTCGAAGTTGGGATCGACATTCGCTGCCATCGGCTTTGGTGGGGGCTGTGGTTTCGGAATCTCCCACGCAGTCTCCGTCGTAGCGCGCGTCAGCACCAGCGGAAGTACATTTCCCTGGTGCGAACTCCCATCGATCGTTCTTCCATCAGGACTCAGCTTCCCCTCGTACGTGAGCCCAAACATTTTGAGTTCAAACTTCACGTCGGAGCCCTGCAGCGTCACAGAATCCAGGTTGAAAGGATTCGGACTTTGGTCGAGTGTGTAAAACACTCCCTTGTAGCCACCCTTATCATCTTTCGTAATCTTCACGACTGTCCGCAAATCCTGACCAGCGTGCAAGGTACCCTGCCATGTTCCGACGAGGTCGTGCGGGGATGCAGGTGTTGTCTGTGCCGCAGTTGCCAGTTGCGTCGGAGGCGCCTGAGCCTCCATCCGCGCACACATTGCGATCAGTAGCGTGATCGTGCAACACGCCATGAACGCTGCCTTCACAGAACGGTCCGATACAGGATTCATCATTTTTCCGTATCTCCTTGTTCGCACCGGATCGTTTCCACACAGCACAATCCAGTCAGCATTTCGGAATGGGATGAGAATACACGCATCTGAGGCCGGGCTGTGTATTATTCTGCAGAGTGTTCGAAAACGCACGGTGGCGCAGGCATTTCCCATTTGCGATGAGGAAAATGACGTGAATGCAAATGCAGACTTCAGTTCACCATCGCAATCGCAAACCCGTCGTACCCTTTGCTGCCAACCGTTTGCAATACTGTCGCGCTGAGCCGCGGTTCCGCTGCCACCATTTCGGTAAACCGCCGTACACCCTTGATGTTGGGATCAGGGTTTTCAGGATCAATGACCTTGCCGTCACGCACAACGTTATCCGCAATAATCAGGGTGCCCGGCCGCGACAGCTTCAGTGACCAGTCGATATATTCCGGATAGCTGGCCTTGTCTGCATCGATAAAGATGAAGTCAAACGGCGCGGTTTTTTCCGCGACCAGCCCGGCCAGCGACTTTGACGCAGGACCGATGCGCAGTTCCACCCGTTTCGCAACCCCCGCATTATCGAAATTGCGTTGCGCGATCTCGGCGTGCCGCTTCTCCCGTTCAAGCGTGATCACTTTCCCATCCTCGCCAACTGCGCGCGCCAGCCAGATGGTGCTGTACCCGCCAAGAGTTCCCATCTCCAGCACGCGTTTGGCTCCTGTCGCGCGAATCAGCAGTTCCAGAAATTTGCCCTGGAGTGGCGTCACATCGATCGCGGGAAGTTCGGCGTTACGGTTGGCCGCCACCACCGCATCGAGTGCGGCGTCAGCAGGTATCAGCGCGTCTGTAAAGAAGTTGTCAACCTTCTTCCAGACTTCAGTTGCGTTTTTAGGCAAAGCGACTCCTCCGGGGAAGTGAAGTTCGCAATTGCAATTTTAGATTTGAACGGACTACTTGTCGCGCGCTACAACAAAATCTGGAACCCATAGCAGCGCGCGCTTGAACTCCGAATCAGCGAACGACACCAATGCGTGGCGCGATTGCTCGGCATAGCGATCGGCTGCCGCCATCGCGTACTCAACCGATCCATTCCGCCGCAGAATCTCGCGAATCTGTTCGCGGCTCACGTACTCGAAGCTCCGGTCGTCCAGAACGCGCTGAATCGTCTGCCGTTCCCGCGCCGTCCCATGATCGAATGCGTGAATCACAGCAAGCGTAGTTTTTCCTTCGCGCAGATCGCTCGCAACCGGCTTGCCCAGCACTTCTTCTGTTGCGGTCAGATCAAGCACGTCATCGACAATCTGGAACGAGAGCCCGACTGCGCGCCCGTAGGCTGCAAGCTTCTCTTCCTCTGCTTCCGTCGCCCCCGCAAGCACCGCACCCAGCCGCATCGAGGTCGAAAACAGGCACGCGGTCTTGCGAAAAATGAGGTCGTAGTACTCGGCCTCTGACACAGCCTTGCCCAATTTCTGAATCTGCAGCAGTTCGCCCTCGACCATCTGCTGCGTCAGTCCGATCAGCAACTCGAGAACGCGAAGATTCTTCTCTTCGAGGGCTACCTTGAAGGCCTGCATGTACAGCCAGTCGCCGGCGAGCACGCATTTTTCGTTGCCCCATCTGGTGTTCGGCGAGGGACGCCCGCGGCGCGTCTGCGCACCATCAATAATGTCGTCGTGAACCAGCGTTGCGGTGTGCAACATCTCCACAACCGCGCCCAGCCTGATGGCACTTGGCCCCGTATAGCCCAGCAGATGTGCGGTAAGCAGCAGCAGTGAAGGACGGATGCGCTTGCCTCCGCCTTCGCGCAGATATTCTGCTATTTCCGTGATGGTGCTGACGCTTGAAGCGGCGTCTCGTCCGAGCTCCTGCTCGATCGCTACGAGGTCTTCCCGCAGCAGTTCGAAAACCTCTTTTGCCGTCGCTATCGCCAGGGTGCTCAAGGTTGCAGTCGTCTCGCCTCTCAGTTGGTGCGGTAGTTGGTGAACGTCAGTTCCACTCCAAGATCCCGCCCCCGCAGGGTTGCGATGATCGCCTGCAGGTCATCCCGATCTTTTCCGGATATCCTCACAGTATCGCCTTGAATGCTTGCCTGCACCTTCTTTTTTGAGTCCTTGACAATGCGAACGATTTCCTTGGCCTTTTCAGCCGGAATCCCCTGCTGGAGCGAGATCTTTTGCCGCACGCTCTGCCCGGCGGCCGGCTCAACCTTTGCGTAGGTCAGGTTCTTCAGCGACACGCCTCGCTTCACCAGCTTCTGGCCAAGGATTTCCTTCACGGCTTCCAGCTTGTACTCGTTCGACGAGGCCATCTGGATCGCGTCGTCGCCCTCCAGGTGGATGTCAGAGTGTGAATCCTTGAGATCGAAGCGCTGCCGAATCTCTTTCATTGCCTGATCGATCGCGTTGCGAACTTCCTGCATATCGACTTTGCTGACGATATCGAATGAATTGTCCTGGGCCATGATTCCGTTCCTCAGAGAGTGCCTGGGTTGCTTTCGTTACGCTCTCACGCGGTGCAACACTATCAGTTTCCCATGCCGACCGGAATATTGAACAATCGGCAAAAGTTTCTGGTGGTTACGCTTGCGATCTCATCCGCAGCGACGCCGAGAAGCTCGGCGACAGTTTGCGCCGTTTGCGTCACAAAGGCAGGCTCGTTCCGCTTTCCTCGCAGCGCATTCGGCGCGAGCCAGGGCGCGTCCGTCTCCACCAGCACGCAATCGAGTGGTACACGTGCGGCAACATCCCGCAGCGGCTGCGCCTTCGGATAAGTCACATTCCCTGCAAACGAGATCAGAAATCCAAGATCGAGCGACCGTCTTGCCTGCTCCCAACCTCCGCCGAAACAATGCATTACCCCGCCCAGTCCAGTCGCAGCCCAATGTTCGTCCAGAACCTCAAACAGGTCGTCCCAGGCATCTGTGGCCCCGTCTTTCGGCCGACAGTGGATCAGGATCGGCCGCTTGCGCTTTGCCGCAACCAGCAGCTGCGCAATAAGCCCTTCCTTCTGAACGGGATGTGGAGCGCCCTCATGGTAGTAGTCAAGCCCGATCTCCCCACAGGCAATCACCTCAGGTTCTGCAAGCAGACCATCCAGCTTGGCGAGCGCGGCTTCGTCTGCCTCCCGCGTATTGTGCGGATAAATCCCCACGCTTGCATAGAGCCTCGGCATTCCTGGTCTGCCATTGAACTGCCTGCAGATCTCCAGTCCTTGCTGCATCTCGTCCGGCCCTTCGCCGATCCCGATCGACAGAATTACGCCGACCCCCGCCTGGGTTGCCCGGCGTAGCATCTCCTCACGGTCATCGTCATAACGCGGGCTATCTAGATGCGCGTGCGAATCAATCAGCAAGCAGATTGCTCCCCTGTTTCAAGATGTACGCCTGATCAGCTCAAAACTGAATACTGACAAGTGGAGAATGGCAACTGAAAACTCTTATTTCAGCCGCGCCCCAAGCGGCACATCCTCGAGAAATCCAGCCAGCACCGGAGCGCCGTCCGGCGGCAGCGAGGCCGCCAGCAGCATTCCATTCGATTCCAGCCCGCGCATCTTCCGCGGAGACAGGTTAGCGACAATCACGATCTTTCGCCCAATGAGTTTCTCCGGCTCGTAGTACTGCGCGATCCCTGCAAGAATCTGCCGCTTCTCGTAACCCAGATCCACCTCAAGCCTGAGCAGCTTGTCTGCCTTCGGAATTCTCTCCGCCACTAATATTTGCGCGACCCGCAGCTCCACCTTGGCGAAGTCATCGATGGTTATATGCGCCGGCTGTGTCGGCGCTTCAGGAGGGTTTTCGCTCTTCTCCTGTGTGTTCAGCGGCTTCTCCGGCGGAGCCGGTGCCGGCGTAGTTGCTAATCTGCTGCTTGTCAGTTCGGGAGGAACCTCATGCACCTTGGCCGTCGGAACTGGCTGTGCAGCATTGCCCGGCGCCTGCGTCGGTGGCGTCGGCGCAGTCCCCGCCGGCCCATCTTCAGTGCTCGCAGGCGATTGGACAGACGTAGATGCTGGCGCCTCTTTCACTCTCGCTGGTTCGCCTGGCTGCGGCTTCACTCCCAGCGCTGACGGCGGAGCCTCTGGTGCCGCGGTCTCGTTCCTGCTCGCAGCCTCCACGGCGTTCTTGTTGTTTTCGTCTTCGAGATTTTGCATACGGGTGACTGCGTCCTTTTCAGCGCGAGGGAAGAGCGGTGCGGGCTCGCCTAGTTTCGTTCCGGGCTTCAATCCACCCCACGCAACATCGTTTAGAAATGCGTTCTTCGCGGCATCGCCAATTTCGCCTTGCCCAAGCTGCTGCCACACTTTGGATGCCGCGTCCGGCAGTATCGGATATACCAGCGCCGTGATAACGCGAATCGCTTCCGCCGCCGTTGCCAGCACCCGCGCCTGCAACGCCGCATGATCCGCTTCCGAGCGATCTGCTGGCCGCTTCCAAGGCGCATTAGCAGTGAGATACCCGTCCGTCTCCGCAACGAGGTTCCATAGCGACTTCAGCGCTTCAGAGAAACTCAGTTCATCGAACAGGGGCCCAAATTCTGCAACCGCCCGCGCCGTGCTTTCGCGCAACGCAGTCTCGGCTGCAGTCTCGGCCCCAGCCTCCGGCACCACCCCGCCGAAATACTTGTGAACCATATTCACGACTCGGCTCACCAGGTTTCCGTAGCCATTGGCCAGATCGCCGTTGTACCGCTGCACCAGCGCATCGAAGCTGAAATTACCATCCTGCCCGAACGGAATCTCGCGCAGCAGGAAGTAACGCAGCGCATCCGCGCCAAGCACTTCGCGAACCGTGTCCGCCCGCACAATATTCCCGCGTGACTTCGACATCTTGCCCTGATCGAACAACAGCCACCCATTCGCCTTCACCGAACGCGGCACAGGAATCCCCGCCGCCATCAAAAACGCCGGCCAATAAACGCAATGGAACCGGCTGATCTCTTTGCCGATCAGGTGAATGTCCGCCGGCCAGAACTTTGCAAACCGCGCCTGATCCGCCGGATCGTCCGACCCGTACCCGAGCGCCGTGATGTAGTTGGCCAACGCGTCGAACCAGACATAAACCACTTGGCTTTCATCCTCTGGAACCGGAATGCCCCAGCTGAAGCTACTGCGGCTGATCGACACATCTGCAAGCCCGCTGCGTACGAACGAGATCACCTCGCGCCGCGTCGATTCCGGCTGCATGAACCCAGGATTCTCTTCGTAGAACTCCAGGAGCTTGCGCTCAAATGCCGACAGCTTGAAGAAGTAGTTCTCTTCGCTCACCGTCTCCGTAATGCGGCCGCAGTCCGGGCATGGCGCTCCCGGCAGCACATCTACCCAGGCCTCGTCTGACACGCAGTACTGGCCTGTATATGAGCCCTTATAGATAAATCCGCGCTCGCGCAGCGTGGCGAAAAGTTTCTGCACGCCGCGCTTGTGCCTTGGCTCCGTCGTGCGGATGAAGTCGTCGTACGTCAGCCCAAGCCGGTCCCACAGAGCGCGAAACTCGCCGGCGATGTAATCCGCAAAATCCTGCGGAGTCCGTCCAGCCAGCTTGGCCGAGCGCTCAATCTTCTGCCCGTGCTCGTCCGTCCCGGTCAGGAACCACGTATCGATTCCCATGGCCCGCTTCCGCCGTGCGATCGCATCGCACACGATCGTCGAATAGGCGTGCCCCAGGTGCGGCCGCGCATTCACGTAATAAATCGGCGTAGTCAGGTAGAAGTGCGATGAACTCGGATCGGTTTTGGCCATGGATTCAGGACTGCTTCCGGCTAAGAGTCTGAAACCACGCCAGAAGCTGCATCCTCTTCATCTTACGGCATTGAAACTGCCCCGATTCTCAGCGCGTCCCGGCCAACTCCATAGCATCGCCAGTCCTGTGATCCGTGATTTGGAAGCGCAGAAAGTCATGGATCGCAGCCCGAGCCACCGCATCCTCTGATGAAAGTGAGACCCGCCCTCCCGCTCCCACTTCCCGGTAAGCAAAGTGGATCTTCTCCTTCATCAGCTTCATCGTGGTCACGCCCGGCGGAATGCTGTCGTGCACGAACATTGGCGTGGAGAAGTCTCCATGGGTGAACAGCTCGGCGATATGCGCCAGATGCATCCGGATCGCGTCGATATTGGCCGAATCTTTCGGATCATTGGCCGTCACTTCAATCGCCCCGCCATCCTCTTCAAGTCGGAAGTGATGCGTCGTCTTGTCGTGCGGAAAGCCCATCGCCTGGTCTCCATGGCTTTCTACCATTGCGCGATGTGCATCTGCTCCCAAGTGTGAAGCGTGCATGGGGCAAGGACTTTCGGGAGCCGGTACCGTCTGTGAAAACGCCAACTGTCCGAACACGACAAAAGCGGCGGGAATAGCCCGTGTCAGGATGTTCATCGCTGTCCTTTTCTCCATTGCAATGTGGCGTTCGTTGCTTCAGGTGCAGGGGCTGCCGTCAGAGAATGCAGCAGATGGGCCCGCGTGCCGGTTTTCGCCTGGCCAATCTTCGATCGCCAGTCCCCGACGAGCTGATCCATGTACTTCCTCAGCCTTTCCAAATCTGTGATCTGCTTCTCGAGCGAATCAAGCTTGCGTTCCAGCACCGCAAGGACCCGTTTGCATGGAACTCCACCGCTGTCTCTCGTTCGCAATATCTCGGCGAGTTCAGCCAGCGTAAATCCGAGCCGCAAGGTGTTACGGATCATCTTCACCCGCTCCACGCTCTCTGCCCGATACACCCTGTAGCCCGACTGGGTCCTCGGTGCTTCAGCCAGCACGCCCAGCCGCTCATAGTGGCGCAGAGTGTCCGTACTGACTCCAGCCGCACGGGCCAGCTCGCTCGACCGTAAGCCTCGGGGTTTCTCGCTCATGCCAGCAGTATGAACCCTGGAATGAGTTCCAGGGTCAAGCGAAAAAGTGCATTCGACGCTGGACCTTCGCGTAAATCGCCCCTTGGCGAGGTGCCTTTCGTCGCATTACCGACGTTCAAGCCGGCAGCTGCGTCAAGAAATTGATCTGGTAGAATCAGCTTGATAATCAACAATTTCCGAGGCATTCCCGCGTGTATCAGGAACTCAAGAACCGGCTCGAGTCGCATCTCCGCGACGTGCTCAAGATCAGGTACGACCTTAGTGTCGAGAACATTCCGCTCGAGACTCCGCCCGATCTCAAGTTCGGCGAACTCGCTACGCCCATCGCCTTCGAACTCGCCCGCAAACTTCGCAAAGCTCCAAAGGTCATCGCGCAGGAGATCGTCGCCGAACTTGGCACGCCGCGCGGATTCGCGTCTTTCGAGATCGCCGGCGCCGGATACATCAACGCACACCTCGATCGCACCATTGCCATTCGCATGATGACCAGCGGCGAAGACTCCCAGCCGGTCCAGTCCGACATCCACGCGCTTGTCGAGCACACCAGCATCAATCCCAACAAAGCCGCGCACATCGGCCATCTGCGCAATGCCATCCTGGGCGACACCTTCGTACGCCTGCTGAAAGCCGCGGGCCGCCAGGTCGCCGTCCAGAACTACATCGATAACACCGGCGTGCAGGTTGCCGACGTTGTGGTCGGCTTCCTCTATCTCGAAAAGAAATCGCTCTCTAAGATCCGCGCCCTCATCGAAGATCTCGAACTACACTTCCAGCGCGTCGACTACTACTGCTGGGATCTCTACGCGCGCACGTCGCAGTGGTACACCAGCGGCACCGACGCCGAGAACGAACAACGCAAAAAGCTGCGCTACCAGACCCTGCACGAAATCGAACACGGCGGAAACGAAACCGCCGCCGTCGCCGATCTCATCTCTACCGCGATTCTGCGCCGCCATCTTGAGACGATGCTGCGCCTTGACATCGAGTACGATTTCCTGCCTCGCGAGAGCGAGATCCTTCATCTCAATTTCTGGGCCTTAGCCTTCGAGCAGTTGAAGCAGAAGGGCGTCCTCTACTTCGAGAACGAAGGCAAAAACAAAGGCTGCTGGGTGATGTCGCGTACCGGAGGACCCGCAGCTCCCGGCGAAGTAGACGAGGATGCCAAGGTCATCGTGCGCTCCAACGGCACCGTCACCTATGTCGGCAAGGACATCGCATATCACCTTTGGAAGTTCGGCCTTCTTGGCCGCGACTTCGGCTACAAAAAGTTCTTCACCTACCCGGACCACGAGTGCTGGATCTCCACCGAGCAGGGTGATCCCGACCATCCGCACTTCGGCGACGCGCAGGCCATTTACAACGTCATCGATTCCCGCCAGGCCGATCCCCAAGCCAACGTCGTTCAGGCTTTGCGCGGAATGGGCTATACCAAACAGGCCGACAACTACACGCACTTCGGCTACGAAATGGTCGCTCTCACTCCGCGCTGCGCCGCCGAACTGGGCTACGAAGTTGCCGAAGAAGATCGCGATCGCTCCTACATTGAAGTAAGCGGCCGCAAAGGATTTGGCGTCAAAGCCGATGACCTGATCGATAAGCTCATTGCCGCCACGCGCGCAGAAGTCGATATGCGCCAAACCGCGCGCGACGACCAGGACCGTCAGGTCATCGCCGAACAGATCGCCATCGGCGCTCTCCGCTACTTCATGCTCAAGTTCACGCGCAATTCCGTAATTGCGTTCGATTTCAAAGACGCGCTGAGCTTCGAAGGCGAAACCGGCCCTTACATCCAGTACGCCGTGGTGCGTGCCCGCAACATCTTCCGCAAAGGCTCATTCACGCCAGAGGCGGTGCTGCGCGAATTCGCCGGCTCCGATCCCGGCGCATTCCTCATGGGCGAAGCAGGAGACGACATCTGGTCCCTGTGGCTGCGCGCTGGCCGCCGCTCCGCAGTACTGGAGCAGTGCATCGCAACCTCTGAGCCTGCATATCTAGCCAAACACGCGTTCCAGCTTGCTCAGGAATTCAACAACTTCTACCACAAGCATCACGTGCTCACTGAACTCGATCCCGAGCGACGCACGTTCCTCCTCGCAACTGCCGCAATCGCCATGCGCGAACTCATTAGCGCTCTTGACCTGCTCGGCATCGAAAGCCCTGAGGCCATGTGATAGATTTTCCCGGGGCTTCAGCCCCTGTTCTGCACCTCGAGCAGCAACCACTACTCGCGAGCCCACAAGCGTCAGGGCACGACTCAGTTTTGCTGAGACACTTGCTCAAGTTTGCTGAGAAACTTGCTCAAGCTATTGGACGATGTTTTGTAAGAAGGGCACGGCTTCAGCCGGGCCATATGCCACGGCAAATAGACCCGGGGCTTTAGCCCCTGAAGAATGCTTCTGTAGTCTGCATCACAAACAGCTCTCCGGGCATCAGGAGTATATTGCTCACCGGCTCGATACAAGGACCGGTAAAATGGAAAAAGGCGCATTGCATACACATACTCTCCTCCCCATTCAAGAAATCGCCCGCAAGCTCTCCTTGCTTCCGGCGGAATACGAGCCCATCGGCACCTATGGCGCCAAGCTCAAGCTCGACCTCCTCGACAATCCCGCATTCCCCCTTCGCGGCAAACTGATTATGGTCACCGCGACCACGCCGACCACCTCCGGAGAAGGGAAGACCGTCGTCTCCATCGGCCTCGCCCAGGGGCTCGAGCGCATCGGCCTCAAATCCATCCTCACCTCGCGCGAGCCATCGCTTGGACCCGTCTTCGGTATGAAAGGCGGCGCGGCCGGCGGCGGTCTTTCGCAGGTCGAGCCCAGCCAGAAGATCAATCTTCATTTTCACGGCGACTTTCACGCCATCACCACCGCGCACAATCTGCTCGCCGCGATGATCGACGCACACCTCTTCCACGGCAACACGCTCGATCTCGACCCCGCACAAATCACCTGGCCGCGCACCATGGATATGAACGACCGCGCACTCCGCCACATCATCGTCGACGTTGGCGGCAAGCACGACGGCGCAAACCGCCAGACCGGTTTCGTCATCACAGCGGCATCCGAAATCATGGCCATCATGGCGCTCGCCTCCAACCGCGAAAATCTGCGCCAGCGCATCGATGCCATTGTCATCGGATCATCGCGCTCGGGCCGCCCCATTACTGCAGCCGATCTCGGCGCCACTGGCGCCATGCTCGCTCTCCTTGACGACGCGATTAAGCCCAACCTGGTCCAGACCACAGAAGGCACTCCGGCGCTGGTACACACCGGCCCATTCGGAAATATCGCCCACGGCACGTCCAGCATCATCGCGCACAAAATGGGCGTTCGCCTAGCCGACTACGTCGTCAACGAATGCGGATTCGCCGCCGACCTTGGAGCAGAGAAGTACTTCGACATCGTAATGCGCTGTTCTGGCATCAAGCCTGCCGCTTCCGTTCTCGTAGCTAGCGTGCAGAGTCTGCGCGCTCAGGGCGAAGGTCAGATCGACGCGGGTTTCGCCAACCTCGATCACCACATCCGAACACTTCGCAGCTTCGGTGTACCCATCGTCGTCGCCATCAACCGCTTCCCCGCAGACAAGCCTGAGGAACTCGAAATGATCGCGACCGAGTGCTCCCTCCAGGGCATCCCCTGCGCGCTCGTGGAGGCCTATATCAGGGGCGGTGATGGCGCAGTCGATCTGGCGCACAAAGTCGTATCCCTGATCGAAACCAATCCTCGCCCCGAAGTTCAGCCTGTCTATGCGCTCAAAGATTCGCTCGACACGAAGATCCTGAAAGTTGCAATCCAGGTCTACGGAGCCGACGGAGTCATCTTCAGCGACGCGGCTCGTGCCAAACTCGACCGCTACACGCAGTGGGGATTTGAGCGCCTGCCCGTTTGCATTGCCAAGACCCAGTATTCGCTCACCGATGATCCCAAGCGAATGGGCGCGCCCAAAGGCTGGACTCTGAACGTGAGCGACGCCAGGCTCTCTGCCGGTGCCGGCTTCGTCGTAGCCATCGCGGGAAACATGATGCTCATGCCTGGCCTCCCTGCCAATCCGCGCGCCATGTCCATCGACGTAGACAACGACGGCAACATTCTGGGTGTCTAGCTCCTGCGGGTGCCCCAGGACCCTGCGTTTGGACCTGGGATACGGCCAGACAGGATAGAGCATTCCTCGCGGTAGATCGGCGAATCTGAAACCTACCCGGCGTAGCTCCTCACCCACTCCAGAATCGATCGTACGCCCACTCCGCTTGGGCCTTTCGCGATGAATGGCTTGTTCTCCTCCACCCACGCCAGCCCAGCAATGTCGAGATGAATCCACGGAGTATCTTCGGCAAACGCGTGCAGGAACTCAGCGGCAGTAATCGCTCCACCCCAGCGTCCGCCCGTGTTCTTGATATCGCCTATATCGCTGCGAATCATGTCGTAGTACTCATCCGCCAGCGGCATCCTCCAGAATTTCTCGCCTGAAGTAGCCAGCGCCGCCTGGAACTTCTCAAATGTCGCGTCATCGTTCGAGAACGCCCCACCATTGATCATCCCCAGCGCAACCACGCATGCTCCGGTCAGCGTGGCCGCATCGATCAGGTGCGTGGCGCCGAGGCTCCTTGCATACGCGATGCCGTCGGCCAGTACGAGTCGTCCCTCAGCATCGGTATTGATGATCTCAATCGTTTTCCCTGACATGGCGGTCTGCACATCCCCGGGCTTCTGCGCTTTGCCGTCCGGCATATTCTCCGCCGCGCAGACAATTCCAATCACCCGCACCTTAGGCTTCAAAAGCGCAATGGCTCGCATTGCGCCGATCATGGCCGCGCCGCCCGCCATGTCGTACTTCATCTTCTCCATATTGTCCGCGGGCTTGATCGAAATCCCGCCCGTGTCGAACGTGATCCCTTTGCCCACGAGCCCCAGCACCGGGCCGTTTGTCACACCCTCGGGCTCATACTTCAGCACAATCAGCGCAGGCGGCTCCGCCGATCCCTGCGAAACGCTCCAAAAGGCGCCCATCTTCAATTCATGCAGCTTGTCTGTCGAGTAGACCTCTGACTTGAGGCCAACATCCTTAGCCATCTGCGCCGCGCGCTCACCAAGCACTGTCGGAGTCAGCTTGTTTCCCGGTTCGTTCACCAGCGTCCGCGTAAAGTTCTGACTTTCGCCGATAACCACGCCCTCATTGAACGCACTCCGAACCGCATTCTGATCCCCACTAGCCGGACCGGCGACCGTCAACGCCTGCACGCTCACGTCCTTGCGTTCACTGCGGTAGGTATCCGGATCGAAGTCGCCGACGAGCGCGCCCTCAGCCACAGCACGCGTGCACGCCTCAGCCGCAAGTGTCACGCCCGACTCCGCAACTGCCTCGGGTACGGCAACGGTCAGTTCTCGAATCGCCCTCGGTTTCGTGTAGCGGACCGCGGTACCGGCAGCATTACGCACCGCATGCACCGTCGCCTTCGCCTTCTTTCCCAGCCCCACAATCAGCAGTCGCTTCGCGGCCAACCCAGCCGGAGCATGCAGCAGCACCGTCTCATTCGGCCCCGCCTTGTACTCGCCCGACGACAACACGCCTGCCGCCGCGCTCCGCACCTTCTCATCGCTGGTCAGCAAAACCGGCTGTGGCTTCGCGTCGGGGCCTTTGACCGTTTGCGTGTCGGTTGCAAATACAGCAAGAAGTTCTGTCTGAATCTGGGCGAGGGGAGTGAAAGAAAGTTCAGAGCGCATGCAATGATTATTTCATCGAAGGCTCAACGACCGACGGGCGCGCTTAGTCATTTGGTGTACTTCCATGCACGACCAGAATCCGATTCCTCGAGGCCAGCCGTTGAGACTCCGCGGAAAAGTCGTCTCCGGTATGGGTAACTTCTCCTACTGGATTGAGAAACTCGAAGAGCACTACTACCAGAAAACCGGTATGCATCTTTACCCCGGCACGCTGAACGTTCAGCTGGACGAGCCCTTCTCGCTTCCGCCGGAAGTTACCCGTCTTGAAGCCGAAGAATACAACGGAACCGTCTCTGTGAACCTGCTTCCGTGTCTAATCCTGGGTAGGAGAGGCTTCATCCTGCGCACTGATGCGAACGAACAAGGCCGTGGCCATCACCCGAAGACCATCGTTGAGGTTGCTACGGATGTCCGACTGCGAGATTACTTCCAACTCGCGGACGGGGATCAGGTCGAAATCGAAATTCAAGATTATTGAGGGCTGCCAGCTGCCCCTACCGCCCCATCCGGTGCTTATTCGCATTCACGGCAGCCCGGGCTTCGCGATCGGCCTCACGCCTTTTCTCGGTCTCCCGCTTATCCCAGTCCTGTTTGCCCTTGGCAACCGCCAGTTCGCACTTCACCTTGCCGTTTTTGAAGTAAAGCCGCGTGGGGATGAGCGTATGCCCCTTGATCTGCGTCTTTGCCATGAGCCGCCGAACCTCGTCCTTATGAAGCAGCAGCTTCCGTGTCCGAGTCTCGTCGTGGTTCGCTATATTACCGTGCGAATAAGGTCCGACATGCATATTCAAAAGGAAGGCTTCGCCGTCTTTCACAAGCCCGTAAGAGTCCTTCAGGTTCGCCTTTCCTTCGCGAATCGACTTGACCTCCGTCCCACGCAGGGCCACCCCGGCCTCGAATTTCTCCAGCAGGAAGTAATTGTGGCTGGCGGCCCGGTTATGAGCGGCGTCGCGCTCGCCCGACGCCACAGGGTCCCGGGGCTTCGCCTGCTTCTGGGGCGCCGAAGTGTCGCGGGGTACGATAGTGTGGCTGCTCTGGCGCGGCATTGGGGGAGTACCCTTAAACTTTCATCGTAGCATTGCAACCTAACCGCCACATTGCAGTGGGGCTTTGCTAGAATGGGGCATCGTTTTGGCAGTTGACACCAAGTTCGGGAACCGTATTAATCAGCGCGTTGAAGGAATCTCTCCCCGCATCAATGTCAGGGGAGAAGACTCCGATTTTTCGCCAACGTCTGGGAGTCCGATGAAAAGCCGCGTCATTTCTCCAGCGCACTCTGCGTCTGCCCTCTCGAAAGCCCGATTTTGGATTCTCTTCGCGGGCGTGTTTGCCCTTCTATGCGCAAGTTCTGCAGAGAGCTTTGCGCAATCAGCGAAGACCTACTACAAGCGTGGCCAGGCCGCCGAATCCCGCGAAGACTACGACGGAGCGTATCAGAATTTTCAAAAAGCCTATTCGATGTCCCCGAAGGACGAGGTGTATCGCACTGCGTATTACCGCGTGCGATTCACTGATGGGGCGATGCATGTAACCAAGGGCCGCAACCTCGAAGCAACTGGCGACGATCAGGGTGCGCTGGTTGAGCTCCTCCGCGCTGCCGAAATCGATCCCAGCAACGAAGCTGCACAGCAGGAGATCGCGAAGATCCGCGCTCGTCATGCCGATCAGCCACAGCCACCATCCCAGCCGAACTCCTCCATCACTGCCACAACACAAGCCGAGATGGATGCCATCGGCTCGCCTGCCCAACTCAAGCCAATGAACAACGAGCCCTTCCTGTTGCGAATGACAGAGGACTCGAAAACCGTGTACCAGGCCATCGGCAAAGCGGCCGGCATCAACGTTCTCTTCGACCCCGACTACATCTCCAAGCGCATTCAAGTCGATCTCAACAATGTCTCTTTCATGGACGCGCTCCGCATTGTCGGTACGCTCTCGGGTACATTCTGGCGGCCCATCACCCAGAACACCATCTTCGTCGCCGCCAACACCCGCTCCAAGCGCGCCGAGCTCGACGAGCAGGCAGTGCAAACGTTCTATCTCTCCAACGCATGGCAGCAGAACGACCTCAACGACGTTCAGACTGCCCTGCGCAACGTTCTGCCCAACGCCAAGGTCTACGGCGTGGCCAGCCAGAACGCCATCGTGATGCGCGCAACGCCCGACGAACTGCTCCTCGCGCAGAAACTCGTCACCGACCTCGACAAAGCTCGTCCCGAGGTCGTCGTCGACATCGCCGTTCTTGAGGTCAGCAAGAACTGGGAACGCAACCTCGGAATCCAGTGGCCAGGCAGTGCCAGCGTGCAGATGCAGTCGCCCAGCACAACCACCACGACCTGCCCGACGGGAAGCACCGACTGTACACCCAGCACCAGCAATAACAACCTGACGCTCTACAACCTCGCTCACCTCACCTCGAACGACTTCGCTGTGACCGTCGGTCAGGCCACCGCCAACGCGCTGCTCACTGACAACAACACACACATCCTTCAAAATCCGCGCATCCGCGCAGCCGACCAGCAGAAGGCCACGCTGAAGATCGGCTCCCAGATTCCGATCGCCACCGGCTCCTACCAGACAGGCGCAGCCACCGCATTGGTTAGCTCGCTGGTCAACACCCAGTTCCAATATCAGGACGTCGGCGTCAACATCGAAGTCACACCCACCGTTCACTACGATCGCGACATCACGCTGAAGATCAAAATCGAAGTTAAGGCCCAGAGCGGCAGCGTCACCATCAGCGGTGTCACTGAGCCCATCATCAGCCAGCGTGTTGCCGAGCAGACCATCCGGTTGCGTGAGGGCGAGGCCAACATCCTTGGCGGCATCAACGAGCAGCAGATCCAGGACAATTGGAGCGGCATCCCCGGCCTGAGCCAGATTCCCATCCTCCGCTACCTCTTTGGCTCGCACGACAAGATCCGTCAGGACGACGAGATCGTTTTCCTTGTTGTTCCGCATGTGGTGCGTTCGCAGGAACTCAGCCCGCTCAACCTCCGTCCAATCGACACAGGATCGGGCCTGAACGTAGAACTACGGCACACCTCCGCGGCTGCACAGCCGGCTCCTCCGTCGATGACCCCTGGCCCGGCAAGTCCTAATGTGGGTTCGGTGCCCGGAGCCAGTGCCGGGGGCGCCGCTAACTCCGCCCTAGCCCAGATGAAGAGCACGCAGGACACCGCACTTGCACCGCCGCCCGCCAATGTTGCTGCGCCGGGGCAGTCCGCGCCGCCAGACTCCGGCCCGGGAGGGAACGTCAACCTGATGCTGAACCTGCCCGGTTCAGTCATCAACGGCACCACATTCCAGGTTCCCGTGGTTCTCACCGGTGGAACCGATGTGTCTTCCGTTCCCCTTCAGATTCAATATGATCCGGCCAAACTGTCGCTCGTGAACGTCGGCGATGGCGATCTGCTGACTCGCGATGGACAGGTCGTTCAGATGGCCCACCGGGACGATGGTCCCGGAACGATCATCCTGAACGCCTCACGGCCACCGGGGGCCCCCGGCGTGAGCGGTGCGGGGGTCGTCTGCGTCCTTACATTTCAGGCGAAGGCTTCAGGGCCCACCAACCTCAGCATCACACGTGGCGGAGCCATGACCAGCGCAGGCAAGACTTTACAGGCGCAGACCTCGCAAGCCACGCTGAATGTGCATTAGGAGCAACGAATTCATGAAAGCGATTCGGCCAATCCGAAAACGTTCGGAGCGCGGCCTGACGCTGATCGAATTAATCGTCACGGTGGCGATTCTGTCGATCCTGGCATCGGCAGCCATCCCCATCGCTCGATTCAAAGTCAAACGGGATAAAGAACGCGAACTACGCCGCGATCTGTGGGAGATGCGCGACGCCATCGACCACTACAAAGACGCAGCCGACAAGGGCGCAATCCAGACCAAGGTTGATAGCCAGAACTATCCCCCCGATCTGGAAACCCTCGTAAACGGGGTGGATATCCAAGGCAAGAAAGTGAAGTTCCTCCGCCGCATACCGGTCGATCCTATGACCGGAAGGGCCGAGTGGGGGCTGCACTCCATGCAGGACGACCCCAAATCGGATTCCTATGGTGGTCAGAGCGTGTTTGACGTGTACTCGAAATCGCAGGGTACTGCCCTGGACGGAACGAAATACTCCGACTGGTAGCACCCGCAGCCAAACCAAGTCCGGTACGGCTTATCCGAGGTAACAGCCCGGGCCTTACCGGAACGGCCCAAACACTAATAGTTGTAGGAGAATAGAGGCAGCAATGCGCACCAGAAGGAAGAACGAAGCCGGCTTCACGCTGATGGAGTTGATGATCGTCATGATGATCATCGGCGTGCTGACGACCCTCGCCATTCCCAGCTTCGTCGGCGCTATCCGCAATGCAAGGGAAGCGGTGCTGAAAGAAGACCTGCGCATCATGCGATCTGCAATTGACTCCTACACCATGGACAAGCAAAAAGCTCCCCAGTCGCTCCAGGACTTGGTGCAGGAGGGATACTTGAAGGTCATCCCAGAAGATCCAATGACCAAGTCGCGAGATACCTGGAACACGGACGTGAGCGATTCGCTGCATACGCTCGATCAGACCGATCCAGGAATTGACGACGTGCACTCCGGTTCACAGGAGACAGGATCCGACGGACAGCCTTACTCCACTTGGTAGTTGCGCGAGGGAAAATGGCTCGAAGGACGATTTGCTCTTTGCTGTTCGTGTGGCTTTTGGTACTGTCTGGCGCTCTGCATGCCCAGGAAACAAAAACCATCACACTGAAGATTTTCGATGGAAAAACCGGACACCCCGTGGTGCCAACCGGCTACGAGGTCCGCGTTGACCATCTCCTTGCAATCCACACCGACTGGGTAAAACAGCACGACGACGGTTACGCCGAACTCACCGTCCCAGCCGACACTCACGAGATCTCGATTCACTTCGCTTACGAGAATTCCATGGAATCCTACGTTAACTGCGACGCGCAGAAGAACGTCTTTGGTGACGTCTGGTATCTCGTCCCACAGATCATGTCAGAAGGCATGGTCACCGCCAATGGATGCGGTCACAGCAGGGTCAACGAGAAATACAAAACGACCGCCCTCCCCGGCGAACTGATCGTCTTCGTCCGCGAAAAGAACTGGATCGAACGCGGGAAAGTCTAGAATCAAATCCTGTGCCGCCTGAAGACCTCTCGCTCGATTCAGCCTCCTCACTGCTCAGGGCATATTCCATCTATTGCAACTTGGTTCAGGCATCCGGAAACTCTCGACGCCCCGACGCCGCCTCAGATGGCAAGCTGCTTTATGTTGGCGAACTCGACGAAGTAGGACGCCTCCTCACCCTCGCCGGCAATGTCGCTGGCTGTGCAACCCTCGCCGCCGCCGCTGATCCTGATTCTCAGAAGCAAGCCATTCGCGATGGCGTCGTCGACTTCCTCGTAACCTCTCTCGACGAAGCTCTGCGGATCCTCAAGAACGAACTCCGCAAGCACTCTACCGTCGCCGTCTGTGTCGGAGCTTCAACCGTCGACATAGAACGTGAAATGTTGGAGCGTGGCGTTCAGCCTGATCTCTCGCGTCAGGACGCCAGTGTGGATGGTCCTTTCACTGCATCGAGCCGGGAAGCGCTGCGGCTGAATGCCGATCGTCCGCTGCGCTCGCAGGCCACAGTCGTGTGGAGCGCTGAATCTCAGCCGGCGAAATGGCTTCCCAGGTTCGATGCCATTGCTCTCGAGTGTCTTCAGCCTTCCGACGCCGCGAACCGTCGTTGGATTCAGCGCCTGCCCAGATACTTGGGCAGACTAAGCTCTCACCTTCATCTCGTGAGGTCCGATCGTGAATTCGCAGCGAGCTTCGTAGAGCACATGCGCGGCGCTTTTGAGCAGGGAGCAGTTGCCACGGCCGCAACCATATGGGTCGCCTCTGAGGCGGGCCCGGAGATCTACGACCTTAAACCTGCGACGCGGTCTTCTAGCTAAATCTCAACAGCCCCCACCCGGTTCCAAAGCTCCCCGATGCCCCCATTTGTCTTGGCCGATACCGCCAGAACCTCATCCAGTTCGAACTCCCGCTTGATGGTCGCCAGGTTCTTTGTTCGCACGTTGCCGCTCAGCCGATCTGTCTTCGTCGCCACCACCAGGAACTCGCGACCCTGGTGACGCAGCCACTCCAGCAGCTTGCCGTCGCTCGGCTGCGGCGGAATATTCGAGTCCACCAGGCAGACACAAAGCTTCAACGTCTCCCGCTCAGCCAGATACGGCTCAATGAACTTCGGCCACTCAGCCGAAATCGATTTCGAAATTTTCGCGTACCCGTACCCCGGCAGATCTGAAAACACCAGTTTCGCCCGCTCCTTCTCATCTGTCAGCAGAAAGAAGTTGATGGCCCGCGTCCGTCCGGGCGTGGACGAGACCTTTGCTGCCTTCTCGCCGACGAGTGCATTCAGCAAGCTCGATTTGCCCACATTCGACCTTCCCAGAAACGCGATCTCCGGCACCGACGGTGCAGGGAACTGTTTTGCATCGAGCGCCGACAGCAGAAACCTGGTTTGATATCGCATGTACTGACTCAGGATATCGGGTCCGCCCGCGTGCCCGAGGTAATCATCGGTGACGAATGACCATTAAATGGCTCTTGCCACGCACTTCATTCGTCTTATACTGGACCCATCCAAACAATTCACTGGAGTCCTCGTGCACACTCTTGTCGCTATTTGTCTGCTCGCCGCGACCTCCAATGGGCCTGCTGTTCACGCTATCTCGTTTGCGGAGCCGCCCGTTACCAAGCCGGCAATCGTCGAAACTGCCAAAGCCCCTGATAGCCTCACCCTCTTCAACGCAAAGGGCGAACGCGTCGCTCAGTGCGATAAGAAGAATGACATGTTCTCCAACTGCAAAATGGAACCCGGCATGACATTCGACGACGTCATGAATGCCTGGGCTCACGCCTACCAGGACATCCAGACTCGCTAAACAAGAAGGGAAAGCGTTCAAGCCTTCCCTTTTTGTTCTGTTCCTGATCAGGTTTCTACTGCCGAGCTACCTGCCCGCCCACCACTTCAGAGTGCGGCGGTACGGCTGCGATTGACTCTTCACTTACCGGCGGGGGCAGCGGGCTTTCCAGCGCCAGCGCCAGCACCTCATCCATTGTGTCGACGAAGTGAAGCTTGATTGAACTCTTGATGTTGTCCGGGAGTTCCGACAAGTCCTTCTCGTTGGCGCGTGGAAGAATGACTTCAAAGATGCCCGCCCGCAGTGCAGCCAACAGCTTCTCTTTCAATCCGCCGATCGGCAGAACCTTGCCGCGCAGTGTGATCTCGCCCGTCATCGCGATATCGCGTCGCACCGGAATCTTCGCCAATGCGCTTGCAAGTGCCGTCGCCATGGTGATGCCCGCTGAAGGCCCATCCTTCGGAATTGCGCCCTCGGGTACGTGAAGGTGCAAATCGACATTCCGGTAGAACTCGCGCGTCAGCCCCAGCGCCTGTGCCTTGCTGCGGATATACGCCAGAGCAGCTTGCGCTGACTCCTGCATCACGTCGCCAAGCTGGCCGGTGATGGTCATCTTGCCCTTGCCGTCCAGCACCTGAACTTCGGTCGTCAGAATGCTGCCGCCAACCTCGGTCCAGGCTAGTCCAGTAACCAACCCCACTTCACTCTTCTCGTGAACCTCGGAATCCCGGAACCGCGCCACGCCGAGAAATTCAGTAATGCTCGCCGCCGTGATCTCTTCCTTGTGCTTTGCGCCCTTCTTCACCACGCGCCGCGCAACCTTGCGGCAAACATTGCCGATCTCGCGCTCCAGGTTGCGAACACCCGCTTCCCGCGTGTACTTCCGGATGATCTCCAGAATCGCATCGTCTGCAAACGTGACGTTCTTCTCGCTCAACCCGGTCTGCTCGCGCTGCTTCTTCACAAGGTACTGTTTCGCAATCTCCAGCTTCTCCTGCTCGGTGTAGCCCTGCAGTCGAAGCACTTCCATGCGGTCCTGCAACGGGGCCGGCACCGTGTGCAGCACGTTTGCCGTCGCCACGAACAACACTTGCGAGAGGTCGTAATCCACATCTAGATAGTGATCCTGAAACGTCGTGTTCTGTTCCGGATCGAGAACCTCAAGCAGCGCCGATGCTGGATCTCCCCGAAAGTCCGACGCCATCTTGTCCACTTCGTCCAACAGGAAAACAGGATTCTTCGTTCCCGCCCGCTTCATGTGCTGGATAATCTGCCCTGGCAACGCGCCAATGTAGGTCCGTCGATGCCCGCGGATCTCAGCCTCGTCGCGCACTCCGCCGAGCGAGAGTCGGACAAACTTGCGCCCCGTCGCCTTCGCAATCGACATGCCCAGTGAAGTCTTACCCACGCCCGGAGCTCCGACGAAGCACAGGATCGATCCCTTCGGATTCTTCACCAACTGCCGAACCGCAAGAAACTCAAGAATGCGCTCCTTGATCTTCTCGAGCCCGTAGTGATCCTCGTTCAAAACCTTCTCAGCGAAGTCGATCGAGCGCGTCTCCTTAGACTTCTTCTTCCATGGCACCGCGAGCAGCCAGTCAATGTAGTTGCGGCTCACCGTGGACTCAGCCGACATCGGCGGCATAGCCTCGAGCTTCTTCAGCTCCTGCACTGCCTTTTCCAGCACGTCCTTCGGCATGCCCGCCGATTCAATCTTCTTGCGCAGCTCATCGAACTCGCTCTTCTCGCCGCGTCCCAGTTCCTTCTGGATCGCCTTGATCTTCTCGTTGAGGTAATACTCTTTCTGCGCCCGCTCCATCTGTCGCTTTACACGCGACTGGATGTTGCGATCCAGATCCAGCTTTTCAATCTCCACATCGAGCACGTCCGCGATGCGCGTGAGCCGCGCAGCAGGATCGAAGATGCCAAGCAGTTCCTGCTTCTCTTCAATCCCAAGCTGTAGATTCGCCGCAATCGTATCCGACAACTTTGCCGGCTCATCCATCCGGACCGTTGCGATGATCGTTTCGTAATTCAGCGATTGCTGCAGCTTCACATACTGCTCGAAGAGGCTTGTCACCCGCTGCATCAACTGCTCAACAGCCGGCGTCATTTCAAAATCCGTCTTGCCGGTGCGCACAGTGGCGACAAAGAAGCCATCCTTGTCGTTCACTTCCACTGACTTCGCGCGTTCCACGCCCTCCACCAGCACCTTGATGTTGCCATCCGGCATCTTCACGCTCTGCACGATGTTGCAGATCGAGCCGACCTGGTAAATCTCCTTCGCCTTAGGCTCGTCAATCGATGCATCGTGCTGCGTGGCCAGAAAGATCTTGCGGTCCCCATTGAGTGCTTCTTCCAGAGCGCGAACGCTCGAGAGTCGGCCCACCACGAACGGCGTCATCATGTAGGGGAAGATCACCATGTCCCGGATGGGCATCATGGGAAGTTTGCGAGGCTCGCTCTTATCTCTCGAAGAAGTCATATGAACACCAATGATTTTTAGACGCGTGAGCAGGCTTGGCGATTCAGCCGGCGCAGCGCGTCTTGTTGGGATTGTACAGCGGTTTACATCTGCCGGGCACAGTCCGGCCCGTTAAAGACTCAAAGGTCACATCCGCTGTGGACGTGACCTTTGAGCATACGAAAACTGAATTGTGCTCGTAACTCCAGCGATGTTACCCGGCCTTCTCAAGCAGACACAGCGAAAGATCGCGCCGCTCCACCATGTCCTTTGTGATTTCCAGATCGCGGACCTTCTTGTTCGAAGGCAGGTGATACATCAAATCGAGCATTAGCTCTTCCAGGATCATGCGCAATCCGCGCGCGCCAACTTTGCGTGCCAGCGCCTCGCGAGCAACTGCGCCAATCGCATCCTGGCTGAAGTGCAGTCGAACATTCTCATACTCGAGCAGACGCTGATACTGCTTGACGATTGCGTTGCGCGGCTTCGTCAGTATCTCCACAAGCGCGGCCTCATCCAGTTCGTCGAGGATGCCCATCACCGGCAGCCGGCCGACGAACTCCGGAATCAATCCGTACTTGATTAAATCCTGCGGCTCGGTCTTGCGCAGCAATTCCGTGTCGCGATGCGAACGTGTGGTCGCCGCATCCGCCTCTGCATCCACCGCTCTGAATCCCAGCGCTTTCTTCCCGACGCGCCTTCCAACCACGCGCTCCAGCCCGACAAATGCTCCACCGCAAATGAACAGGATGTTAGTCGTATCAACAGCAGTGAATTCCTGGTGCGGATGCTTGCGTCCACCCTGCGGCGGAACATTTGCAACCGTGCCCTCCAGTATCTTCAGCAATGCCTGCTGCACGCCCTCGCCCGAAACATCGCGTGTGATCGATGGGTTCTCGTCCTTGCGGCCGATCTTGTCGATCTCGTCGATGTAGATGATGCCCTGCTGTGCGCGAGTCACATCGCCATCCGCCGCCTGCAGCAGCTTCAGAATGATGTTCTCCACGTCTTCGCCGACATACCCTGCTTCCGTAAGAGTCGTTGCATCCACAATTGCGAATGGAACGTCAAGCATCTTCGCCAGCGTGTGCGCGAGCAGAGTCTTCCCTGAACCCGTTGGCCCGATCAGCAGAATGTTCGACTTCGCCAACTCCACTTCGTTATTGCGCATGCGGTTCATCTGCACGCGCTTGTAGTGGTTGTAAACAGCCACTGCGAGCTTCTTCTTCGTCTGGTCCTGTCCGATGACGTAGTCGTCCAGAAAGCTCTTCACTTCCTGCGGCTTGGGCAGGTGCCCGGCGGCTGTTGCAGGATGCGCGGCGTCTCCCCGGTCGTCTTCAAGGATGGAGTTACAAACAGCGACGCACTCATCGCAGATGTATGCCCGTGGATAGTCGCTGGGCGACGAGATCAGCTTCGCTACCGCGTCCTGCGATTTGTGGCAGAACGAACAGCGCAGCGCTTCTTCAGGTCCCGTGCGCGTTTTCATCGTTGTACTCCCCTTGGCCTCACAAATTTGATTCCCCGTGCGCTTGCGCGGCCTCTATGTGCGGGGCCGGTCAATAATTTCGTCGATGATGCCGTACTCTTTCGCTTGCTGCGAGTTCATGATGAAGTCACGTTCCACGTCCCGTTCAATTCTGTCGAGCGGCTGGCCGGTATGCCTTGCCATCAGGTTGTTCGTGATCTCGCGAATACGCAGAATTTCTCGTGCATGAATGTCGATATCTGTCGCCTGACCGCTCAGCCCCCCCATCGACGGCTGGTGGATCAGAATACGCGAGTTCGGCAGCGCAAACCGCTTCCCCTTGGTACCGGCGAGTAGAAGGAATGCTCCCATGCTGGCCGCCTGACCAATGCAGTATGTCACCACGTTGTTCCGTATGAACTGCATTGTGTCATAAATTGCCAATCCGGCGGTAATACTCCCTCCGGGGGAGTTGATGTATAGCTGAACATCCTTCTCCGGATCTTCGCCCGAGAGAAACAGCATTTGCGCAACAATGAGGTTGGCCACCTGGTCGTCGATCGGTGTGCCGAGGAAAATGATGTTATCGCGCAGCAGACGGGAATAGATGTCGTAGGCACGCTCGCCCCGACTCGTCTGCTCAACCACCATGGGAACCAATGCCATTCGGAATTCATCCTTGCGGGGTCAGATATTGCTTATTAGCCCCGTTCTTTTTGATGGCCGTACAGCCTTTGACGGTTCAGGCTAAGGTCCGTACGGCACGTGATTAAGCAGGCAGTCGTTCGTACAGCAAACTCGCGGTTTTTTCGCGCTTCAATTGTTCACGGATTCTAGCTAGCCCACCATCCTCAGTCAAACGCTGATGGAGTGTTTCGTATGGTTCCCGTGACTGAAGTGCAGCCATCTGTAATTCCCGGTCCAGATCCTCGTCACTGACGGTAACCCCTTCTTTTTCAGCGATACGGTCCAGCAGAACCTGTGCCTTTACCTCGGCCACCGCGGAATCCCGCTGCGCCGTGCGTAGGCGGCCAAAGTCCAGCTTCCGCATCTGCTCGGTATTCATTCCCTGGGCTGCCAGCGCCCGCAGGCCTCGCTCCAGCCGGGCATCCACTTGCTCCTGCACCATCGATTCAGGCACCGGGAACTGGAACTTCTCCACCAGCGCTGCAAACAGCCGATCCTTGGTCTCACCCTCCACGCTGCGGCGCTTCCGGCTTGCCATATGCTCCCGGACAGCGTCCTCCAACTGGGCCAAACTTTCGTAATTGCCCATCTCCTTCGCGAACTCGTCATTCATCTCGGGAAGGTTCCGCTTCTTGATCGCCTTGACGGTCAGATCGTAGGCCACGGTCTTGCCCTGCAGCTTGGCTTCCGGGTACTCGGCGGGATAGGTCACCTCCGCCTTCAGCTCCTGTCCGGCCTTGGCGCCGCGCAGAACCTGCGTGAATGCCTCCACCGTATCCTTGCCGCCAATCTCCACCAGCGAATCCTCGCCTGCGATCGGAGCCGCCTCCGGATCATCGGCAATGAACCCGGAGTAGGAAATCTGTGCCCAGTCACCATCCGTCAATGGCCGGTCTTCTTCCACCGGCTCGATGGTGGCGCGAGACTCGCGCATCTGGTCCATCTCCTGCTTGAACTCGTCCTCCGTCACTTCGACCGACGGCTTGTCCACAACCACCTGCTCGTAGCCCTCAATCGAAACCTCGGGCATGTACTCGAACACCGCTTTCACATGCAGAGGCTGGCCCTCTTCAATGGTCAGCTCCGTCACCTGCGGCTGGCCTACTGGCCGAATTCCAAGCTCCTGCACGCCCTTGCTGAACCGCTCCGGCAAAAGCCCGTCTATGACATCCTTGCGGATTTCGCTCGCAAATTTTCGTTTGACAACAGACTCCGGCACTTTGCCCGGCCTGAATCCCGGCAGCTTCGCATAGCGCTGGTAGTTGCGAGTCACCGTGCGGAACGCCTTCGCAACTTCCTCAGCCGAAGCGTCAATCACAAGCTCACGTGTGACCTCCGGATTCAGAACCGGGCCGTGCTGGTGTTCATGGTTGTGATCGTGCCCTTCGTGGCTGTGATCGTGGCCTTCGTGGCCGTGGGCTTCCTCGGGTGTTCCCGATGGCTCATTTGTTTCGACTGTGTCAGCGGTGCTCAATTTGTCTTTGCCTTCCGGGCGCGACAGGCGCCAAATCTACTGCCCTGCGTGCTGTCGCCAATGGGTAACAGCGTCGTGTGGCGGGGAAATTACCTCAGCTTATGGTAAGAGGGTTTGGGCGAAGGGGTCAAACGCACGCATCACAGCGATTTGGACCCTGCACCGCTGAAGGTACGTTACTGCTCAGAGACTTCCGGTTTGCGCACAAATCGCACAAAACGCGGGTGTGATGCACCGCACCTGGGTAGTGAATTTGGACTAGTGCAGACGCGCCTCCGCGCGAGGCTCAAGTCTCCATTCACCGTGTTTCTCATCTCGTGCGCATCCCCATCTTCCTGCCCATCGTCCTCCCACCAGCACACAGGACACAGAGCCAGGATGTTCGGCGCATCCAGAGTACGAAATCCACAGCACGGGCATCGAAAGCGCAGCGTTGCCGTCCCCATGCCTGGATGGACGGAGTTTTCTGTTAGCCGGTTTACAGAAATGGGTGCAGGTGGCCCACCCAACCGGGTCTGTGCCCCATTCATCGCAGTTTCATCGCGATGAGTGGGAGTGCTATCGAAGGCCCGCACAGCAGCAGTAACCTGGAGCCATGTCCCTCGGTCTCAAGCGGCTCCGGAAAGCCGAGTCACTTCATTTCATCTTCTTCAGCTGAAACAGGCCAAGAATTGCTCAGGGTAAGAGCGGCCGGTTATTCGACGATCGAATGCTTTGTAACAAGGGCACGGTTCAGCTGGGCCACAACGCAGTATTAAAAGAGTCCGGGCTTTAGCCCCTGCTGCGGAATCTGCAAGAATTTGGCCTCAAGTTCCACATAGCCGGTGACTCACTCAGAGCACGCGAAAACGGGTTTCCGCGCGCTCATTGAAAGATGTTTATACCGAAAGACCACGCCAACAAGCATGCCCCCATGAAGAGGTTCATCCCAATGCCAAACCAAAATAGAAGCTCATTATCAGATCGCCTGAAAGTGGCTAACTTGAGCCCGATTTCGCCGGTGGACACGCCTCTGATCGCGAACCAAATAGCAAGCACACCCAGCAGAAATAAGGTGACCCTTTCAGAGGTGTTATACGGTGGATCTGCAGTCACCTCTCACTCCCTGACAAAGATGATCTTTCTGCTAATCATAGTACCGAGGGTATCGCTCGCGGTTTTCGCCAGCGGACCCCTGGCTAAGATTTGCTCAGGGGAAGAGTGGGCGGTCATTATCCCGGAACCGAGAAATCCGTACTGAGCGGCTCGATGAGTGCCCGGCGATTTGTACCAATGGCTTGCCGAAATCGTTGTTTCGCGAGCCCGATCAACCTCAAGAGACTAGTGACCTGCCAAACGCAATCCACCCTACCGTCTGCGTGACGTAGAGGGCCACGTGAAATGCGCCGACGAAAAGCAAAGCGCCCCACGCAAAAGCCGGATGTAGATGACGATGCCAAACCGTATCGACCCCCACACAGATCAATACGAAAACGTCTAGACCTATCATGATTCGTAGATTGAGTTCTGCTTCAGTAGCTCCGGTCATAAAGCTGACCGGTAGCCGCGCGAGCGCATCTGGCAGCATGCAAGCGATGGTTAGCAGCATCAGCCGGCGGGTGGCCCGCTCATCGGTCCAGAGACATTCATTGTGTGTTTCCAACTGAGCTGTGCCCCATTCATCGCGGCTTTATCGCGATGAGTGGGAGTCGAAGCCTCGCTGTCCACTCCGATTCGATTTCTACCACGCCGCGGACTCCGGTGGGGTAGTGGTTGAAACTGTTTTAACGGTACTCGCCGGGCGATCCAACCAAACCTCGCTTGACCGTTGCGGTGAATATAACGAATCACCTCGGAACGCGCCGCTTCGCCGCGAATGTTTCTATCGAAGTGCCGATTCTGCCAACACCGCTCGTGGTCTCCCTTCAGCCGTCGAAAGGAAGTTTGCTTCAATGCCTTCAGAATCTGCGCCCGTAAAGTGGAGGGCGGCTCGTTGATGAGCAGGTGGACATGCTCCGGCATCGGCACGTAGCTGTAAATCTTCGCCTGATGACGAGCCCGGACCTGTTCCAGGATGCCTTCGAGAATATCTTTCGGTCTCGGAGCTTCAAGGAACGGAAACCGATGGAAGCAGCTGAAGGTGATGAAATGGAGTGACTCGGCTTTCTGGAACCGCTTGAGACCGCGGGGCATGGCTCCGTGTTACTGCTGCTGAGCAGGCTTCGATAGCACTCCCACTCATC